>Ga0056109_1000004_pt1 | contig 119532 bp, 100 predicted proteins | sample WorMetG1BERMUDA2_FD_80077 | JGI IMG/M metagenome (GOLD analysis project Ga0056109, IMG submission 80077) | Marine gutless worms symbiont microbial communities from Max Planck institute for Marine Microbiology, Germany - Inanidrilus... ...
CCTGAAATACAGTATAGCCCATTATTGCTGGAAAAACATTTTTTTTCTTCACAGATAGCGCTCAGGCCAGGGTGAAGCAGACCACAGGCCAGCCATGCTCTGCTGCAGCTTTCTTCAAACCAGGGGCAGGGTTGGCGACCACCGGGTAGCCAATCCCCTCCAGCACGGGAATATCCGCTCTACTATCCCCCCGGCAGGAGGCCGCTGCCCTGCTCACTCCCCGCTCGGACAGAAAAGCATCGATGTACTCCAGCTTACCAGGTCCACCACTTCATACAAAAGCCCATCAAAAAAACCTGTCAACCAGGGAGATTCGCGCTGTAACGCAAATGGTTCGTATTGAGCCATCGGGCCATGGTGTCCGGTTTCCTCCCGGAGTGCTATACTTAGCTTTATGGGTGATTTTTTTATCAACCAGCTGCAGCAGAATACAACATTCAAAGAGTTGCTCTCCCGGATCAGGGAGGGCAAACTGACCTGTCGTTGCGGTGGAATGTGGGGCGCATCCAGAGCTTTGACTGCGGCGGCGCTTTCAACTTGTATTAGAAGGCCTATTTTGATTATAGCCGGGACGGGGCACGAGGCTGAAGATTTCTATGCTGACCTCTCGTTTTTTCTGGGAGGAGAGAAGCGGCTCGCTTACTTCCCCGCTTCTGATGTGCTGCCTTATGAAACGATTTCACCTGTGCCGGAGATCGTGCACCAGCGGGTGGATGCCCTGTATAAGATCCTCACTCTGGAAAATCCGATTGTAGTGGTTCCGGTCCGGGCCTTCTTGACCCTGCTTCCTCCAGGCGAGGCATTCGTGGATGCCTCTCTTCATCTTAAGGCTGGTGATCTGCATGAACTGGATGAGCTTTCAGGGTATCTGACGGCGTTAGGCTATGAGCAGGTGCCTCGGGTGGAGCGGCCAGGCGAGTACTCCCGTAAGGGCGGGATACTGGATATCTTCCCTGTGAATCTGGCGGATCCGGTGAGGATAGAGTTTTTTGACATTGAGGTGGAGTCTATCCGCATCTTCAGCGCCCCCACGCAGCGTTCCATCCGGAATATTGAGGAGATCCTCATTCTTCCCCGGCGGGAAATACTCCTGTCGCGGAAGATGCGGGAGGAGGCTGCTGCCCGGGTGGTGGACTTCTTTCCAGGAGCAGAAGGGCTGGAGGAGCTCAAGGAGAGGATCATTGAGCTGGGCCCTTTCCCGGGGGTGGAGTTTTATTTACCCCTCTATTACGACAACCTGACAACCCTGGATAGGCTCTTTCCTGAAGAGCCGTTGCTGTTGTACGCGGATGAGGACTCTGTCACCAGAAACAGCGCGGACTTCCTGCGGGATGTGCAGGAGTTGTTCGAGGGATATTTTTCTTCTATAAAAATGAAGCACAGGCCGGAAGCGCTCTTTGCAGGCGAGCTGCAGCCGGCAGCGGTCTCCTTCTCCACCCTGGCTGTTGCTGAAGAGGGGGTGCTGGCGCTCCCCTTCCTCTCTCCAGGAGAATACCATGGGGATCTGCGTTCCCTTGAGCAGGACGTCTGTGCAGGGCTGGCTGAAGGGCGTACAGTGCAGATTCTGGTCAGTTACTCCGGACAGGCGGGCCGGGTGCTGGGGTTGCTCAAGGACTGCAATCCTCAAGAGGGCATCGCTGCTACGGCAGGTTTAATGGTGGGGACCGCCAGCCTCTCTTCCGGATTGCGCGCTCCAGAGCTCGGGTTTGAGATTATCCTGGAGCGGGAGATATTCAGCCGTAAGCGGCATTTGCGCCGCAAGATCCGCACTGTACACTCTATGGCTGTAGACTCCTTTCTGGATCTGGTTGAAGGCGAATATGTGGTCCATATCCAGCACGGGATCGGGATTTTTCACGGTGTGGAACGGCTGTCCATCATGGGCAAGGAAAAAGACTATTTCAAGCTCGAGTATCGGGATAACGAGAAGCTCTTTGTCCCCCTGGAGATGATCAATCTGGTACAGCGTTATCTGGGTGCAGACGGCAAGCCGCCGCGGCTGGACAGCCTGGGCAAGCGGTCCTGGGAAAAGGCGCGGGAGAAAGTGCGCCGCAATGTGGAGGAGCTGGCCAGAGAGCTGGTGAAAATCTATGCTGCCCGGATCAAGCAGAAGGGGCACGCCTTCGGAGCGGATAAGCCGTGGCAGTATGCGTTTGAGAGCTCCTTCCCATTTGAAGAGACGCCGGATCAGCAGCAGGCGATCGAGGATGTGAAACGCGATATGGAAAGTGAACAGCCGATGGACCGGCTGGTCTGCGGGGACGTTGGTTTCGGCAAGACAGAGGTGGCAATCCGCGCTGCTTTTAAAGCAGTGATGGATGGCAAACAGGTGGTGGTCCTGGTGCCGACCACAATCCTGGCTGAGCAGCATTACAAAACGTTTTCCGAACGGTATGAGCTGTATCCGGTTACAGTGGACTATCTCAGCCGTTTCAAAACCCCGGCTGAGCAGTGCCAAACACTGGAACGTCTGGAGCGGGGAGAGCTGGACGTGGTGATCGGTACGCACCGCCTGCTCTCAAAAGATGTGAAGTTCAAAAATGCTGGATTGCTTGTGATTGATGAGGAGCAGCGCTTCGGGGTGGAGGCCAAGGAGGAACTTAAAAAAATGCGCAGGTTGATTGACGTGCTTACCCTGACCGCCACGCCAATACCGCGTACCCTCCATCTCAGTTTAATCAAAGTCCGGGATCTCTCCACTATCCGCACCCCGCCCATGTCCCGGCTTCCAGTGGAGACCTATGTGATGGAGTACAATGAGAATATGGTCAAACGGGCTATCCTCCAGGAGCTGGATCGGGGGGGGCAGGTGTTCTACCTGCACAATCGGGTCCGTACCATAGAAGCTGTGTACCATTTCCTCGCGAAATTGGTGCCCCGTGCCCGCATCGGTATCGCCCATGGGCAGCTTCCGGAGCATCAGCTGGAGAGGGTGATGCATGATTTTATCGATAATAGAGTGGATATCCTGCTTTCTACAACTATAATAGAGTCTGGCCTGGATATCCCCAACGTCAATACCTTGATTGTTGACAGGGCTGATCTTTATGGTCTGGCCCAGCTCTATCAGATCCGGGGCCGGGTGGGGCGCGCATCCCGGCAGGCGTACGCCTGGTTGTTCTACCAGCCGGATACGCCGCTCACTGAGAGCGCACAGAAACGGCTGCAGGTGATCAATGAGTATACCGAACTCGGTTCAGGGTTTCATCTGGCGATGCGGGATATGGAGATTCGCGGGGCCGGGAGCGTGTTCGGTGCAGAGCAGAGCGGGGATATCATTGCGGTGGGCTTTGATATGTACTGTCGTCTGCTGGATGAGGCGATCCGTGAGTTCAAGATTGATGAGGAACCTGAACCTGTGGACACAGTGCTGGATTTGAGTTACGAGGGGTATATCCCGGAGTCCTATATCTCCGATCTACGACAGAAGATTGAGGTATATAAGCGTATCGCCGCCTGCTCTACAGCGGAGGAGGTGCTGGCGCTGGAGAGAGAGGTGCGGGACCGTTTTGGGCCGATTCCGGATGGTGTAGCCTCCCTCTTTACCCTCTCCGGCCTGAAGGCAGAGGGACGCAGGGCAGGGGCGAAGAGTATTCTCCAGCGTGGGAACAGGATAGAACTGGAATTCGACGCTTCCCATACGCTTGACCCGGCCAGAGTGGCGGCCCTCGTTCAGTCTGATGCCGGGGTGAGGTTGGTGGCTGGAGAGAGCGCGCTGCTCACGGTGGAGGACCGGTTTGAAGGGCTGGAGGATAAGGTCGAAGCTATTAAGGGCGTGCTCGCTGCCATGAGAATGGATGGGGAGGAACTGGAGGATTGAAACAGGTGAATACAGGCGAAGGAATGGCTTTGCTGCTGGTGTGGGGTACCGGGTTGAGATCTTTGAGAAGAGAGTATGATCTGAGTCATGTATCGCCTCATTCCGTTCTTGACATATGTGATAGAATCCATATAATAGTCGATGCTGTTTATTTCACTGCAAGGAGTGCTTATGCTGACTACGGTCTATGCTCACGATATTCTGGATATCATCAACTCAACCCACAGAAGCCCCCACTATATTCTTGGCATGCACATGGTGGACGTCCCGTTTAAAGGCAAGAGTCAGCAGCTGCCGTCTGTTCGGGCTTTTCTGCCGGACGCTAAAAAAGCCTTTGTCATTGATCCTGATGGCGAAACGAAGTGGGAAATGGTAAAAATCCACGACGGTGGTTTGTTTGAAGCGGTTATATGGGACCGGAAGACAAAATTCCACTATCGGCTGTCAGTGGAGAGTCACTATGGCCACTCCTGGGAAATGGATGATCCATATGAAGAGTGGGTGGAAAATATCACTCAATATGACCGCTATCTTTTCAACCGCTCCATGCATTACAGGATGTATGAGAAAATGGGTGCCCATGTGATCAAAAGGAACGGGGTTAAAGGCACATACTTCTCTGTCTGGGCCCCGACAGCACAGCGGGTGAGCGTTCTGGGCAATTTTAACGGCTGGGATGGCCGTAAGGATCAGATGGAAATGCTGGTTGACTCCGGAGTCTGGGTGCTGTTTAAGCCAGGTGTGGTGGAGTATGAGGTGTATAAATTTGAAATCAAGACTTCTGACGGGCGGCTGCTTGAAAAAGCTGATCCATATGCAAATTACGCGGAACTGCGGCCGAAAACAGCCTCTGTGGTGTACACCCTGGAGGATTATCCCTGGAAGGACGACGACTGGATTGAAAAACGGGGGACAGAGGACTTTCTCAACCGGCCGATCAGTGTTTATGAGGTCCATCCAGGCTCCTGGATGCGGAAACCAGAAGAGGGCAACCGCTATTTGACCTACAGGGAGATGGCAGATACCCTGCTCCCCTATGTTAAGGATATGGGATTCACCCATATTGAGCTGATGCCCATTGAGGAGCACCCCTTTGACGGCTCCTGGGGATATCAGGTGACCGGATATTTCGCACCGACAAGCCGGTTCGGGGAACCGAAGGAGCTGCAGTACTTTATCGACCGCTGCCATCAGGAGGGGATCGGGCTGCTGCTGGACTGGGTCCCTGCCCATTTTCCCAGGGACGAGCATGGACTGGCTCAATTTGATGGATCAGCCCTGTATGAACACGCAGACCCAAGGCAGGGAGAACACGCGGACTGGGGAACAAAGATCTTCAACTTTGGCCGTAATGAGGTGAAAAACTTTCTTATCTCCAATGCCCTGTACTGGGTGGATAAATTTCACTTTGACGGACTGAGAGTGGATGCCGTGGCCTCCATGCTCTATCTCGATTATTCCAGAGAGGAGGGAGAATGGGTAGCCAATGCATTTGGAGGTCGAGAAAACCTGGATGCCATTGAATTTATCAAACACCTCAACTCTGTTATTCACCAGTACTTCCCGGGCGTAATGATGATGGCTGAAGAGTCCACCTCCTGGCCCAATGTATCCAGACCGGCCTATATGGGGGGGCTGGGTTTCGGCTTCAAGTGGAATATGGGCTGGATGAATGATGTCCTCACGTATATCGAAAAGGACCCCATTCACAGACGCTATCACCATGGAGATCTGACCTTCGGGCTCCTGTATGCCTGGAGTGAAAATTTCATTCTCCCCTTTTCCCATGACGAGGTTACCCATGGCAAGGGTTCAATGATCAACAAAATGCCAGGGGACTACTGGCAAAAATTTGCCAATCTTCGTACACTGTATACATTTATGTGGGGTCACCCCGGGAAGCAGCTGCTGTTTATGGGGCAGGAATTCGGACAGTTTGAGGAGTGGAATCCGGAAAAAAGCCTGGACTGGCATCTGCTGGAGTTTGACTTTCATCGAGGGATGCAGAGCTGTGTCCGCGATCTGAATAAAATCTATCAGGAAGAGAAGGCACTCTGGCAGCGGGATTTCGTTCCTGAAGGATTTGAAGGGATCAACTGTGATGATATGGACAACAGCACCATCTCTTTTATCAGACGTTCGGCAGACCCCTTCGACTTCCTGATCTTTGTGGTCAATTTTACCCCTGTCCCCAGAGACGGTTATACGATCGGCGTCCCGGAGAACTGCTATTATCGTGAAATTTTCAACAGTGATTCCGGAAAGTACTGTGGAAGTAACAGCGGTAATGGAGCTGGAGTAAAAGCAGTTGCCAATCCGGCTTTTGGCTATCCCGGCTCGCTGACAATCAAGGTGCCGCCTCTTGGTGGACTGATCCTTAAGCCGCAATATACGACATGAACAGTGCCAGTGAGGGTCCTTAAACAGGGTAAACGCGTTCTGTTTCCGAGCAAGCAGAACGCAGGCCATAGACGCTGCAGCTCCTGTTGATATAATGGGTCCTGATATCCGGACAGATAGGTGCCTTTGTTGCTCTCCTGTTGACAGAGCTATCCCTTTCGGACTGATTGTCATAGCTTCATTTTTTTTCCAATCCTTCGATAATAAAAAGAAAAGGGATCGGTGTGCCATGGCCAGAGTGTCTGTTCCTCTTCTTTCATTCCGCCTGCTGCTTTTCCTCTGCTTCAGCCTGATGATCGTCCTCTCTTTTTTCGGCGGCCTTATTCTACTTGAAGGGGAAAAAGGGAGCGATACGATGTACAGAGCCCGGGCTCTGAAGAGGGCGCTTGCGTTAGCCGGTATCCCGGCCCTGGTAAAAAAAATAGCAGCAGGAAGGAGCCGTACGGACGCCATATCCTCGCCTGCTGCCGCTCTTCTGAGCGCACCGGCTATCACCGGACTCTTCTATTTGCAGGAAAAAGCCCGCAATCCTGTCTGGCAGACCCCGGCGCAGGCTGCCGTCATCCCCTCCTCTGTGTCAAGCGGAATCTGGCGCGGAACCCTTGCGGGCAGGCTTTTCAGGGACGCCAATACAGGCCGGTATCTTTATCCCGCATTGTATACCTATTACAGAAAAAAAAGCGCTGTTGTACTGCAATTGAGGGATCGTCCCGGCTTTCTACAGCAGCTGCTGTTGTCTGCTGAGAAGACCTTGCAGCGTGCTTCTTCCGGGGCCTTCTGGTACAGGCCTGTTGCTCTGCTCGCTGTGATGCTGCTGGCAGCGCTGCTGCTGATACTCAGTTCTACAGCGGTTTTTCTTACCCGCCCTGTGCGTGTTTTCACAGCCATGCTGGAGACATGGAACAGAAGCAGGCCGCCAGGCGGCCGCTCTCTCGGGCTTCTGCGCGGCAGTATGAAATACGTGGAGGAGTTGCTTAACCGGGAGAGTCGAAATACCCTGGCGGCAGAGCCGGATCTGGGGCAGCTTCTTCCAGTCCGCCAGGGATATGATTTTCCCGGGGTGGATACGGCCGCCTTTTTGATCAAGCGGCTGGAGGAACGGAAGGATTTCTATGACCTGCTCCCGCTCCCTGAAGCCAGACTCTGCATTTTTAGAGGCGAGGTCTCCGGTTACGGTCATGACGCATCTGTGGCAACGGCCCGGATGGCGCTGGCTGCTCAGGCATATGTACGGAGTTTCAGCGATCCGGCGCGGGTGGTGGCGGATCTGAACTCGCTTTTCTGTAGCCTCTATGGATCGCTTGCCGTGAATCTCTTTGTCGGTTTTCTGGATATCACTAAAAAAGAACTGCTCTTTTCGCAGGCAGGCGGTCTGCCGCTCTTCTGCTTTGATAAGGAGGACGGGAATGCGGTCCCTTACCAGCTGGATATCCCGCCGGCAGGAACAATTCCGCCGGAGATATTCCAGAAGCGACTCCAGAGCGGGCAGCTCAAGCTGGAGTCCGGTGCCCTCCTTGCCCTGTTTACAGAGGGGCTGTTTAAATTGACCGGCTTCTCGTGGGAGCATGAGGCTGCCCGGCGGTTTGTCGGACAAGGGGGGATGGGCGGGAAAGTTTTATCTTTCCGTAACTCTGTTGCGTCTGCTGCAGAGAGCGCAGGCCTCAAAGACGATATCGCCGGACTTTTTGTTCAGCTGCGTTGATTAAGAAAGAAGCTCTCCTGTGCAGCAGAAGAGGGGTCAGAGGCGGAAGAAGTGGAGTCATATTCTAGCGGGGGAGGGCCCCCGCGCCGCAGCCGCCTGATCCGGCGGATCGGAATGCGGGGACAGAGCGTTGCTCTGTCCGCTGGATCAGAAACCCCGGGTGTCCGCTGTTGCCAAAAGGCGCCTACAGGGTAACGGCAGTCGCCGGCTCCGCCGCGCCTGGATTCCGCCGGGGCGTCTGCGGCTCCCCCCTGTCCGCGGTATTACGCACCCCGCCTGCCTTCATCCTGATCAGTTCGAGCCGGCTTTCCTCAGCAGTCTCTCCAGCCTGTGGGTGAGGGCGTTGCGCAGCTCCGGATTATCCGTGTTTCCAGCAGCCTCCCGAACCACCCGGATCGCCTCCGGGTAATTGCGGTCCCTGTGCTCCAGCTGTTTGGCCCACTCCACAGCAGCCCTGACCTCCATTCCAGTTTCCTGGTAGAGCCGTTTGAGCAGCTGCCGGAGCTCTTTCGTGGCTCTGGAACGGAAAAGCCTTTTTTTGAGCAGCAGGCCGATCTGAAGTTTGTCTTTTATAGTAGTGGAATTGTTAAACGCTTTTTCTAGCAGTCTGTTCCCCTGATCTCTATTCCCGCTTGTTTCAATCTTTAGAGCAAGCAGGGCCATACCCCGTGCTGGCAACCTCTCCGGGTGACGGAAGACCGTTTCCGTGAGATAGAGCGCCAGAAGCGTCAGCGAGAGGAGGTCGTAGCGATTGTGCTCCAGTATCGGCTCCAGGAGGTTTCTGTCTCTGGTTGCAAGCCAGGCCGCGTATTGGGCCGGAATAAGGGCGCTGGCGATATCGTCGGGCGGTCTGCGGACAGCGAGGATTTCCCGTTCGATCCGTTTAAGCGTGCAGTCTGCCAGAGTCTGTTTAAAGGCGTTTCTGGAGGGGTGGATCAGGTCCAGCTGGGGCCGCTGTTCTGGTTCGCTCTGCCGGTTTATGATACACCGGGTGCGAAGCGCGTGGGTGTCAAAAGTCCTTCCATTGTAGGAGACCAGGGCCGCGCACGCCTCCAGTGCAGGGCGCACCCGCTGGAGAAACTCCGGTTCTGCAGCCGGTTCGGGCAGCAGATATTGCCGGATCAGAGCACCCTCTTCAGTGAAACAGAGTGTGCCTACAAGAAAGACCAGAGCTCCGCTACCGCCGGTGCCTGTGGTCTCAGTGTCCCAGAAGAGGAGATCGCGGAAGCCGCATGCTGTAATTGGGGCTATGCCGCAGAGGGACGCCAGCTTCGAGCAGTCAATCTCTGTAAACGCTCTCAGAGGATAGCGGCCTATCTCCAGCTCCAGCGGGAAGTCGAATTCCAGAAGCTCCGGCTGCGGCGCCGTGCCGCTGGTTTTTCTCCCCTGCACAGCGGACTGCCTGTCCGCCTGCTCCATTTCCTTGAGCAGCCTGAGTTTATGGCTGAGGTCCATCATGCTTCCTGCTCAGGCTGCGGCTGGCCCTCTCCAGGAGGTGTGCCGGCTCTGGTTTGCATCTCCCCTGGAGACGCCGTTCTATTTCCAGGATGCTCTCCGGGAAAGCGGTGTGGGTCGCTTCCCGGGGCATGTGTGCCTCCCCCTGATGGCCTGGGGTTCTTCCCTTGTTAATCTGCTCCACTGCAAGCGCTATGTACATATTGATCTCCCTTACCTGTTTTAATGTACTGAGAACACGGGATGGAAGCGGCATTGTAATGCATCCTGGATGGATTAGAGCGTGCATAGCAGCGGTCTGGATGCCATGAGACAGCGCCCCTTAACCGCAGAAAAAAGGGCATCCCGGTCAAGGGATGCCCTGAACACGAATGGCTGCCAGGGGTCAGGAACAGAAGAAAAACTCACGGCAGGGGATCGAATTGTGCTGTAACCGTATTAGTGAGGCTGTAGGAAAAAGTCTTTTTAAAGATAAAATCCGTGGCCTTCTTTTTTTCAGGGTGAGGGCTTTCCTTTTTTTTAAATAAAATCTGTCCGGTAACGCTTTCTTTCGTCTCATCGCTAACCCCTCCTGGTGTCTATGATGGAAGAATTTTACTTCATGTTAAATCCGTGTAATTGCTTATCCTGCAAACAATAAATAAATGTCATACGATTGCTTTGGTGGAAGCCGGGGTAAGCAGACACAGCCACCCATCCGAAGGCCTGAAAACAGCAAAACAACCCACTTCTATAGCATCATAGTTCAGCGGCTGATCATCTTCCGCAGTTGAGGCTTCATTGGCAGCTGAATTGCAAACCGGGTGCCCTCTCCAGGCTGGCTCTCCACATGAACTTCCCCCCCATGCTCCCGTATAATGCGGTAAACGATTGTCAAACCAAGACCCGTGCCCGATGGCTTAGAACTGTTATACGGTTCACAAATCGCATGCAGTCGCTCAGGCTCAATGCCGCACCCGCTGTCTTCAACAGCGACCAGGAGACTATCCCCATCCACCCTTGACACCACTTTGACCACGCCGTTGCCTGATATAGCCTCCCCGGCATTCTTGATAAGATTGACCAGGACCTGTCGGAACAGCCCTGGATCAAGCAGCGGCATATCCTCCATTTCAGCGATATCGAGCTCAAAACTGATCCCCCTCTCGCGAAAACCAGGAGCGAACAGCTCTCCAGCACTGCGGATCACGCTCTCCACATCAGTCCGGACCCGCGTAATGCTTAAGGGACGGATTGCGTCAAGAAAATGCACCACAATCCCGTTCAGCCTTCCAACCTCCTCACGGACCACCCCGAGATACCGCTGCATTTTTTCCCGGTCCCCATCTTTCTCCAGCTCCAGTTCCATAAGCTGTAGATGGATATCCAGAGCACCAAGCGGGTTCTTAATTTCATGGGCAATCCCTGCCGTGATATTGGAAAGAGCAGCCATACTTTCTGCTCTGCGTAACCGCTGCTCCTCCTCTTTCTCCCGGGTGATATCCATAAATATCACCACATTGCCGTAAATACCGCCATCTCGAAGTAGAGGAAAGACATGGACATTGAGGATCCGGTCCGCAGGATAGATCAGACTCACCTCACGATTACGGATCCGCTCCCCATCCTGGAGCGCTTTTTTGATCAGATTATACAATTCAGGACTCTCCAGACCATCCAGCACTGCCCTGCCGAGGAGCTGACGGAGCGTTTTACCAAGAAAGATCGTCGCGGTTCTGTTGGCGTACTGGACCAGTTCCTCCTCGTCAACCACCAGAACCCCTTCCATCATGCTGTCCAGAATAAGCTGGAAAAACTCCTGCTCATCGGAAAACTTGAGCACAAGCTCTCGAAGGATATCGCTGTCAAGCCGATTAACACGCTCCCTGATCTTGTCGAGAAATCCGCTGCTCAGCATACTTCAACTCCATCTGGCCTGGAAAAGGCCATAATACAGGGAGAGAAGCGCCTGCTGAGGATTCAGATGAAAGATCGCCGTTTTTTTCAGCACTTCCTCAGCCTCCTTGCGCAGCGATTCCAGAGCCATCCCATCAACCCCATCCACCAGATGGATAAACAGATCCATGGCCCCGACATCGGTCTGCCTGGCCAGCAGGGTCCGCGAAAAAAGCAGCTCAAGCTCTTCTATCACAGCTTCAGCCAGCCCATTATCCACCGCCTCTTTTGAGAGGGGGTAGAAACTGTCATCCCGCTCCCCTGCTTCCAGACACTCAAACAGACGGACGAGCAGGTCCTGCACAGCCCTGCTCTCTTCGGAAAAGGAACGGAGATACTCATAAAAACCGGCACACCCTTCAGCAGATAATGGTCCTGTAATGCCGAGCTCCGAAGCAGCAAGCCGCTCCATCTCCTCTGAGCGCATCTTGAACACAGGGACAATGGCACATCTGGAACGGATGGTCGGGAGGACATTTTTATGGGACTCTGCAGTGAGGATTATTATCGTTCCAGGGGAAGGGTCCTCAAGGGTTTTGAGAAACGCATTAGCAGCCTCCTGGCGCAGCTGCTCCGCCTCTTCAATGATCAGCACGCGCCTGCCGCCCAGCAAAGGTCTGCGAGCAAGAACAGCAATAATTTTCCGGATCCCATCTACAGGAAGCACCCCGGGAGAGATAAACAGGGTCAACCGGACAAGCTCATCAATAATTTCTTTTATCTGCCCTGATGCCGGCGGCCCCTTAAGCTGCTCCTCCAACCCGGAAAGGAAGGCAACAAAGCCATCGGCATCGAGCTTCTCAGTTTTTTTCCTCCCGGAGTCATCTTTCACAGAGGCGCTTTTCTTCACTTTGAAAAAACCTCTGGCAAACTGCTGCTCAAGTCTATACAGAAGCTGCAGGACCGCACCTGACATCGGGGCAGGATCCGTTACAGAAGCGACCGCTCTCCACGAGGTGAGTTGAGACCCGATGTTCCTCCCGCTGAAAAGGAGTAGATCAGGATGCCTGAAAGCGGCAATCTGCAGGCATGCACCACAGGCGCCACACGGGGCGGTTTCTGGAGACCGGCAGAGCAGTCGGGCCGCAAATTTATGCGCCAGATACCCCCGTCCGCTCCCCCGGGGTCCATGCAGAAGGAGAGCCGGCGGCAGACTCTCCTGCTGCAGCAGCCGCTCTGAATACTCCAGCATCTTCTTCTGCCCCTGTATAACCATTCAGCAACCCCGCCTGCTCAATACCCTGACAAACCTGTATCACAGCAACAAAGGCTGTGGAATCTGCCAGGCGATACATATCCCGATCGAACCCGATCGAGATACCCCGGAACCATCTACGATAAAGCTATATTATCCTCAAGCAAAACCAGGTGCAACCGATAATTTGAGCAGCAGAAAAAAAGCCGTCAAACCGGCCTCAAATTATGGTATACTCAGCGAGGACAACCCGATGCCCGCAGCTCTGACAAAAAATAAACCTGCAGAGGTCTTGAAACCAGCCATGGACGCCAGGACCGTCAATCCGTTCATCATTGCAGCCGTCAACGTCATCAGGGAAAACACAGGCCTCACTGTCGCCAGACAGACTATTTCCGTACAGAATGGGAAGTTCTCCCCATCCGGGACCGGACTGGTCATTGACCTCAATGGAAGTATCAATGGGAAAATTGTTTACGAATTTTCCAGAGGTGTTGCTGCCCGCATCTCCCAGAAAATGGTGGAGAAAAATATCAACATCTCCACATCAGCGCTGGATTTCAAGGAGATGCTCAACTCAGCGATTCAGGAACTGGGCAATCAGATCAGCGGGAAAGCGATCACCCTGCTGGCAGAGTCCGGCGTCAGGTGCAGCATTTCCCCTCCGCAATTCTATCTTGGTCAGGACCTGCAGCTGATCCATCCGCAGCTTAAGACGATCGTACTTGTGCTTCGGACAGAATTCGGCAATTTTTCGATCAACGTGGCCATATACTGATACATAGACCATCATCATCCCCGGCAGCGATCTCCACAACCTATCCTGTCCACTGATGCTAAAAAGCAGCACCAGGCACAAACATTTTTTGTAATTTTTATAGTATGAAGAAGATTATCCTGTTCATCCTGATCACCTCACTCACCTCGTGCGCGACCGACGAGCTGTACAAACATAGCAGCGTATCAAGAAAAGGACACCAATTCGACAAGAAAAAACTCCATCTTGTTGCCTTCTTTATCAACAAAGAAGCAGCATGGTATGGAGAGACCGACAGATTTTATGCCCGCTTCTACACAGTGGACCCCATCCTGGAATACTTCAAAAAGAAACTCCTCACCAGCAGCGGCATCTTCATAAAAAAGGAGATCGACTACAAATATAAATGCAAAGAAGAAAAGATCCAGCTCCCGGACATGCCCCGCTACACTTCCGCAAAAGAGTGTATTCTGATGAAACGAATAGTTGACTATTACCAGCTCATCAAACGCATCAGAAAACCAGGTGACCACTTCATGTTGATTGAGCAGCACTTCAACGTCATCATCTCCGGACAGAACAGCCGCTCTGCACTCCTGTCTGTCAACATGTATATCATGAACAGCGAAGCAGAGATGGTGTTTGCCAGGAGATACAGCTCCAGCCACCCCTTCAAAAGGGAGGACCACGCCACTCTGGTCTATTTTCACAAATACAGCAGAGAAAAAATTCAAAAACGGACCATGCAGATCTATTCGGGACTTTTCTTAAAAACATCCCGCAAAATGATCAGAGATCTGGACCAGCTATCCAGAAAATAAAGAAACCGGAAGCTCACTTACTGAAATAGTTCCGGAAGAAATAATACTGACCAGGGCAACAGTTGCAGTGAGTGAAGGCTGCGTCAGTGACCCCCACCAGAGACAGTCGATACTGGCCCATCAACTGGCCTTAATAACAAACACAGCAAACCCCTGGTCAACAAGCTGCGCAGCAATCCCTCTACCCACCGGACAAACCAGACCACACACACTTCAAGCCACAAAAAAAGGGGCCTTTGTAGCCCCTTTTTTTAATCAAGTTTTTTAACAAACTTTACTATTTACTCGCCTGCCAGGCTCCATTGGTATAATAGGTAGAAGCACCTGCATTAGTCTGTATCCGATCAGTGCTACTACCATTCTCGTGAATGATGAAATTGAATCGACTACCAGCAGGAAGATAAACATCCATTGTATAGGTGATCCAGCCATCAGCCCCGGCCGCCTCGAGAGCTTGACCCTGCCATGCAGTCCCACCACCGGAGAAGGCACCGGGAGCATCCCAGACATGAATATGCGTGGGATTCCAGGTAACAGCATTGGTGTGGATACCAACAGTTACAGAAGTCAGCGTCCGGCAGGTGATGTCCCTGATTGTTGCACCGCCTGGAGGCATAGTTTTCCCGTTATCAGCAACAAAACCATCCAGGATGATCTCATACCCATTATCAGCAGTAAAAAGATCACCATTGGTGACCGTAACAACAGGACCCGAAACTGTTACGCCGATGTTAGATCCATCACTGGCTAAAGTGCCCCCGGTATTTGTATTGCTGACAATGAAGACAATGTTCGCAGAAAGCGCTCCATCTGTAACATTGGTGGGCGCTTCGCTGAAGGTAATGGCGAAGGTGGCATTTGATGCTACAACATCCCCTGAAGCCGGTAGTGTGCTGGATACAGCCAGGGCCGCAGAAGGTACCCAGTCGGGGATCCCAGTAAGAGTGAACCCCGGGCTCTGATCAGGTGTCGCAACAAACCCATCAGTATTACCATCAAAATCAGCATTATCTGCTACGCTCTTGAACGCGATCTTAAGCGCTACATCGGTAGCGTCAACGCCCCATACCCCGGCTTGGCCGGCAAGAGCACGTTTACTGATGGCTGCTGCGAAAACAACATTAGTACCATCAAGTTGACCGTTTGCCACTTCTTTCATCAGCACAACTTTCTGGCCGTATAATTCTCCTTTTATATCTGCGGGGTCCGCAGCACAATTTCCAGCAGGTCCGCCGATATACCCGGTGTAATCCTTTACCCATGCAGGGGCCAGGGTAGTCGGCCCGCTATTCAGTTGCTCAAACGGATACCCCTGGACCCATGTCGCTTTATTAGCCATATAATATGCAGCATTAGTCATAACATGGGTCTGGCTGCCGAGAAGCCCAGGCACAACAACGATGTACATGGTATCAGAGCCAAGAGGATCACAAACAGCACCAAGACCCATAAACGGGTCATCCTTGACGAGCCGCCAGTCGGCTGAGCTTGCCACCATCTTTCCGATAAAAGCATTCCCGTTAGTGATATTTGTCCAGATACCAGCAGGTAGTTCAACAGTAGCGCCAGCTGTGCCTGTATCATCATCACTACACGCAGTAAAAACCAGGGACACCGCAAAAACCAACAGCCCAACTTTCTTCAAAGACATAAAACTCCCTCCATAAAACTAAAGATTAAAAGTGTATTTGTCGCCTGAATAGTAGCAGCTTCCTGATGCTTTGTCAAGCAAAAAATACACATATCCTGGCCCTGTACAGCCAGGATATGCAATCAATTTAATTGATCTGCAGCGCTTTCCAGTTGGTGATTAAATCCCAATTGCTGTTATCCGGAGCAGTATCCTGTGAACCAGCCCGATCCAGCGTCGGATCAGTGCCGAACCAGAGATACACCGTGCCAGGAGGATTGGCTGTATTGGTATACCCTTTGAAGATATAGTCCCAGGGGATGGCCACCTCTGTCACAGCTGTGGATGCGCTGGAACTGCCAGGGTAGCCAATGAAACTGGCTCCAGAATACCTCTCCATAGGCGAAGCTGGAATCGTGAATCCAAAACCCTTCATGTCAGCCCCGAGAGGCCGCCAGTGCTTGAAATAGAAGGAGACCCTGGCATCCGGAAAGCTACCAGTACGGTCCACCTCAACACCGGCCCCGTCAAAGGTGCCAAAGCTCCCGGAAAGACCGGCTGCGGTCAACCCCTCATCACTCACATTGGTCACCCCGTGAGCGCCATCGCCATTCGTAAGACCATTATCAATCATCACATAGAATGCGCCGTTGGCATCCGGGTCCTGCTTGCTCTCCGGACTCTCATGCCCGATAAAAAGATAGAATGGGCTATACGCCACATAAACTTTTGCGATATCGCCGGTGGCATCCGGGACATCCCCCTCAGCATCATCGATAAAAGGGGTCATCGCGAAATCCGAAGCCGGCGACCCGGTAAAGGAAACAAAACTGTTGTAATAGGTCCCGGAAACGTTTACACTCCACTCCCCTGGAAGCGTTCCAGGGTCAAAGTCATCCGTTGACAGAAAAGCGCACCCGGCCGGCAGCAAAAGCATGCCTGCACTGATTATCCATAAAAAATGCTTCATCATCATTCTCCTTTCCGCCTTCTCTAAAAAGCGTATTCCCATTCCGTAACCGCGTAAGCACCATGCCTGGCACGAGCACCAAAATGACTGTCCGCATCTTCACTCCAGTACTCAAACCTGGTCTTGAGAAAGCCAAGCGGTGTAGAAATATTGAGGTTCAGCCCCAACCTCACCCGGGTCAGGATTTTATCATCAGTCGCTGGATTATAATCTTCATCAAGCGCCCCTCTTTCCAGTCGGCAGGTGAATGCAGTATTAATGCTTTTTGTCCAGGTATAGTCAACTGTCAGAATCGGACTCATATACACCGCTGTTAAACTCTGAAAGGAGCCGTCAGCAAAATACTTCACAAGGTTGCCGGCAGTATTCCGATAGGCATCATGGCTGAGGATCTCCAGCATGTACGCAGCGGTTAAGGTCAAACCCCGCCCGATAGTAAGGAAAGAATAGTTGAATGCCCCATAGACACGATGCTGCTTATACCCGAGCTCACTGAGCTCTTCCGCATTAAAGCTGATGAAAGAATACTCAAGATGCGCACGGGCGACATCACCAGCCCAGCGCAGGATACATGAAAATCCTTTCCACCCTTTTGTGGCCACCCCTTCCCAGTTATCATTCACCCAGCCGATTGGTGAAGTACTGAGAAATGGATCCGGAATTATGAAATCAGCCGGCAGCTGCGGCATCGGAACCGAAGCTGTAAAATCAGCAGCCTGCGGCTTACGATGAGCAGACTGATTACCGATCATAGCCAGAACATCAGCTGTGGCAGCGGTGGAACCACTGCCGAATCCACCAGAACCAAACGCCGTATCACCGCGAGCAGCACCTGGCGCACAGTAATCATCACTGATATTGAAGTACTGGAAGTGGAAATTGATGCCGCTCCCGAGAACATCGTTCCCCTTGATATTCAGCACCACTGCTGCTCCTGAAGTCTCATTGGTTTTATTGTTAATCCCTCCCTTGAGCAGCCCGTCAACTTCCCCATTACCGTCAATGTCCATATTATAACTTTCAATTTTCTTGAATTCTTCGCCGATATTGATCCTGCTCCAGGCGAAGGAACCGCCGAGCGAAAGACCCAGCGATTTGAGTAGAGGAAGTTTATATTCTGCATTGACGTCAACGCCTGGCATCGTTCCCCGCAGCAGATATTTACCGGGATTCCTGACCAGTGGGTTGGTCTCATAATCTGTATGCAACACAGCTGTAGCAGCTACATCCAGCCCGCTAACCAGCGTCTTGGAAAAGATCCTGGCTACATAGCTGATATCGTATGCCTTATTGTTCCCCGGCTTGTCATCAAGAGCCAGCCACTCCAGATTCCAGAATGCAGCAGCCTTATAGTGGAACGCATCTTTCACAGAACCATCAATGAATATTCCCCTGTACTTGTCGCGGTCCGGATACCAGGCTGCACCCAGTATCCAGGGAGAGTAGTTCACCTCATAATTACCGATAGTGATCATATCGATAGTCGGCAGAGGTGCTGTCAGCACCAGCTTGGAAGCCTGAACAACAAGCTTGAACTGTCCGGGAGTATCGTTGTACCAGTCATTCCAGACTGTCAGGTCCCATTTTTCATTTTCAATCCTGATATAGAAATCAAGCTTATCGGTGAACACCTTACCATCAAATCCGAGTTCAAAAGAATTTTTGATAAAATTATCTTTACCCGGATCAAGGTTCCACTTCCAGCGGGTAAACATCTTACCAAAAAGATCGTAATTTTCGGAAACATACCTGTCCCCTTTGGGGGCAGGCTTCATTTTAGCCGCAAGATCAGCCGCAGCACCTTTAAGGTCTAACTGCCTCTTCTGCCCTGCCCAGACCATCGGAACAACAGCTTTGATATCTTTAGTGGGGTCTGGATAGGATTCCCAGACATTGAGGACATCAAACTGCCGTTTGCCCTCAATTTTCAGCCCTTTTGCAGGGAACGCGAGCATGTCCATAAGCTCCGGGTCTCCCCAGTAGTCGTCACCACCGCCAAAGCGGTGTAACCCGGTGTACTTATTTACATTCCGTGTGAGAAGGTCCTCTTTATCCGGAAAACCTTCGTTAGACTGCATAAACACCTGATATTTCCACCTGGTGATATCAGCATCAGCATCCACACCAAGATCGCGCTTGAGCACAGTTGCGATCAAGGTACGGCCCTGCCCTATAACCTTTTTGGGGATAGCTACGCTGGATTCGAATTGCCTGGCCTTAGCTTCCACCTCAATCGCCACCCGGCTTTCCGTTTGTGGTGAAATCAGGACCACCTTATCCCAGGCGTGGTTGGGATGGATGAAAACATTGAGCCCTGGCAGGGTCCGCACATTGCCTGAACCCGGCTCGCCGTCTGTATCGATATATATCTGCACAAACTGCACATCAAAATCAGCAGGCATGCCCCATTCCTGTTTGAGGTCAGCATTCAGAGTCACTTTGAATACAACCCGGTCCTTTGCCGTACCATCGATTTCAACCTTCCTGATATCAAAGGCACCCTTCGCATACACAGGATTGGTCGGGTAGGTATAATAGCCCGGTCCTTTATCGTCGCCAATGGGGTCTCTAAAGACCAGCTTATTCTTACCTGCAATATGCTTATGGCTGGAACTACCATTCGCCTGCACTCCGGACATAACCGGAGTAGGGCGTTTAAAATCCGTAGCAACCTTCTTCTTCTTATCCTTGACCATCGGATTTGTCCCGTTGTCAAACTCCTGCTTGTTGGTAAAACCATCCTTATCAGCATCACCGCCACCCTTTATCCCGGTGGTCCTGCCGAAATAGAACCTCTCCCAGTCATCGGGAAGGCCATTGCCATTGCGGTCTCTACCGTCTGTGGGATTGGTTCCCTTCTTGAACTCGTCAAGGTTGTTCACCTTGTCGTCATCAAGATCAAGATCCGCATCCATTGGATTATCAGGGTCCAGGTTGTACTTTTTTTCCCATGCGTCATCCATACCGTCCTGGTCCTCATCGGTGAGCGCAAACGCGCTGACAGACAGAAAAAAACAGAGGAGCGTCACTAACGCTCTGCTGCACCACACTTTCATACCAACCTCCATTCTTCATTGGATTCTACAGCTTCGTCAGACACTCTATCACACCATGCACCCGGTGTCAATTTTTTTTAGAAAAAGTGCAAACCGCTGCCCTGAAACAGGGTTCAATGAGCAGATCTTGCCTGACGAGAGTTGCCGGACAGCAGCTCTAAAAAACCTGGAGTTATGGAAATGAATTTTTGAAAGAGGCGACAATCGGGTTTGCCGCTGCCAGGGATGAAAACTCTGCAACAAAACCCCTCCGGAAGATCCAGTAACACAGGAACCATAAGCCGGATTCTGTACTGAGGGGCCATCTCTCTGGGCTCCGGATCGCTCCGGAGCTCTGGCTTCCTACCCACGGGCCTGAAGGGAGCCTCACCCGCTGCTCAGAATTGCTCCGCATGGGGCTTGCCGTGCCATCCCCGTTGCCGGGAATGCGGTGGGCTCTTACCCCGCCTTTTCACCCTTACCAGCCATAAAGCCGGCGGTCTGTTTTCTGTGGCGCTTTCCGTCACCCCGCAAAGGGCGCCCGGGCGTTACCCGGCATGCCTGCTCCCTGGAGTCCGGACTTTCCTCGACTTTCGCCGCGACCCCTGGTTCCTGTGATACACAATATACGGCCTTTCCATGGTATTGGCAGATAAAATATGCTCCCCCTGATTTCCAGCTGAAGAAGCCCCCGCACTACTCCGAGTACGCCTCTCTTGATATATTTATCCCTATCTGACGGTCCCCAGCCACCCATCCGGAGGAGCTGCCTTTGCATATCCACTTTCAAAAAAAGATGATCCTGAAAATTAGCCTCTCCATGCTGTTCATCTTGATTTCCAGCTCTCTGGTCCTCTCTCTTATCAACGAAGGCAAAAACAGACCCGCAGCCATGCAGAGGACGGTCGGCTTTGACTCCTTTGCTGACTTCTTCCTTTCCAGCATTGGTGGGATTATTACCGGCCTTCTCCTGGGACTCGGGCTTATCATAATAATCCGCGGGATTTTCTTCTCCCAGAAATTCAGAGGCCCTGTTCACGTACTCCAGGAGCAGCTCCACCAGCTGGAACACGGGGATTTCCGCATTCGTCCTTACCACGACAGCGATGAGAACAAAGACGCAATCTTCAGCGATATCCGGGCCTTGCAACAGACGCTGGAGGGGCGTTTCTTACAGATAAAACGCGCTGCCATGCATCTGGATGATCTGCGTTATAAAATCGGGGCGATAAACACAAACGCAACACTCGGCCGGGAATACCTGGAACAGAAGCTGGAATTTATGAAGAGAATCTCTGAAGAGATACAGGGAGCGCTCGTCAATATACAATTTTCTACAAACGACAACCTCTCCAACATCCTGCTGATCGGCAGCGGAGGAAGAGAACACACAATCTGCTTACGCCTGGCCGCCTCGAGACACACAAACAACATCTATGCTGTGCCAGGAAACCCTGGTATGGCGGAGATTGCGGAATGCATAAATCTCCCGCTCACGCCTCCATTCACAGAGCTCACCGACTTCACCATCAGCAAAGAGATCGGACTGGTGGTTGTAGGGCCGGAACAGCCGCTTGTGCATGGGATCGCCGACGCCTGCCGCGCACTCGGCATTCCGGTTTTCGGACCGAACAAAAAAGGGGCCCGGATCGAAGGAAGCAAAAGCTACGCAAAGGAGCTGATGATCCGTTACGGCGTGCCGACAGCCTCCTACGAAGAGTTTAGAGATTTCGAACAGGCCGCCTCCTGGATCAACAACAATACCGGCCCATTTGTCCTTAAGGCTGACGGGCTGGCTGCTGGTAAAGGGGTCCATATCGCCGATGACAGAGAGGATGCGATCAATACCCTCAAACAATACATGGTCCACAGTCGTTTCGGAGAATCTGGAAACAGAGTCATAATTGAAGAATTCATGCAGGGTGAAGAGGCCTCCATCCTCGCCCTGGTGGACAACGAAACGGTGCTGCCGCTCATCGCAGCCCAGGACTATAAAGCCGCTTTTGACGGGGACAGCGGCCCCAATACCGGAGGGATGGGCGCTTATGCACCAGCACCGGTGATAACAGCCACCCTCTCCAGAGAGATCGATAAAAAAATCTTCCGGCCGATGATGGATGCCTTCCGCCAGGAGGGGATCGACTATCGGGGCGTGCTCTACGCCGGATTGATGATCACGGATGAGGGGCCGAAAGTGCTGGAATTCAACTGCCGCTTCGGCGACCCGGAAACTCAAGCCGTACTCCCCTTGATAGAGAGCGACCTTGCCGAGCTACTCTGGGCCACTGTCACAAACAGCCTCAGCACAACAAAAATAACGTACCGCCCTGATAGTGCTGTCACTGTTGTCGCCGCTTCAGGCGGCTACCCGGGAGATTACCAGAAAGGGAAAAAGATCAGTGGGCTGGAGAGCATTTCAGATGACATCCTCATCTCCCACGCTGGTAGTACAAAAAACAGCAACAAAGAGTGGACCACAAACGGAGGCAGGGTCCTGGCCATCACTGCGGTCCGTCCCACTCTGGAAGAGGCCATAGAAGCCTCTTATACGGCTATGAAAAAGATTTCTTTTGACGGCATGCATTACAGAAACGACATCGGGGCCAGAGGGCTCAACCGAAAATAAACAGGAGGTCTCAAAATGCCGGAAGTCCTTATTCTGATGGGGAGTGATTCAGATATTCCTACAGTCAACAGCGCGATTGAAATGCTGAAAAAATTTGAAATAGCGTACGAAGCGCACGTATCCTCAGCTCACCGTTCACCAGCAAAAACTACGGAACTGGTAACAAACGCCCAAAAGCGCGGGTTCCAGCTGATCCTTTGCGCAGCCGGCAAAGCCGCCCACCTGGCGGGCGTTGCTGCCTCACACACAACTCTGCCCGTACTTGGCTTACCGATGCAGACCGGTTTTGGGGGTGGGCTGGATTCACTCCTGTCCACTGTTCAGATGCCTTCAGGCACTCCGGTAGCCACTTTCGGGACAGGAGGGTCAGGCGCAGTCAACGCTGCTCTGTTCGCGGTGCAGGTGCTCGCCCTTGCGAGCAGCTCGCTGGCGGGGAAGTTCTCAGCCTTCAAAGAGGAGCTGGCCAGAGAAGTGGAAGAAAAAGACAGAACAAAAGCGGCCACCCTCTAAGGCTTCCACCAGATGAGCCGGATAAGCGGATATATGCCCGGCGGCAGATTGCGGGGATCGGCAAAATAGGGGTCATATCGGTACTGAACTGAAAAAAAAGGCTCTCTGCTGAAAATATGGCACTCCTCTTTCTGAATGCTGTCCGGATAATCGGTATACGCATTCTGTATCCGTCCCGCCAGCTGTACGCTCCCGATAATCACTCCTGTTCCTCTGGAAAAGGCGGTACTGGCCGTGCTTTTCGGCCTTACTGTGGCTGTTGTGTAGACCCGCTCAGCCTGCGAATAGATAAAAACACGTTTGTTGATATTGGTTTTCATTGAGTCGTTATGGACCCAGACAGCTTTTCCGGACACAATGCCGACAGGTTTCGGATCATCGCTCTCACGGTTGATGTTGTCGATATAGATATCCGAACTGCTGACAATTGTTACCGCAAAAGAGGCTTTTCCGGTCACATAAAGAGGGCTATGGCTGACAATCAAACCTTTTGCAGGATAATGCTGCATCCGGCCCAGGTCGATCTTCAATGCGCTCACGGTCCGATCCACGAAAACCCCCATCCCTCCGGGCGGGGCCTGCCTGAGACCGAAGATCTTCGGCTCTCTGACAAGAAATCCGATAGAGGCATTATCCGGAGGAGGCGACGAAAAGAAGAGCCTCTCCCCTTCGCGCTTCACATCCTCTTCCCGGCTGCCATTCACATAGACATATCTATATCGTAAAGAAAGAGGGACCGTGAACCCGAGGCGACGGCCGTCTCCGCGATCAGCAAGAAAAGTATAGTATTTTGAAATAAGATCCGCATCAAGAAATTCAATCTCCTTGCGCTGATAATCGACCCGATAATGCCACCCCTCCCGATATTGCCGCACCTCACTGAAGCTGTCCAGATAAAACCTGGCAAAAGGATGGTCAACGGAACAGTAGGAGCGCTTCATAGTACCATAGCTGACTCTGCCCAGCGTGGAATAGGCATCCTTCTGCAGCTGCAGATAGACTCTGGTTCCGGCTGCGGGTAGATAGAGCCGCCCCATCCGGGCGTTAAAAAATTTATAGCCGATCGCATCAGCATCAGCTATCGGGTCAATCCGAATCGAATCCAGTGGCTGCCCCTGCCGCACCCTTCTGAAGTACACCTGTGCTACCTTTCTACGACGGGGTGTGTAGGAGAAGACGACGGTAGAGCCATCCCCAACGCCGATCAGCTCTTTATTCACCAGTTTAGGGTTAAGCAGCTTTTTCATCTCAGACGAACTCCGCCTCTCAGCTGAAAAACGAAACTGCGGTTCAGATCGAGCCAGCAATGCGCTGAAGATTGCCTTGAAACCTGGAAACCGAAAGGACCTGCCAGGCAGCAAATCCTGTATCTCATCCACAGAACCGGAACTATAGTCCAGCGCATTTTTTCCGGCAAGAACCACCCCTTTTTCTGCTCGAGAATAAGGAGGACCGGCAGCAAAAGGCCGGAGCTGAGCGCGAAAAAGCGAAAGAAGACCTACCCCATCCAGGCTGAGCGGCTGGAAGCCGCCAAAAACCGTCCACAGGGGAGGTATGCCCTCCCTCCCTCCGACAAGCTCAAGTGGACCGCTCTCTGTTACAGCAATCGCGCAGGAACCGTTCACATACACCCTGCCAGCCAGAACAGCCGGTTGATAACTGGACAGAACACTCCAGTTGGTCTCCACTGTTACTGCATAATCGCTCGGGAAAAAAGCCTCCAGACCGCGCTCAGAAGTCCGACTGAATCCGTCGGAAGCCGCAGTTGCCTTCAGCAGATACTTCCTGCCCGCAGGATCTCCTTTACTGACAGAAATACGGATCTCGCCGTTTTCAGTCCTGACAGTATACTCGCGCTCCTTGAGGAATTCAGCCCCGCTCTCCAGCCGGGTGGTTAAAGCATCCAGCTCACCGTTTGCCATCCAGCGCAGACGGACCTGCCGCGCATAGGCCATAGCAGACAAGCGCCGGTATGAGGTTATCCGAATCAGAGCACCAGTTAAAAGGATCAGCAGCCCGAGCAGCCCCATTACAGTCAAAAGGATAGAGCCCCTGCGGGCAGGAGCAAATTTATTTTTCTTGTTTAAGGAGTTTCTGCACACTCTTCTTCACCCCGGAGGAACCGCTGCCGATCAGCGAGGGTTGGATCAGAATAGCGATCTCCCGCTTGGACTTCTCCCTGGATTTCCAGGAGAAGAAATAGCTGATGATAGGTATATCACCCAGCAGAGGCACCTTTTTCTCCTCCAGCTCGTCCTTGTGCTCGAACAGACCGCCCAGAACAACCAATGCTCCATTTTTACAGAGAATGACCGACTCCGCCCTGGTGATGTTCTTCTTAGGCGCCTTCTGTTCTGTTGTCACATCCTGCATCACCGCACTGGAGATCTCAACCTTGAACTTAAGACGGATGGTTTTGTCCTTACCGATATAAGGGGTCACCTCGAATTTAATACCCGCGTCCAGAAAGGAAACAGTTGACTCGGAAACCTGCGACGTGTCGTTCTTGGTGATTTTCGATATATAAGGGATATTGTCCCCAATATGAATCAGCGCCTTCTCCGCATGCGTGGCCACAATCTTGGGAGAGGTGAGGAGGCTCACATCCTGAAAGGTAGAGAGCATCTGCAGAAAACTGTCGATATTCAAGTCCCCTGAGGAAGTCTTAAAAGAAATCTGCCCGTAATTCTCTGTACCCGAAGGAGCAGCTTTGAACAAGGTAGACAAATCCACATGATTAACCACATTGAGCGCTTTCCAGTTGACACCGTGAGTGTGCTCTCTGGTCAGCTCAATGCGGACCACCTTGATATCGATATATACCTGCCGGGCGGCCTGAGAAAACGCCTTGATCACCTTCTCTATCTCTTCGAAATTCTCTTTGAGATCTGTGATCATCAATCTATTGGATTTAGCATCCAGGGCAACCTTACCCACCCCTTCCGTCAGAATAGGGTCCAGTGCCGCCTTGAGGCTCTTGTACTGGGCATGGTTGATATTGAAAACTCTGGTCATCAGGTTCTTCTTAATGATATCACCGCGGTACTCATCGGGAGGAACAACGCGGATAATGGACCCCTCTTCGATGAAATAGAGATTATTGACCCGAAGCACTGTGATCAACGCCTCCAGAGCGGGTACGTTATTGAACCGCCCGGTGACCTGGCCCCGGACATTCTGTGTTATCACAAAATTCAACCCGGTCTGCTCATAAAATATCCGCAACACATTCCGGATATCTGTTTTGTTAAAAGTGCCGGAAATCTTATACCCCTTAAGAAAATTTTTGCTCCATACCTGCTTCAAGGAGCGCATCTTGCCTCCGCTGCTCGACCGGGTAGTACGCTGGTAACGCGAGTCTCGTCCCTGGTAGACACGACGCGCCTGCGAGAGCAGCACTTCCGAGAGGAGCAAAAAAGCCGCCAGCATCAGAATCCCGATTTGCACTTTCCACTGTTCCGGTTTATTTAAACGCATATAACTTTCCCCTTCATAATCACCAGTCTCGTCCGCCTTCTATCATTAACAGCTATCAGGGCTTCTTTATTAAGATAACCCATGGAGAATAATCAACAAGCTTAAAAACATGCCCCTCTTTGACAAGGATCACGTTCTTGGCCTTGAAATCTATCGTCTTCACATAATCATCACCAGGAAGCCGCATCCCCTGCTTGACATTGATCGTCTGGGCGCCAGAACCATGACCGGTGGTCAAAAGGGCCATGGTTTTTCCGCTGATTCGAATAATGCTGGAAAGCCTGTAATGGGTCACTACTTTCTTTTTCTGAATCTGTTCCCCTCTGGGTTTCTTAAATGTAACACGCGCCCTCTTCCTGGGAGCAACCCGCACTCCACTACCAGGCCTCGCAGGTGCAACAACGGGTCGAAACGGATCAAAAATTGAGGCAAAAAAAGGGATCAGATCACGACCCATCCATGGAGCGTTACTCAGCAAAGAGCCCCTGGGTGAATCTCCATCCGCAGCAGCAGGAAGGGAAACTCTCCGGGCGGAAGAACCATCCGCAGCAGCAGGACGAATAGCTTTTCGCTCTGGCACAGGGGAAGAAGCCGTCTCACTATCCCCAAAAATAAGCGGCAAAATTCGGAGGATAACAAATCCCCAGACAGAGATATTGACAATAACCATCAATGCTTTCATAGCTCGATTACCGGAAGCCATCATCCACCGACCTTTCTGAAAACAGTGAGGTGAATCCTGGCAGATAAAACCCTCTCATACAGTTTGATGACCGCTATATCCACCTTTTGCACCCGAAGGACATAGGCAAACCGATCCCGCTCCTTCACAGTCGCGGTTTCCAGCCTGCTCAGAAAAGCCCCCAGCGCAGGAAAAACCGCCTTCACCCTGACTTCAATCAGCAGTTTCTGGAAATCGCTCCCTCCTCTTAACCGAAAACGCTCAATAGAAACATCATTGACGGGTATCCCGGAAAGACGCGCCATAGCTTCAACCCTCTTTTTGAACTCTGAAGAGCGGAACCGGATGCTCACGCTTCTCCGAAGCGTAGCGAGCTTCTGCTGCTTACGGGCAAGAAGCCTTCTATATCGATTGAGGTTCTTATGGGCGTCTGGCTCTCTGTCCAGTTCCCCCCGGAAACCGCGAATTTTGCTGTATTCCACACATGTACCGAGAAAAGCAACAAAGAAGAGACAGACAAGGAGGATCGGAACGGTTACCCCAACCACAGCAGGACGAAACAGCTTCTTCTTATTAGCGGCCATACTGCCCCCTGGCAGGAGAAAAAGTGATCCGGAACCGCACACAGTGCCGCTTTCGGATCATAACAGGCCGAATATAGCCCATAACCACATTTTTAATCAAGTGGAATCGTTCAAGGCCGTCAAGAAAAGTTGTGACACTGCTGTTAGACAGCGCCACCCCCTCAATAAAAGCTTTGCCGCTTTGATCACTGGAGATTCTCCGCAACCAGAGCTTTCCAGATAACCCTTTACCCCGAAGAATCCAGGTAATACCGGCAAGGCGCCTGCTCCACATCGAGCGCTGACGTCGGAGCCTGACACGTTGCTCTATCTCACGATCAATGTCTTCAATCTGTTTTTTAAATCCGCGTATCCAGGCCAGATTACGCATTTTTGCAGGATCCAGACCGCGCACCTCAGAACGCATATAAAAATAAAATGCCACACACGCTGTAAGAAACAGAGAAGTGACCAGCGTAATTATCGAGACTGAGCGCCTGCGTTTGACTCTCTTCTTGACATTATCAGGAATCAGGTTTATATCCACCGGCTCGGTCCGCAGTGTGCCAAAGAGGAAAGGCAGCCTTCCCTCGTCTTTCAGATACCGCTTTCCAGACGAACTATCGAGATCCTCAACCGTCAAAGGCATCGCCATAATATTCAACCGATCCATAATTTCTTCTAGCAATTCCTCGTCGCCACCGGAAACAATAACCCGCTCAAGAAAGCTGACACGTTCCTCTATAAATTTTTTCAAAACTTCGAGCACATGGTTATTAAGCGCCTTGCGCCCTTTGAGAAAACTCGTATTGGTGAGCAGCAGCTTATTCTTTTCAAGAATACTGATGCAAACCTTCTTGTCCACAAAGGCAACATAAGCAATTGAGGTATCCATGGTATTTTTACGGTAGCTATTGACAAAAGAAAGGGGAAGATACCGAACAGCCTTAACCTGAATACCGAATCTGGAAAAGATCTCCAGGACAGCTTCCACCTCCACTCTTTTTGCAACCACAAAGAGAACGGTCCAGTGCGGTCTCCCATCCAGCTCGCTGCTGCCAATGATCTGATAATCCACAATAACCGCATCTGGTTTCAAAGACAGATATTTACGATTTTCCCAGAGGATGGATGTGGCGATCTTCTCCCTGGGAACTCTGGGGATAGTTATAATCTTGGCAATCACCCCTTTGCTCTCAAGGGTGGTGGATACAGAATAGGGAAGGCTTCCCCCTTTTTTCTGAAAAAGCCTCGAAAGAGCAAATTCCAGATTGCGGATATCAAAATCACGCTCTTCGATAAAGCATCTGATCCGGAAACACGAAAAAAGCTGCCAGACCTCATAATACAGGATCCGGTCTTCTCCTATTTTAATTCCAGCCTGAAGCAGACCAAAAAGATTCAGAAAAAAACCAATCCCTTTTCGAAGAGGCTTAAAAAAATTATACATGGACTAATCTACCGTCTCTTGAAATAATACCGGCTCCACTGACCAGAGTCGAACATCCCCCCCGATCGGAACCCAGCGCTCGCCGGCAACTCCATCATCTGTAACAGAAGAGATAACAACAAAACAGTTCCTCCTCTTTCGCCGGATCTCCATTGCAACTTTCTTGAACCCTTTGAGCAAGGATTTCCTCAAACTAACAGATATTCTGCGTCGCTTTTTAAAAACAAGCTCCCCTTTTTCAATCTCAGGCTCCCCATCCCAGGTAAACTTCTCCACATACCTGTAGAGTTGCTTGTTACGAACAAAATGAACCATCACCTGCCCCAGTCTTTTTTTTATCTTTTTAAGGAAGAGAGCGTGAAATCCACTATCTGTCCTGAGCGGCTGCACATGTTCCGCGTGTCTGAGCTGACGGGCAACAGAATCCTGATACAACCTGATATTGAACCGTTTTAACATCCTATCAGATTCCTTACGAAACATACGAAAAACAAGCACTGTTGTTCCATAGACCCCTGAAAGAATCAAAAATATCAAAGAGAGCGAAACCATCACTTCCATCAAAGTGAAACCGCGACGTTCATTCATTCGTGCCCTTTTGATCCTCATGAACAAAAACTGTCGAAAGTTCATATGCACGGATTCGCTCCTCTCCAGGAATGGGTTCTTTCCAACTGCAGACAAGGAAAGCCCTGTATATAAACGGATTGAGCTGCAATATACGGGCACGCAACCTCAGCAGATACCGCACACCCCTGTTAGTGCGAACCAGCTCCTGCCCTCTGTACAGACTGTCCATGACTGCCGCAACCCGTCCTTGCATTATAGCCTGCTTCAGCGAAGGTTCAAAAAAATAATCCAGCCCATCGCCATTCAGTTTCCGAGAGGAAAGAAAAGCATCTGAAAGCGCCACAGCCCCGCGTAACCCGCCACTGACGCGGCCAGAAAGGATCGTGTCAGAAAAAATCGCAAACACCCCGACAACAGACATGGAAAAAATGCTGATGGCAACCAGCGCTTCCATCAGCGTGAAGCCACCCCTCCGCTGCATTTTATTGATCTGTTTTCTGCATACGGCTGTTGCCTATATCATCCGCTGTATCTTTCCGTCTATCCGGCCCCTTGCTGAAAAGATTAAAATTGACAACACGTTCGCCATCATCAGAATACCGGGGCTCATAAACATACGCCTCATTCCAGGGGTCTTTCGGAACACTGCCCAGATCCTTTGACTTAACCAGGTCCTGTAAAGATGCCGGAAAAGCATCTCCACCTTTATAAAGCTTCAATGTCTCACGCAGATTCTTAAGCTGGATACTGGCCACCTTGATTTTTGCTCCTGCCTGCTGCTTGAAAATATTCGGACCAACCAGAGCAAAGAGCAAACCAAGGATCGCTAGAACAACCATTAACTCAATGAGGGTAAACCCCTGACGCTTTCTCCTGTTTCTCATCAATTCAAACTCCTTTCCATAAATAAATACCTCGGTTTTTTCTGCTTTCTCAAATTTAAAGATAACCCCTATCCGGTCATCGAACTCATATTAAACATTGGTAAAAAGAGCGCTACAATGAGTAATCCAATAAACAGACCTAAACTGATAATCAGTATCGGCGTGATCACAGAAGTGAGACGCTCAACCGCCACATCCACATCAGTATCGTAATACTCGGCTGACTTAAGCAACATCTCAGGCAAATGTCCGGTCTCTTCACCTATGGCCACCATCTGGAGCACCATTCTGGGGATAAGTGGTGCTCCGCGCAACGTTTCCGCCATCCGCTGACCATCGGCTATTTTCCTTTTCATCTGATTAAGCAAATCTTCCATAACACTGTTGCCCGCAGCAGAGGCCACAATAGTCAGCGTTTCAATAATGGGCACCCCGTTGTCGAGCAAAGTACCAAGAGTACGGGTTACCCTGACCAGAATCACCTTTCGGACCAGACCCCCCACCAGCGGCATCCTGATCCGCAGCCTGTCCAGAACACGCCTGCCCCCCCTGGTCCGAAAAAAGCGGAACAAACCGAGCACAACAACAGCCAGAGAGATGAACAGATAAGGGGCTGCTGATTCAAACCAGTCAGACAAAGCGATCACAAAGCGGGTTATATCCGGCAATCTATCCCCCATATCCCCGAAATTCGTTTTAAATTGCGGAATAAACAGCAGCATGAAGATAGAGGCTATTACAAAAGAAAGAATCATAATAATTGATGGATAAATCAGGGCACTGACAACTTTGCGCCGGAGGGTGCTCATCCTCTCCATAAAAGAATAAAGCTGCTCCAGAATCACACTCAGCTTACCCGAAACCTCTCCCGCCCGAACCATAGAGAAGTACAATCTGGAGAAAACCGAAGGATGGGCAGAAAGCGCCTCTGAAAGAGAGCGCCCGGTCTTGATATCCTGAAGCAAACGCTGAAGAACCTGCCGCAAGCCGCCTTCTACCTGCCCGCAGGCGGTCTCCAGGCCGTCAACAAGCGGCACATTTGCATTGGCCATAGTTGAAAGAAGCCGGGTAAACACCACCAGCTCCTGGCTGCTGACCTTCCCCCGCTGTTTTTTACCACTGCGACCCGCACTGCTGATTTTTGTTACAAAAAAACCCTGCTTCTGCAGCTGAGCTAACGCCTCATCCTGTGAATTTGCTTCAATCTGACCGCTGACAGGCATCCTCTCAGAGGAATAGCCACTGTATTTAAACAAGATCATCGAATTCGGTCTCCTCAGTGCTTCCGAGGCGCAAAGCCTCTTCCACTGTTGTCTCCCCTTCAAGCGCTTTCCTTAGCGCCTGATCCATAAGAGAACACATCCCATCCTGACGGCCGGCCCGCCGGATATCAAGAAGAGACGCTCCCTTGAGAACCATCTCCTTCACCTTCTCTCCTACCGGCATAATTTCAAAAACCGCAAAACGGCCCTGGTATCCGGAATTACTGCAGGCTTTGCAGCCCTTCCCCTTATAAATAGTTGACCCGATTTTCAACAACCCTTTCAAACCAAGATCATCTATCCGCTTTAAGGTCAACTCCACCGCTTCTTTACAGCCAGGACAGATCCTTCGAATCAGTCGCTGCGAAAGGATCATATTGAAGGTTGCTGTCACCATATATGGAGGGATCCCCATATCAACAAACCGGGTTATCGCACTGGGGGAATCATTGGTATGCACTGTGGAAAGGACCATATGCCCGGTCAGAGCAGATCGCACAGCGATCTCCGCAGTCTCCAGATCCCGAATCTCCCCGACCATAATCACATCAGGGTCATGACGGAGAAAGGCACGCAACCCTCTGGCAAAATCAAGCCCTATTTCAGCGTGGGCTTGCACCTGAGTGACACCATCCAGCTGATATTCCACCGGATCTTCAATTGTAAGAATTTTCTTCTCAAATTGCCGGATATACTGCAGAATCGCATACAACGTTGTCGTCTTACCACTCCCGGTTGGTCCGGCGACCAGAAACATCCCATTAGGCTTAGCAGCGACATTGCGGATAGTATCCACCTCCTGCGGGGTAAAACCAAGGCTACTCAGCTCCAGCATAAGCGAACTCTTATCGAGAATACGAAGAACCGCATTCTCTCCATGCACACCAGGCACAATGGAAACACGGAGATCTATCTTCCGATCATCCACAACCAACCCGATTCGTCCATCCTGCGGCAGTCGTCTCTCCGAAATATCCAGTTTTGAAATAATCTTGATCCTGGAAAGAATAGCGGGCTGCATCTCCCGCGAGGGTGGAGCTGGAAGATCGCAGAGGACTCCGTCAATACGGTAGCGGATCCTCAAATGATCCTCATACGTTTCAATATGGATATCACTCGCCTTACGGTCAATCGCCTCTGAAATCAACCCATTGACCAGTGTAACAACAGGAGCATCATCAGCCAGTTCAGCGAGTTTCTGCTCATTCAAATTATCACTACCATCTGAACCGCCGGAAAAAGTCACCCGCTCACCCGCATCTGTGGAACGATCCACCATTCTCGTCGACGAGGCCATCGCAGAACCACCTTGCAAAAAAGCTATAATGGATTTCTCAGTAGCCAACCGCACATCCACACTGGCATCTGTCATGAAGCGCACTTCATCCACAATAGCAAACTTTGTCGGATCAGCCATAGCAATCACCAGATGCCCATTTTTAAACTGCAGTGGAGCGATACTATTTTCCAGACAGTATTTACGCGGAAGCGTCTTAAATATTCTGTTATCCAGCACATATTCTCCCTGAATATCCGCGACAGGCATCTCAAGCTGATTTTCAAGTGCTCTGACCAGTTCCTCCTCTGTGAGAATCCCTTCTTCTAAAAGCACATGGCCAAGCCGCTTCCCGGTCTTTCTTCCCAGCTCCACCGCGAGCTCCAGGTCATCTCTGGAGATGACTTTCTCAGCAAGCAAAATTTCACCAAGCTGCTGTTTTCTTTTCATACTTCCCCCCCTCGAGTCGGCTTACTTATGCCGTACTGCCCCATTTTTCGACGCAGCGTATTACGATGGATACCCAGGACCTGCGAGGTCCGATTCATGCTCCAGTGATTTTCCTGAAGCGCATGCATAATCTGCTGCCGCTCCATGATCTCCAGATACATCCCACCCTCTGAAACAGGAACCTCCTCATAGGCGGGCGCCTTTCTGGACTGTATGGAAAAAGGCAGGTGTTGAGCAAGAATCTGCGGCCCTTCCGCCATCACAACAGCATGCTCCACAGAATTCTCAAGTTCACGAACATTGCCCGGCCAATCGTATTGAAGCATCAGATCCATAACAGCCGGGTGCAGCCGACTGATTGATTTACGTTCCCGCTTGCGGTAAATATTCAGAAAATGGTCCACCAGCAGGGGGATATCTTCCCGCCGCTTGCGAAGGGGAGGGATCAAAAAGGAGATCACATTCAACCGGTAATAAAGGTCATTCCGGAATACGCCCTCCTGTACGGCCTGAATAAGATTGCGGTTCGTCGCCGCCAGAATACGAACATCTATATGGATAGACTCCATGCCTCCAAGTCGAGTTATCATCCTCTGCTGCAACACACGAAGCAATTTAACCTGAATATTCAGCGAAAGTTCACCTATCTCATCAAGAAAAAGTGTCCCACCATGTGCCAGTTCAAACCGGCCAAGCTTGCGTTTTATCGCTCCTGTAAAGGCTCCCTTCTCATGCCCAAAAAGCTCACTTTCAAGAAGAGATTCGGGAAGAGCCGCACAGGAAACCTTTATGAACGGATTTCCGCTTCTCCGGCTGGCATTATGGATCGCTTCCGCAATAACCTCTTTCCCGGTTCCACTTTCCCCAAGAAGCAAAACTGTTGCATTTGAATTGGCCACTTTGAATATATTCTTATACAACTCAACCATCACCGAACTACGACCAACCATATTCGTTGGCATATACTCGGAATGGTTATCATTGAACTCCCGGAGCTTGCGAAGCTCCTCTTCTTTTTCTAGATCAATATCCGAAGGGTCTTCAGGCGGCTCCGCAGCACCTTTATAATAATACTGGATAGCATCTCGAATCTCCCGGGCGGAGCTGATGACAGGTTCCACCCGGCAATTGAGAAAAAAACCGACAGCACGGATAACATCTTCATCACCGGGGTCGACCATTGCCAGAAGTAAAGTATCGTTTTTATCATGGACAGGAAATATCAGATGTCTGGAAGCAAACTCCTCCGGAATCCTCTCCACCAATCCCGGATCTATATTAAAATCAGAAATTTTTACATACCGGATGCCTGTTTGTAAAGCATACGCAGAAGTGACCTCTTCAACAGAGCAGAAGCCCTTCTCAACCAGTATAGTTCCGAGTGGCATATCCAGCCCCTGTTGATGTAAGAGAGCCTCTCTCAGCTGGGCCTCAGTTATAACACCTGCATCAATCAATATCTTCCCCAGGTGTTCCCCGCTGCCTGTTTCATCTCTCATCGCCCATCCTCCGCACCATATTGTATCAGAAGATGGCATTAATACAAGAAATTCATGATCAGCGCATTATAAAAGCATCACCAAAAAAATAGAAACTCAAAAATGAAACCAGGTCATTCACCCAATATTCTGACTTTTTCGCTCCATAAAAGAAAACTTCAACTGCTGCTTGGCTGCGGATATAGCATCTTGAGGAACGAGATTGGAAAGCGAAATACCTAAAAGCCGGACTTTTCTGCCCGTATTGGCTTCTGTTTTCAGAAATAAACGACTGGCAATTTCATAAAGTTCCTCGGAAGCAAAAACCGGATCTTCCTGACTGCTGCTCCGGGTAATACACTGAAAATCGTGATATTTAATCTTGAGAGTGACAGTACGACCAGATACCCCACCCCCAGGTAAATGCCGGGAAACTTCAGCAGCAATCTGACGCAATTGGCTTAACATATACTCTGAGGAAACCAGATCTCGAGGATACGTATGCTCCCGACCAATCGATTTCCTCTCCCGGGAAACCTCAACAGGACGATTATCCTCTCCACGAGCTATATTATAAAAACAATCACCTGATTTCCCAAAATAGCGGCTGAGCTGCTGCCTGGAAAAACGAAGAAGATCTTTCCCCACATAAATCCCCAGCTCAGCCATCCTCTTTTCAGTAACCCGACCTACGCCAAAAAACCGCCTGACTGGCAACTTTTCTAGAAACCGGGGCGCTTGCTCAGGGCTCACTACCGTTAATCCATTCGGCTTGCGATAATCAGAGGCAACTTTTGCCAGAAATTTATTATAAGAAACGCCAGCACTGGCAGGAAGCCCTGTCTCTTTCCTTATACGGGATAATATTTCAGTCGCAGTTTCCGTTGCAGAAATCTTCCCGGCCGGATTTTCAGTCACATCAAGATAGGCTTCATCCAATGAGAGAGGCTCAATAATCTCCGTGTAATCATAAAAAATACGTCGCACCTGTTTTGATACGCTGAGATAGGCATCGAATCTCGGACGCAAAAACAGAGCCTGAGGACAAAGTTCAAGCGCTCTGCTGGAAGCCATCGCCGAATGCACACCAAAACGCCTGGCTTCATAGGAACATGTTGATACAACCCCTCTTTTCTCTGGAGGGCTGCCGACTATTACAGGCAGCCCACGGAGCTCCGGATTATCCCTCTGTTCTACAGACGCATAAAATGCATCCATATCAACATGGATAATTTTACGAAGTGGAATATCAAGCATTTCATTCACCCATATCTGCAATACCCGCTATCTGATCTTCCATTCATTTTACCAAAACTACAAAACCGCACGGATAAATTTTTGGTCCTCTTTAAAAAAACGACATCGTCACCCAACCACTCTTCACCAAAAAGAATCATCCCCTCAGCATACCCTCCAGGTTTGGTAACCCCTGCGAGCCTGAAGAACACATCAGGCTTGATAAAAAAGAGGGCTGAATTTCTATTATCATAAATTCCTCCCTGAAACAGGGTCACCCACCTATTCCACCAGTTCAACAGTATACACGCGTTGAGTAAACGAGACCAGATATTTATACCAGGGCAATTGCATAACATGGAAAAAAATCGCGTTCCTCATCACGATCGAAAAAAGGGAAAAAGCCCCCTGGATATGGTCAGCGCACGGGTTCAGGAAAACTCTCCGCTGCTCGGGTAAGCAGCGGTTGACAGTACATCGAACCGTCGACGATAAACCGATGTTGCAAAAGGATTGTAACTGCGATTGTCCTGCGGCTTCCACGTTCTCTCCTTGACCATTTCAGGGTGATATGCTAGAATGGATGGATGAAAAGCAGACTGCTTGTAAAACTTGACATTCTGCATGATGTTATGCTTGAGGACAGGGCGGATGAGGTTGTGGAAACTGCTCTGGACTATCTGCTCAGTTATGAGCGGAAGAAGCTGGAAAAGGAGCTGCTGTTGACGGAGAAGCAAGTTGCCTCTTTCCGGGGTCGTTTTTCAATGGATGATCGTGAATTTATGCGCAAATACGAGTCGTCTGCGCTTGAGGATAAACCAGAATTTCTTGAGTGGTTTGCCCTTCTCTCGCTTGAGTCCAGCCTCAAACAGAGGTTTATACTGGTTTCTAAGGCACTGGAGCTGGTTTCCTTTGTTTAAATATTCATGTTCCTATTCTTCTGACCGGGGTTTTGTATGCCTGCGCGATTGTTGATTGTCGATGATGAAAAAAATATACGTACCGGCCTTGGAGAGTCTTTCTCTTCAGACGGATATGACGTTCTCCTCGCGGCAAGCGGGGAGGAGGCGCTGGGTATTGTCAGGAGTGATGAAGTTGATCTGGTCATTACAGACCTCAAGATGATCGGGATTTCCGGTACGGAGTTGATGGACCAGATTCAGAAGATCAACCACAATATTCCCATTATTATCCTGACGGCTCACGGGACAGTTCAGACTGCAGTGGAATGTATGCGTAAAGGCGCCTATGATTATCAAACCAAGCCGGTTAATTTGAAAAAGCTCTCTTTGATTGTTTCCAGGGCCCTGACCCGCAGTGCTCTGGAAAAAGAAAATGAAGATCTTCATCATCTGTTGAATAACAGATACGGGATCAGTAACATCATCGGCCACTCTTCCGGCATTGAACGGGTTTTTGATATGGTGAAGACTGTTGCTCCGACCAAGTCCAATATTTTGATCACCGGGGAGAGTGGTACAGGGAAGGAGCTGGTGGCCAATGCGATCCACGCTCTTTCCGATCGGAGTAAGCGCCCTTTTGTCAAGGTGCACTGCGCTGCTCTTGCAACCGGTCTTCTTGAGAGTGAGCTTTTTGGTCATGAGAAGGGCGCTTTTACCGGAGCCAGTAGACAGCATAAAGGAAGATTTGAACTCGCGGACCAGGGGACGATATTTCTTGACGAGATTGGGGATATTGACGCTAATATTCAGGTGAAGTTGCTTCGTGTTATCCAGGAGCGCTCTTTTCAGCGTGTCGGCGGAGAAAGGACAATCTCCGTGGATGTCCGTCTGGTAACTGCGACTAATAAGGATCTGTATGGCCTGGTCCAGAAAGAGGAGTTTCGGGAGGATCTGTACTACAGGTTGAAGGTTGTCAATATTCGCATTCCACCGCTCAGGGAGCGGGCCTCTGACATCCCCCTTCTCGTTGATTCCTTTTTGAAGGAGTATTGTGCAGTTAATAACAAGCGGGAGAAAAAAATTGATCGTAAGGCGCTGGCTCTGCTGGAGAGCTACCCATGGCCTGGCAATGTTCGGGAGCTGAAAAATGTTATTGAAAATCTTGTTGTTACCGGCAAGGGAGGGGTGATAATGGTTCGAGATTTACCTTCCAATATAAGTCAGGAGAAGAGCCCCGGGGCGGTCAAGCTTATTCCCGGTAAGAAGCTTGATGAATATGAGAAGGAGATCATCCTCTCCACACTGGCCTATGCGGAGGGGAATAAGAGCAGGACGGCGACTTTGCTCGGGATAGGGCGTAAGACGCTCCACAGGAAACTGGAGCATATTGGGGAAGAGGAGGTGTAGTGTGGTATTATGACACACAAAAGGCGTTCCTTTCTCCCTTGATTGTGTTAGTGTGTCATATTGAGACATCTATATCCGCTATGGATCAATTTGTGTCATTATGACGCAAATTTAGCCAGGTATTTTTCATTTTTTCCTGACAATAATAGTTGGAATATGGATTGATTTTTTGTTTGCTGTATAATTTGTTTCTATATAATAAATTATGAGGGAATTGCAATATGGCGTTAGAATTATGTATCCTGAATCTCCTGGTACAATTATTGCTTTATTATTGCATAATAAATATAAAAAAAAAGAAATTTACAGGCAAGACCTGTTTGTCTGATTACAAAATCTGAGTATGGGGGTGAGTTATGGTTGAAAAAGTAAGCAACTACATCAAAGACCCGGTTAAAGATGAGTTCTCTTCTGGACCGCTCTCCATTTATCTGGGTGAGATCGATAAAATCAATCTTCTGACACGTGAAGAGGAGGTTCGGCTGGCAACAGATATGTTTGAAGGCAACCGTTCGGAAGACCGTAAACAGCAGCTGCTGGCTGAGTTTTCCAAAATGAAACTTATCCGTTCCAATCTGCGTTTTGTCGTGAACATTGCTAAGAAGTATCGCAATAATGGTCTGCCTCTGATTGATCTGATTAATGAAGGGAATCTAGGGCTTATTATTGCTGCAGACCGCTTTGACTACCGGAAAGGCTACCATTTTATTTCTTATGCTGTCTGGTGGATCAGGCAGTCCATCCTTAAGGCGCTCAGTGAAAAAGCGAGGTTGATCCGTCTTCCCCTTAACAGAGCTAATGAGCTGCTTCAGATTGAAAAGGCTAAACGAGCGCTTTCCCAGAAGAATGGAGACAATCCAACTGCGGTTGAAATCGCAGAAGCTCTCAGTATGAAGAAAAATGATGTGAAGGATATCCTCAATGCTTCGCGGCAGTATGTCTCTATTGAGTCTCCTCTGGGTACCAGTGATCGGGATGGTAAGCTCTCCGATCTTATTGAGGATACCAATGGACATGAACCTGAAGATGATCTTCTGACAAGAGATTTGAAGGATACAATCCGCAGGACTTTGATGACTCTATCTGAAAATGAGCGGGAAGTGATTAAATACCGCTTCGGCCTGGAAGGCGTAAAACCCATGTCTCTTAAGGAGCTCGGAAAGATGTTCGGTCTCACTAAGGAGAGGATCAGACAGATTGAGAAGAAGGCGATCAAACGGCTCAAGCATCCTTCAAGAAGGCATAAACTTGAGGATTTCGTCCGTAATTGATCATTTTGCTGCGGTATCCTTAGAAAAGGTGCATTGTCGTGCGCCTTTTTTAATGCAATGGTAGCAGGCTTCCGCCTATTCAGCTGTTTCGACGTTGTCTTCGACGTATTTGTCGAATTCTTCCCGGGACATTTTACCCTGATATATATCCCACATTGAAGATTTCAGTTCATCGAGGCTGGAAAATTTCGCTCCATCTAGCTTGTAAGTAGCCATTTTAAAGCTCTCTTTCTCTTATAATAATTAATGCTTAATTATATACTATTGAAATAAATTGGTGTCAAATTTTTTTACCGGCCCCGGCTGAGTCGATCAGCAAGAAAAGCGGGGAGACCGGCTTCAAGGATTTTTTTCTGCGCCTTTTTCAGATCATAGGGGATGGTATACTGCTCGTAGGAGCAGGCGGTTGAATCATATATGCCGAATGAGGCCAGAGGGCTGCCGTCTCTGGGTTGGCCGACAGAGCCGGGGTTGATGAAGTAAATCGCATCGTCCTCAAGTTGAATTGGTTTTCCGACTGTTGTTTTGTTTACCGGTGCCTTGTCGGAAAAAAAGCATTTGATATGGGTGTGGCCGAAGAATAGAATCCTGGATTCCGGGTGCTGGCTTTTAAGCAACTCCAGGTTTTCGGCCATGTCGCAGGGTCCCATTATATAGTCGTCTGCAGCGGTGAGGGCGCCATGCACCATCAGGATTTGGTCAAGATGCATACTTACCGGCATATTTTTGATGAATTCCCGATTAACATCTGTGAGCACCGCGCATGTCCATTGTACAGCAATCCTGGCGTATTCATTGAAGGTTTCGAGTTTGCGTCTGTTCAGTATTGCCCGGTCATGGTTGCCCAGGAGGCCGGTAAAGCTGTATTCTCTGGCCAGGTCCACGCATTCGTTGGGGCTTCCACCGTAGCCGAGAAGGTCTCCAAGGAAGAGTATCCGGTCATAGCCGGTTATGAAGAGGGTTCGAAGTACCGCTTCCAGGGCTTCCAGATTGCTGTGGATATCACTCAGGATCGCGTATTTCATGGTTTTACCCCCTGATCCGTTGTAAAGCAGGGAGTTGTGTGAGGATGAAAAAAAGGAGAGCGCCTGTTGCCAGCAGAAGGTAAAGGAGCAGTTTTGTTTTTTGTTCAGCTGTTTTCCCGGATACGAGAGAATAGGCGGTACAACCGTAACTGACCAGCGATAGAAGGGCAAAGGTTACTCCAAGACTGATTCCAGCTATCGCGAGCAGGCTGAATGCCGAATAAGCAGCCTGTGAGAGCGCCGGTGTGATAGTGCTTTTGAGGAACACTACTCGAAATGCTATCCCGAAAGCCAGGCAAGCGCTTGCCCACTTTCCATGTGTGTTGGAAGCGGGTATGGAGCCACTCTTCCTGATAAGGATCGTTCCGGCTGCCGCTATGCTCAGGTCTTTACCCACAATGATGATAAACAGCGGTGCTGCAATGTGGCCTGCCTGAATCATTGCCAGAAAGGCCGCTATTATGACGAGCTTATCCCCCAGCGGATCAAGCAACAGGCCAAGGTCGCTATGCTGATTGAGTTTGCGGGCGAGGGCGCCGTCAAGAAAGTCTGTGAGGATAATAATTGTGCAGAGGATGAGTATCGGGGCGAATCTGGCGGGGTTCTCCTGGAAGAGCAGATATGCTGGAAGAGCACATAAACAACGCAACAGAGAGATTATATTGGGTATCAGGAAAAAATCCCTTTTGGTGACAGCCATATTCTTCCTCAGCAGGGTTTTTACATAGCACAGCATAGCAACTGTCGGTTTCGGTCAATTGTGACAGAGTCGGCAAAAAAAACAAGGTGGTTGGATAGGCCACCTTGCGGTAAAGAAACCAGTTGAATCAGTCAGGACGAAGGGAGGAAACCTGCCCGATTCAATACTATTATCGGAGCAGCAGGTGATGAAACTTGAGTCTGTTTATCAAACATTTTTTCACCAGTGCGTCTGACGGCAGCTGTTGTATTGGCGTGGTCCAACCAGTATTTTTTGTAAAATGGAGTCCAGGTGGCCGTGATGCGTTTGATCAGAAGGTGGAGCTTGTTTGTCAGACGGCAGCAGGGCTTTGGAAAAGTTTTTCTACACCAATTGCTGCTGGCCTCTGTCCTGGCGTTTCTTGCTTTTCTTTATGCTCTTGTATCCAATGCATCGCTGTCGTATATGGGCAACACGGATAATAGAGCGGCTGCCTTTGTGATCAAATATTTCTGGGATACCATTGTGTTTACCCAGCTGAAGATTCTGCTTGTATATCTTTTCGGCTTTCTTCTGATTGGTACAGTGTGTGCGGTCTGGATCAGGTTGTTCTGGTTTGTGCGTGATCTTCGTATTTCAGGCAGGCTGTACCGCTGGACAGCTGTGCTGCTCCCTGTGGGGGTGTTCATCCACTGGTTTGGCTGGTCTGTGCTGACCTATCCTGCCGCCTATTCCAGGACCCTGTTTGAAAAGGGCGGGCTTCGCAGAGGGGTGCAGGTTTTTCTCACAGATGGTCCCGGGGCAGGATATTATAGCGCGCTTTCTGTCCTCGCTCTTGCTGCTTTTCTCGGGCTGATTCTCCTCGCCCTCTGGAAAATGTATCGCGCTGCTCGTCTGTCGTTTTCCGGGGTATTGCGCAGCCGGAAGCGAACGGTGGGGGCGCTTTCTCTGATCCTGGTTGCTGGTTTTGGATTGCTTTTCGGTTCCGGAACAGGGGAATGGAGACGGACAGGAGGGAAGAACCTGCTGATCATTGCAGCGGATGGGTTGCGTCCTGATAGGCTCTCTTTTAATGGGTATTTCAGAAAAACGACTCCAGAGCTGGACAGACTTTTTCGGCAGGGTGTCGGTTTTGATCGTATTTATGCGGAAGTTCCGCGCACTTTCCCCTCCTGGGTGACGATTCTCAGTTCCCAGTATTCGTTGACCCACGGTATTCGGCATATGTTCCCCGTGCAGGCTGCCCGGGCCAGACATTTCCCCTCTCTGATGAGGCGATTGCGGAAGCGGGGGTACTCTACGGGGGTGGTCAGTGATTTTGCCGGAGATATTTTCCCCCGGGTGGATCTCGGTTTTCAAGAGGTGCAGGCTCCTGAGTTTAGCTTCAGAGAACTTCTGACGCAGGGCAATATTGAGATCCACACGTTTCTCTTCCCTTTTTTATTGAATAGCGTCGGGCGAAAGGTTTTTCCAGTGCTGCGGGAGTTCGCTCAGCTTCCCGATGCTTCGCTTCTGGCTGATGAGACTGTGGATATGATCCGCCGTTTCCGCAGCAGGGGGCCTTTTGCTGTGGTGGTTTTTTTCTCCACCACCCACTTCCCGTATGCTAACGCCAGACCCTGGTATAATCGGTACACTGATCCTGCTTACAATGGAGCGTATAAGTACTATAAACAGCAGGTGGTGATGCAGGGGCAGAAGGGGCTTACGGATGCGGATAAGCGGCAGGTGAGCGCCCTTTACGATGGCGGTGTTGCTGCTGCTGACAGGGCGGCCGGCAGGATAATCCGTTATTTGAAACGGTCCGGACTGTTGCGTAATACCGTGGTTGTTCTGCTTGCGGACCACGGGGAGAACCTCTATGAACCGGGAATGGGTATGGGGCATGGTGAGCACCTGCGGGGTGAGTGGTCTACCCGCATCCCTTTTCTGCTCTACGATGGTACATCTCCCGGGAAGGAATACCGGCGTCTGTCTGTGCTCGGGAGCTCTGTTGACATCGCTCCCACACTCTCCTCGCTGCTGGGGGCTGGCAGAGATCCTGGTTGGGAAGGCCGTGATCTATCTCCATGGATAAGCGGAAAAGGGATAAAGCCGGATAATGGATTTGCGTATTCAGAGACCGGTATCTGGTTTTCCGATAAGGGGGATCATTTTTTTCAGCGACAGCGGATCATGTATCCAGATATAACCAGGATTTCAGAGATAGATTTTGACAATGGCCAGGTGGTGCTCCGCAGCGGCGCTTATCCAGGGCTGATCGTTTCATCCAAGCATCGAGCCTGGAGAGAGGGGCCGTATAAACTGATCTATATCCCCACACGCAAAGGGATCTGCTATGAGTTGTATGATGTTGTTGCGGACCCTGCAAATACAAGAGATCTTTCGGCCCAGAAACCGGTGGTTGTCCGCAGATTGCGACGGCGGCTGGAAGCGTTCTGTACCCGCAAGGGCCGTGACATTGTTGTAAACAGCTTTTTCTTGCCCGCTACTCCATGAAGGTTGGGCCGGGAGATAAAGGAGATTGAAATGGATCAGGAGAAGCCGCGTGAGGAGTGCGGTATATTCGGCATTTTTGATCACCTTGAAGCATCCAGGATAACCTATCTCGGTTTATATGCTTTGCAACATCGGGGGCAGGAGAGCTGCGGGATAGTCTGTTTCAATGATGCTGTACCCGCAAAGATGATCGGCATGGGGAAGGTGGTCGATTTTTTTACGGAAGAGCGCCTGGATAAGCTGAAGGGCAATTCTGCCATTGGCCATGTCCGGTATTCAACCACCGGAGCCTCCAGGCTGGTCAATGCACAACCGATTCTTGTGGGCTGTAATAAAGGGCAGGTCGGGACAGCCCATAATGGAAATATCGTTAATGCGGTGCTTCTGCGTGAGGCGCTGGAGGAGCAGGGGCACATTTTTCAATCGACAAACGACAGTGAGGTCCTCTCGCACCTCATCGCCTGCAGCCGGAAAAAGGGTTTTTATGAGGCGGTGGAAGAGTCTGTGGCCAGACTGGAGGGGGCGTTCTCTCTGCTGGTCCTTCGTGAGGACGCGATGGTTGCCTTTCGTGATCCCAATGGATTCCGACCGCTCACCCTCGGCCGGCTCGGGGGCTCCTGGATTGTGGCTTCTGAGACGAGCGCTCTGGATGTCGTTGGTGCGGAGCATGTTCGGGATATAGAGGCCGGGGAGATGCTTATCATCACGCACAATGGGCTGGAGAGCCGCTGGCCCTTTGGTGAAGATACGAAAGTCTCCCGCTGCGTGTTTGAGCTGATTTATTTTGCCCGTCCCAACTCCTTTGTGTTCGGCGAGTCAGTGTACGCATTTCGAAAACTTCTCGGGAAGACCCTGGCTGCGGAGGTCCATGTTGACGCGGATGTGGTTATCCCTGTTCCGGATTCCGGGACTATCTCTGCTCTCGGTTTTGCCGAAGAGGCGGGTATACCGTTCGGGATGGGGTTGATCAGGAGTCATTATATCGGCCGTACTTTCATTGAGCCGACTCAGAAAATCAGGGATTTTGGTGTTAGAATTAAATTTGCTCCTGTTAAGGGGATACTGGAAGGGAAGCGGGTTGTGCTGGTGGACGATTCTCTGGTCCGCGGTACCACCAGCCGGAAGATAGTGAAGATGGTAAGGGAGGCCGGGGCTAAAGAGGTCCACCTCCGGATCAGTGCTCCGCCATCCAGATTCCCCTGTTACTACGGGATTGATTTTCCAGACCCTGCAGAGCTGGTTGCAAATAAGATGAGTGTGGGGGAGATTGCCCGCTCTCTGGGGGTGGAGAGCCTCGGCTATGTGTCCATTGAAGGGATGTACTCCGCCATGTCCGGGCTGGAGACAGCGGGATGCTATTGTGCGGCCTGCTTTGACGGAGAGTATCCCGTGGTCCCGACAGATTATGAGGAGTGTAAAGGGCGCAGCACTCAGAGTGACCTGTGTGAGATGGGGCCAGGGGAGCGCCTTAGTGATGCGGTTCAGCCGGATCAATAGCTGATGCCTGTTACATTTCATCGCATTTTTCTGGTGCGAGGCCGGGGGCTGGTGTGCGTTGTTGAAAAGAATTGTTAAATTCGGTATTTTTTTACGGTTCCGGGGTTCATGTGGGCTTTTTGTGAAGTGCGGTTTGTGTATATAATTGGTTGTGTGACCGGGTCTTCCTGAAGGCCGCATCTGTTGCCGGTTTTCTGTTAAATTTTTCCCCAGACACGTTGCATGGCGTTGGGTTTTTGGAGATTCTCGATGTTTAAACCGGTTCCTGCTGATGTATTCTTCCCAAAACTGGAAGAGGAGATCCTCGATGTCTGGAAAGAAGGGGGAATTTTTGAGAAATCTCTGAATTGGCGTAAGGGCAATGAGGAGTACGTTTTCTATGATGGTCCTCCCTTTGCTACAGGTCTCCCCCATTATGGCCACCTTCTGCCCGGGACTGTGAAGGATATCATTCCCCGTTACCAGACAATGAAGGGGAAATATGTGCCGCGCCGTTTTGGGTGGGACACGCACGGTCTGCCGGTGGAAAATGAGATTGAGAAGAAGCTGGGGCTCAAGACCAGGAAGGATATCGAGGCTTTCGGGATAGATAAGTTCAATGAGGCGTGCCGCAGCATTGTGCTCCGCTGTGTCTCCGAATGGGAGCGGACTGTGGAGCGGATGGGCCGCTGGGTGGACTTCAAAAACGCCTATATCACCATGGATCTCCATTATATGGAAAGCATTCTCTGGGTTTTTCGCTCTCTCTGGGATAAAAAGCTGATTTATGAGGGGGCGAAAATCCTCCCTTATTGCCCTAGATGTGCAACCCCGCTCTCCAACTTCGAAGCGAACCAGGGTTATAAAGAGGTCGTGGATCCGGCGATCACAGTCCGTTTTATTCTGGAAGAGGATCCGGATTGTTCGATTCTCGCCTGGACCACTACCCCCTGGACCCTGCCCTCTAACATGGCGCTGGCTGTGGGGAGGAATATCCTTTACGTTGAGGTGGAGGATGGCGGTAAACGGTACATTCTGGCAAAGGAGAGGCTCCCGGCCTACTACCGGAGTGAGGACGAGTACACTATAGTACGCGAATGCGCGGGCAGCGAACTGGAGGGCAGGGTCTACTCCCCGCTTTTCCCCTATTTTGTGGAAAAAAAAGAGGAGGGTGCTTTTCGGGTTATCAGTGCAGACTTTGTCAGTACAGAAGGCGGAACCGGCATTGTCCACATAGCTCCTGCTTTCGGGGAGGACGATGCAGAGGCAGGAAGGGGAAACGGCATCCCCGACGTGTGTCCGATTGATGAGGAGGGTCGGTTTCTGGAGGATGTGGCAGGCTATGCGGGCCGCTTTGTCAAGGAGGCGGATAAGGATATTATCCGGCAGCTCAAAGTGGAGGGGGCGCTGGTCAAGCGGGATCAGTATCAGCATAGTTATCCGCACTGCTGGCGCTGCGATTCTCCCCTTCTGTACCGGGCTGTCTCCAGCTGGTTTGTGGATATAAAGAAGATCAAAGAGATGATGCTGGTTTCCAACAACCGGATCAACTGGATCCCTGGCCATCTGAAAGAGGGCCGTTTCGGGAAGTGGCTGGAAAACGCCCGTGACTGGGCGATCTCCAGGAACCGGTATTGGGGTACCCCTATCCCTGTCTGGAAATGCGATTGCGGCGGAGTCCGCTGTGTCGGCTCCATAGCGGAGCTGGAGGAATTATCCGGGGAAAAAGTCACGGATCTGCATAAGCATTTTGTGGATGAGATGCTCTTCCCCTGTGAGAGATGTGGTGGGAAGATGCACCGGGTGGAAGAGGTGCTGGACTGCTGGTTTGAGTCTGGGGCCATGCCCTATGCGCAGGCGCACTATCCCTTTGAGGATAAAGAGCGTTTCGAGGCGACCTTCCCTGCGGATTTCATCGCGGAATCCCTGGACCAGACCCGGGGTTGGTTCTACACCCTGGTTGTGCTTGCTTCTGCGCTTTTTGAGGACACCGCCTTCTCTAATGTCGTGGTCACCGGTCTGGTTCTTGCTGAAGACGGCAAGAAAATGTCCAAGCGGCTGCGCAACTATCCTGAGGTTGCAGAGGTCTTCAATACATACGGTGCTGATGCATTGCGTATCTATCTGATGAACTCCGCGCTGGCCAGGGCCGAAGACCTCAATTTTTCAGAGACAGGGGTCAAGGAGGTGCTGCGCTGCTTCCATCTACCACTCTGGAATAGCTACAGTTTTTTTGTCACCTACGCCAATGTCGACGGTTGGGATGCAGTGACCGGACAGGTGGAACCTGCTTTTGCAAGAAATCCGCTGGATCGCTGGATTCTCTCTGCACTGGAGAAGGTCGTGGAAGAGGTGAACAGCCAGATGGATCGTTATGATCTGCAGCGGTCGATCACCACATTTCTGGAGTTCATCGACCAGTTTACCAACTGGTATATTCGACGCTCCAGGCGGCGGTTCTGGAAGAGCGAGATGGATGAGGAGAAGAGGGGGGCGTATACAACGCTTTATCGCGTTCTTGTCCGTCTCTCTCAGCTGATTGCACCTTTCTCGCCGTTCATCGCTGAGGCGCTCTACAGGGGCTTACGGCTAGAAGAAATGCCGGAGAGCGTTCACCTCTGCGATTATCCGGTTGCCGATAGTGCGCTTCGCGATGTGGTTCTGGAGCGTGAGATGGACCTGGCGATGGCCACTGTCAGTATGGGCCGCGCTCTCCGTAACCAGCATAAGATTCGGGTGAGGCAGCCTCTGGGTGAGATTCACCTGGTCACCACCGATCCTGAGGAGAGGGATGTGCTGCGTAAACTGGAGGGGATTGTTCGGGAAGAGCTGAATGTGAAGACCGTGCTTTTTGATGAAAATGAAGACTCTCTGGTCGATCTCTCCGTAAAGGCCAACTTTCAGGTGCTTGGTCCCGGGCTGGGTGAAGATATGAAGCGGGCCGCTGCACTGATCGCCGGTCTCTCTGCTGAGGAAGCGGTGAAGTTACGTGATGGTGGAACGGTATCTGTGGTTGAGGGTGATTTTTCTCTGGAAATCACAGCAGGGGATGTGCTTTTCAACCGTTCTGAAAAAGAGGGGTTGTTTGTTGTCAATGAGGGTACCCTGACTGTGGCTCTGGACGCAACGCTCAGTGATGAGTTGATCGAAGAGGGACTAGCACGGGAGCTGGTGCACCATATCCAGAAGATGCGCAAGGATAGTGCTCTGGAGGTCACAGACCGGATTACGCTTTTCTATGACGGTGATCCGGAGGTTGCTAAGGTGGTTGAGCAGTACAGAGAGTATATTGCAGCAGAGGTCCTTGCCACCTCCTTTAAACAGGAAGCGTCCGGAGAAGAGATTGCTGTGGGAACTTATAAAGCGGTACTGAAGGTGGAAAAAGCGTAAACCCGCTCTTGCGGGGATGGGGTATAATGAGGGATTCAAATGACAGAGAACAGGTTCACGCGAATAGTGCAGGAGCAACTTACCGAACGGCGTACCCTGCTGGCGATTCTCGAAGTGCTGGGGTTGTTGCAGGCGCTGCTCGTGCTCGGGACAGATCCCGGTTTTGAAATGAAGACGACTCTGGTCTTCGGTCTGGCTTCCGCTCTTGTGGTTGGGTATGTGGAGGTCCTTCTGATCCGCAGACCTGGTTGCATAAAAGCGATGGTTGCAGCTGGAGTGAGCCTTCTCATGCTGCTTGCAGCGCTCTTTCTCTATCCGGCCAATGGGCTTGTGTTTGTGCTGATGCTCTTCGCCTCTCTCCTGGTTTGCGGGTTTCTGACCGGCAGGGAGCGGTTCACCCTCTACAGATGGCTCTTTTCCGGCCTGGTAGGCGGGGTGCTCTTCGGGTTTATCAGTGGCAAGCTGAGGATTTGGTCTGTTTCTGCGCCCCTGTTCAGCTTGTTTATCCTGATGATGGTCCCCACGATCTATCTGGTTAGAGAGAAGCTCGCCTCCAGGATGGCTTTTGGTAAGAAAGATGATGAGGAAGAGCAAGAAACAGGGAAGAAGAGGCGCTCCGTCCCTGTTCTGGTCTGGGAGAATCTGATGATCGCCGTCTCCGCAGTTCTGATTGCGGTCTGTTTGCGGATCTCGGTTGTGGATAATTATGAGATCCCCAGTGGTTCCATGATCCCTAACCTGCTGGAGGGGGACCGCTTGTTTGTGCACAAATTTGTCTACGGGATGCGTCTGCCTGTGCTCCCCAATTGGAAGCTCCCTGCCTGTGATGAGCCGCAGCAGGGGGATGTGGTCATTTTTCAGTATCCCTGTTACAGGTCGCCGGGCGTGGTTCGGGAGCTGGCAGATCTGTTCACTTTTTCGCTCGCACAGCTCGATCCTCACCCGAAGAATTTTGTCAAACGGCTGATCGGACTGCCCGGGGACCTGGTCCGGGTCAATGATGCTGGAGAACTTTTTGTCAATGGTAGACTGATCTCGCGTCGTTTCTACCAGCGGCGGGTTGTCAGGATCTATAGACGCTTTGATGGGGGGCGGATTATTAGAAAACACGTCATATACGTCAATAAGAAAAAGGTACATGAATACAGCTTTGTCGATCCAGACCCCGGTTCCATTCATGGGAACAGATTCATGGATGGCCGGTTCCGCTACTACAAGACCCAGGAGTATGTCCTGTACAATGAGAGGGGCAGGATTGTGCAGTACTGGGCTGATGGGCAGGGCGACTTCAGACCCTATCCGGCTGAGCCTTTCGAGTCCTATATCAAGGATGAGCGTCTCAGGTTGACCTCTCTCCGGGACAGGGCGATGGAAGTTGCTGAGCTCTACCTCCGGCAGAATATGCTGCAGGACTTCACGAAGAAGCAGGCGATTCTGGCTGTGCCCTACAAAGAGCTGGCTCAATATTCGGGCAAGCCGGTCAATCTGGTTGTTTTCAATGACGCTGGAGAACTCTGGTTTAAGATCCCCGGTAAATATTTGATTCCGATATTTGTGAAGCGTAAAGGTCACCTCTGGATAAAAGTTCCGGCGGACCACTACTTCATGATGGGGGATAATCGGGATGAGAGCTCCGATAGCCGTAAATGGGGTTTTGTTCACAAGGGCTTTGTGCTCGGCGGGCCTCTGGTTCGTTACTGGCCTTTCAAGAGGTTCGGAGCGGTACAATGAACCGGCTTGCCCCTGTCTGCTGTTATTGATAGATGGAATTTGTGAAATTGCAATATCATTGCGTGGTTTTTCAGCCTTGTACCGCCTTCAACTGCCCGTAAAATGAGCTGACCTGTAGTGAATTGTGGAGAAATTGTGTTTTTTCAGGAATTTCGCCCTCCTCTGGTGATTAAAGGGCTTTTCAATCAGCCGATTTACTGATTTTTGGGGTTCAGGACTTCAGTTTGGAACGCGACCAGAAGATTTCAGAGCTTAGAGGTTATCTATACCACCAGGTTATATCTTCTGTAGCTGCAGGGAGACAGGCGGCTGAAGGTAAAAAAACGCCCTATCCGGACAGTTCAGCAGATTGAGGAGCGGCTGCCTCCTGGACTAGTCCAGCCCAGGAGGCGGAAAACCGGTACAGAGAGTCGCTACTTCTGCAGCAACGCTCTTCTGTAGTTTCCCGCTTGCAGAATCGCTGATGATCTGGTCCATCCATGCTGCGATCTTCTCCATCTCCGGTTCTTTGAACCCTCTTGAGGTGACCGCAGCTGTACCGAGCCGGATACCGCTCGGATCCCAGGGCTTGCGGCGGTCAAAGGGTACAGAGTTGCAGTTACAGACCAGACCGGCCGCATTGAGGGCAACTGCAGCTCTGCGTCCTGTTACTCCTTTATTGGTCAGATCAATCAGGATCAGGTGGTTGTCTGTGCCGCCTGTGACCAGCTGGAATCCTTTTTCACTCAGAGCCTCAGCCAGTATCCGGGCATTTTTCACCACCTGGGTGGCGTAGGCTTTGAATTCCGGTTGCAATGCCTCTTGCATGGCGACTGCGATAGCCGCTGTGGTGTGGTTGTGGGGGCCGCCCTGCAGCCCCGGGAAGACCGCTCTGTCAATGGCAGTCGCGTGTTCTTCCCTGCAGAGGATCATGGCGCCTCTGGGGCCGCGCAGGGTCTTGTGGGTGGTGGTTGTGACCACATCCGCATAGGGTACCGGAGAGGGGTGCGCTCCGCCGGCAACCAGTCCTGCGAAGTGTGCCATATCCACCATCAGGATAGCGTTCACCTCATCAGCGATTTGCCGAAATTTTTTGAAGTCAATCACCCGTGGGTATGCCGTATGGCCTGCAATAATGATCTTCGGTTTGTGCTCCAGAGCAAGCTTCTGGATTGTGTCATAGTTCAAGCAGCCGCTCTTTTCATCCAGCTCATATCCTGTGGCGTTGAAATATTTTCCTGAGATGCTCACTTTTGAGCCGTGGGTGAGGTGGCCACCGTGGGGCAGCGCCAGTCCGAGGATACTATCTCCTGGTTCCAGGAAGGCCAGATATACAGCCAGATTGGCCGGCGAGCCGGAATAGGGCTGGACATTGACATGGTCAGCGCCGAAAAGCTCTTTAGCCCGGCTGATAGCCAGCTCTTCAATCTCGTCGATCATCTCCTGCCCTTCGTAATACCGTTTATGGGCGTATCCTTCTGAGTACTTGTTGGTCAGGACATTGCCGCTGGCTTCCAGGACGGCCCGTGTCACATAATTCTCGGATGCGATTAAACGGATTTTGGCGATCTGCCTTTTCTCTTCATCTTTGATGAGGTTGTGGATTTTCGGGTCAAAGTCTTTCAGATTGGTCATGGAAAAGCCCTTTCCGGAGCCCGGACTATTTTTTGGTTAAAAAACCGCCCGAGCGCCCGGCCTGCTCGTATCAATCCTGATTTCTCCGGGGTTATCCCCTCTCTGCGCCAGTCATCAGGGTAGTGCAAAGATACAGGCTGCAGTCGGGGTGGTCAAGAAGGGCTGTCCTCTTTTTTTGGTTGTTTCTTTATTAGAAAGCCTGATCTCTCGAAAGGCAAAAAAGATTTCGAAAACATCGTAGTTGCTGTCCAGAATCGGAATCCCGATCAGGCGGCAGCGGCAATGGTGCGCATCTGTGTCCGGAGCGGCCTCTTTGTAGACGGGTGCGGATTGTTTTTCTATCAGCGTGGAAGTGAGATCTATGAGGGTCTGATCCTGAAACAGCGTGTTGATCCGGCATGGTTCTCTGGTTTCCTGCTGTTGCAGCGTCTCATTGAATCGGTTATTGCTGCGGGAGAGGGTGAAATTGGCGGTCACCACCGCGAGAGCCTCATTACTGTATTGGTCCAGCTCTTTGAGGACAGCTTTCCAGCTCCGGATTCGGTCTCCCTTCAGCCGGTCAAACTGTTCCACTGGAGGTATCCAGCTGTGCAGAAATAAGGAGGATTTGGAAGATTTTTTTAATGGACTGCAGCGGGCTTATTTCACAGGAGCCGAATGGATACATCATAATGGAAAGGAGAGACAGAACCACGGCGTCACATCCTCGTATCAAGGGGCTTCTCAGAGATAGGTGCTCTCTGCTCGGTTAAAAAGCAGGCCCACACTAGCAGTGAGGAAGCATAGGGAGAGGAATACATAAAATCACTTTTCGATTTTTTCCTGTTTATTTAGGGCTGCTTTTCAGGCTTGTGTAGAGTTTGATGTATTCCCTGGCGGTCCGGCCGCAAGAGTAGTCCTCGTGCATGGCGTGTCTGCGGATTTTTTCCCAGAGCGGTTTATTGTTGAAGGCGGTAAGGGTCCGTTCAAGGGTTTCCAGAAGCGCTTCCGGGCTATACCGGTTGAAGGAGAAGCCGTTGTATTCATCTGTTACAGTATCAGCGAGTCCTCCTGTGTTGTGCACCAGGGGAATAGTACCGTATCGGAGCGCCAGGAGCTGGTAGAAGCCGCCTGGTTCAAATTCAGAGGGCATGAGGAGGATGTCCCCTCCCGCTATGACCTTATGCAGGGTCTTCGTATCAGAGCCTCTGCTGAAAACAGAGAGCCATTTCGGTTTGAGATCTGCCATTCTGGTGAACATATCGAGATACCGCCTTGCACCTTCGCTGCAGATGATCATAGTGACGTCCAGAGGTTTGAGGCTGTCTTTGATTTCTTCAATGAGTCCAAGCCCCTTCTGGGTTTCCAGTCTGGAGGTGAGTATAATGAGAGGCAGGTCCTGGCTGTGAGCCGGGATGCCGGCCTCTTTGAGCAGTTTTCTCTTTATTTCCAGCTTATTGTGCGGTTTATTGGCAGAAAATTTCAGCCCATATGTGTTGCGGTCTCTGGATGGGTCCCATTCATCATAATCGATGCCATTGATTATTCCTGTGAGATCGTTGACCCGGTCCCGGATAACGCCTTCCAGTCCGAGTCCATATTTTTCCGATTGGATGTCTCGAGCGTATTGTTCGCTGATGGTGCTGATCTGATCGCTGAAAAGGATACCCCCCTTGAGCAGGTTGAGCATTCCGTAGTATTCATAAAATTCAGTTGAAAAAAAATAGGGGGGCAAGCCGGTCTGGCTGAATTTATCACCCGGGAAGAGCCCCTGGAAAGCGATATTGGGTATTGTGAAAAGAGTTTTGATCCCCCTGAAGGGGGGTGTCTTTTTGTAGAAGATTTTGAGATAGGGGGGGATTAAGGCGGTATGCCAGGAGAAACAGTGGATCAGATGGGGTGTGAATCCGGTTTCCTGTATCGCCTCCAGTACCGCACGGCTGAAAAAGGAAAACCGCTCCAGATTGTCGTTGAAGTCGCTCCAGGAGCCATCCTCTTCCATGTATTCATAGAGCCATGGTCTATCGTAATAATGGTCGTTTTCCACAAAATAGAACGTGATGCCGTTTTTTTTAGCCTGGAAAAGGTTGGACTTTGTGTCTCCGTCAGGGCCGTGTACAATCAGCTGCGAGTTGTGCCTCAGGTGAGCCTTTTTTTCGTTTTTGATAATTCTGTATAGAGGGAGAATGATCCGGATATCCACGCCAGCTTCCTGGAGGTGGCTGCTGAGTGAACCAATTATGGAACCCAGATCGCCTACCCGGGCCAGAGGAGCGGATTCTGCGGCTGCAAGTAGTATTCTGATCTTTTCCATAATCATACATCCCTGAACGAGCTTACACGCAATATAGCAACTATACTGCAATATAGCAAATATACTTTTGAAGAGAAGCATGTTTAAAGGCTTCTTTTCAACCCTGCCGCTTATCTGGAGGGGGCTTTTGTCGACAATTGTACAGAGTGAAAACGGTTCTGGAGGAGTGGATGATCCGGTTGATGGCTCTCTGGGGAATTGTTGTTCTATTTTGTGCCGGTACGGTTCATGCTGCAAAGGTCTGGATTAGCGGGCGCGGGGATGGGTTTATTAATTGCAGGAAGCATAATGTGCGTCTTTTTCGAGGCAGAGACGGATATTTAAGCGCCGCTTTTGCGCATAATGAGTATCCAGCGGCCGGGTCAGGGCTTCTTTTGCATTTCAACAGGGTGGTCGGGGGGCGTTTCCCTGCACTGGGTCGGGGCAGGGTCGCTTCGCAACGGGTGTTGATCGATCGTAGAGCTCCCTATTCAGGGAGAGGAAGCGCGCTCTTTCTCTGGCCCTCTCACTATGTTGACCTCATGCCGACAGCTGGTTCCATATTTCTGGAGGCTGAGAATATCGGGAGTTTTTCGATTGAATTCTGGCTGTACCCTTTCTCCAATTATAATGGGGAGGAGGTCTTCTCCAGATACGGCCCCTTTACTCTGGAGAACGGCAAAGCCGTCTTCGGGGGGATTCGTTGTGTTTTCTATCAGGAGCGGTTGCACTGGGTTTTTCGTAAGTTTTTTCGTGACTCTGGAGGGGAGTATCGGGATGTTGTGATTACGGCCCGTACGAGGACAGCCCTGCGTACCTGGCAACATATGGCTCTGGTGTATGATCACTCCAGCGGCAAACTGGCATTCTCTATCAATGGAGTGGAGGATACGGTGCTCTGGCTGACGGAGAACAGCAGCTACGGCGGGTCCCCTCTGCTTCCAGCCTTTCATCGTAATTTGCATATGCTTCCACGAATCGGAAGAAGTTACCTTGGCAAAATGGATGAGTTTCGAATCAGCCGCACTGCTGTACGAAATTTTCGGATAAACAGATTCCTGCCGGGCCAGGCGATGGTGAGTTCTGAGGTATATGATATGGGCAGCAGCCACAGCAGGCTTGATGCTCTGGAGGCCCGGGTGAGTGCGAGTAACGGCACTGCGGTATTGCTCGAATACCGTCTGTCGGACACGATATTCACGAGGGATGACCTGCGTATTCCCTGGATCAGAGTGCGTAATGGAGAACGACGATTCCCTTCAGGGCGGTTTGGCCGGTATCTGCAATGGCGCGCTCTGCTTCTCGGAGCGGATAGCGGTCGCTATTCTCCGCAGTTGTCTCAGGTGAAAGTGCAGTATACGCAGGCCAGAAAGATTGCCCGCCCTACAGGGTTGGTAGCGACTGCAGGCGATAGGAAAGTGGTTCTGCGATGGGCCCCGAATATGGGTCGAATACATGGATACCGTATCTATGTTGGTACGAAGTCGGGTCACTATCTGAACAGGAATCCGATTCATGTTCCTCTGGTAACAATCAGCAGCAGCAGACCGGAGTTTGTTGTGTATGGGTTGGAGAATGACCGACTCTACTATTTTGCAATCACCGCCTATGATAAGCGGGGCCTGGGGCATGAATCCCGGTTTTCAAAGGAGGTGTATTGCAGGCCGTCGTTTCTGGTAGGGAAGAGATGATTTTTTTCAGTTTCCTGGATGGAGCCGCTATTGGTAATAGATCCTGCTTTAGCAGGCTTCTACGCTTCCATTCCTGTCGGATTAAGCCGTGTACAGCTATTTCACGCCGTCTCACAAGCCACATCGCAAACTTCTTTTCATTCCCTGCATTGACAAAAGATCCATTCAGCAGTATTATTGCCGTGCAGCTTGTGCAGGGTGCGGAGTCGGCTGTATTCTAATCAATCAATATGAGGTTGCCATGACCGAATCGAGTATTTTTCAGGTCGACGCGTTCTATGATCGACCCTTCAATCCCTTTTTTCTCCAGAAAAAGGATTTTTATTGGGCAGGAGTGCTTTTGCTCCTCTCTTTCGTCCTTTATCTGTTCACTCTCACCCCCAGGATCTGCGCCGGGGATAGTGGAGAGCTGACTACAGCCATTTACAATCTTGGGGCGGCGCATCCCCCGGGATACCCCCTGTACACCATACTTGGCAAAATTTTTACTTATATCCCGGTTGGTACGATCGCTTATAGGGTCAATCTGCTTTCTGCAGTGTTCGCGGCCCTGACTATCCCTTTCCTTTTTCTCTTTCTGGTTAAATTGCTGCAGACATCTCTGGAGAAGCTTTCCCCCCTGCGCGATAGAATTATAGCTTCGGCTGGCACGCTGCTGTTTGCCGTCAGCCAGACCCATTGGTCCCAGGCTGTCATCGCAGAGGTATATGCGCTGAATATCTTTTTCGCTCCCTTGCTGTTGTTTTCTATTCTGGTCTGGCAGGAGAGGGTTTTTCTCAGCCTCAAGCAGGGTGTTCCGGCCTATGGAGAGCGACTTCTGCTTCTTTTTGCACTGCTGATGGGGATGTCTCTGACCAACCATCTGTTGCTGGTCGGGTATATGTTTCCACTGGTGCTGTTTATTATCACGATATTTATCCTCATTAAGCCCTTTGTGAAGGATGATCCAATTTCCCGGGAGAAGGGTATTGCCGGAATATTTATCGGCTTTCTTTCCCTGGTTGTTGCAGGGATAATTATTTATAAATTCGCCTGGGGCGTGCGATTGCTGGATGAAAAGGAGGCGCTGCTCACTCTGATTGCGCTTTTCATTCCAATTTTAGGGTTAGGTGGTGTTGCTCTTTATTATCTCTTCCATGTTTCGGATAAGACGTCAGCACAGGCGAAAGAAACCTCCAGAAAGACCCTTCTTGCAGGAAGCGCTGTGCTGAGCGGCCTGTTTCTGCTGATCATCTTTAATGAAAGGCTCAAAGCCAGTCTCAATTTTATGAAGACCACAGCCAGCTTCGATATTCTGCTTGTTGTCTTTCTGCTCGCCGGCCTGACCATTGTTGCTTTTGCCGGCATTTCGCTGCGGAAAAACCTGGATGACAGTAACTATTATTTACGAGTTGCTGGTTTGACGTTCAAGTCCTATCTGTTTTTTTTGATTCCAATGCTTCTTTATCTTACTCTGTTGATTCGGGCGAACGCGATCGCCAGGATTCCGGATCCGCCTCTTTCCTGGGGAGAAACAGCGGATGCTTCCCGGGTGATCAATCACTTCCTGCGAAAGCAGTATCCCAGGACCAGTATGAAATTTTTCTCCCGTTTTTTTGCGATCATGGGAGGTTGGGGGCAGTGGCATCTGCGTCAGTTCACCCCATGGCTGCTGCTTGTTGTCCCCTTCGGGTTGCTCGCCATGTTCCGGCGCAACAAGGTCTGGCTGGCTCTGACGGGCGGGATATTCCTTGTTTTCAACCTGCTGCTGATGCACTTCATTCGATTCCGGGTGACGCCCAGAGATCTCTTCTTTGCAGAAGTCTTTTTCATCCCATCTCATCTGATTGTCGCCATCTGGATCGCCTTCGGGATACAGTTCTTGATAATGAAAGGAGCTGGCCTGATTGGCGGTAAAGAGAGTGGGGTGGAGAGTGACGGAGGTGATGCGTAATGAATAAAAAAGAGATAGAGATCATTCTGGCGGCATGCATGCTGCCGCTGGTGCTCTTGCCCCTGCTGTCGCATCTGGCGGCTAATGATAATAGTAGAAATTATGCAAACCATCACTACGGGAAGAATCTGCTCAATACTCTGGAACCCAATTCCATCTTTATGACTGAGGGGGGGGACAATCAGGTGTTCACTTCAGCCTACAATCAGATGGCTGAGTTCAGACGTCCGGATGTGCGTATTTATGACCAGAAGGGCAATGTCTTTTATCGGATTTATGGTGATTTCCGCTATATGGGTAGTCTGGAAATCTCAATCAAGCGTGATATCGTTGATTTTGAAATTTTTAAACGAGGCCGTCCTGTGTACCTGACCTGGAAGCGCAAGCCTGGCGTTGCCACCTGCGGGGATTGGTTTCTGAAGCGGTATGGGATTCTGTTTAAGGTGGTGCCATTACAGTACCGGTTTCTTGAGGATCTCGGTGCCGACCTGGAGATAAGCCTTGGCAGGGCGTTGGAGTTGTTTAAGGGCTATTATAAGAATGCTGCGGTGCAGAAGAAGATTAAAAGCAATCTTGATGAACTAAAGAATCGCTTTGGGTTATTTTTTTCCAGGGGTCGTATCCGGCAGACACAGGATAGATCAGTAGCTCATTTCATCAATGATGAGGAGAAGCGTCGCATTCAGAAAGCCTGGAAAGACTATTCGGCGTTTGCCCGGAAAGCGCTTTCCAGAAAGGTCGACCGCGCTTTTATGATGGCCCGACTTCGGAGGCTGGAAAAAGAGGGGTATTTGCAGATAGTCGGCGGGGTTGTCCGCTTTATCAAGGATATACCCGGGCCCTTCAAGGAGGATTACTGGAAGCAATACAGGATGGATTATAAAAAGGTCCCCAATGCCGTGCACTGGGACTATCTTACCCGTGAGATTCTGGGCAACTATGCTTTTAATAGATTGCAGATGCTCAGAGAGCGTGTTAACTATCATATGAGGCGGGAGAAATTTTACCGCCGAAAGAGAGAGATAACCGCCCTGCAGCAGAATAGAGGCACTCTGAAGAGGCTCAGAGATGAGATCGAACTCTGCTACAGAGATGCAGCCCGGTATGGGCATGATAACGGTGCAATTCACAATAATATTGCGATTCTTCTTATGCAGAAGAAGGATTTTGCGTCTGCTCGAGATGCTTTTCATAAGGCGATCACAGCGGACCCTTATATGTTCATGTCTACGGTCTTTTATATGAATCTTAACCTCCGGTTAGCCAGCGCTGCTCTTGATCCATCCAGAGAGGCTGCAGCCCTGCAGGAAGCGCAAACGCTTTGCAAAAGGGGGTATACTCTGATAAAAGGGCTGGGAGGGATTCCTGATTACAGATATCGTTCAATTGGTGGCGTTGCACAGGCGCGGCAGATGATGAGTTCCGGCAAGTCCGTGTATGTTATGGGACAGGGTCCAGGCCGCCGTCCTGCAGCTCGCGAGATCGGAATAGATGAGCTGATGCAGCATCGCCGTTTTTATACCAGGGTGCCGGGATATTCCGTGCATCCCGACTACCAGAGGTTGAGGAAATTTGAGACCGATGTTATTAAGCGAAGGGTGCATATTCCTTTTTCAAGGGTCATTGCTGCTAAGCAGCTGCGGGACAGAAATATGGGTGATTTTAATGCTCATCTTCGTTATTTTCAGCTGCTTGTGCAGCGCAGGAATATGTTTCTGGCTATTAAGGCGTTTGAAAAAATGCCGGAGAAGAAGTGGGCGCGTTATGATGTTTTCTACCATTATGGTACGTTTCTGGAAGCCATCGGGGAGACCCGGAAGGCTGTTGCAGTGTATCTGCAGTACTTAAAGAAATTTCCGAATTTTTTTGTGGCTGCCTTTCGGGCGGCGCAGCATCTGGAACGGCAGAAAAACAGTCGTGAACAGGCGCTCAGGCTCTATACCAGGGTTCTGGATACTGATGAAGCGGCGATTAAAAAGGAATTCCCGGTCTTTGCCGGTCAAGCGGTTATGTTTAAGAGAGCGGCCTGGTCTCGCGGGTATCAGCTTGCTGCAAAGTTAGGGCGATGGCGTCAGGTTGTGGATATCTTTGAGCGGGGCGATGCTTCCTGGAAGAAGGGTGAGCTCCCCACGGACCAGGCGATGGCGTATCCAATTGCTCTGGAGGGGCTTGGGATGCACCGTAAGGCTGCGGGTGTATACGAGGGGATTGTGAAAGCTAATCCATTTGCTTTTCAGCATCTTTTTCGACTCGGACGGTTGTATGAAGATCGGCTCAATAGCACTGCAAAGGCAAAGGAGCTGTATCGGAAAGTTGTTGGAATACAGCAGTATGTGAATTCGCATATTCCGCAGAGGAAGCTCCGTCTCTACTACAGATTGCGTGCGGAGGCGCATAAGCGGTTTCAGCAGCTGCCTTAGTGGGCTGTGAATACGGAAAAACGGCGGCCAAATCGGTTTTCGGTAACCGAAATTCTGTTCGGGTCGATGATCCAGCGGCCGTCGACAATGAAATTGTAGAGTTGTTTCCCGGGAAATATTTGCATTGCAATAACCCAGACTCCATTTTTGTCTTTTTTCATCTCAGCGGAGTAGATATCGAAATTGTTGAAACTGCCAGTTAAACGGACACTTCGTGCCTCCGGGTTACGATAGATGAAACGGTAGCTGTGAGGCCCGATTTTTTCCGGATTGCTTTTTGAGTAGACAATCATTTTTGAAGGTATGGTGAAGAAGGAGAGCATGTCCCCTGATTTGTCGTACTCCTTATTCGGGTTGACAGGATCCGGCTGCCAGATGCCGTTGATGATTAGTTTGTATCGGTATCTGGTTTTTTTCAGAAGGAATTCAGCCGGGAGAATCCCTTCAAAAGCTCCTCTACTTTTCATTGGAGTGAGCAAAAGGGCCGGTTGCCAGTTGTTGAAATCCCCTGCTACGGCTATACTGTGCGCATCAGGGAAGTAATAGCGGAAGCGGATTCCTCCAGCAAAGGGTACGGGGCCGTATCCAGGAGTTGTGCTGTAAGCGGCTGCTGTTGTCCAGAGGAGGGTGATTCCTGTCAGTATTTTTCGTCTCACTCTTCATTTAACGGACAAAGCCACGCTTTCCTTAAGAATTTCCGTAACTTATTAAAATGCCGGAAATGGGGTAAGGGATATCTGGAATATCCCGTTAATATATATGAGAATTTAATGAGAGGGAGCGGACCGTGCCGGAAATGGGTAATCAGGATTTTGCTGTTTTTGATGATCTCTTTTCTGATCTGGGGACAGAGTTTTCTCCGGAGTTGCGTGAAAAAGAGATCACTGCTGCTGCGGCGCGGCCTCTTGGCGATGCTGCAGACTCCCCGGAACCGGCTGCCCCTCAAGAGTCGCCTGGTGATGAGGGGTATGACATAGACGCCCTTCTTGGCGAGCTGGATGGTGGAGGGGTTGCTCCGGTTATGGAGAGTGCCCCGCAGTATCTAGATCTGGGTGCAGCGCCCCCCCCTGCAGAGTCTGCAGCGCCGATAGATGATTTTGCCTCGTCGCAGGAAAGTGTGTCCACCCCCCCTCCGGTGGAACCGCAGCCCACAGGCGGCGATGAGCTGGATGCATTGCTCGGGGATTTTGGAACAGGAGTTCAGGCTTCAGCAGCATCAGAACCACCTTCAGAGATAAGTGAAGCAGAGGCTCTTGATGATCTTCTCGGGGATTTTGGGGCTGCTTCAGCAGAGCCTCAGGCTACTGAAGAGCAAGTTGAGGTCGAAGAAGGTATGGATCTCGACAGCCTGCTTTCCAGAGAAGAATATAAAGCGGCGGCAGCAGCGGCTGAGGAACCGTCACCTGCTGATCTTCCCGGGGAAGCGGGAGAGTATCCGGCGGAAACGGCTTCGAGTGCTGCTGAAGGTGATGATGAGACGACCTCCTTCCTTCAGGAGCTTGAGCATTCAGATACTGAGGAGCCAGCAGTAGAAGAGGGATTATCGGAAGATCTGGAGTTTGGAGGCGAGATGCCTTCAGGTGAGGATCTTGGTTTTGAAGATTTTTCTCCTCCGGAGATGGAAGGAGAGGGGGAATTGGGGCCCGCAGAGCAGGAGCTCCCGGGGGAGGACCTTTTTGAGGAAGCTGCTATGCTGGCTGCACCGACGGAACAGCCCCCCTCTTTTGATATTGAAGGGGAAGAAGAGCTTGAACTCACTGGTGAGGACCTCCTCAGGATACAGAAGCGGATCCTTATTCTCACTCCGGAACTGCAGGAGAGGGTCAGATCTGCAATTGTGGAATACAGTATTCCAGCAGCTGCACAGACGATGCTTGTACGCATGCTGCTGGCGGGCCGTACTCCTCAGGAAATCCGGGATTTTATCCAGCAGCAGACCGGGGAGACCATTGTTGAAGAGAGTATGGACGCCTTCCTTGAGGAGGAGAGGGCGACAACCGCTCAGAAGGCAGGCGGAGCGCTGGAAAATCTGCTTCCAATGCTTCGGATCAGTGCTCTTCTCGGGGGAATTATTATTCTGGGGTTGTTTCTCTTTTTGCTTGTGATTAAGCCGGGTATTGACGCAAGAAGTAACTATAATAAGGGTCTTACGGAAATAAGCAGAGGCCACTGGGCTGATGCGGAAAGGTATTTCATCCGCGGGGAAGGCTATGGTGGTAAAGATATTGACTGGTATATCAATTATGGGCTCGCTTATCGTAAACAGAAGGAATGGCCTCGAGCGATTAAAAAATTTAAAGATGGGCTTAAAGTGGAGCCGGAACATTTCAGGGCCTGGTTATTGCTGGGGGAGACCTACGCGCTCAAGGGCGGCAAGTACGATATCGGTAAAGCCCAGACAGTTTTTCGCAATATGCTCAGGCGTTTTCCGGATAGCCTCAGAGTGCTGGAAAAGATCGGCGATCTTTATGTTATTCTTGGGGATCGGAGTCGCAGTAAGGGGGATGTGAAAAAAGCGAGAGCCTATTATGAAGAGGGGAAGGGATATTATACTCGACTCATCAAAAAGGAATGGGATGATCCTGGAGGGCAGTTCAAGATGCTGCGGGTGTATTCCAGGCTTGATGAGTACAGGCTTGTAGGCCTGAAACTCAATCAGATCAACCGTATCCGCAAAGATGCCCTTGATGTTCCGATTTATACGGAGATCGCTGCTTATTATCAGAGTAAGAAGCGCTGGTCTCGATCTGCGAAGCTTTTGAAGAAGGTTTTGAAAAAGGATTGGCAGTATGCTCTGGCTCATTATTATATTGGTCTGTTCTATAGAGAGCAGAGAGATTGGCCAAGAGCGACTGACTATCTTAAGCGCGCTATCCATTTTAACGGTCGGGATGCCAGGTTCCATAATGATCTGGGGGAAGTGTATCTTTCTTATCCTGAACCATCACTGGAATCGGCGTCATCGTCCTTTGAAAAAGCCAGAGCCCTTAATCGCCCCGGGTATTATAAACCCTCTCTCAATCTTGCTTTTTTGTTCTATGAAAAGTTTTCTGAGGGGCACGTCGGAGATCGTGTGGATCAGGATTACAATACGGCGTTGACGAATTTTATTGCGGCATCCATGGATATACAATCTAAATCCGTGTTTCCGGCTGATGTGGACATGATGCGTTATTACTATTATTTTGGCTGGCTTTACTACAGACAAAATCGTATTCAGAAGGCGCTGGAACTCTGGGAACGGATATACGCTATGAATCTCTTTCACCCGGTTATCTCTTTTGCAATGGGGAATGCGTATCTACATTTGAATAAATACGCATTAGCTATACCGGAATTTCATAAGGGGATTCTGTATTACAGCAGAATCGCCAGAAGAATATCGGAGATCAATCCAGCTAATAGCCGCCACCGTAAGGTGGTGCAAGCGCTCAGTTTTAACTATAACAACCTGGGCGTTGCCTATGTGTACAAGCATAGAAGCACCGGCGAAGTGGAATGGGAGCAGAAGGCGCTGCAGTCTTTCTATAAAGCTCGAGAGCTGGGCGATAAGCTGAATGATGGGAAGGGCGGAGACAACGATTTTTTCTGGAATAATATAAATTATGTGCTCAAACCCGGGTATAAGAGTGGGCTGGCAATTGCCCCGGAGCGGAATAATAAGAGTGAACTGGCGAAGTTTTTGAGTTACCCCAGATCTTAGGCGGTTGCAATCAGCTACAGATGGTTCAGGCTCTGCCCCATCAGGCTTTGAAGTTTGTTCCTACGATGAAAATTTCCCGGCTCTTTTCTCTGGAGCTCTTCGGCTTAAATCTGGTCAGTGGTGTAAACCGGTGGGTGAGCTGTTTGATAAAATCGTCCACGTCCTCACCCTGGAATATTTTGCAGATAAACGTCCCGCCGGCTTTGAGCGTTTTTTCTGCGGTTTCAAACGCTTTTCTGCAGAGATCGAGTGATCGCCGGGCGTCCACAAACGGCTGTCCGGTTGTATTCGGTGCCATGTCACTGATCACAGCATCATAACCGCTGCCAAGCTGTTCCAGAGAGCAATCCCTGATATCGCCCTGCAGGCAGCGGGCCCCTGGAACGGAGGTCTCTTTCAGGTCGATCCCGACAGCTTCACCGATTGGGCCGATTCTTCGCAGTACATACTGCAGCCAGGAGCCTGGTGAGCAGCCAAGGTCCAGGATTTTCTGCCCTTTTTTCAATACTCTGTATTTTTTGTCGATTTCTTTCAGTTTAAAGGCGGAACGGGCTTTGAAGTCCATGTTTCGCGCTTTACTGGTGTAGTGGTCGTCGTTCCAGTTTCGTTTTTTCTTTCCCATACAGTTGTAATAGTAATGCGAAAACAGATCAAAAAACATTGCATTTGTTTTGATGGACGTGTACTTTTTCCGTGTTTGAAGAGGAAAAGGATATGGAACACAATTTAGTGCGTCGCGTGGTGGTGACGGGGGTCGGCGCCGTCACACCTATCGGCCTCACTTTTACTGATTTCTGGAACAATGCGCTTGCCGGCAAAAGCGGTGTCAGCAATATCGAATCATTTGATGTTTCGGAGTATCCATCCCGGATTGCCGGAGAGGTCAAAGATTTCAGGTCTGAGGATTTTTTTGAGAAGAAGCTGTCCAGAAGGATGGATAGGTTCATTCAGTTTGCTTATGCGGCAACTCTTGAATCCCTGAGAGATTCCAGACTTGACCTGGAGAGTGTGGATAGAGATCGGGCCGGGATTTTCATCGGTTCCGGCATTGGTGGGCTGAAGTTCATTGAGGAGCAAAAAGAGATCATCCTCAAGTATGGCCCTAAAAAAGTGTCACCATTTCTGGTACCCATGACCACCATTGATATGGCTTCCGGTCAGATCTCCATCTATCTTGGTCTTCGGGGGCCGAATTTTGCGGTGAGCAGCGCCTGCGCAACGGGGAATAACGCTATTGGTCTTGCGTATGAATATATCCGCAGTGGCCAGGCAGACGTGATGTTTTCCGGGGGGACCGAGGCGGCCATCATTCCGCTCTGTCTGTCTGGTTTTTCAGCCGCTAGAGCGCTTTCTATCCGGAATGATGATCCACAGACTGCTTCGCGTCCTTTTGATTCAGATCGTGATGGTTTTGTGGTCGGTGAAGGCGGGGCTGTTCTGCTTCTGGAGGAGTATCAGCACGCTGTGGATCGTGGAGCCCATATGTATGCGGAGATTTTGGGCTTTTCCGCAACAGGAGACGGCTATCATCTGACCGCTCCTCATCCAGAAGGATACGGTGCTCAGATGGCGATGCGCAATGCGATTGCTCAAGCCGGGATTGAAAAAGAGCAGGTCAGTTATATCAATGCGCATGGCACCTCAACAGGGCTTGGCGATGTGGCGGAAATTCGGGCGATCAAGTCGGTCTTTGGTGATCATGCGCCGAATCTCAATATCACGGCCACAAAGTCACTGATCGGCCATCTTCTCGGCGGAGCCGGGGCAGTCGGAGCTGCCTGTGCTGTGAAAACAGTTGAAAGCGGGGAGATGCATCCTTCGATCAATATTTTCAATCAGGATCCAGAGTGTGATCTCAATATTATCACAGAGCACAAGCATGAAAAGGTCCCGTATGCGCTCTGTAACGCCTTTGGGTTCGGTGGGCATAACACCTGTCTGCTGTTCGGAGCTGTACTGCAGGGAGGGTAATCATAGAGGCAACCTGTTGCGCTTGCAGAGCAAGGGGTTAAGAGGCTCCTGTGAATAGTCAAAAAGCCACCTCTCAGGTGGCTTTTTGTAATGTAACAGCTGGTGTAAGCCGCTTTACAGTTTGACACTGGCAGTGATGTTGTGGTTAACGCTCGGTTTGAGTGTGAACTCGTAGGAGAGAGCAACGAGCCCGAGGAATTCAAAGCGGGTGCCTACCGAAAGGCGGTACTGGTCAAGGCCGAAGTCGAGGTTTTCTGGATTTATAGGGACAGGGAACGCTGTGGAATCCCAGCTGGTCTTGAGGCTGTTCCGTTCATATCCTCCCACGGCGAACACGTTGAGGTTGAGGATCGGGATCGGCAGCTTGTAGTCCACGATAGCGGCAGCGGTCAGGGCGCTTAATTCAAAGAAAGCGCCGTCTGCTTCACATTTCTGATACGCGCCGAGAATTTTAATTTCAGGGAAGAATGTTGTGCCTTGAATCAGCACCATTCCCAGGCCTCCGCCGTAGTATTTGAACGTAACATCATCCTGGCTGATGAGCAGCCCCCGAATGAAGATAAAGAAGCGGCCCAGTTTGAAGTTGGCGTAGAGCATGGGTAGCTGGTAGTTACTGCTGTTTCCCGGCTCATTGAGAATGGCATCAGACGGATTGACGGTCATGTTGATCTGGACTCCGAAAGAGAGCAGTTTGCCGGTGTCAGAGGCTGCCGCGAGCCCGCTGTTGGCTCCTGTGGCGAACATCTCCAGCAGAGGGGTGAAATAGTCTTTGTTATAGCTGGCCTCATTTGTCATGCTGGTGATATTGAGGGAAAATCCCTGCTGGACTGTACAGAAGCTGATCAGCGCGATCAGAATGATCATTTTTTTTCTACGCATGTAAAAATCTCCTTTCACATTCAAGATGTATCGTATACTTTCCCATTATAGACCCAGAAACCCGGATCATCAATAGGAAATGCATTGTTGATTATGAAAATGGTTGTTTTTAAAGCGACAGCTGTACCTGGTCGATACTCGAATAGAGTATGTTAGATGGAGCTGCTGTTTATGGATCATACAAAAAAAGAGCGATTGCTCTGGATAGAGCTGAGAAAAAGAGAAATGAAAGCAGATCGGAGGGAAACGCGTCCAGGAGGCATCTCTTTGATCTCTTTGCAAAAAGAGGTTAAAGCGCTGCTTCGTTCCCGGGAATCGGTCCATGGCTTTGCCCTTGAAAATGAATAGTTGTTTGCGTTTTACGGCTATAACACGCGCTTATTCTGATATTGTCTGTTGTCTTTATTGACAGGGTTTTTCATCTTTATCACAGTCCCTTCTTATGGCAGGAGAGTAAGAGTCAAACGACGAACCGCGAAGAAGAAATTTAACGTAAAAGTTAAAGAGATGAAAATGTGGCTGAAGGCGACTCGCACTGTACCCATTCGAACAATGATGGCAACGCTCAACAGGGAGTTAATCGGACATTACGCCTGTTATGGTGTGACCGATAATTTCAGAAGTATAGCACGATTCAGAGATGCAGTTATTATACTACTCAAGAAGTGGCTGAATCGTAGAGGGCGAAGCGGATGTATGTCGTGGGAAAAGATGGGTCTCCTTCTGAAGTGATATCCATTGCCCAAACCGAGGATCACAGTCAGTCTTTTCCAGCTCTGTGAATGTCCATGTGAGGAGCCGGGTGCGTAAATAGCGCAAGCACGGTTCTGTGAGGGGCCGGGGACAACTGGCAAGCAGACTGAGATATTGTGCCGCCGCAAAGAAAGGCCGAATAGCGCAATATTTTCAACTGTTTGTCGGGAGGGACCGGTCTACTCGACCCGGACTGGAAGAGCTGGTCAAAGAGCAGGGGCTGGAGATCCGCTTCAGCCTCGGGATTGCAAGCTATGATCAGAGCATGAGCCGTGAGAAGCAGCTGATCCGTAAAGCCGAGGCTGCTCTCCATCGTGCGATTTCGGTAAAAGAATCTGTCGTCTATCTGTAATTTTCCACGTTTCAGAACCACAGAAGCTTTTTCTATTTCCGGAAGGTGGCTGCTCTGCCCGGACCGACTGAGATAATGTTAATCGGTACCCCCAGTTCAGATTCAATATACTCCAGAAAGGTTTTTGTCTCTGCAGGTAGATCTTCGTATTTTCGGATGCTACTGGTGTCGGTTTTCCACCCCTTGAACGTTTTGTATTTCGGGGTGAACCCGGCAATCCGTTTCGTATCCCCGGTGAAATCTCGAATCTCTGTGCCATTGTCTTCATACGCGTAACAGACTTTGATCTCTTTCAGATCATCCAGTATATCCAGTTTCGTGATAATTAATTTGGTGAGCCCGTTGATCCAGGCGGAGTAGCGGCCAAACACGCAATCCAGCCAACCGCAGCGGCGTGGGCGGCCGGTTGTGGCACCAAATTCTTTCCCGGTCTTCTGCAGCTTTTGTCCAATTTCATCAAAGAGTTCTGTGGGGAAAGGGCCTGCACCGACCCGGGTCAGATACGCTTTCAGGATGCCGTATACATCTCTGACCTGTGTAGGGCCGATTCCGATCCCTGTGCAGGCACCGCCGGCTATTGGGTTGGAAGAGGTGACAAAGGGATAGGTGCCGAAGTTGATGTCCAATCCAAGGCCCTGGGCCCCTTCCGCAAGGAGATAACCGCCCTTTTTGATTGCTTCTCTGATCACAATTGCACCATCTTTGACCAGCGGAATGAGACGCTCTTTAATACTGTCACAGAGTCCAATGATGGCGTCGGCGTTGATTGTTTTTCCATCGAAATAGGGCTGCATCGATTGCAGAGGTTTGCCCCCGGATAGACCCGAGAGAAGAAGATTGGCTTCAGTCACATTGGCCCGGATTTTCTCCGGATAAGAGCCGTTGACAATATCGAAACAACGGAGCCCTTTTCGAGAGGCTTTCATCATATAGGCCGGTCCGATCCCTTTGCCTGTAGTGCCAATTTTGCTCTCTCCAAGGTCGCTTTCGCTGAGCGCGTCCAGGATTTTGTGGTAGGGCATGATCAGATGCGCTGTGCCGCAGATGGTCAACCTGCCGGCCGGGTCTATGCCTCGTTTCTCAATCGCGTCCAGTTCCGAAAAGAGCTCTGCAGGATCCAGGACAACACCGGAACCGACCATGCAGTGTGTGTCAGGGTGCAGTATTCCGGAAGGGACAAGGTGAAAGACGTATTTATTTTCTTCGAGGACAACGGTGTGACCGGCATTTGCGCCTCCCTGGAAGCGGACGATGTGGGTCGCATCTCTGGAGAGAAAATCGATAATCTTTGCTTTTCCCTCATCACCCCACTGGGCTCCTACGACAATGTCAAAGGGCATATAATCTCCTTTACGAAAGCGGAACTACAGAAGCATCCAGAATTGGGCTGCAGCAGCAGATCCTATTCAGCGTCTCTTTTTTAAGCTCATCGTCGATGGTCACTATAGTCAGGACTGTACTGCCTTTTTCCTTTCGGCCCAGCTTCATGCTGGCGATGTTGATCTCTGCTTCGCCGAGAATGGTCCCGATGATGCCGACAACGCCGGGGACGTCGTTATTGTGCACGACAAGTACGTTCCCTTCTGGTTTGAGGTCAAAGTAGTATCCGTCAAGGTAGACAAATCTGATATCATCCTGTCCGTAGATTGTGCCCCAGAGTTCGTGTTTAGCTTTCGGGCTTTTAACACGGACACTGATCAGATCTGTGAAGTCCGGTTCGATTATCTCCTTGCGCTCGGAAACCCGGATACCGCGATTCTTAGCGATGATCGGTGCGTTGACAAAGTTAAGCGCTGTATCCATCATCGGCTCCAGAAGCCCTTTAAGCACGGACTGGGTGAGGAAGTAGACCTCCTTGTGCATTATATTGCCGGAGTAGGTGACCACGACTTCGTCAATACTGCCGCTCATCAGGCCGGAAGTGAAGTTGCCCAGTTTCTCACAAAGCCGGAGATATGGGCTCATTTCCTGCCGCAGTTTCTGATCCAGCGGCGGAACATTGACCGAATTTTTGATGATCCCTTTGCTGAAGAAGTCGATGATCTCCTGCGAGGTCTCTATTGCAACTCTGACCTGCGCCTCCTCTGTGGATGCCCCCAGATGTGGGGTCATGATGATGTTTTCTGCACCGATGAAGGGGCTCTGCCGGGGCGGTTCTTCGTTGAAAACGTCAAAGGCCGCACCGGCGAGTTTCCCCTCTTTGACAGCTTCTGCAATGTCCTCTTCCACCATGATCCCACCGCGGGCGCAATTGATCAGCATGGTGGTAGGTTTCATCATGGCGATCTCTTTTTTACCGATCAGTCCTTTTGTTTTATCTGTGAGAGGGACATGGGCTGAGATGAAGTCCGCGGTTTTAAAGATCTCTTCCAGCTCGGATGGCGTGGCTCCTATTGCTGTGATCTGCTCTTCCGATAGGTACGGGTCATAGCCCAGAACGTCCATGCCGCAGCTGTAGCATCGCTTTGCCAGCTCCACCCCGATTCGGCCCAGACCGATGATGCCGATTTTTTTCCCGGTGATTTGCATCCCGTTGAATTTCTTCTTTTCCCATTTGGACTCCTTCATGGAGGCGTTTGCCTGCGGGATTTTCCGGGCGAGGGAGAAGAGAAGGGCGAGCGCCAGCTCTGCTGTGGAGATGGAGTTCCCACCCGGGGCATTCATCACAATGACTCCGCTGTCGGTCGCTGCTTCTTTGTCGACATTATCCGTACCTACACCGGCTCTGGCCACAACTTTGAGTTTATCCGAAGCTTCGATGATTTTTTTTGTGACTGTTGTTGCGCTGCGGATTATCAATGCGTCGATCCCTTTAATCGCTTCGCAGAGTTCGTCCTCATTCATTCCTGTTTTATATAGAACTTCAAACCCGTCTGCCTGTTTGAGGATATCTATCCCCTCCTGTGAGAAGGAATCGCTGATCAATAGTTTGATGCTCATCGGTGTGGAGCTCCTTTCCGGTAAACCTGAGGTCTTGATTCTTTACTGCGCTTTTGCATTGTACAGTTGTGTTTCAAAGTTTCGGGAGGACGAGCTTAATCACATCGTCCATGGTTGCAACGTAGGAGAAGGACACACCGCGCCTTACCCCGGGTTGTAACGCCTCAACATCCCGCTGGTTCTGCTCAGGGAGGATGATCCGTTTCACCCCAAACCGTCTGGCTGCCAGGATCTTCTCCTTGAGCCCTCCAACCGGTAACACATTGCCCAGCAGCGAAATCTCGCCGGTCATGGCAAAGGTACTAAGAAGCGGCTGTTCAGTAATAGCAGAAAGTAGAGCACTGGCGATAGTTATACCGGCAGAGGGGCCGTCTTTGGGGATTGCACCTTCAGGGACATGGATGTGGAAGTCCCGGGAGCCAAAATCAAAGTTCGGTTTCCATTTAATGCAGACGCTGCGAATGTGAGAAAGCGCTGCGTGTGCGGATTCCCTCATCACATCACCCAGCTTTCCGGTGAGTGAGATTTTCCCGCTGCCTGGAAGGCTCCGCGTCTCTACGTCAAGCAGCTGTCCGCCAGTTTCCGTCCAGGCAAGGCCGTGGGCCAGACCGACGCTGCTCTTCCTGCTTTGCCTGTTTTGCTTGTATCTGGGCTGGCCAAACATCTCTTCAAGCAGGGCAGTATCGATTTTGATGTTGCCGGTCTCTGGCTCTGCGAGGATCTGAAACGCTCTGTTGCGACAAATTTTCCGCAGCATCTGTTCCAATTTACGGACTCCGGCCTCTCTGGTGTAATTGTCGATGATGTATCCGATTAGCGCTTTGGGGAGAATCAGACGGTTTTTCTTCAGTCCGGCCCGCGTTTTCTGTCTGGGAAAGAGAAATCTATGGCCGATTTCCATCTTTTCGTCTCTGGTGTAGCCGGAGATGTGCACCACTTCCATCCTGTCGCGGAGAGGTTCAGGAACCGTGTGGATGGCGTTGGCAGTGGTGATGAAGAGTACTCTGGACAGATCATATTCCAGTTCCAGGTAATTATCTTGAAAAGAGTCGTTTATCTCAGGGTCCAGTACTTCAAGGAGTGCGGATGCCGGATCACCCCGGTGGTCCTGCCCCATCTTGTCGATTTCATCAAGCAGGAAAACCGGGTTTCTGGAGCCCGCTTTTCGAAGATTCTGGATGATGCGTCCTGGCATTGCTCCGATATAGGTGCGTCTGTGTCCGCGAATTTCCGCTTCATCGTGCAGGCCGCCAAGGGACATGCGGACAAAATCCCGCTTCAAAGCGCTGGCTATGGACATTGCCAGAGTTGTCTTGCCTGTGCCCGGAGGGCCTGTGAGGCAGAGGATGGAGCCTCCGCCCTCATCTCCAGCAAGGATATTGACCGCGACATATTCAAGGATCGTTTTTTTTACTTCATCCAGTCCAAAGTGGGTGGTATTCAAATCTCTCTGGATTATTTTGATATTTTTCTCGTCATCTTTGCTGGTGTGCCAGGGCAGTTCCAGCAACCAATCCAGATAGCCGTTCAGAATCCCCGCTTCCGGGGAAAACTGAGGAATGGTCTTCAATCGCTGCAGTTCCCGATCAAAGCGTCGCGCAGCATGAGGCGGCAGGTTCTCTTCAGCGGCGCGCAATTTCAGTTCATCAATCAGGGACTGTTCATCACCCTCCTTCCCCAGGGCTTTTCGGACCTCTTTGAGTTGCTCATGGAGGAAGAATTCTTTCTGGGTGTTTTCCAGGCGGATTCTCACCTTTTCTTCAGTGGCTGATTTCATTGCGTCATTGCCAGGGGTGGAGCGGAGCTGGGTGAGCATAAAGGCGATTCTTGTCTCCAGACTGTTCATCTCCAGGATCTGTTGCTGCTGCATCGTGTTCAAGGAGCTGCCGGTGTACAGGAGCTGGAAAAGGAGTTCGGGATTCTTGCTCTGAAAGGCGGCTGCGAATTCTCTGGATTGGAATCCACTCCGTTTTTTTATCATTCCCATGATCTGCTTTTCCAGTGCTTTGAGCCAGCCATTCAGTTCGCCGGGGTCCGGGAGGGTGACTGGAGAGAGGAGCCTGACAGTTGCCGCGGATTCTTCGCATTCCTGAATTCGGGCTCTTCGAAGTCCCTGCAGGATTACCCTGGAGGGGCCGCCATGCTGTTCTTCGACCGAGATGATGTGGCAGACTGTTCCGATAGTGAAGAGGTCCTTCTCCAGCGGTTTATTAAGGTTTTTTTTTCGCTGGCAGACTGTGAACACAAGCCCCCTGCCCTGCTTGGCTTCATGGAGCGCCTTACAGGAAGGAGTCCTTCCGATCAAAAGTTCTGCTTTTTCTTTTGGAAGAACCACGGCTTCCCGCAGAGGGACCACAGGCAGTTCCAGACGGCTACCCTGGTTGAGGAGTTGCCGCAAGCGGGGCATGTCAGGCCCGTTTTTCTTCACCCTGATTTTCCTTGAGCATCAGTATTGGTTCTTCGTGTCGTAGAATCACACCTTCGGTGATGACGCATTCTTCGACATCGTTTCTGCTGGGAAGCTCGTACATCAGCTCAAGCATGACATTTTCCAGGATAGCGCGCAAACCGCGGGCGCCTGTTCCTCGGGAGGCAGCCTGGTGGGCCACAGTTCGGATTGCGTCATCCTGAAAGCGGAGTTTGATATCCTCAACTTCAAAGGATTTTATGTACTGCCTGGTGATCGAGTTTCTGATTTCTGTGAGGATCTTGACCAGGTCCTCTTCTGTGAGGGGGGCCAGGGCGTTGACCACCGGCAGACGGCCGATGAATTCGGGAATGAGGCCGTACTGGATTAGATCTTCTGGTGTGGTTTTGCAAAGGGTTTCATACAGGCCCTTGCTGTCTCCGGACCTGATCTGCTCGGAATGGAACCCGATTGTGGTTTTACCGATGCGGCGCTGGATGATCTCTTCCAGTCCGATAAAAGCCCCGCCGCAGATGAAGAGGATGTCTTTTGTTTCGATCTGAATAAGTTCCTGATGCGGGTGCTTGCGCCCGCCTTGTGGCGGAACAGAGGCGCGCGTGCCCTCAACCATTTTGAGCAGGGCTTGCTGTACCCCTTCGCCGGAAACATCGCGGGTGATGGAGACGTTTTCGCCTTTTCTGGAGATTTTGTCCACCTCGTCGATATAGATGATACCCCGTTCGGCGTATTTGATTACTGCTGATTCATCAGGATTATTGACGCCCTGGTTTCGAAGCAGGTGTTCCGCATTCTGTATCAGACGGAGGAGTATATTTTCTACATCCTCTCCAACATATCCGGCCTGGGTGAGGGTGGTCGCGTCAGCTATGGCAAACGGGACGTTGAGACTTCTGGCAAGAATCCTGGCCAGGAGGGTTTTCCCGCTTCCTGTCGGCCCGATCATCAGGATGTTGCTTTTTTCAATTTCAATTTCGTCTCTGTTGGTTTTCGGCTGTGCGTTGTAGTTGATCCGCTTGTAGTGGTTGTATACAGCAACGGCCAGATTTTTTTTTGCGAATTCCTGTCCGATCGCGAACTGGTCCAGGGTCTCTTTGATCTCTCTTGGTTTGGGCAGATCGGTTATTGGTGAGAGTTCTGTCTGGGGAGCCGTCTCATTGATAATATCATCACAAAGGGTTACACATTCATCGCAGATAAAAACGCCGGGGCCAGCGATCAGTTTCCTGACCTCATCATGCCGTTTCCCGCAGAAAGAGCAGCTCATCTTCTCCTGCCTGGAACTGCTGTTGTCGCCTTTTCTCATATATTACAACTCCCTTAATGGTTGTGGATTACTGCGTCCGGGTGTCCAGGGACTGGACGATAACATCGTCGATCAGACCGTATTCTCTGGCTTCTTCCGCGGACATAAAAAAATCCCGGTCAGTATCCTGCTGGATTACGTCAATGGATTTTCCGGTGTGGTCCACCAGAATCCCGTTGAGGATCTCCCTGATGCGGAGAATTTCTTTAGCCTGGATCTCGATTTCAGATGCCTGTCCCTGTGCCCCTCCCATCGGTTGGTGGATCATAATTCTGGAGTTGGGCAGGGCGAAGCGCTTGCTTTTTGCTCCTGCAGCCAGCAGTACCGCGCCCATACTGGCTGCCTGTCCTATACAGATTGTGGACACATCGCACTTGATGAACTGGATCGTGTCATAGATCGCCAGGCCGGCTGTGACGGAGCCGCCCGGGGAGTTGATGTACAGCGATATGTCCTTTTCAGGGTCTTCTGCTGCGAGAAACAGCAGCTGAGCGATGACCAGATTAGCCAGTGCGTCGTAGACGGTGTCACCGAGGAAGATGATTCGATCTTTCAGCAGTCTGGAGTAGATGTCAAAGGCCCGCTCGCCTCTGCTGGACTGTTCTATCACCATGGGTACGAGATTCATCTGTTCGTTCATTCCTGTCTCCAGTTCCAGCGTATCAAGTTGTTTGCAATTCCGCATAGTCGAGCGTTTTCCCCTGTTCAATTTTAGCTTTTGATTCGAGCATTTCCATGGTTTTTTTTCGTCTGATATCGAATGCGATGGACTCGATCTTCCCCTCTCTGGCAAGCCGTATGCGCGTTTCTTCAAAAGTGGCGTTGTATATCCGGGCCAGCCGCTCCACCTCTTCCTTGATTTCGCCCTCTTCCGCTTTGATGTTTTCGTTTTTGCTGATTGCATTGAGGATGAGAACGGTTTTAACCAGGTTTTGGGCCGGTTCGGTGAACTCTTCCCGAAGACCCTCTTCCGTTTTACCGCTTTCCTCCAGAAACTGCTCAAGTGTACTCCTGCTGGAGAGGAGTTTTTTTTTCAGAGTGGCTACCTCACGGCTGATTTGTGACTGGACCATGGATTTCGGCAGGTCAATTTCAGCCACTTTGACCAGCTGCGCCATGATATCAGTCTGGACCTTGAAGGACTGCTGCTGTCTGACATGCTGTTCCATGTTCTTTCTTATATTTGTTTTGAATTCCTCCAGGGTTGTATCGGTGGAAATCTTTCTGACAAACTCATCGTTGATTTCCGGCAGGACCCGTTTTTGTATCCTGACCACTTTGACTTTGAAAACCATATCTTTGCCGGCTTTTTCCTTCATCCCAAATTCTTTCGGGAAGCTACTTTTAAAGTCTTTACTTTCCCCTGCGGCAAGACCTCTCAGACCTTTCCCGAAGATGGGGTACCAGATGCCCTGAGCCTGGTCATAGCACACTCCTGCGCGGGAGAGCTCTTCAATAATCTCGCCATTGAATTCAACATCATAGTCGAGCACAACCAGGCTGTCACTGGCAACCGTCCCTGCTTCAATGTCTTCGATGGTTGCAAAACGCTCTGCAAGATGAGCGATCTCCGCATCTATGTCTTTGTCTTTTATCTCATAGCTGTTTCTGGTAACCGGCAGCTCCGTGTATTGGGGAAGGTCAAATTCAGGATAGACATCAGCAGTCATGCTGAAATTGAACGCCTCCCCCTCTTTGAGCTCGGGCAGTTCGGCGTCGATCTCTCCCCGGCTGACTGGATGCAGGTCATTGTCTTTGATCGCCTGTGTGAATGCATTGTTGAGGAGTTTGTCCAGAACTTCCTGGCTGACAGCTGTACTGTACTTCATTTTTATCACACCCACCGGGACTTTTCCGGGGCGGAAACCCTTCATCTTAATTTTTCTGGAAAACTCACTGTAGGCTGATTTGAAAGCGGCAGTGACATCCTCCGCATCAATGGATATATTTAGCTTGAGACTGGAGCCAGGCTGTCTGGTGATTTCTGCTTTGATCGGCATGAGGTACCGCTCCATCATCTTATTCTTGAAGGCTCAACAAAGATACTATACAGATGTGGTGAATTCAAATTCGGTGGAAAGTGGTTTCTAATATTATTTGTAGAAGTAGTAGCAATATCTATGGAACTTCATGGAAGTTGGTTTTTTGCGCAGGCATATTACGGGTAAGGGGTATATCTATCAATATGCATCCAGTATCTATTCCAGTTACTGATTTTCATACTCATGCTTTTCCGGATACGATCGTGGATCACGCCATGGAGCATCTGTCGGAAGTGGACGGGATGAATGCGTATCATGACGGAACGCTGGCGGGTTTGCAGAATTCCATGGCCAGGTGCGGGATAGGTCGGGCTGTGCTCTGCACTATTGCCACAAAGCCGGATCATTTTGAGAATATTTTTGCATGGTGCTGTGAGGTCTGCTCTGACTCCATTGTTCCCCTCCCTTCTGTGCATCCTGCGGACCCTTTTTTTCAGGAGCATCTGGAACTGATCGCAGAGCAGGGGTTTGTCGGGACCAAGATCCATCCTTATTATCAGGATTTCACCCTTGATGATCCGGCGTATCGCTCTTTTTTTGCTGTTCTGGAACGGTTGGGTTTACTTGTTGTCAGCCATACAGGGTTTGACGCTGCCTTTCCGGATTGGCAGCGGATTGCGGATCCCCGGCGCATCCTCAGGCTGCTGGAACGGCACCCGGATTTGCGGTTGATTACAACGCATCTCGGGGCCTGGGAGGACTGGGATGAAGTGGTGCGTCATCTGATCGGAAAAGATATCTGGATTGAGATTTCCTTCGCTTTTGGCCGGATTCCGGATGCAAGGATAAAAAGATTGCTCGAAGCCCACCCTGAGGAGTATCTTCTTTTCGGGACAGATTCACCCTGGACCGATCAGGGGAAGGCGCTTGAATCTTTGCGGGCGCTGGGATTGGAGCAGAAGCTGGAGGAGGCGATTCTCTGTACAAACGCACAACGGCTTCTGAGCGAGAAAGGGAGTGCGATTTGATGAAGAGAGCGATACGTATGCTGCTGTTCCTGCTGCTCGTCTCCTGCCGAGGCAGTAAAGCGGAATATTTTTCTTATAATGGCAGCAGGTGGATTGTGGTAGAGAAACCTGTAAAAATGGTCAGATTGATTAAGAAGGGCAAAGATGTTGTGCTCCGTTTTCCTCTCCGGAGTTATAAGTCGGTACTGCAGCAGCTGGCTGATAGCGGGCGAAAGATGAATTTCTCCATCCAGAATCGGATCAATGATGATCTTCTGGTCTGCTCCGTCTGCAGAAGGGTATTGACCCCCGGAGAGCGCTTTGAGATGCTTCTCTCCGGAAAAGCGGGGGAGAAGCGCTGTCCGGTTTGTTTGGCTGAGCACTTCATGCTTTTTTCTCTGAAACAGGGGACACGGTGAAGCTTCCGAGAGGGAGGAGGCTGCTTCTTCTGAGTTTTCTGATCTGGGGAGCAGGGGGCGCTTTTCTTTTTATCCGGTGCGGTTCTGAAAAACGGGATATTCTCCATCGGGGTGTGAGGCTTCGTCTGAGGATGGCTCATACATTCCAGAGTGCAGCCCGGACTCTGCAGAGGGAGCGAAATAAGAAGAAGCTGCGCCATATTATCGCCCAAACTGGTTCCTCTTACGCTTCCTATCTCAAGCAGCTCCGTGCACTGGATCAGAGGCTGTTCCGGGCGTCCATTGAAGATGGTTTGCAATCCCTCAGGTCTGTCCGGATTCTCTCCAGGGCGAAGAGGCTGTACCGCAGGGCGCTTGTCAACCGTCAGCGTCGGAAGTAGCCCGTGGTTGTGAGTTTCTGTACAGGAAGAGGCTGTTCTGGAGCGGAATTTTGTTCCCGGCACTGTTGCTGGAAAAAGCCGCAACCAGTATTCATGGGCTGGAGGCCGGGGTATAACTGAGGAACCATCCGTTGAGCCGAACGATCGAGTTGCCTGTTCTAAGACTCTATCAGGGATCGCATTTTTTTTCAACTGAAAATTGAGGTGGCACTCGCTTATATGCAGTGCAAAATGGACTGTTATGATGGGAATTGATTTGATACCGCCACAATTTCATAAGAAATATCGTATATATGAATGGAAGCATGCGTGCGCTATACTGGCAAACGATTATCCAGAGCAATGGCAGGATATCCTTGAGAATCTGGATGCTTTTGCCCTGAAACGCTCTGCGATTATCGAAAAAGGTGGCAGGAAATCATCTATTTCCAGTCAATTAGATAATTTCCTCTATACTGAGGGGGTGGCAGGAAAAGCAGTTTGCGATAAAATCAGCACTATATAATGATTCGGAGTAATACTATGAAGAAATATCAGACGATTTTAGCTGATCCGCCCTGGCGATTCGGCAACAGGACCGGCAAAATGGCCCCCGAACACCAGCGCCTTTTGCGTTATCCTACCATGAAATTAGATGATATTAAAAATCTTTCTATTCCGGAACTTGCTGATGAACAGTCTCACCTATATCTATGGGTCCCGAATGCTTTGCTTGCTGAGGGCCTTGAGGTTATGAAAGCATGGGGATTTCAATACAAGACAAATCTTATCTGGTATAAAATCAGAAAAGACGGTGGCCCGGATGGTCGGGGGGTTGGATTCTACTTCAGAAATATTACCGAGATGCTCCTTTTTGGGATTAAGGGAAAAATGAGGACTCTCAAGCCCGGCAGGACGCAGGTAAACCTCTTTGCATCCAGAAAAAGAGAGTATTCAAGAAAGCCAGACGAATTTTATGATATTGTGGAGGCCTGCAGTCCGGGACCATACCTTGAACTATTTGCACGACATCCACGTGGCGGATGGGATCAATGGGGTAACCAGATTGATAAAGAAAAGGGCCATATTCCACTAAAACAGGTTGATAACCTTACTCCTGTTTTTCAAGCTTTGAGATGAGGTCCCCCGGAGTCCCGGGCGGAAGCTTGTTGCTCTCTCTGCAGCGGCGGCAGCCGGCCGACCATTACATTTCCAGCGGTACGTGCGGACCCCTGCGGCTAGCCGAATAAACGGCTTCGCCCTTTGGCCCTCAATCAACCTGTTATTACTTCAGCCTTTTCCTTCGTTATTGTCCAGATGAGTCTGACGGGAAGTAGATGGTTTGCGATGCGAACTCCTATTTCAGGAGAGCGCACTCTTTGTGACGGAAGCAGTTCACCAGATGATCGTTGACCATCCCGATCGCCTGCATATGGGCATAGATAATCGTGGATCCGACAAACCTGAACCCCCGTTTCTTCAAATCCTTGCTCAGTGCATCGGATATGCCGGTTGTCACCGGCATATCCCCCAGGGTCTTCCAGTGGTTGACAAGCGGTTTCCCGTCCACCCAGCTCCAGATGTATGTATCAAAGCTACCGAACTCCTGCTGCACGTCAAGGAAAGCGCGGGCATTGCTCACCGCTGCGTTTACCTTGAGTCTGTTACGGATGATCCCGGGGTTATCCAGAAGTGCAGCAATCTTCTCCGGATTGTAGGCAGCCACTTTTACCGGATCGAAATCATCGAAAGCCCTCCGATAATTCTCCCGCTTCTTGAGAATGGTCAGCCAGGAGAGTCCAGCCTGGGCCCCTTCCAGAATGAGAAATTCAAAATGGGCCCACTCCTCATGCACCGGCACACCCCATTCCTTATCGTGATAACTGATATATAGTTCATTCTCTCCAGGCCAGGGACAACGGTCCATAGAGGCTCCTTGGATTTGAAATGCAGCGTTCTGTTGAATTTATTAAACTCATTAATAATTGTCAAATGGACTTTGGAAATGCTTCATGTTTCATGAGCATTATAGAGGAGATCCATCCTCTTCACAGGATTGTGCCGCATTTCAGCTTGTCTCAGAAAAGAGGGCGCACCGATAATTGATGCCGGAAGACTTTTTTCCGACTATCTTTATGCAGAAGATAAGTATTGCTGGAGTTTATAAATGAAGAATAGATTTCGTATTCTGCTCATTCTTGCTGTAATCGCCGGTAATGTCCTGATAGATCAGGCGACAAAACAAATCGCACGAACACATCTCAGGGGAAAAGGCAGAATCGAAGTGGTTGGGGATCTGTTTGTTATGCGCTATACGGAAAACAGTGGCGCCTTCTTGGGGCTGGGTTCCGGCCTCAAACAGCCGTGGCGTACCATCGTATTCAGCCTTTTTCCGACCATCATTATGACAGCGCTGATAATCTACATTTTTCGCAGCAGAGCGATGCAGCGGTGGGAATTGATCTGGTATGCCTGCATAATCGGCGGAGGCATCGGCAACATCATCGACCGGTTGCTCTTCAGCGGGATGGTCACTGATTTTCTCAATTTCGGAATCGGAACAGTTCGAACAGGCATCCTCAATCTGGCGGATATCTCCATCACTGCCGGGGTCACCGGAATTTTGGTCCTGAGCGTGAAACAGCATTTAGAAGAAAAAAAACAGCAGAGCAGCGGCAGCATCACCCCGGAGGCGGAAGCAACCCGGAAAAGCGAGGAGAACTGAGCCCTCTGTCAGCCAGCTTCTGATAATCCTCACGGGTATCGATATCCAGCAGTACCCCGGCATCATCCACAGGAATAGCCTCAAACCCTTCTGCATACAAAAAGTCTCGCAGATTCCAGGAGGGGTCTGCTCTCCGCAGCTGCTCCACCACCGCCGATGGAATGAAAACAGGATGCCCGTGCTTCTCTCCATATACAGGGATACATATCCGCCCCTTCTCTCTACCGCAATCCAGCAATGTGCGGCAGGTCGCCTTCTGCACAAGCGGCATATCCCCGGGGACAAGCAGGAGGTCGCTCTCTTCAGGCAGAGCCAGAATTCCTGTCAGCACCGAAGAAAACATCCCTGCTCGGTACCCTGGATTAGGCACAATTGTGACTCCTGCAACAGGAGAGACGGCTGCAGCAACAGCATCGGCGTAACAGCCGATTACTACTGTGATGGTTTCACAAAAAGGGAGGAGGAAGCGCACAGTGCACTGGATCACCGAGCTCCCTGCCAGAGGCTGGGTCAGCTTGCTCCCGCCGAAACGGGATCCCTTGCCTGCAGCGAGAATGAGTCCCCTAACGGACAACTCGGGTCCCGGCTTTGCCCTGCACCGCTTCCGCGATCTCTTCCGGACAGGTGATCAACCCCTCTCCCTGGCCGTTCTGCACGAACTCAATCAGGGCCTCAATCTTGGGCAGCATGCTTCCTGGCTTGAAATGCCCCTCTTCGATATACTGCCGCGCTTCGGCGACAGTCATGCTGCAAAGCCGTCTCTCCTCTGGAGTACCGAAATGAAGAGAGACCTGAGGAACAGCTGTAGAGATGATAAACAGCTCTACATTGAGCCTCTTTGCCAGCAACGCGCTGGAACGGTCCTTATCCACAACCGCAGCACAGCCGCGGTAGGTCCCATCCTCCTCCCTGACAACCGGGATTCCACCGCCTCCAAGACAGATCAGAGCAGCCCCGCTGGCGATCAGGGTGCGGATACCAGCCTCCTCGACAATAGCTTCAGGGAGAGGGGAGGCAACAACCCGCCGGTACCCTCGCCCGGAATCTTCAATCATATCCCAGCCGCTCTCCGCGATGTGCTGATTCGCCTCTTCTCTGGTATAAAAAGGACCGATCGGCTTGGTCGGTTTCTGAAAAGCAGGATCCTCTTTATCCACAACCACCTGGGTCAGGATCGAAAGAACCGGTTTGTCCACCCCAGCGTGTTTGAGCATACGGTCCAGCTGCTGCTGAAACATATAGCCCATACCACCCTGAGCGTCTGCCCCGCACACATCAAGCGGGAGGGTGGGCAGCACATTTCGGGCCGCCTCACTGCGCACCAGAATATTCCCCACCTGCGGCCCGTTTCCGTGGGTGAGGACCACATCGAATCCAGCCTGAATGACGGAGACCACATGGGCACAGGTCTCTTCCGTGACCTGCCACTGCTCTTCAATGGTTCCTGCTGTTCCTGGTTTGATGATGGCGTTTCCCCCGACCGCTATCAATGCCAGTGCAGACATTTTCGCGCTCCTTTTCAACCTGCAACCCGCATCCGGGTCATCAGATGTAGCTTTCTATACTTCTTCACCAGACAGGTATAACAGAAAAGAGTTGATTACGCAACAGCTGTAACAGTATAATATTTAGATCAACTCCGCAGAGCCCGGGGAGCCTGTTTATAATGGTTCCACCGGATTCGCCCAGGGAGCATACAGATGGCAGCAGGAAACAGAGAACAGTTCATGGCAAAGGCCATTGACCTGGCCATGGCAAACGTCAAAGCCAGAAACGGCGGCCCCTTCGCGGCACTGGTCGTCAAGGGCGGAACAATCGTGGCTACAGGGAGCAATCTGGTCACCAGTACCAATGACCCGACAGCCCACGCTGAAGTTACCGCAATCCGCAACGCCTGCAAGGAACTGGGTAGCTTTCAGCTGGATGGTTGCGAACTGTACAGCAGCTGCGAACCCTGCCCCATGTGCCTGGGGGCCATCTACTGGGCGCGGCCGGAGCGCTATTTCTTTGCAGCCCTTCAAAAGGAAGCGTCGGAGGCAGGATTTGACGACAGCTTCATCTACAAAGAGATCCTTCTGCCCATTGAGGGGCGCAGTCTCCCCGGGTCCCGGCTGCTTGGAGAACGGGCCATGGATCCTTTTAACACCTGGAAGGAACTGGAAGATAGAGTCGCATATTGATCAGATTGAGAGAAACGCCCCTTTACAAGGGTTTGCGATAGTGTCCTTTTTCCTCTTTTTTGAAACCGACCTTTTGCAGATATTTTTCAAAGCTCTTATTATAGGGAGAAGCTTCAATTGTCGTGAAACCACGCTCCCGTAACTTGCTGCGGAGCGCATCCCTGTACAGGAATTTGGCGTTCTTCATATCCCTGTAATCTGGTGAGATATAGTCCATGTGAATCCGTATCACTTTGTACGGCTCTTCAGTGTAAATCAGAAGCCCTACGGGAATCAGGTTCCGGAGGATAAAGAAAATCTGCGGATCATCCACCAGATCCAGGTCAAACTCCTGTGGATAGGCAGTATTATCCCTATCTCTGTAAAACTCCATAAAACGGTTGAGAAAGCTGGACTGACGATTGTAGATCTGCAGGGTGCTGAACATATCCTCCCGTCTATGCATCTGGATCAGGTAGTAGATATCAATCACAGCGATGCAGCCATTCATCACCATAAACGGATACGATTTTGTCATCACCGCAAAAAAACAGGCCACGGACGCGCCCATCAGGTTGATAACGCGAAGCCGGTAGATATTGCTCATCATCAAGGACAGCAATACCAGCGCAGAACCGACATACCCGATGATTTGCAATAAAGAAAAAGGGTTGCTCATATAATTCTCCTTGAAAACGCATCAATCCGCCCGGCGGCCGCTGGACAGACAGTACGCTCTGGTAAGAAATGATCATACCCGGGATGAAATAGAAAGGCAACATATCTTGCCTGAGGACTATAACAAAAACATCTCAAAGGGAACGGAAATCCGCAGCGGATGAAAAAACCTTTGCCTCTCAGTACGCGATGGGAAACCCTATTTTTTTACCGCGTAGATTTCAAAAGTGTCGCCAAGATGAAACAGCCGTGCCGCAAAATGGTAGAGGGAGCGGAAAAATGTATTATCCAGAAAACCGCCCTTCCGGTCCCCCAGAAAACGCTCATAGTGGATCCCGGTTATACGAACCTTTTTCACCTGAAAACGGTACCGCTTCAACAACCGTTTCATGGTCGGAACGGAGAAATCATAGAAATGATCCGCAGGATGCGTCTCAAGGTATTTTTTTCGGTGAAATCTTCCAGAATAACCGAGCCAATTGGGAGTGGAAAGAGCCAGAACCCCGCCCCGTTTTAGAGAAATATATATCTTTTCCATTACAGCGCCGAGATCCTGGATATGTTCAATTGTGTACCACATGGTCAGCGCGTGAAACTCCTCACTTCCTGTTTCCACATCCGGAAAGGTCCCGGCAGTGACCGGTAGATACAGTTTATCCGAAGCATAGGCCACTGCTGCTGACGAGGGCTCAACCCCTCGCACCTTCCAGCCGTCTTCTCTGGCCAGATCCAGGAAAAACCCGTACGCAGCACCTGTCTCAAAAAGCTGCTTCTCCCCGCTATACCCTTTAAAAGACTTAGTGAAGAGCCTGTTCACTGCAGCAAGCCTGGCCCTGTTAAATCCATCGATATTGATCCTGTCTTCCAGATAGGAACGTCCGTACTGAGTTGTATACTCCTCCTCGAAGTAGGCATCTTCGTAGTTAAACTCTTTCTTATCGTTGTAGAGGGTGTAGAGAAGCCGGCAGCTCCCGCATTCAAAAATCGTCTTCTCCTTATCTCGCACCAGAGCTGTTTCATTCCTGGATCCGCATACGTGGCAGGCATCTCTTCGTCCGTGTTTCACCATATGCCGGATCAAAGCCTCCATTCGCTCAACACCTTTTTTGTCGACCTCTTTCCCGGCAACCTGTGCCCGGGAGATAAACCCCTCATGATCCTTCAGTGCCTCCAGAAAAACGCGGGAGAGCTCCGGAGTGTTATCCCCGTCGTCTCCTTTCGTATACATCCCCATGCTGCGGAAATAAGGGGTGAGTGTGGCCAGATTTTCATGGTATTTTCCGGGATTGAGCAGCAACACAGGCGTTCCGATCGCAGCAGCCTCAAAAGCGGTCATGCCGAAGGAGGTTACCACCAGATCCGCATCAGCAATCAGATCAAAAATATGGCCGTCTCTGGAGACTTCTGTATAGTCTCCGGGCTGCCAGATTTGCCGGTTAAAATGCCCTCGAATAATGGTCCATTCGAGATCTATGGCAGCCAGCTTTCCAATTCGGATCATCACTCCGGACAGCCCTGCAGGATCCACTCCGCCGAAGGTCACGAGGACTTTCTTAATATTTTCTGTGACCGGCTTGCTCGTAAACTCCTTAATTGCAGGATCAAAAATCAGATACTTCAGAGAATCCAGATTAGCCGGCCTGCTGCCGTGTGCTGGCAGAGAATTGACCGCTATGCTGGCGGTCAGAGTACCCGTTCCCGCGTCATCCAGATCAAGTACAGGGGCAAATTGCTCCACCGCCCGAACAAAGGAGGCGGGGGTATCTTTCATATCCAGAAAAACCAGATTAGGACGCAAGGCTTTGATGTCCTTCACCTGCTCCTCAAAACCATGCATCGTCAGTTTGAAATTAAAATTTTCTTTATACAGGAGCTCGCCTATTTTGTTGTCGCCCTTGACCAGAAAATAGGGATCAAAGTCATGGCGAAGACAGCGGGCCAGGACCAGACAGCGGCCCAGATGTCCGAAACCGTATTCCCCTCCCGCGTTCACCCGAAACAGGATCTCTTTCTTCATCAGCAAGCCTCCACAGGTTCAGCGGAATAGATCCGGATTTTTGTTCAAAGCTCTCAAAATTTCAGACAAAGGTAAAGGCCTTCCACGGTAGAGCTGCTCAAAAATACGCTCCACTCGCAAAAAATCCTCTTCTGTATCCACAGTCAACCGCAGCATCCTTCCAGCTGCAATCTCAGGCTCTTCTACCCTGTAACGGCCCTGATTACGATAGATAAATGGCGTCACATGCTCCCGCTCGAATGGATCGGTTGCCTCCTGCGCTGCCTCAAGTAAAGCGGTAGTGCGGACAACCTCCACCCCGGTCCCCGCTGCATTCCCTGAAAAATGAGAGAGGTCCGCATCTGATTCCAGATGATGGGCCACAATTCTATCCAGCAACTTCGGGCAGACCAGCGGATTGTCTCCGGTTGCACGAATAATGTGCTTTGCATCCAGCCCCTGAAGGGCTCCGCGAAACCGACCCAGTACATCCTCTTCCGGACCGGCAAAAAACGAACATCCGTATTTCTCTGCGAGCAGAGAGAGGGCGGCAGCAGAGGCTTTATCCACAGTCAGAACCACCTCTGAGACCGATGCCGCAGCCTGCAATGCGGTGACCGCCCGCCCAAGCAGCGGCTCTCCGCAGAGATCCCTGAGCACCTTGCCAGGCAATCGGGTAGAACCCATTCTGGCCTGCAGCAAAACAGGAAAGCACATCAGAGCCCCTCCCGGATAAGGGCAAAGATATCAGAAGCGGAGAAGACAGCCTCCATCCGTTTCTCCTGCTTTTTCCAGGGGATCCAGCTGCGCAGCCGCTCCGCAAGGCAGGCTAACGCCGGAGCCGGATCCAGATGGAGCAGCCTTCTGATAGAATACCGGAAGAAGAAGCGCCTTCGGAGTTTTCCGTGCAGGCTGTCCACAAGATTACGCCGCAGGAAGGCTGTTTCGCCGCGAAAAAATCGGAGCCTGTTCCAGAAACCGGCGGGCTCTTCAGTAATACAGCCGCGCCTGCCCCCGCTGAAACGGGATTGGGGATCGACCATGGTGATCCACCCTCTGGACCAGGCGCTGTAGTAAAAATCAACATCTCCCCAGGGCTCCGGAAAAATTCGCGGCCGGATATCAATCTTAAGCAGCTTCTCTCTATCATACATCCCGCAATAATCAGGCAGAAAGAGAGCAGGCACAGCCTCTTTCGGGGTATGGGCCTGCAGCAGCAGCCGGCCCTGCTCAAAAGCGGGGATGATCGCGCAACCTGATGCACTATGCATGAATCCAGCGGCAAAAAGGCGTCGGTCTTCAAAAAAATAGAGGAGTCGGGGCAGATCCACAGGCTCTGGTTTACAGGAGGCGTGGAAATTGAGCACCTTCGAGGCGATAGCCTCCCTTGCACCGAGACAGAAGGCCTCCAGATAGGAAAGTGGCTCGGTCGGAATCAATATCTTCAAATCCGGAAAATCGCGGAGGAGCTGCTCCAGTCTGCTCTGCGGGGAACAGCGGTCCACCAGGATCACTTCTCCTCCAAGATTGTTCTCCCGGAGCTGGGTGAAAGAACCAGCTATACTGTGCAGGGAAAACTCCTCCCCGTCAACAGAGACCACAACCACGGAGAGCTGCACTTCCAGTTTCGCTTCCCGACGCCCTATCCCGGTCAACCTTTTGCCCAGTTGAGTGAAACCGTGTTGCTTCAAAAAAAAACTCCAGATATATCATGTTTTTTCGCCCCGGAGATCAGGAACGCATTCAGTACCAATTTTCGAAGAAAAATATCATCAAAAATTGTATGTATGCCACTCGTCACACTCTTTACACAGGGGGATACCCCGGTCATCACCACTCAGATGCGCCTGGAACCGTTCTCCAAGTCGCGCCCAGAGCTTCTGCAGGGATTCCTTTGTCAGATCACCTTCAAACTCCACCCCATCAAGATCCTGTTTACAGAGCTGCACCTTTCCGCTGCAGCGGATCACTATATCCCGTTTCAGATGCCAGCAGGGGAAACGGGTCAGGGGAGAGAGGTCCGCAGTGGAACGCAGCTCCAATCTCCCGCAGAAGCTGTTGTATTTCCGTGGCAGTACCCGGTCACTGTACTCAGGCCAGAAATCATAGAAGCCATCGATGACAGAGGAGAACTCATCCATGTTGAGCACCTGCAGATAGCAATTTCCGGCCCCTGCTGTGAGCAGGGCCCGGGTATTTGCAACCGCCTCACTGTATCTGTCAGCCCCTTTATATTGTTTATATTCTTCAGCGGAAAGCAGATCCAGCGAGACAATCACAGACAGCTTCTCCGCCTCCTGCGCCAGAAACCACTCCCTGAAAAGAGCATCCATAGCCAGTCCGTTTGTTTCAATAAACAGATGCAACCCTGATCCAAGTGCCCGGTCAGCTACCTTTCTCCAGATCGGTGATTCCAGCGGCTCGGAGAAAGGAGATAGGCAGAGGCAGGCATCCGGGTTGAGCCTGGCCAGCTCTTCCACGATCCTCAGGGCGAGCCCCTCCTCAATCACCGCCCCATCTGCAACTCCGGAGAGGCCCATCGCTTCTCTGGGACAGAAATTACAGCTCAGGCTGCAATTATCTGAAAGATCCAGTTCCAGATAGGCGGGAAGAGAGCGGTGCAGATCCTGCCGTTGCAACAGGAGCTGAGAGAGTTTGCTGTATGAGACACCCTCAATCCCGCTTCCCAGAGCTGAAGAGAGCTGCGCGATCAGGGCTACCCGTTCCCTGTTCCGGGCACGGAGGTCAAGCCTGTACCGCCTGAAATCATCAGGCGAGACGTCAACCTCAATATCATAGGAGTTAATATCCAGCCCCATCAGATTCATGAACGCCTCATCACCCATGGGAGTGAAATTGCCACTGGCAACATTGCGGAGTATCCGCACGGTATCCTGCGCCAGCGCATGCGGCGCCACACCACGCGGGTAATGTTCTCCATAAGTATAATGGGCAATCCGCTCCTGGGTGATCGCAGCGTAGCGCTCACCCAGTTCGGCTTCCAGAAAAGGCGCGTAAAGATCCGCGAACAGATAGACATCCCGGTCAGGAAACGCCTCCAGAACAGCCGTCAAAGCGCTGAACAGATCGCTCTTTTCCAGCCGCAGGAGCTTCACCCCTTCAAGCTCTGGCAGAGACCGGCCTTTTTCCACCAGAACGGCAATATCTTCAAACCGGGAACGCACCCTGTTGAGGGTGATTCTGGAAACCAGGACACCATCAACTTTCGGCTCTTCAAAAGAGTTCAATCCGGTACTGTTCAGAATGAAGACCGGTTTTTGCGCCATGATTCGCCTCCGAGTTTTCTGTAGCACAACAATACCTCAAAGGCATCCTTCCTGCAAGAGGGAGAAAGGGTATTGATTCTTAAAAATTCGGAAACCAGCGGCTCCAGCGATGGAACCGGGAAAGAGAACAGCCTCCAGAATTCTGGATAAAAAAACATCTTTCGCTCCATGCCCCATTGATTATTTTTCAGAGGAGGGGCAACAACAGGGGGTATGCTCATGGATGTGAAAATTGAACAATTGAGTGACAGCGAAATTGAAAGCAGGGGCATCCGCTCCTGGCCTATCTGGACCAAAGAGGTCTCCTCCTTTGACTGGTGCTATGATAGCGAAGAGGAGTGCCTGATCCTTGAGGGCGAAATCGCAGTCCACACGGCCAGTGATACTTATGAGGTCAAACCAGGTGATTTCGTCACCTTCCGGCAGGGTCTCTCCTGTAGATGGGAGGTCAAATCTCCGGTGAGAAAACACTACAATTTTAAATAAAAAAAGATGTATCCAGAAAATAGAGGGACAGCCAGTGAATTCATACGATGGTCCTGTAACCCGGAGCATTCCTCAATATAGAGACGGCTCTCCATCCGGTCGGGTGCGCCAGCGGGGATGCAACCAGAGCCACTGATCCTTGTTCTCCTGGATAATCCTCTCCAGCCCCTGGTTGTACTGCCTGGTATTGAGCCATATTGATTGCTCTTGAGTTTCTCCCCTGAGGATCGGAAACTCCTCCACAAATATAAGGGTGTGGGTACCGTCGGCTTCCCGGCGGTCGTAGCAGAGCACTGCTGGAGTATTGTATTTCAAGGAGATCTGAGCCGGACCCTGAACAGTCGCGGCGTCGGTTCCAAAAAATGGAACAAATATCCCATGTATTGCTGAATTCTGGTCCATGGCAAACGCGAGTACAGCCCCCTGCCTCAGGGCCCGGATACCCTGCCTCAGAGCCGTCCCTCTGGGCACCACCTCCACACCCTTATCCATGCGGAACTGTTGCACATAGCGGTCCAGGAGGGGATTGTCCAGAGCCCGGATAATCACAGCCAGAGGCCGGCCGCTGGCAGCGAATCCGCACCCCAGCATCTCCCAGCTCCCGAGGTGAGCGGTTACAGCGATCACCCCGCGCCCCTTTGCGATCGCCCGATCCATCACCTCCACGCCTTTGAACCGGACCCTGCCCAGCAACTGCTCCGGGCTCATTCCGGGAAGAGTCATAAACTCGAATATAGTACTGCCCAGGTTCCGAAAAGCGGACTTCTCAATCCATTTCTTTTCTGCAGAGCTGACAGTATCCCCGAAAGCGATCTCCAGGTTCCGCCGTACAATACGCCGCTGTCCAGGAGTGAGCAGCCGCAGAAAAGAACCAAAAACCGCCCCCAGGCGATACGCTTTGCCTGGCGGGACCAGATGCAGCAGAGCCAGTATCATGCGGGCAATTACGCATTCTGTTTTGATCAATAAACGGCTTTTTGCCATACGTATCTCACAAAAAAAGGTCGCGTCAGGCGACCCTTGATGTTTTCTAGTTTCTTATAGAAGATTATCTGGTTTTTTCGCCTGTACTCAAGAGAGCGTTATCATAAGTTTTTATCCTGTAACCCTGCTTGAGCTTGTCCGAGAATGCCTTAACCGCCTGCATCTGTCGCTGGCGGATAATTTGCTGTTTGATGTATTTTTTAATCTGATCCATATTCATCCGGGTCAGCACCCTGGAGGCACGGGGGTCCTTCTGCAACTGCTTATAGCCTGTACTGTACTCTTTTTCGGAAACGTTCTGATCAATTTTATGGCCGATTTTCTTCAAGATGTAATACTCCTGAACAGTCTGTACTGTCTTAAGGTTCAGATAGATCAGGAAATCGGTATCATTGAGGAACTGCGTATCTTCTTTGAGAGACTTGAGGAGTACAAGATTATCAACAAGTCCATTGAGGAATTGATTGAGCATCTTGCTGTTACTCTTGACCTTGACTTTTCTGTCCGGGCTGAGGGGCAGGTTATCAACAAAGAGGTCGAACTTCCGGTCAAACACATTCTTGTAGATCTCTGTTCCCTCCACTGCGGCAACAACCGGGCCGTGTCCGCCAGTGATGGAGGAAGCGATCTTGTTCTCCATGGCATCAATAAAAGAAAGAACTGAGGAAGCGCCCCCTCCATAACCAGAAGCGATGAGGTAGCCGCCTGCAAGTCCAACAACGAGTCCGATTACGACTGCGACAGCTACTATAGAGTTGCTCTTTTTATTTCCATTGCTCTCTGGCATATTCTGATTTTCCATAATTTTCCTCTCAGCATCCCTGAATATAGATATATAAAAGTATTACCGTGCAAAAATACTATATCTGGCCTATCCTGTACAAGCCTTTTCTGGATCGAGTTTTATGATGGTGCAGGACTGTTGTGCAGTATGGGTTATTCAGTATTTTTTGTGTAGTTTTCTAAGCGCTGAATTAACCCCCCCTCTGTAGCGGGTGGATCAGTATGCCATGATAGCTCAAGAGAAGGAGTTCAATCATGGCAGAAGAGAATAGCTACAGATCCGAAAGACGCCAGTTCCGGCAGAACCATATCAATCGATGGTAAGAGGCGGGGATTAGCCAGGCGGCATACTACAGGGGTAGAGCGTTTGACCCATCTTTTTTTCTGCATGGAAAAAAGGCTCTGGAGAACATATCGACAAAGAACACCCCCTGGTTGAAGTGCCCATACATCCGGCAAACCTCTCAGGCGAAATATTCCTGGAAATAATATCCAGAGAAAACATCAGCATAAAGATTCCGGCCCCTCCTGCACCTTCCCGTCTTTTCCAGACATCTCTTCGGCCCGCTCCAGAAGCTGCTTCTTCTACCGTGTGATCTGGTTGAGATGCACTTGGAAGCGCTCTACCAGCTCAAACTACAGTCTGATCCATTTTGATTGCCTCCAGCGCCACCTTTGCCTTGAACTTCGCGCTGTGGTTTTTTCCCCGGTCTTTTTACCATATTCACTACTCCTTTCTGTACACCTGTTTTAGAGCAGTTTTATCACTTATCCACCTGTCTGGTGTTTCCGGGCCACTTCTTAACACTTTTTCTGGCGTTTTTCTGATAATGCGGTAGAATTGTATTTAACAAAGAGATGGCCGGCCTCCGGGGCCGGAGAGGGAGAATGTATGTACCACAGGTTGATTGCAATACTTCTATCTGTTTTTCTGGTTTTTGTTTGTGCATGCAGTGATGATAATAATAGTGGAAAGTCAACCGTTTCATCGGTTAGTTTTTCACCTCCTGCCGGATCATATGATACAAATTTTAGTATCACCCTGGCGGCTGACAATGATGCTGTAATCAGATACACGACTAATGGCCAAATCCCTTCATTAACTGCCGGGAGTGTGTATACGAATCCTATACCAGTTTCGTCTGGTATGACTGTTAAAGCGTATGCTTCTCAAAGCGGAAGTGATGATTCGCCTGTTGCAACTGCAGTATATTTATTCAGAGCAGCCAATCCGCTGATTACAACTGCTGCGGATCTGTATGCTTCCAGGAAAGTGATATCCATAACCTGCCGGACCCCGGATGCAACAATTCGGTATACAACAAACGGTTCCGTGCCGACTTCTGGTTCAGGAACAGTATACAGCTCCAGTTTTTCCGCTGATTCGTCTGTGACGGTCAAGGCAATTGCCTATAAAACCGGTCTGGATGATTCGTCGGTTGTATCCAGGTTTTATTCGATTTATACAGATCAGCCTCGAGGGGCGCAATACCTTGGCGCCGGACAGGGTGTACGGTTCAGTGTTTATGCAACTAATGCCTCAGCAGTTTTTGTTGCCGGGGAGTTTAATAGATGGGATGGTACAGCGAATCGAATGGTAAAGAATCCAGATGGCGTGTGGGTGACCACAGTCGCCTCAGCTGTTCCTGGCCAGATGTATAAATTTGTGAGTACTAATTTTTCACCAAACTGGATTGCCGATCCTTATGCGCGATCTTTTAATCAAAATGATAATGACAATGGTATTATTCTTGATCACACAAGCTACACCTGGGGTGATGGAGGTTGGGTCAGGCCTGATCGTAACAAACTGGTTGTCTATGAGATGCATATCAAGGATTTCACGCGCAATGATTCTCAGGCAGCTGGCGGCGCTACGTATGGCGGGGTAATCGATAAAATCCCTTATTTGAAAGCGCTCGGGGTTAATGCTGTTGAGTTCATGCCTGTTCAGGAGTGGCCGGGTGGATGGTACTCCTGGGGATATAATAACTGCGGATATTTCGCACCTGAAAATTCATTAGCCAATAATCAAGCTGATGGCTCAGCTTATACTGATTTCAAAAGGCTTGTGGATGCCCTGCATCAGGCCGGGATTGCCGTGATTCTGGATGTTGTGTACAACCATACTGCTAATGATAATAATTATCTCTGGAATATAGACAGTGCTCTGTATTTTGAGGGGAGCACTCCATGGGGGAATAGACTTGCTCTGGAAAAACCGGCAACAGCGAAGTTTGTCTATGATAATCTTCGCTATTGGCTGGATGAGTTCCATGTGGACGGCTTCCGTTTTGACGCGACCGAGTATATTGATATTGCAGCACTTATTACAGTTGTGGACAGTTTGTATACTGGTGGATACGCCGGGGCGTATTTTATTTTTGAGGAATTTAACGGTGCGCACAATACTTCTATTCGAGCCTATAATACATCAAAAAACACTCAGGTGATTTCATCCTGGGGGACCGGGTACAAATCTGTTATCTGGGATGCTGTTAACAAGGGGAGATCCGGTGATTTAGGCAAGATTACCCATTTTTCCAGGGATGACGGGTGGAATCATCCAGACGAAGTGATCAATTATTTTTCTTCCCATGATGAGGGGACGCTGCAGGGGCGGCATGGCGCTTCTAAACAGAGCGTAAAAGCAGCTGCAGCGCACCTTTTGACTTCCATGGGGATCCCTATGATCTGGATGAGGGATGAGGTGATGCGGCTGCATTATGGGAATCATCCTCCCAGCGGCCAGGGGATTGAGGAATCCAACAATATTATGGAATGGAATACTCTGCGCAGCTCTCATCAGGATCTGTTTGATTATTATGCAGCACTGATCAAATTAAGGATTGATCATCCGGCGCTCAGGTTAAATTTGAATGATCCTGTCGGGGGTGGGAAGTTTTCATGGAATACAGACTGGAGCGGCGGTTTTGTCGGATATACATATAAAAATGTTTCAGGGGACAATAATTTTGTCGTCCTGATTAATTATAGTAAAACTGAAGCTAAAAATTATGATGTCTCTTTTCCCAATACCGGGACCTGGTATCTGATGTGTGACGGTCAGTCCGCATACAGGTATTCTCCTGGAGTGCGTTCTGTGACCATTTCTTCTGCTACAACAGCTATTACGGTTCCGGCGAATACTGCATATATTTACATGAGTGAAGCAGTGAATTGAGTCTCGAAACTATCAGAAGAAGCGCTCCTTCAGGGGGCGCTTTTTTTGTGCTCGAGGTCGCAAGATCGGGTCAGGAAGGGGCGGGACAGCAAAAAGAAGCCGGCAGGGTCGTATTTTGAAAAAAGTTACGGTTTTTTCAAAAAAAAGCTCAAGGAAACAGTGGAAGTCGCCGATAATCAAATCGGAGAACTCTGTTGTGGGCGGAGGGATCCATACGGGATGATTTGCTTTTATTATCGGCAGATCATGGAAAGAGTTGAGTCTTTTTCAAAAAAACAGGTGGTCCTCAGAATAGAAAGGGGGTTGACTCGGACCAGGCGGTATTGACTGAAAATGCAGCAAAAAGAATGCTCAGCGGGCAGGGAGGCCCGTAGCGATTTCATGGAGGAAATCTAATGATTATTAATCACAACATTACTAGTATATTTGCTCATCGAAAGATGAAATTTAACAGTCTCGCGGTGGACAAGAATATTGAGAAGCTCTCTTCCGGGCTCCGGATCAACCGGGCCGGTGATGACGCTTCCGGGCTGGCTGTATCGGAAAAGATGCGGGCGCAGATTCGAGGCCTTGCCCGCGCGGCCAACAACATTGAAGACGGTATCTCTTTCATCCAGACTTCAGAAGGCTATCTGCAGCAGAGTCAGGACGTGATGCAACGCGTTCGGGAACTTGCTGTACAGGCGGCCAACGGTGTGTATTCTGCTGAAGACCGGATGATGATTCAGGTGGAAATTTCTCAGCTTGTAGACGAGATTGACCGTATTGCATCCCACGCGCAGTTCAACGGGATGAATATGCTCACCGGGCGGTTCGGAGACCAGAAAAAGGGCCAGTTTATCGGTGCAAGTATGTGGTTCCATGTGGGAGCCAATATGGATCAAAGGGAGCGAGTCTTCATCGGCACAATGACCGCAACGGGTGTTGGCTTGAAGAAGATCTCCAGCAATTCCATCATCAGTGTTTCCACTCCAGGGCTTGCGAACCAGACGATCGGAAAGATCGACAAGGCCCTTGCAAAAGTATCCAAACAGCGTGCTGATCTTGGTGCCTATCAGAACCGGATGTCTATGGCACTCAGAGGAGTTCTGACCGGATATGAGAACCTGCAGGCTGCTGAGTCGAGGATCCGGGATACGGATATGGCGCATGAGATGTCCTCATTTGTCAAGAATCAGATCCTTGTTCAGTCATCCATAGCCATGCTCGGTCAGGCTAATATGAAGCCTCGATCGGTCCTCAACCTCTTGTTGTAAACCGTCTGACTGGCGCCTCTCCGGGGTTTCAGGGGGGCGTCTGTTGTCCGTTTTTCCGTAGTACGCGGAGAACGGATTTGTATGAGCCCACAATTATGGAAGGAGGTGATATAACCGCAGGCAAAGAACCCTTTCCGACAGGTCAGGTTGCTGGTTGCCTTTTATGATATATGGAAAATCCACGCACGTCCCTCACTTCAGTCACAGGGAGAGTATCCCCTGTCAATGGTTCGGGTGGCCGGGTGTATTGTCCCGGTTGCTGAAGGCTGAAGCTCCCTAATTCGGGAAAGTTCGCGCGATACCTGAAGAGTCCCTGGCCAGGAATTCCGGGGAGCTGAAGCTGGTGCGCCGACGGACGGCAGGGATGCCGGACGATTTGGAAACAAGGAGGGATTTTCCATGATTATCAACCACAACATGAGTGCAATATTCGCACACAGGGTAATGCAAAACAGTGTCAAAGGGGTGGATGACAGCATCCGCAAGTTGTCCTCTGGCGAAAGAATCACCCGTGCGGGTGACGACGCTTCCGGGTTGGCCGTATCTGAGAAGATGCGTTCCCAGATCCGCGGGCTACGTCAGGCGGAAATAAATGTGCAGAACGGCATTTCTTTTCTCCAGACCGCTGAGGGGTACATGGACGAAACGAATCAGATCCTCAACAGGATCCGGGAACTGGCTGTCCAGTCCGCTAACGGGATCTATTCAACGGAAGACAGGATGATGATCCAGGTTGAGGTTTCAGCTCTGGTGGACGAAGTGGATCGTGTTGCAAAACACGCCCAGTTCAACGGGATGAACCTCCTGACCGGTCGTTTTGGAAAAACCGAAGACCAGTATAAGGGCATAATCAATTATGCTCCTGCCAGCTCTCCGGCCAAAACACTCCAGGAGGCAGGGACCTATTTTCAGGTCGGCGCCAATATGGACCAGCGTGAACAGGTTTTTATCGGTGACATGACCGCGAAGGCTCTGAAGTTTCTGGACAACAGCGGTCAGCTGGCTCTCAAGCTGGATACCCCTGGCAATGCCAATAAGCTCATCGGGCAGGTGGATAACGCGATGACCATCGTGCTCAAGCAGCGGGCGGACATTGGTGCTTACCAGAACCGGTTTCAGTATGCTGTTAAAGGTATCTCTGTTGCAGCGGAGAATATCCAGGCAGCGGAGAGCCGGATTCGTGATACGGATATGGCTCTGGAGATGACTCAGTTTGTAAAACATCAGATTCTGGTCCACTCCGGGACTTCCATGCTGGCCCACGCCAACATAAAGAACCAGGCGGTAATGAAACTGATGGAGTAGCATTAAGGAAAAGGAGCCCGACTGACGGTCGGGAAGGGGTTCGCCTGAATAGCCGAACCAGATCAGCATGCAGACCACCCCGGAAGCCGCGTATGAAGAGGCGCGGTCAGAGGGTTAAAGACCGAGGACTTGAAGACAGTCCACGACCAGGTCTTTGATGAACCGGTTGGTTGAATAAGGGAGTAAACCCGTAAAAATCCGGCTGGCAGGGATGTCAGCCGTCATCTCTCAAGGAGGGAGGAGATAGCAGATGATAATCAATCACAATATGTCTGCACATTTTGTAAATCGGCAGCTCTCGAAAGCGGGGAGAGGCCTGTCCTCGTCGATTGAGAAGCTTTCGTCGGGCTACAGAATTAACAAGGCTGGGGATGACGCGTCAGGGCTTGCGGTATCTGAGAAATTACGATCCCAGATCCGGGGGATGTACCAGGCTATGCGTAATGCACAGAACGGTATATCCTTCCTGCAGACTGCGGAAGGATCAATGCAGGAGATGCATTCGATGCTCCACAGAATGCGGGAGCTATCGATCCAGTCAGCCAACCAGATTTACAGCAAAGAGGATCGTCTGCTGATCCAGGTGGAGGTTTCCCAGCTCAAGCAGGAGATCAACCGCGTGGTGGACGTGACATCTTTTAATCAGCTGAAGATCCTGGATGGCTCTCTGAAGGAGCTCAAGTTCCATGTGGGCCCTGATAAGGACCAATTTATCAAGGTGAGCGTGGACAATATGGGGACCCGCGCGTTGAAGGTGAATACGGTTGATATCTCTTCAACTGAAAATGCCAACACGAGCATCGGTAGTATCGATTCTGCCGTAAATTCCGTTTCCAGGCAGCGCGCCCGGATAGGCGCCTGGCAGAACCGGATGAAGCATGTGGTCAATACCCTCTCCGTGACAGCGGAGAACCTGACCGCGGCAGAGTCTCGTATCCGGGATACGAATATGGCTCGGGAGATGATTGAGTTCACCAGGAATGAGATCCTGAATCAGACAGGCACCGCAATGCTTGTTCAGGCTAATCTTCAGTCCAAGACTGTTCTCAAGCTCCTGAACTAAGAGTCACCACTTACAAGGTCGTGGACAGCCGCCCCCCGCCACCGGGGGGCGGTTTTCTGTTTTCAGGGACCCCTGTTTTTTTGCCAGGGGGAGGGCGCCGGCCGGAGTGCGGGAGAGATGACGCGATGCCATGTTGAAAATTTCTAAATGAATTACATTACTACAGGTAATATATAAAACAGGGGCAATTTCAGCTATCTTTCATTAAAAAATGCCGAAAACATCTCAATACTGTAATATATTTTTATTGTAAGAAAAGGCTCAAGTCTCCTTTCAGAATGACGATCTGCATAACAGGGGACCCCTGGCCGCGGGGACGAAGGAGGAAGTGTATGCCCATTTATATGCCTGGAATGAGCAACAACTTTGATGTCAACGGCATAATCAAGAAGATTATGAAGGCCAAAAAGGGGCCGTTGAAGCGGATTGAGCGGGAGATTGAACGCTTTGATCTGGAGAAGGATATCTGGAAGATGGTCAAAAAAACTCTGGAGAAGCTGGGTAGCAAAGCCAGGCGGCTGTATGATCACACCAACCCGTTTCGGGAAATGCTGACAAGATCCGGGGATAAGGAGTCTTTCACTGCCAGGGCGAGCCGGAAGGCGAAAAGAGGTACACGGCGGCTGCAGGTGCTCCGACTGGCGACCGCACATACGATTTTGAGTGATTCGCTGCCTGAAAAGCGCCGTTTTTCCGGCTCTGTTTTCTATATAAAAGTGGGGAAAAAAGAGGTGAAGATCGATTTCAGCGACGGCGGTACGCTGAAAGAGCTGGCCGATCTGTTTGAGAAGCAGGCAAAAGAAGTGGTCAAGGTTGTGCTGGCCCATGATACGGCGGATACGGCGATCCTGATGCTGCAGGGGGTGAAGATGGGATCGGGGAACGATATTCATTTCCGCGGCAGTTATAAAACCCTGCTGGAGATCGGAATGCTTGAAAAGGGGAGTAAGGGGGCAGTGAAGGTCCCCTTTACCTCAAAGAACGATTTTGATCGGTACCTCGGTCTTCCGCCAGGGAAGGAAAATTACGGGCTCTCCTCCGGTGTACTCACCCTGGAGCCCGGCACCAGGATAGAAAGGGATCTGCCCCGGACCTTCAGCAGGGGGGGCGGATGGAAGTTGCTGCTGGAGGTGAAGGTGGATCCAGTCCCCCGCACAGGTAGCAAGGATGGCTCTGAAGCTCCAGGGAGCACGGTTAAGAGCTATGATCCGTCGAGTCTGCAGCTGGGGCCTGATACCTCGGTAACTATAGAAGGAATCCGGATCTTCGGCGGAAAACTGCTCCCCAATGAGATAGATACGATCGGCGGGATCAGCAGTGCAAAGCCGAAGGCGACCCCTGAGCAGCCGCCTGCTGATGACAGGAAGCCGGATTACCGGATGCTCTCGCTTGTGGACCGGAGTACAGGGGTCCGGCAGGAGTTCCGTATTTCAGCGCCTGCTGTCACTGGTTCCTGGCAGAAGCTGGAGGTGGGGCTGGATTCAGTGAAGGGGCTCACCGATCTGTCGAAGCTCGCCTTTATTAACGGGAGCGGTAGCTGCAGGGTTTCCTGCCGGAATCTGTATTTTGAAACTCCGGCAAAAGGGAAGTATCGACCCAGGCGGGAGATCAGCAGGGCCATGGATTCTTTGCTCAAGATCGAGGGGATCAGGGTGCGGCGCAAGAGCAATCAGATTGATGATCTGATTGACGGGGTGATGATCAATCTGCATCGTAAGGGTGAACCTGCCTCCCTGGAGATCGACCACGACCGGGACCTGATTAAAAAATATCTCTATGAGTTTCTGGAGACCTATAATAAGACAATCAACTACCTTAATAAGGTCAGCAAATATATGACCCCTGATGAGCGGAAGAAGCAGGAGAAGATACTCAAGGCTAAGAGTGATCTGGCCAGAGCGCTGGAGGATAAGGATAAGGCGGCCATGGAGGCGCATATGGGTAAGCTTTCCGGCAACCTGCAGCTCTCCAGACTCAAGTATGCGCTTCGGCGGCGGATGAGCGGGGTGTATCCGACCCGCCTCGGTCGGACCCTGGCGCTGCTCTCCCAGATGGGAATTTCCACAGGCGCGCCCGGGACCAGGTGGGCTGAACTGAAGAAGAGCGCCGGCGCGATTGAGCTGGATACCAATAAACTGCGGGACATGATCGACAAAGATATCATTGCGGTTTCCCAGATTCTGGGGAATGATACCAATGGAGACGGGCGTCCGGATAGCGGCGCTGCCTGGTCAATCTACCGCCTTACCCGGCATTACACCCGGCCAGGAAACAGTATTATTGCTGTTAAATTGAGCTCTCTGGACGATAGAATTAAAGATAAGCGACGTACTAAAGACCGGTTTGAGCGCTCCCTCAAGAGCTATGAGCGGCGTTTGCGCAGACAGTGGGCGGCCTCAGAGACCAGACAGAAGCAGTATAAGTCCCAGATGCGCTGGCTCAACCAGCAGAGTGAGAGGAACGGGAAGAAATAGCCTGGAGGGCTCTCCTGGAACGGAATTGTATTCGGGATTATAGTATCCAAGAGAGACAGACCGGCGGCGGCTCAGAATTAGACACCTGAAGGCTCAACGACGGAGTATAGACGTGAAGCATATATAGCCTGGAACAGTACTCCCCACTTCGCAGATGTCTCTATCTTGAATTCTCTTGACCTTTGCTCCTGATCCTTCTATTTTTGTCTATGCTATCGTAAAGTGGCTCACCGCCCTCAACCCCTTTGCTCGGTGGTGTGTTTTTTTGGTAAAAATGAAGCGGACCCGGTTATTCGGACGCGAATCAATATTATTCGGAGAGTTCTCATGTACGCTGTTGCTGAAATTGCTGGAAAACAATACATCGTGGAAGAGGGCAAAACCGTTGACGTGGACCGACTCGCTCTGGAAGCGGGCGCCTCTGTTGATATCAACAGGGTCTGCCTGATCAAAGCGGCTTCCGGTGAGGTCACTGTAGGTGAACCTTATGTAGCCGGTGCTGTTGTCAGGGCAAAGGTTGCAGAAGAGAAGAAGGGCAAGAAGATCGTTGTCTTCACCTACAGACGCCGCAGGGATTCCAAACGGAAAAAGGGGCATAGAGCTAAATACAGCCGACTCCTTATTGAGAAGATCCAGCAGGCGTAGTGCTCCATTGCCGCTTTTTTGCCGATATTGACGGACATCTAAGAGGTTTTGAGCTCAGCGGGCACGCCGGTCTTGAGAAGCGCGGGGATAATCTGGTTTGCGCTGGAGCGACCACTCTGGCTCAAACCTGCATCACCTCTATCACCCGGCTTCTGGGGCTCAGGGGTGAGGTGACAACAGGAGAGGCCGGGTACCTCAGGTATACGGTTTCCGAAGGTACAAGCCGGGATGCGGATCTTTTTTTTCGCTCCATGCTGCTGGGTCTGGAATATTTGCAGAAGGCGGGCGGACAGCCCTCCGGGATAAAGATAGAATATACGCATAGCGGAGGAACCATAAGTGGCTCATAAAAAAGGGCAGGGATCAAGCCGTAACGGTCGTGATTCCGCAGGACGAAGACTGGGTGTCAAGCGGTTTGCCGGTGAAGAGGTTCTCGGCGGAACTATTCTGGTCAGACAGCGGGGCACTAAATTCCACCCCGGAAAGAATGTCGGTAAGGGCTCTGACGATACACTGTACGCAAAAGTTACCGGACAGGTCGCTTTTGAAAGCCATCGTGGTGATAAGCGACAGATCAGTGTTTACCCGGCAGTCAGCAAATAAGCGGCTGCAGATCAGAGCTTCAGGATAGCCCCCCGGTGGCGGATGGTTTCTTTGCAGGGGGAGTGCTATGTTGAAAAGGCTGGAAGGGCTGGAAGCCCGGTATAATGAGCTTAACGATCTTCTCATTAAACCGGAAGTCATCAGTGATCAGAAGAAATTTCGTGAATTATCCAGGGAGCATGCGCACCTCGCCAGAGGTGTGAAGCTGCTGGGGCAGTACCGCAAGGCTCTCGATGATCTGGAACAGACCGAGGAGCTGATGGCTGGTGATGACGCGGAGCTGAAAGCGCTGGCAGAAATGGAAGCTCAAGAGTTGCAGGAGACCATAGCCTCTCTTGAAGACGATATCCCTTTCTTCCTCATTCCTCCGGATCCCAATGAGGGGAAAAATGTGATCGTGGAGATTCGGGCCGGAACAGGAGGGGATGAATCTGCGCTCTTTGCTGCGGATCTCTTCCGGATGTACTCCCACTATGCGGAAGATAATAAGATCAAGGTCGATGTTCTTAACTCTCATGATACGGGTTTAGGCGGGTATAAGGAAATTGTCTTTTCTCTGGAGGGCAAGGGCGCCTATGATCACTTCCGGTACGAAATGGGGACCCATAGGGTGCAGCGGGTTCCGGAAACAGAAAGCAGCGGCCGTATCCACACCTCCGCGGCAACGGTTGCTGTGCTGGTCGAGGCTGAAGAGCAGGATGTGGAGATCCTGGATAATGATCTGCGCGTTGATCTGTTCCGTTCCTCCGGGCCAGGAGGCCAGAGTGTGAACACTACCGACTCTGCTGTGCGGATCACCCATCTCCCTTCAGGACTGGTAGTGACCTGCCAGGATGAGAAGAGTCAACACAAGAATAAGGCCAGGGCGATGAAGGTGCTCCGGGCCCGGCTATGGGAGCAGATGGAGATGGAGCGGCAACAGGAGATCACTTCCGAACGCCGTTCTCAGATCGGCAGTGGAGACCGCTCCGGCCGCATCCGCACGTACAACTTTCCAGAGAACCGGGTGACGGACCACAGAATAAAGCTGACGCTGCATAAGCTGGATGTGGTCATGCAAGGGCAGATGAGCGAGCTGGTTGAAGCGCTGGACAATGACCGCAGGAAGAAGCTGCTGGCGGAGATGAGTGCTGCTCAGAGGTGACGCTTCGGGAAGCAGTGCAGCACGGACAGTGGCTGCTTGAGGAGGCTGGCTCATCCAGTGCTGCTCTGGATGCCAGATTGCTTCTGGCTGAGGCGGCCGGGGTGGATTCGACCCGTCTGATGATGGAGTCCGGTTCTGTTCTGGCTCCGGAGAAAGCGACCCGGTTTGGCGGGTTCTGTTCTCGGCGTGCTGCTGGAGAGCCGGTTGCCTACATCCTGGGTCGCCATGATTTCTATAAACATAGCTTCATTGTTTCTCCGGATGTCTTGGTCCCCAGGCCAGAGACCGAGCATCTGATTGAGGCTGTGCTGGAGTACTTCCCTCAAGCTGTCTCCCTTCTCGATATCGGTACAGGCAGCGGGATTATCCCGGTCACTCTCAAAGAGGAGTTGCCCGGTCTTTTACGCTGCGTGGCGGGGGATATCAGTTTTGCCGCTCTTTGTGTGGCCCGGAGAAATGCGGAGGTGATTCTGGGGACAGAGCATGGGGTTGATTTTATTGAAAGTGATATCTACTCCGCTGTTACCGGGAGATTTGATTTGATCGTCTCCAACCCGCCCTATCTGACCCTGGAAGAATACGCAGCAGTGGAACCAGGGGTGCGGAATTATGAGCCTCAGCTGGCCCTCGTCGCGGGGGTGGAAGGGATGGACTGTTATCGGAAGATTATCTTTGAGGCGCGTGATCATCTCCACCCTGGAGGGGGTCTGGTTCTGGAGGTGAGCGACGCGACAGCAAAGGGGTGCGCTGCCTTTGCTGAGGCGACCGGGTTGCGGGTGCTGCGACTGTTAAAGGATTACGCGGGACACGAGCGGGTGCTCGTGTTGAGACGAGGCCCCGGCTGATGTTTCTCATGATTCCATAATCATCCCTGATGAGCGTTGTAACGCTGTCTGCAATATGAGTCGCCGGGCCGGTTGTCCCGGGATCTTGATCAAGATATGTACTGTGTGGTTGGATTGTGAGTTTGAAACAACTCATCATTCAGGTTACAATGAATGCTACTGAAGGTTGCAGATGGCAGGGGAGCAGCCCCGGTATATGGATTGGATAGTTATATTAAGGAGATACCATGAAAATTATTGGTGTATGTCTGCTGTCATTGTTTATAATACCGTTGTGGTCAGCGCCCTTGCAATATCTCCCCTGGCAGGAGGGGCAGTATGTTACCTATTATGCACAATTTAAGGATTCCTGGGAGACATATAAATTTGACCTGTTGATGAAGCTTGACCATAATGCCTGGCTTCTCATGGCTCAGGTGAATAATTCGGAACAGACTTTCTTGATTCTTTTTCGAGCAAAAGAGCGGTGGGAACGTAAGAAAAATTCGTTTTCTTTGACTCCTTTGCGTTCCGCCTCGCTGCGCGGTGCAAAGCTTACACTATTTGGTCTGTCTCATTATACAGCCAGGTTTATGAATCTTTTCAATGTCAGGCAGATGTATCTGCGCCATCTTAAAAAAAAGAAAAAATTTGTTTTCAAGCCTGTGTCCAGCGGTTTTCAGGAGATCTCCAGGGTTCGAGTTTTTAACGATTACTGGCCTGAGTTTAAATACACCCGCCATTATAGATTGCACCGCAAGGTGCCAATTCTCGGTATTTTTGGTTATACAATATCCGATGGAAGAGCGCTGACAATGACATCCTTCGGGAGAAGTACGCGAGATCTCGCAAGCTATACCCCTTTTCCAACATATATTGATTTCTCCCATTCTGTGCCGCATGATCATTCTGGTTTTTCCATGCGCTATCCCGCATCCTGGTTTCTGGAACCTGTAAAATCTTCGAATAAGAGGTTCTTCATGTGTAATCTCGGAGGGAATATCCATGCAGCCAGCTTCTCTGTCCAATTGTTAAATGGAAAAAGGAATGTAATGCGCAGGAAGTGCAGCACGATGAAGGGAAACAGGGGGGTGGAGAGTCCGGAGTCTTTTAAACTGAAGGGGATGAATTTTCGGAAGGAGTATGCGATCCGGAAGGGGAATTTTTCCCGAAGCCGGGTGTTTGTTTTTGATTATAAGAAGGGCGCTCAGGTTGGTGCAGCTCATTATGCCATTTATCTTTCCAGAGACAGGCGAAGATATGCCTCATCCGCAATATTCATGAATTTTTCCCGTGACAATAAACATTTTCGGAATTCCCCTGGTATTGAGAAGAAAATACAGGCTATTCTTGCCAGTTTTTCTTTTAGTTCTGAAAGGAAGGGAAAATGAGGATTGTCACCAGACCTGATTCTGCCACGGGAGAGTCTGTTGCGTATTCTGCATACAGGCTGCAACGGTGTGCCGTGGAGCGGATAAACAAGCCTCGCTTTTTGAAGAGGAGGTTGGAGTTTTCTGTTCTGCCGGAAGTGTTTACCCGCTGTGCTCCTTGAGTAGCTTCTTAAGTACTCTTTCAAGAATGGAGAAAGTGGTTTTGAATTCCCTGTCTGTGAGATTGAAAGGCGGCAGCATTCGTACGGTTTCGGTTTTCAATTTGCCGATGATCAGTCCCTGTTTGCGGCATTCTTCGACCAGCTCATCCGCAAAGGGAAGCTCGAAACCCATGATCAGCCCCAGGTTTCTGCTCCCGCTGACGGGCGGGTATTTCTTTTCAAGCTCCAGGAGGGCGTCCCGGAACCGGTCTCCCAGTGTCGCCGCTTTTTTGATCAGCTTATGCTTGAGGATGTACTCCATAGTCGCCAGTCCGGCGGTTGCAGCTAACGGATTACCCCCCATGGTTGTGCCGTGGTCCCCGTAGCTAAAGGCAGAGGCGACCGCATCAGTTGTGGCTATAGCGGAGAGCGGGAGACCGCCTCCCAGTGATTTAGCGAGCAGTACGATGTCCGGCTGCATCAGAGAGTGCTCGCAGGCCAGGAACTTGCCGGTACGGCCCAGCCCGGTCTGGATCTCATCAGCGATCAGGAGGATGTTCTCTTTTTTGCAGAGGTTTTTGAGCTGGGTCATGAAGTCGATCTGAGGGATATTGATCCCCCCCTCGCATTGAACCGGTTCCACGAAAATGGCGGCTGTTTTACGGCTGATCGCCCGTTTGACTGCTTCGTAGTTGTTATATGGGACGTGTTTGATCCCCCCTACCAGCGGAGCGATGTCCTGGTGAAAAACAGCCTGAGCTGTCAGGGAGATCGCTCCGTAGGTGCGGCCGTGGAAGGACTGCTTCATGGAGATGATTTCATGCGCTCTGGAGTTACGGTTTTTGCGGGCCCATTTTCGCGCCAGTTTGATAGCCACATCGGTCGCTTCAGCGCCGGTGTTTGCAAAGAAAACCTTGTCTGCAAAACTGTTTTCAGTGATCAGGGCAGCCAGTTTCGCCGCATCCGGATCAGCGAAATAGTTGCTGAGGTGCATATATTTGCTCAGTTTGGCCATTACCGCTTTCTTGACCGTCGGGTGCATGTGTCCGAGCGGGAGCACCGCTATTCCTGACATCAGGTCCAGGTATTGTTTCCCTTTTTTATCAAACATCCAGGAGCCTTTGGCGCGGGTAATTTCCAGAGGAATTCGGCGGTAGGTGTTGCCGATGTACGTACTGTCGAGTGTAAGAAGATTGTGCCGTGCCATAAGGACACCTCCGCGAGTCTCTCTCCTTAATAATCTACTTCACTCTCAGTTTGTCGGCAAGAGCGGCAGGGTCGAGGGGGGCCGGTTATCTGTGATTTCCTTGACCGGTAAGAAGGGGAGCTGTATTTTTATCGTGTTTTGCGGGATGAGAGGAATCTCTGTCGCATTCTTCCCTCATTTTTTGTGCGTTTGGCAAGGATGTATAAGGATGCGGCTTTGCGTTAAAAATAATGGATACTGACAGGAGCTGCTTATGATTCAAGTTTCGAATCTGACCAAACTGTTCGGAGCGACCCGGGCTCTGAACGGGATCTCTTTTGAGATCAAGCAGGGCGAGATCGTCGGGTTTATCGGCCCTAATGGGGCAGGCAAGACAACAGCCATGCGGATAATAGCGGGGTATTATTCTCCGGCAGAAGGGGATGTGCTGATTGATAATGAGTCCTATGCTGATGTACCATTGGGCTTGAAGGCAAAAATTGGGTATCTGCCTGAGCAGCCGCCATTGTACACAGGGATGAAAGTCCGGGACTATCTGGAGTTTGTCGCTTCCATAAAAGGTGTTGCAACAGATGAGGTCGCTTCTCATGTGGATGAGGCGATGGGTGCTGTAATGATTCGCGATGAAGCAAATCGGTTGATCCGTAATCTTTCCAAAGGGTATAAGCAGCGTGTGGGCATTGCAGGGGCGCTGGTGCATAAACCTGAGGTACTGATTCTGGATGAGCCGACTGTTGGGTTGGATCCGCTGCAGATTGTGGAGTTTCGTAAACTGCTGGCCAATCTTAAGGCGGATAACCGCACGTTGATTATTTCCACCCACATACTTCCCATTGTTGAACAGACCTGTGAGAGGATTATCATGATCAACTACGGTCATATTGTGATTGATGAATCCAGAGAGTCGCTGATGCGCGGTATCAGTGGAAATGGTCTGGAGGACCTTTTTATAGAGCAGGTGCAGCGGGACAACCAGAGGACTGCTGAGGAGGTGACTGTCTGATGAGTGCAATACGATCCATTTATAAACGGGAGATGAAAAGTTATTTCGTCTCCCCTGTCGCTTATGTGGTTTTGACAATTGTGTTTATCATTGCCGGGATTTTTTTCTACGGGTATATCAAGGATGCCAGAGATGCGAATATCACCAATGTGCTTTCCAATCTAGCTTTCGTATTCCTGTTTCTCTCCCCCTTTGTGACCATGCGCTTGATAGCTGAGGAAAAGGCGATTGGCACTCTGGAATTACTTCTGACCTCTCCGGTGACTCCGTTTCAGATTGTGATGGGAAAATTTCTGGCTGCCTTCAGCATCATGCTGCTTGCGATCGCAGGAACCCTTACCTATGTGCTGATTCTGCTCTTTCATAGCTCTATGGAGATCGGGCCTGTTATTTCCGGTTATCTCGGCCTCTGCTTTCTTTCCGCAGCCTATATCGGGATCGGCTTGATCGCCTCCACGTTTTCCGAGAGTCAGATTGTGGCCGGGATTGTCGGGTTCGGCGCTTCTCTGCTGTTGATGCTGCTCTACTCTTTTGGCGGAGATCTGGTCAAGCAGATCTCTCCAATCTCCCATTATCTGGAGTTCGCCAATGGAATTATTGAGGTGAAGCATCTGGTCTATTTCCTTCTCTGGGCAGTCTTCTGTCTCTCCGTTTCCACCAAAGCGGTTGAGTCCAGATTATTGAAGTAGCGGTTTGATCAGGAGAAAAAAATGAAAAATGATAAGAAAATACTCCCTGTCAAATGGGGGATTGTCGGTTTTACAGGGCTCGGTTTGCTTTTTGTCGGGCTGCTGATAAGTCTGGCGCAGCCGGTCACCGGGATCATAGCGAAGGTACTCATGCTGCTTGGAGGTGCAGGCATTGCCGCTTTTCTGATTTTTGATTTCGAGTCCGTGAAGAGCGCTTTTGCTGGACGACAGGCCAGGGCCGGTCTGCGCACTTCCGCAGTGCTCATCCTGGTCACTGCCGTGCTGGTGATGGCCTATATCCTGCTCAACGGGATGAATATCCTCCGGATTGATGTGACTTCCAATAAACGGTTCACCAATTCCTCCATGACTCAGAGGGTTGTGGCAGGGGTGAAGGAAAAGGTGCGTTTCCTGCTCTTCACCCAGAAGGCCCCGGAGAACGCTCCTCCTGAGGCAGCCAGGATGTACATGACAATGGACGGTCATGTGCGTGGGCTGGAGTTCATGCTCAAGAACTACAACAGGCAGAACAGTTTGATCAGAGTGGAGGTTGTGGATATTGAGGAGCGCCCTCTGCTGGCCAAGAAGTATGGAATCCGCAATCCCGGGAGCGCTCTGATCGTTGCGGGGAAGAAGAGCCGAATGCTTCGGCCAGAGGATTATATCAAAATTCGTTTTGTGGGGCGCAGACCGCAGCAGGTGGTTCAATATGAAGAGGCGCTCACCCGGGCGCTGGAGGCGCTTACCCGCAAGCGGGTGTTCCGGATTTATTTTGTACAGGGACACAGGGAGCTGGATGTGAACAAAACAGACCCTGTGGGGGCCTCTTTCGCCAGAGCCGCTTTAGAAGAAGAGGGTATGAGTGTGATGGCAACCAACCTGCTCAGTGGCGGAAAGGTGCCTGCGGATTGTGATTTGCTGGTTATTGCCGGTGGCCGGGATATAATACAGCAAAAAGAACTTCAGGCTGTCGAGGAGTATATGATGGCCGGCGGCCCGGCGCTCTTCATGGTGGAGCGGGATTCCAGCCTGTCGTATAAGAATTTCCTTTCCAGGTGGGGGGTGACAGTGCAGTCGGTGACAGTCATGGAGCCGGTGAATTTTATTCAGTATCCTTTCCTGTTTGTGCCACACTATAATCCTGCCCATCCGGTGATGAAGCCTATCCTGGAGGACAACGCCAGAGCACTTTTCTTTACAGCTGCTGTGCTGGGTAAAGCCCCTGCTGCTATCAAAAAGGATTCCCCCTTCATGATGGAGGAGCTGGTTACAACAGGTAAGCAGGCCTGGGCTGAGAGGGATGATCTGAATGACGCGAAAGTTATGCCCACCAGAGAGCCTGGTGAGAAGACCGGTCCGCATCCTGTGGCTTTTGCGGTTACGCGCAGGGCCCGGAAGACCGAGATCGTCAAAGGAAAAAGAGTTGTCAAAGAGGATGGTCCTCTCAAGCGGCTTCGATATATTGTGGTCGGGGATGCTGATATTATCGGCAATAATCTGTTCACCCGTTATCCGGGCAACCGGATGTTTCTTGTCAATGCGGTCAGGTGGGCGATGGCCCAGGAGAAGCAGATTTCCATACCGCCGCGTACTTTTGTTTATAAACCGCTGCAGCTCACAGATGGTGACCTGAATCTGATTTTCATCATTGTGGTTATTTTGATGCCGCTGGCGATTGTTGTAACCGGTCTCACAGTCTATGTGAGGAGATGGGTCAATGGCTAAGCGCTCACAGAATCGCGGGCTCTACTACCTTCTCTCCTTAGCCCTGCTGCTGATGATACTGCTGCTGGTGCAGAAAGCAGGGAGGAGCGGGGTCCGGGAGCCCGCTCAACTGCTCAAAGGATTGAAGATCGGTGATGTGGAACAGGTGGTCGTCAGCCACAAAGAGCGGCTCGTACTGAAACGGGAGAAATCCGCCTGGTTTCTCACCGCGCCGCGCCGTTACAAAGCAGATTTGCTCGAGACCATTAAATTTTTAGAAAGACTTACAGAGCTGCGCTTCTTCCGGAGTTTCAAGGCGGGGGAGAAAGATCTTCCTCAGTACGAGCTCGACAGGCCGTCCACAACGATCGCTGTCACAGCAGCCGGCAAGACGAGTACTATGCTGGTGGGTATAGAGCTGGAGACCTCGGTGGGGAATACCAGCCGCAGCCTCACCTATGTCACGCTCAAGGGGAGTGGCCTGGTGTTTACTGTTGAAACGGCAAAGATATCTCAGCTCCAGACCACTGTCGCGGTGCTGCGCAACAAGCATATCTTCTCTTTTGAGCGTCAGGACCTCACCTCTGTTCAGCTCAATTATCAGGGGCGCAATCTGCTGTTCCGGAAGGACGCAAAAGGAGATTGGAAAACCGGCAGCGGAAAGACTGTTGTCCGGAATAAGCTGATGACTTTTCTGGTCGGTTTCTACCGTTTCAAGGTGGATGGTTTTGAGTCTGACAACGCTAATCCGGCGAATTACGGTGTGCGGCCTGGCAGGAACTTCATCCGTTTTACCGGTAAAAGTGGTGTGCACACTCTTGCTTTTGGCAGGGAGGTGAAAAATGAGGCGATGCGTTTCTGTACACTCAGCGGGGACAGGGCCGTCTATAAAGTTTCTACCTTTCGTTTTGAGCGGATGAATAAGCAGTATTCGGATTTTCTTCCTGCCCCACCGGTGAAGAACGGGACGGAAAAAGCCGGACTAAAATCCTCGGTCAGTAATCAGTAATTATAGAAAGGATGTCTCCAGTGGCCTTATCATTCCGGGACAAATTGCAGAAGCAGCGGGAGGAGAATGGTACTCTGCTCTGTGTGGGGATTGACCCTGTGCCAGCCCGTCTTCCAGACGGACTGGCCGGGGAGGAGGGGCTGGAGATATTTGTCCGGGGCATCGTTGAATCCACCCGGGAGTACGCCTGTGTCTTTAAGCCGAATCTCGCCTTCTTTGAAGCCTTTGGTTTGGCCGGACGGCGTGTGCTTTCGCAGATTCCGAAGCAGGCCGGGGATGATTTTCCCGTGCTCCTTGACGCCAAGCTGGCGGATATCGGCAACAGTTCTGTTCGCTATGCAGAAGCCTTCCTGATTCGGGAAGGTTTTGACGCTATCACGATCAATCCCTATATGGGGTATGACAGTGTGGCCCCCTTCCTGCAGCAGGAAGGCAAAGGGGGGTTCCTCCTCTGCCTGACAAGTAATCCCGGCTCCATGGATCTGCAGCAAGAACCCATGGCTGACGGTAGAGCGCTGTTCCTCCATATAGCGGATATTATCGCTGAATGGGAAGAAGAGTTCGGGACAGCCGGAGCGGTAGTTGGGGCCACAAAGCCGGAAGAGCTGGCAGCGGTACGGGAAATCCTTCCGGATCTGCCGCTTCTCATCCCTGGTGTCGGTGCTCAGGGCGGGGATCTGGAAGCTGTGCTCAAAGTTGCTGTGGGCCCTGAACTCAAACCAGCATTGATCAATGCCAGCCGTTCCATTATTTATGCTTCCTCCGGGGCCGATTTTCAGGAGGCTGCTGCAGCTGAGGCCAGCCGGCTGAGTTCTGCTATGCGTGATCTGCTTCCTGCACTGGCTGGTTGATTGTGTTGAAGAAGTGGGTTTCGGTTCAGGCAGAATTGGGCGGGGCACTCCTGGTTCTTGCAGGGAAGCTGGATTATCCATTTGATAAGAGCCTGGGAGGCGGGAAAGATGAGTTTGCCCGTTTTGAGTGCCTGCTGGTCAAAGAGGACGGCCTCTGGAAGCCCTTCTCCAGAGATCTTCCCGGCGCATCCGGTCATGTTTCCATCCGCAGAGAGCGGATTGTGCTTTTTATTCCCCTGCGGGAATCGTCTGAGTACTGGGAAGGGGTCTGGCGTGGCCTCCTGCCCTCCTGATGATCCACGGTCTATCCTTGTTATTAAACTTTCCTCAATAGGAGATCTCCTTCTTTTTACCCCTGCGCTCCATTTCCTCCGTATAAGCTGGCCTGATGCGAAAATAACCCTGCTGACAGAAAGCCGCTGTGTTCCGGTTATACGGAATAACCCGGATCATGACCGGGTCATTGCGTTTCCTGGAGAAGATGCGCAAGCTCTGCTGCCGTGGCATCCTTTTCGGGTCTGGAAGCAGGTGCGACGTACACTGGTTCAGCTTCGCGAGGAGGAGTTTGACCTGGCGTTGGATTTTCAGGGGTTGTTCAAGAGCTGGTATTTTTTTCGCAGGGTCAGAGCTGGCTTTCGAGCTGGTAAAGGACGCTTCCCCGGTGTAGACCTTCGCTCTCCGCACAGGAAAAGAGTTCTGCGTCATGCTGTGGTCAGCTATTTTGAATTAACTGACCTTTTAGGGATTGCCCGCCCGAATGAGGAGGGAATGGCTCTGCGCTATTCTCCTGGAGCAAGTTATCCTCCTCCATTGACTGATGGATCTTATGTGCTCTGTAACCCCTTTACTCTGTGGGAAAGCAAAAAATGGCCGGAAATGCACTGGATCGCCCTGGGTCGTCTGCTGGAGCAGGAGGGATTGAAGGTGATTTTCACAGGAGCAGCCGGGGACAGGACGGCATCAGAGAGAATGGCAGCTGCGGTTTCCGCTGATGCGGTTTCCCTGGCAGGCGAGGTGGATCTGGATGGATTGGCTGCCGCGGTCAGCCATGCCTCCTGTCTGGTGAGTGTGGACAGCGCCCCCATGCACATGGGGGCAGCGCTGGGTGTGCGGCTGGTGGCGCTCTTCGGGCCAACTGATCCGCTTCGGACAGGTCCCTGGGCTGAGCACGCTCTGGTCCTCAGCGGGAGGTGCTGGAGACTGCACTGCAGGAGAAGAGCATGCCGTTCCAGAAGATGTCTTACAGAGCTGCACCCGGAGATTGTAGCTGCAGCTGTGCAGAAGGTGATAAACCGGGAAACTGATGTTTCTGGTTGATCTTTATCAACGGCCTTTCTGGAACTCAGAGCCGGGGTTCTCTGTCGATCAGCAGGGCATTGAGGAACCAGCGCCTTCCTTTCTTCTGGAAAGAGATCCGGAACCGCGCCTCTTCGGGCCATGTGAAGGATTTCTGGTTGCTTTTGAGAGAGACGCTCCCCTGCGGCAGGTATTTACAGGCAAAAGAAATCAGGTTTCCGAGGGTGATGCCTCTTGAATAAGGACGGCTGTCCAGATTGCGGCCTCTGCTGATATTGCGGAGGGTCCCTTTTGTTGTATGGAAGGGGCCCATAGGGTATCCGGTGAGAGTTATTTTGATTTTTCTAAAGATCATGCGGACCAGTTGGAGTATGTTCCCTCTATGCAGGGCCCTGACCACCGCAGTCAGCGCTTTATCTGGATTTTCCTCTCCTTGTCCCGGGATCGCTGTTTTGTACTTTTGGTGCTCTTTGCAGGAAAATTGTTCAATAGCTGTGGCAGGGACAAAACCGCTGGTGTTAAAAACCGTGCATGGATAGAAATTGGAGACAGCTTTCCCTGTGATGTTGATTTTATTGCCCCGATAAAGAAGCGTCACCTGTTTCGCGCTGTCGTCCGGTTGTGCAAGGAGAACAACATGGGGTAGGCTGATCACCGCGTTTGCGCCGCTCTCCAGTTTGAAAATTGATGCTGCGGTTCTGTCAGGAGTTTTGCGGAGGTCTTTTTTTTGTGGTTCGCCGGCTTTTGAGTGAGGGAAGAGAGGAGTGCGGACACCCCCTCCAGCACGGCTTCTGTTGAGCTCCAGGGGGCGGTTGGCGTGCCTTTTTTCCACCTCATGCAGGACCAGAACAGTACCGCTGATCAGGCAGCCCAGGGTGATAACTGCCAGCAATAGGTTGCGCAAGGGGTCCTCCACAACTTTTTTTGTATATTACCAGTGCAAAGGGTATTTTGCAATAGTCACCCTGGCATCCCTGATGCCTGTGGCGTTTTGAGAAGGAGATGAAAATTGTGAAGCATGAGGAGCTGTTTGATCTGTTTGTTGAACAGTCCGTTCGGGTTGCTGATCATGAGGCTTTCACCCTGGCTTCCGGAAAGAAGAGTCGATACTATATTGATTGTAAGGCGACTCTGTTGCATCCTGAGGGGCTGCGTTTGACCGGCAAAGCGGTCTGGGAGATGATTCGGGAGAGCGGTGCTGACGGTATCAGCGGGATGACCCTGGGGGCTGATCCGATCACTCTTTCGACGTCACTCGCTGCTGCTGCCGAAGGAGCCAGTTTGTTGCCTCTGATAGTCCGGAAGGAGGCAAAGGCGTATGGAACGCAGAAGTGGATTGAAGGTACGGTAAAAGAGGGAATGCGAGTCGTGGTTGTGGATGATGTTTTCACAACAGGTGGTTCCACTCTGAAGGCAATAGGCAGGTTGCAGGAGGCCGGGGTGGAAGTCTTTGAGGCAATCGCTCTGGTTGACCGAAAACAGGGCGCAGCGGAAAATTTCGCAGCCCGGAATATCCCCATCCGTTCCCTGTTCAGTCTGGAGGAATTGCTGGAAGCGGGCCTGAAGCGAGGCTCTCTTCTCTATTGACTTTTACATCGGATTTCCGTATTTTGTTGACCACAAAGGGGATTTGTGTAATGGCAGCACACCGGATTCTGGTTCCGTTTGTGGGGGTTCGAGTCCTCCATCCCCTGGATTGTTGTTTTTGCCCCCATCGTCTAGCGGTTCAGGACATCGCCCTCTCACGGCGGAAACAGGGGTTCGATTCCCCTTGGGGGTACAGAAGCTGTTCTTTGATAGAGCAGCTTTTTTTTCGGCGGCAGCGGCAGCCCTCTGGGGACAGCGGGAGATGTCTGCGTCATCGTGAGAGGCGCCTGGAGCAAACGATCAGGACCTGTGCTGAGCGAGGTCGAAGCTGTTCTTTGAATAGAGCGTCTTCTTTATGTCCGATGCCTGGAAATTATCTCTGGATTGAATTATTGAGGATGCTATGAAATTTTCCATTGTCACTCCCTGTCTGAATAGTGAGAAGTATATAGAACAGGCGATCAATAGTGTGCTTGATCAGGAAGTGGATGCTGAAATACAGTATGTTGTGCAGGACGGGTTGTCTACAGATGGCACTCTGGATATTTTGAAGAAGTACAGCGGTCGTCTGGAGTGGTATAGTGAGAACGATGAATTCCTTTCCCATGCGATCAATCTGGGTTTCAATCGATGCAGCGGGGATATTTTTGCCTGGATCAATGCGGATGATTTTTATGAACCTGGAGCTTTTGCTGCAGTCAAAAAGGCTTTCAAAGAAAATCCAGATGTGATGTGGGTTGCCGGATATTATCGGATGCTGGATAAGGACGATACGGAATTCCGCAAACTTCACGCCTCCTATAAACATTTTCTTATGAGGCATTACTCTTACAGGCTGGGTTTGATTGAGAATTGTTTCGCTCAGCCGAGTGTCTTCTGGCGCAGGGAGGCGTGGGAAAAAACAGGAGGTCTTGACTATACGTCTCCCAATAGAATCGCCTTTGATTATGAATTCTGGCTTAAGCTGGGGAAGCTGGGGAAACCGGCTATTATAAAACAGGTTTGTTCCAATTTCCGCTATTATGAGGAGACTATCTCCGGTTCGCAAACAAAGGCGCTCTTCAGCGGTGAGCTGGGTTATGCAAGAAAAGAGTTTAAACAGCACCCTTTGACTGTGTCACTGCACTATCTGACCTGGCTGCGCAACCGGCTGCTGTACCGGGGGTGGACGCTCTAAGGATCCATCACAGGTATTCTCAGGTATTTTATTCTGGTTCCAGAAATCTTTTTGCACCACTGAGCCCATAGGGCTGAGATGCAAGGGCGCTTCTCTTCTCTATGTATTGAATTGAGGGTTCCAGGGGGGAGCGTGATAGCGCTCCGGGGCCGGCCTCTGGCGCGCTTTGTAACCAGTGTGGCGGAGTTGGCGCCGGAGCTATGCAGCGAGAGGACTTGCCCCTCCAGAATGCCCATGTTCAGACGCCAGATAGCCCTTTACTCTTGCAGAAACCGGCCTCCCTTATTAAATTCAGACGAACGAAAAGACCAGGAGGCTCGGATGTCCAAACCGGCATTGCTCATTCTGGAAGATAGCACGAAATTCGAAGGCTTTTCCTTCGGCTCTGATGGTGAAACAGTCGGAGAAGTGGTATTCAACACCAGCATGGCCGGGTATCAGGAGATCCTTACAGACCCTTCCTATATCAAGCAGCTGGTTGTGATGACCTATCCGATGATCGGTAATTACGGCGTTGTGCCCGGAGATTCGGAATCCAAAAAGATTCATGTGGCCGGGTTTGTGGTGCGGGAGTACAGCAAGACCTTCAGTTCCAGAGATAAAGCCGCGGTCTCTCTGGACAGCTTTTTGCAAGAACAGGGGATCATGGCGATTGAGGGGATCGACACCCGCTGCCTGACCAGACACCTCCGGGAGAAAGGGGTGATGCGGGCCGGGCTCTCGACCCACGATCTGGATCCGGATTCCCTCCTGAAAAAAGTGCTCGCCTTCCCCTCCATGAGCGGCCAGGATCTGACCCGTGCCGTGACCTGTGACGCGGTTGGAGCGTATATTGCACCGGAGAAGGTGGATTTCAAGGTGGCTGCTCTGGACTGCGGGATCAAGGAGAACATCCTCCGCCATCTTAAAAACAGAAACTGTCAGGTCACCCTGTATCCAGCCGTCACCTCAGCGGATGAACTTCTGAAAACGGATGTGGACGGTTTCTTCATCTCCAATGGTCCGGGGGACCCGGCTGCCGCTGAGCAGGTGATCGAAACCCTGAAGGGGATCATCGGCAAAAAACCGGTTTTTGGTATCTGCCTGGGGCACCAGATGCTCTGCAATGCTCTGGGCGCCCGGACCTATAAACTCAAATTCGGACACAGGGGCGGTAATCACCCGGTAAAGAATATGGACACAGGGAAGATCGAAATATCCTCCCAGAACCACGGCTTCTGCGTGGATGAGAAGAGCCTGCCCGAGGATCTTGAGGTCACCCACCTCAACCTCAATGACATGACCATTGAGGGTGTCCGGCATAAGAAGTACCCGGTTTTTTCCGTGCAGTATCACCCTGAGAACGCTCCGGGCCCACATGATTCGGAATACATATTTGACGACTTCATCAGGATGTTGCGGGATAGCGGGTAGCGCAATGCCCCTTCGCAGCCGATTTCTCCAGAAAATCGTTTCTGCTGGTCGCTGGCTCACAGACAGAAACGGCCGCTGGTTGCTTGCAGTGGTTACTGTCTTTATCCTTACTCGCGTCTTCTCTGCTAACCGGGGACTGACCGAAACAGTTTATTCCAGAATTGTCTATCCTGTTCTTGCGGTTCCGCTTGGCCTGCTCTCAGACATTTTTCCTTTTTCTTTGCAGGAGATGCTCCTGTTCGCTTTTTTCTTGTATGCAATCGGTCGTGCTCTCCATGCGCTTTGGAAAAAACAGCAGCGACTCAGGGAGCTCTTTCTATCCGGGTTGAGACGGATCGCTATAACTCTGTCTCTCCTCTACTGCCTGTTCTATCTGATCTGGGGGTTCAACTACTTCCGCCTTCGACTGGTGGACAGCGCTGATTTCAATCCCGAAGCGGTCAACACAGCTAATCTGAAACAACTCTTGACCACCACCATTCGGAAGGCTAACCGTCTGGTAGAGGAGAAACTGCCAGAAAGGCAAAAAATCTCTGCGGAGATCGAAAAGAATCTTACAGCAGTTATCAAAAAAATTACCGGACAGAGCTTTCGTACTGCCCTTAATACAAAAGAATTCATGAGCGGCTACCTGGCGAAGGTTGGCGTGAACGGCATCTGCCTCCCCTTGCTCCAGGAAGCGCATATCGCTTCAGACCTCCTTCCTTTCGAACAACCGTTTATCATAGCTCATGAAAAGGCACACCTCAAGGGGCGGACCAGTGAAGCGGAAGCCAACTACTTCGCCTGGAAAGCCTGCTTGAGTTCCCGGATTTCGGCAGTCCGGTACAGCGGCCATTTTTCGCTGCTCCCCTATCTGATCCAGAGCCTCCCGAAAGAAGAGAGGATGAAATGGGTTAAGAGCATCAGCCCTGGAGTTCTCGCACACTTCAAGCTGCTCAGAGAGAGGAACAGGAAGCGCAGCCGCTTATTGAGCAAAATAGTTCACAGGATCAACCATGTTTATTTGAAGGCCAACCGGGTGACGGGTGGCAGTAGAAACTACTCTCATGTCGTGAAGCTGGCCCTGGGGTACAGGACGGAATAAAGCGCTATGTGTGGATGTAATTCTCAAGAATGCCGGGGCTGGGGGGAATTTTCGGGGGGAAAGCGGGGTAAAGGCCGATAACTGTGCAACTAATTACATACTGAGGTTTATTATAGTAATGTTTTATGTCATCAATTTTACCGGAGTGCTTATCCTGAAAATCCAGAAACAATTCCAACGCAATCCTGATGATTTCCGCCATACTTTTCCGATAGCATACAGCAAAATTACGGACCATTTCCCGGGTCGGCGCCTCCAGAATGAGCATAGCATCTACCCGGTCTCGTAAATTGATACGGACCGCAAATCCGCTGGAAGAGCGATTTAAAAGAATCCTTTGTTTATCGTGCAGCTTTGCGGTGGACTTAAATGCATGGTTTACAAGCGTATTCAACGAAAGGGATCTATGCTCACAATATTGCTTAATACGTTTCTTCAGCGCATTTTCAAACCGGAACCCAAAATAATATCTTTCTTTTTCCATACCTTTCAGGACTACAACGGTGAGTATTAGTTCCCTCTAAGAAGTTTTTTGATAACGTTCAAAATCTTTAACCAACGTACAGAACCGGTCCGTGGAGGTGTTTAAAAAGACTCTCAATATGCTCCTGGATGAAGAGGCTGATGAACTGTGTAAAGCCAGACGGTATGAACGCAGAGCAGACAGAGTTGATACCCGCGCGGCCACTTATTCCAGAAATCTGGAACCCTCTTCCGGCACTGTGAAACTGAACCTTCCAGAACTCAGACAGCTGACTTTTGAATCTCAGATTATCCAGCGATATCGCAGAC
>Ga0056109_1000005_pt1 | contig 117370 bp, 100 predicted proteins | sample WorMetG1BERMUDA2_FD_80077 | JGI IMG/M metagenome (GOLD analysis project Ga0056109, IMG submission 80077) | Marine gutless worms symbiont microbial communities from Max Planck institute for Marine Microbiology, Germany - Inanidrilus... ...
AAAGACGCTCTCAGCCCCTCCAAAAGGCCCCACTTCGCGCCAAAACAGCGCAACCCAAGGCCCAGCGACGCCAACCAAGCTACAAGCGCATCCGCCCGACCGTTTTCACACGGCCAAGACCCTTGAACGTCAGGCGAATGACGACGTTGCCACCCGAGATGGTCGCCTCGACGGGAAGTTCGGAGAAGTCGCAGCTCGCTTCGGACTCCGTTGCGATCGTGCCGTGCCAGGCGCCATCGTCGGCGGAGGCCAAAGGCCCAAAGATGTTTGCCGCCAGAACAATCGCGGTGACGGCGATTGCCCGGCCCAACATCACAAGGACTCCAGAAGCGCGACCGCCTGATCCTGGCATCCGCGGTCCGCCATCCAAGCAGCCCTATGGGCATCGGTCCGCAAAGTCCCGGGGACGACGGTGATGCGCACGAAGGCGTAGGTGTCTGCCGCGACGAGGCGCAGCCCGTAGGTAGCGCCGTCGTCGATGGGCACGGACGCGGGCCAAGCAACACGCCTTTCGCCCTTGGGCCAGCGCACGTCTTCCGCGGCTCCGGACGCCTCCGCGGTGACGCGCAGAGTGTCGTTCGCGGTGGCGCGGGAACGCCCGAGCATCACCGGAGTATCGGCCTGAATGCACCAGGTGCCGGGGCGCGAAATCTGGATGTCCCACGGCGATGGAGGTGTCCGCTGGGAACCGAGGGCGCGCACGGCACCTAGGGTCGGTGTTCGCCGCGCCCGGCCTTCAAGGAGTCGCGAGAGCTGGCCGACAAGACCGTCATCGGACTCCGCGCTTCTCGTCCGACCGCCGCCGGGGATGCCGGCGTAGGGGCCTTCAAGGCGGATCGTCTTGCCATCGGCAGCCACCAAAGTCACCCGGACCCGATCGGCGAGCGTCAACGGTTGATTGTCGGCAACGACTTCGCCGAGGGGCAACGCCGGATCCGATGACGAGACGACGACGAGATCGGCGTTCGCGCCTGCGGCCGCAAGTGCCAATGCCAGAGCCGCGAACATGCCGAAAAGCCGCATCACTTCTCTTCCATGACGATCAACGCGTCCCGCTCTCCAGCGGAAAGGCGTCGATGGTGGAAGGCGATGAGCGCATCGTCGGGCTTCGAGGCGTGCAAATCGGCGAAGGCCGTCGGTGCGCCGTCGTCGCCACTGGCAAGACTTTCGAACGCGTCGTTGTAGGCCTGCGTCGCGGCATCTTTGGCGCGGTCGTCAGACAAAGGCTCGAACATTCTCGTTGGCCGCGTCCGTCCCTTGAGCACCAAATCGCCCATCGGACGGAAGTGTTGACCGGGGCATCGCTCGACGCAAGCCCCGCTGACACAGATGGTCGTCCCGAAAATCTTGTTGGCGCCTTCCAACCGGGCGGCAACGTTCACCGCATCGCCGATAGCAGTATAGTCGAACCGCGCCGCGCCGCCGAAGTTGCCGACGACGGCGGTGCCGGTGTGCACACCGATCCGGGTCGCCCCGAAGGGGATCCCCTCCGTGCGTTTGATCCCGGCGAACCTGCGTGCAAAAGCGTCGAGCGCCATGGCACAGCTCACGGTGCGGGGTGCATGGTCGTCGACATGGCTGGGTGCTCCGAACAGCGCGACGACGGCATCACCGACAAACTTGTCAATCGTGCCCCCGTGGTCGAGGACGATACGGCTCATCCCGTCGAGGTAGGCATTCAGCATGGGGACCAGGTCGGTCGGTTCCATCTCTTCAGCGAGAGTCGTGAACGCGGCGATATCGGTGAACACCAGAGTCAATTCGCGTTTCTCGCCGCCGAGTTCAAGGGATTGGGGATCGGCGACGAGGGAGGACACCACCTCCGGCGCGACGTAATGAGAAAAGGCGTTCTTGATGAATCGCTTCTGCTTGCGGTGACGGGCGCCGATGACGGTACTGGACGCCGCCGCGGCGACTGCGAATGCCAGAGATGGAGCGGCCAAAGGGATTTGTGCGCCCGTTGTCCCGAACAAAACGAAACCAATCCCCAAAAAACGCCGACGGATGCAGCCCCAAAGACGATCTGCGCCGCCGCCGGGATTTCCAGGGCGGCGATGAGGAACCCGACCAAGGTCATAGAGAGAACGATCAGGAAATCCATCCAGGGCGCAATCTCGGGCAGGAGTCGCCCGTCAAGAAGTTGCGCCAGCCCGTGGGCGTGGATGAAGACGCCGGGCGTTGTCGCACCGAGCGCGCCGAACACCGAGGCCCGCGGCGTGCGAAACCGATCGGCATCGGGAAGATCGGCGCCGATGAGAACGATCTTTCCCGACAACCACGTTGGCGGCAGCAGGTGCGCCGTGTGCGCCTCGAACGATGCGAAGGGTGCGGCGCCGGTGTCGGGCCGGCCACGGTAAATGAGCGGGGCCGACGTTTCCGGAGCAGTCACCCCCAGAGACTCGGCCATCGCCGCCGAAAAACCGGGAACGCGGCTGTCAGACGTTGCCCGCGGTGCAGGCATCCACCGCACGACGTCGTCGTGGGGGTCCTTCAGCAGCGCCGCCTGACCGCGCCCCACGCCATCAAGATAATCTTCGAGAAACTCGCTTTGCCCGGCTGTCAGTCCGTCCGATCGGTCGGCCCAAACCGCCACGAGGGGTGCGGGGAACTCACGCAGCAGTTTGCGGAGCCGCGCATCCTGGTCGGGGATGGTCGGCTGGTCGAACAGGATATCGAGCCCAACCGCGCGCACCCCGGCACGCTTGAGGGTCTCCAGGAGGTCGGCAAGAAAGTCTCGATCGATGGGCGATCGGACCGGCAACGTCGCCAGCGTCCGCTCGGTGATGGTCAGCACGACGATGTCGGGATGTTGGGGCGCAGCAGGCGTGATCAGCGCAACCCGAATGTCCTGCGACCAGTTTTCGGTCACCGCAACAACCTGCTGCCACTGGGACAGCCAGAACACCAGCGCAGCGATCAGGATCGGCGCCGCGACACCGGCAGCGATTTTCAGGGCTGTTGGTGGTTGCGCCCGCATCGCCAGTCCTGGACGCCGGCGGCCACCGTGGTCACCGCGGCTCGATGACCATGATCATCTGGCGGCCTTCGAGCTTCGGGAACTGCTCGACCTTCGCGGCTTCATCGAGGTCCTCGCGCACCCGGTCCAGAACCTTCATGCCCAGTTCCTGGTGGGCCATCTCGCGGCCGCGGAAGCGGATCGTCACCTTGACCTTGTCACCATCATCAAGGAACCGGCGCATGTTGCGCATCTTGACCTGATAGTCGTGCTCGTCGATCGACGGGCGCATCTTGATTTCCTTGACGTCGATGATCTTCTGCTTCTTACGCGCCTCGTTCTTCTTTTTCTGGGCCTCGTACTTGAACTTGCCGTAGTCGAGAATCTTGCACACCGGCGGGTCGGCATTCGGCGCCACCTCGACCAGGTCGAGGCCGGCCTCAGCCGCCAACTGCAAAGCTCTTTCGATGGGGAGGACGCCGAGTTGTTCGGCGTTGGCGTCGACGACTCGCACGTTGGAGACGTCGATGTCTTCGTTGACGCGTGGTCCTTCGCGGACCGGCGTCTGATTAAACGGTATTCTGGCTATAGAGCGATCTCCCTCTACCGCGCCCCGGCCGGCTAGTGCCCAACCGACGCCCACAAACCTCCTCCCGCCCGCTTCTCGGACGGTCGAAGCGGCTGCAAACCAACCGGCTTACACGCATCTGGACAGGCGCCCTCACGCCTGCACCAGCGGCCCTGCCGCTTCATCGGCGAGTCTACGCACTGCCTCTTCGCGCGCAAGCACTTCTTGGGCTTTGCCGCCAAGACGGCGCAGCGCAACCGAACCGTCGTCGCGTTCACGGGCTCCGACGACGACCATCGCCGGTACTTTGGCGACGCTGTGCTCGCGGACCTTGTAGTTGATCTTTTCGTTGCGCAGATCGAGCTCGCATCGCAGGCCGGCGGCGGCAAGCTCGTCCTTTACCTCGCGCGCGTAGTCGTCGACGTCGTTGGTGATCGAGGCGACAACGGCCTGCACCGGCGCCAGCCACAGCGGCAGACGGCCGGCGTAGTGCTCGATCAGGATGCCGGCGAAGCGCTCGAGCGAGCCGAACAGCGCCCGGTGCAACATCACCGGGCGGTGCTTCTCGCCGTCTTCGCCGACGTAGGCGACGTCGAAGCGCTCGGTCAGGTTCATGTCGACCTGCAGCGTGCCGCACTGCCAGTCGCGGCCGATGGCGTCGCGCAGCACGAACTCGAGCTTCGGCCCGTAGAACGCGCCCTCGCCTGGATTGTAGCCGTAGTCGTAGCCCATGCGGTCGAGCGCGCCCCGGAGCGCGGCCTCCAGCCGGTCCCAGACGGCGTCGTCGCCGATCCGCTTCTCGGGTCGGTCCGAGAACTTGATGCGGACGTCCTCGAAGCCGAAGTCGCGATAGATGTCCATGATCAGCTCGACGACGATGCGGCACTCGTCCTCGACCTGTTCGGGCGTGCAGAAGATGTGCGCGTCGTCCTGGGTGAACTCGCGCACCCGCATCAACCCGTGGAGCGCGCCCGACGGCTCGTAGCGGTTGACCTTGCCGAACTCGGCGACGCGCGCTGGCAGCTCGCGGTAGCTGGTGATGCCCTGCTTGAACACCTGGATGCCACCTGGGCAGTTCATCGGTTTGATCGCGTAGACGCGCCCGTCCTCGGTCTCGGAGGTGTACATGTGCTCGCGGAACGTGTCCCAGTGGCCCGAGGTCTCCCACATGCCGCGGTCCATGATCGTCGGGGTCGAGATCTCGACGTAGCTGGCGCGGTCCTGGCGCGCGCGCATGTAGTCGATCAGCGCGCGGAACAGCGTCCAGCCCTTGGGGTGCCAGAAGACGGCGCCCGGCGCCTCCTCCTGAAAATGGAACAGGTCCATCTCGCGCCCGAGCCGGCGGTGGTCGCGCTTTTCGGCTTCCTCCAGCATGTGGAGGTACGCCTTGAGCTGCTTGTCGTCAGGCCAGGCGGTGCCGTAGATCCGCTGCAGCATCTCGTTGCGTGAGTCGCCCCGCCAATAGGCGCCGGCCAGCTTCATCAGCTTGAAGGCGGTTCCCAGCTTGCCGGTGGACGGCAGGTGCGGCCCCCGGCAGAGGTCCAGCCAATCGCCCTGACGATAGATGGTCACCGGCTCGCCCTCAGGGATACCGGCGATGATCTCGGCCTTGTAGTGCTCGCCGATGGAACGGAAGTGGGCGATCGCCTCGTCGCGATCCCAGACCTCGCGGACGACGGGGTCGTCGCGGGCGACGATCTCGCGCATGCGCGCCTCGATGCGCTCCAGGTCCTCAGGGACGAACGGCTCGGAACGGGCGAAGTCGTAATAGAACCCGTTCTCGATCGCCGGTCCGATGGTCACCTGGGTGCCGGGGTAAAGCTCCTGGACCGCCTCGGCCATGACGTGGGCGGCGTCGTGGCGCAGGAGTTCCAGTGCGTCCGGGTCCTTCGTGGTGACGATGGCGACGGAAGCGTCGTCGTCGATGACGGTGGCCAGATCGCGCAGCTCGCCGTTCACCTTCACGGCCAATGCCGCCTTCGCGAGGCCCGGCCCGATGTCGGCGGCGATCTCGGCGCCCGAAACGGGACCGTCGTAGTCGCGTACGCTGCCGTCGGGCAGGGTGATCCGCACCTTCGGTTTCACATTCGCCTGCTGTTCCACGTCTTCGTTCCTAATCCTTGGCGGCTGCCGCCGCATCTTGCCTCAACTCGATCCAGAATTCACTCGCAGGCATCAAAAAGCCCTCCGGGCCAGGGTGCGGAGGGCGGTGATCGGTGGTATCAGATCAAACGAACCCGATCACGGCCCTCCCGGGGTCGTGGTCGTGGTCGTCGTCAGGGCCACACCGTACCGCATCAGTCTCTCCGAAAGCGGCGGCCAAATTGGTCGCGCGCAACATCCACTCCTTATGTCTGCCTTTCTTCTTCCGCTGTCAAGCCGGGTGTCGGGCAACGGACTTCCGCGCATGGAACCGATGTGGGAGAGTTGGCGACCTGCAGAACGAGATTTGCACCATGGCGACGGGTACCCACGAATACGCCGACGATCCCCGCAACGCGTCGATCCTGGTGTCGATCAACGGCACCCTGGTCCCGCGCGACCAAGCGACGGTCTCGGTGTTCGACTCGGGGTTCGTGCTCGGTGACGGGGTGTGGGAGGGGCTTCGCCTCCACGACGGCCGGCTGGTGTTCCTCGAGGCCCATCTGGCGCGGCTCTACGAGGGCGCCAAGGCCCTCGATCTCGACATCGGCCGTACCCCGGACGAGTTGACCGAGGACGTTCAGCGTTGCCTCGATGCCAACGACATGGTCGACGGCGTCCATATCCGCTTGATGGTCACCCGCGGGGTGAAGACGACGCCGTATCAGGACCCGAGGGTCACCGTCGGTCCCGCGACCATCGTCATCGTCCCGGAGTACAAGGAGCCCTCGAAGGAGAACGCCGAGTGCGGCATCCGGCTGTTCACCGTTCACGTCCGGCGCGGCGCCCCCGACGTACAGGATCCGCGCCTCAACAGCCATTCGAAGCTGAACTGCATCCTCGCCTGCATCCAGGCGGCGAAGGCCGGTGCCGACGAGGCGCTGATGCTCGACCCGCACGGCTTCGTCGCCACCTGCAATTCGACCAACTTCTTCATCGTCCGTGACGGCGAGGTTTGGACCTCGACGGGCCGCTACTGTATGCCGGGCATCACCCGCGCCAACGTGCTCAGGCTTTGCGCGGACAACGGCATCGAAGCCCGCGAAGGGGACTTCAGCCTCTCCCAGGTCTACGGAGCGAACGAGGCCTTCGTCACCGGTACCTTCGCCGGCATCGTGCCGGTGGTCGACGTCGACGGGCGCACCATTGGCGACGGTGGGCGGGGTCCGGTGACCCTGCGCCTGCAGTGGCTCTATGACGAGTTGCTTACCGCCGAGGGCCGCCGTTGACCGTTCGCATCGCCATGTGGTCCGGGCCGCGGAACATCTCCACGGCGATGATGCGCGCCTGGGAGAACCGCGTTGACACAGCAGTCGTCGACGAGCCGTTCTATGCCTACTATCTCGCCGAGACCGGGCTCGACCATCCCGGCCGCGACGACGTCATTGCCGTGCAGCCAGCTGACTGGAGGACCGTCGTCGCCGGGTTGACCGGCCCCGCGCCCAATGACCGGGAGATCTACTTCCAGAAACACATGGCCCAGCATCTGTTGCCCGGCATGGGGCGCGACTGGCTCAGGCAGGTCACCAACGCGATCCTCATCCGTGATCCTGCCGAGGTCGTGGCCTCCTACATGCAGCGTCGCCCGGGCGTTTCCGTCGACCCCGAAGAACTCGGGTATTCGCAACAGATGGAGATCCTCGAACGGATCGCCACCGAGACCGGATCACCGCCACCGGTGCTCGACGCCCGGGATGTGCTCGAAGACCCGCGGCGGATGCTGGGGCTCCTCTGCGACGCGGTCGGAGTGCCGTTCACCGAGGCGATGTTGTCGTGGCCCCCCGGCCGCCGCGCCAGCGACGGTGTGTGGGCGCCCCACTGGTACGCGGCGGTGGAGCAATCGACCGGATTCGCACCCTACCGTGCCTCCGCCGCGCCCCTCGATCCGGCATGGCGTCCCCTCGCGGAAGCCTGCGCGCCGTTCTACCGCCGCCTCCACGAGGTTCGGTTACGCTGATGCGAGTTGGTCGAGCGCCGTCTGCACCTCTTCGGCCGCGAGGTCATCGAGGATCGGGCGGCGCAGGATGGTGACCCGCGTGCCCCGCTGGGCGCAGAGCGCGGGATCGGAGTCGTAAGAATAAAGTACCACCGAAGGGCAGCCGGCGGCGGCGATCAAATGCATCGGCCCGGTATCGTTGCCGATCGCGCCTCGCGCATTCCGCGCCAACGCAGCAATGTCGAACAGATCGGTCTGTCCGGATAAGTTCAGGGTTTTGGGGGATGTTGTCGCGATCTCGTTTGCGACGGCCCGTTCATCCTCGCCGCCCAGTATCACGGACCCAATACCCTGGCCAGCGAGTTCGGATGCGAGAGTAGCATAGCGGTCCTTCGGCCAGCGCTTCGCCGGGCGGTGGGCGGCGCCGCCCGGAACCAGCAGCACGTACGGCACGGAGAGGCCGAACCGCGAGATGTCGGCATCCGCCCAAGACAGATCGACCGGGGGAATGTCGGCGACGCCGGCCATGCGGAGCTGCTCGGCCTGGCGTTCGACCGTATGCATGGTGTCGCGGTTCGGGTCACCGTGGGGGTGCGAGCACCCGCGGGCGATCCCCGACCATTCGGGCCACGGTCCCGGCCAGAACAGGCGGAAATAGAAGCTGCTGCGGTCCGAGGTCTGCAGGTCGTAGACCCGCGAGAACGCGGCGCCGCGAAGCCGCCTGCGCAAAGCCCGCCACTTGCCGATCTCTCCGGCCTTTGGGCGGTTGTCGGTCCAGACCTCGTCGAAGGACCCGCAGGCTTCTGCGAAGGTCGTGAAGGGGCCGGTGGTCAGCAAGGTGATGTGAGCGCCCGCGTGATGGGCGCGGATGGCGGCGAACGGCGCCAGTGCCTGGACCACGTCACCGAGGGCTCCGAGCTTGATGACCAGCACCCGGTCGGGCATCAGCCGCGCGTCCGGGCGTGCAGCACCTCGTCGTACACGGCCAGGGTCTTGGTGCACATCGCCGTCTTGGAGAAGTTCTCGCGCGCGTTGGTGACCGCGGCATCGGCGATCCGCCCGCGGTGGTCGGGCGGCAAAGCGAGCGCCGTGGACATCGCGGCCGCCAACGCCTGTGCATCGCCGGGGGGGGTCAGCCATCCGGTCTGCTGGGGGATCACTGTTTCCCGGGCACCGCCATGGTCGGTGCCGATCACCGGCCGGCCGAGGGCCTGGGCTTCGACGAGCACGCGGCCGAAGGCCTCGGGGTCGGTTGATGCCGAAACGACCACGTCGGAAAGCATGTAGGCCGCCGGCATGTCGTCGCAGCGGTCGACGATCCGAGCGACGCCACCGAGACCGGCGTGGGCAATGAATGTCTCAAGCTGCCGGCGGTAGTCCTCGCGCCCCTGGTCGGAGCCGAGCAGCACGCAGCGGATGTCCTCGCGCCCGAGTTTGGCGATGGCTTCGAGGAACACCATTTGGCCCTTCCACCGCGTCAGCCGACCCGGCAGCATGACGACGGGCAGTCCCTCGTCCAGCCGCCACTTGCGGGCCAGCATGATGATGCGGTGGGCGGAGACACGGGCCGGGTCGAACATCTCCTGATCGACGCCGCGGTGGATGACCCGGATGCGCCCCGCCGGCACGCCATAGACCTGGTTCACGTGGCCGGCGATGAACCGGGAGATGGCGATGACGCGCTCGCCGCGCCCCATCACCGCGTTGTAGCGGCGCTTGAGAACATTCGACGCGCCGTAGGTGCCGTGAAAGGTGGTGACGAAGTGGGGGCGGGTCCGCTTGGCGGCGACCCAGGCGCTCCACGCCGGCGCCCGCGAGCGCGCATGCACGATGTCAACGTTTTCGCGGCGGATCAGGTCGGTCAGCCGGCCGATGTTGGCGTACATGGTGCCGGGGTTCTTGCTGTCCACCGGAAGCGTCACGTGCTCGGCGCCGACGCGTTCGAGGGCGTGGACCCGCACGCCACCGGCCGAGGCGACGATGGCACGTCCGCCGGCGGCAACGATCGCCCCGGCGACCTCGACGGTGCCGCGCTCGACGCCGCCCTGTTCGCCGAGCGCCGGCAGCACCTGCAGGACCGTTGCGCGGCGCTCGTTGCCGTCAACCTCGAGATCGGGCGTGGCCGTCGGATCGACGTCGATGGTATGGTTTGCGTCCGGGGTCATCCGAGTGAGCTGATCATGGACGACGCGACGGCACCCGCTTCTCCCCCGCAGGAAACGCTACCGCGCGATGACGGCGCGACTATTGCGTACCACCGCACCCCTGGCAAGTCTCCGGGCGTGGTGTTCCTGACCGGCTATGCCTCGGACATGACCGGCTCGAAGGCGCTCAGGCTGGAGCATTTCTGCCGCGCCCGCGAATTGGCGTACGTGCGCTTCGACTATTACGGCCACGGCGCGTCGTCGGGGGCGTTCACCGACGGCACCATCGGCCGTTGGGCCGACGATGCGGTGGCGGTGCTGGATGCGCTCACCGAAGGCCCGCAGGTGCTGGTCGGTTCGAGCCTCGGCGGCTGGATCATGCTTTTGACAGCGCTCCGGCGCCCGGAGCGAATCTGCGGCCTTCTCGGCACCGCGGCGGCGCCAGACTTCACCGAGGACCTTACCATTCCGGAGCTCACCGAAGAGCAGAATGCGATCCTGGACAGAGATGGCGTACTGCCCATGTACAGCCCCTACGATCCCGAACCGACGATGGTGACCAAGCTGATCCTCGAAGAGGGGCGCAACAACCTGGTGATGACGGAAGAAATCCCGCTCGACTGCCCGGTACGGCTGATCCACGGCCAGGAAGACCCGGACGTGCCGTGGAAGACGTCGCTCAGAATCGCCGAGAGGTTGCGATCGACGGACGTGCAGGTCACCCTGGTCAAGTCGGGCGACCACCGGCTGTCGGAACCGGATGACCTCGAACGCCTCTGCGAGACCCTGGAGGCACTGCTGAGACGGGTGTGAAGCGCCGAAGCATTCAAGTTTCGACCGATCGCAGGGAGAAATCGTCCATGTCGACGCACCAGCGGCCGTGGCCGGCGCTGGACGACGACAGCACGCGCTCGACCGTTTGCTGAAGCCGGTCGGTTTCCTCGGCCAGCATGGCGATGAAGGCTTCGCGTTGCGATGCCGGCAGGTCGGGGTGGTCGCGCAGGATCTCCGAGACGCTTCGGATCGTCGTCAGCGGCGTCCTGAGTTCATGGGCGATTGTCGTCATCGCGTCCGCGTGAGCGTCCCCACCGGCATTTCGTCGGTCATTAAGGCGAAAATGCATATCTCGTCTCCTCGTCCTGCGAGACGGCCGGGAGCCGGCGGGATCGCCGGCTCAGGCGGCCTTTCGCGGACTGTCGGCGGGGATTTGCAGTTCCGCGCCGGTGTTGGCAACAAGTGTGAAGGTGCGCCGCGGCTGCCGTGCGCGGTCGGCGGGCAGAATGCCGTCGACAAAGGCCCGGATTTCGCTGCGCGTGACGCCGATGTCCCGGAGCATGCGGTCGTCGAAGGACTGCAGCTCGAGAATTGCGGCGCTCCGCTTCCGGGCCTCGGCCCAGCGCGAGATCAAGCTCCGGCCGCCGCGGGCGGCCATTCGAGCCGAGGCTCGGATGCCTCTCGCGGCACCAACGAGCAGGTCCAGGGTCACACGGGCCCTCTCGGCGCGCGCCTGTAGGATCAGCGCGTCGTAGGTCCAGTTCCCGGTTTCCGAACGGTACAGCATGATTTGAGTTCCTTTCGTTCCGTACGTTCGTTCTTCCAATGAGACGCACTATCACCGAACGGGCTTGATCAATCCAACGAATAGTTTTTATTATTCACATCAGAAATTTTGATCTGAGGGTTGCCATGCCGACAGCCATCGAGCCAGACCTGCTGCAGACCTTCGTTGCCATCGCCGAGGGCGGCAGCTTCACCGACGCTGCGCGCCGCGTGCACCGCACGCAGTCGGCGGTCAGCATGCAGATCAAGCGGCTGGAGGAGATGCTGGGCCGGCCCGTTTTCGTCCGTGAGGGCCGGACCGTCAGCCTGACCAACGACGGTGAAGTCCTGCTCGGCCATGCCCGCCGCATCCTGCGTGCCCATCAGGAGGCGCTATCGGCGTTCTCCGAATCGGACCTCGAAGGCACGGTGACGCTGGGAACACCGGACGAGTACGCGGTCGCCTTCCTGCCGGCGATCCTCGCCCGGTTCGCCGAATGCCAGTGCAAGGTCCATGTCGAGGTCATCTGCGATTCGACGGTCAATCTGCTCGCCCGCCTCGAGGAAGGCGCGCTCGATTTCGCCCTCGTGACCCACGGTTACGGCGATGATGACGGCATCCCGCTGATGCGCGACGATGTCGTCTGGGTGACGTCGTCACGGCACTGCGCGGACGAGCAGGACCCGGTGCCGCTGGCGCTGTTCCAGCCGGGATGCCGGTTCCGCCAGCGGGCGATCGACGCGCTCTCGGCGGCGGGCCGCTCCTACCGGCTGGCGCTGACCAGCGTCAGCCTCGCGGCGATCGAGGCGGCGGTGCGCGCCGGCCTCGCTGTCACCGTGCTGCCGCGCAGCAACGTCATGGCCGGCCTGCGCATCCTCGACGAGCGCGACGGCTTTCCGGTGCTGACCGACAACCGCATCGAGCTGCGCCGTTCCGAGTCCGCCCGCTCGGCCGTCCACGACTGCCTCGCCGAATACATCATCGACAGCTTCCGCCCGCAGGCGGCGGCAGCTTGATGGCAGGCAAGTGGCGTCGGCAGCAAGCCGACGATGGTCCAGCTGTTGTCGTTGCCGAACCGCCGAACGGTGGTGAGGCGGCGGAGCTGTAATTCCCACGGTGGTTTCGCCAAGTACTCATCCGCCGCCCAACGAATCGCCGAGAAACTGCCGGGATGATGGCTTTCGGAGACGCCCTTGATGTGCTGAAGTGACGGCGCGTCAGCGAAGTACCGGAGCGGCAGGGGTATCGGATGACGTTAATTCCGCGGGCCGAAACGCTGGATGCCGAGACACTGCTGCCCCACCAGCAGGCCGCTTGGGCTCGTCAGCGCGCGTACGTCCTGGAGACATCCGAGTTTTATCGCGAGCTGTGGAACGGCGCACGCCCGCCCGACGACCTGCGCGACCTGCCGGCCCTGCCGTTGTCGGACAAGGCGCAGCTGCGGCGATCACAGGCCGCCCATCCTCCGTTCGGCTCCTACCTCGCAACCTCGCCGGCAAAGGCGACTCGCCTGCACCGCACCTCCGGCACGACCGGCCAGGCCATGAACCTCGCCCTGTCGGCACGGGACTGCGAGACGACCGAGATGGTCGGCGGCCGCAGCCAGAGCGCCGCCGGGCTGGGGCCGCAGCACACCGTCGTCCACTGCCTCAATTACCGCATGTGGATGGGCGGGGTGACCGATCATCTAACCCTGGAACGGACCGGGGCGACGGTCGTCCCCTTCGGTGTCGGTGGCACCGCCGATCTGATTCGGGCCATCCGCGAGATCGGAATCAATGCCATCTCGTGCACGCCCTCCTATCCGGCCGTTCTGGAGTGGGCGCTCGCGGAGAACTTCCCGGGCGATCATCCGAGCGACCTCGGGCTGAAGCTCGGCTTGTTCGGCGGGGAGGCCGGACTCGATGACCCGGCCCTGCGCCAGCGGTTCCGCGATACCTGGGGCATGGAACCGCGAAACGCCAACTACGGCGTGTCGGACGTGATGTCGAACTTCGCCGCCCAATGCGAGCACGATACGCGCCTGCATTTCCTCGCCGGCGACGTTCTGTATCCGGAGCTCATCGACCCGGAAACGGAAGAGCCGCTGCCCCTGCGCGCCGGGCAGCAGGGCGAGCTGGTGCTCACGCACCTCGAGCGTGAATGTCAACCGCTGGTAAGGTTTCGCACCGGCGACATCATTACCGTCGACGAGACCGCACCCTGCCGATGTGGTCGCAGGGGAATGCGCTTCCGCGTCGTCGGCCGCAGCGATGACATGGTCGTTGTGCGCGGGATCAACGTCTTTCCGACCATGGTCGCCGCGGTCATCGGCGAATTTGGCGACCTCACCGGGGACTATCGCATCGTGCTCGACCAGCCGCCGCCCTATGACGTCCTGCCGGTCCAGGTGGAACGGGCAAGCGGACCCGAGCGCGACGCCGGATCCGCGGATCGGATACAGGCGGCGATCAAGTCGAAGATCGGCGTCACGGCCCGCGTCGACGTCTTGCCGGCAGGAGCTTTCCCGGTCACCGAAGGAAAGACGCGGCGGGTGATGAGGACATATTAATGAACGAATTCCGGTACGAGACCGTGCTGAGCACCCTCGGCGAGCAGGGTGTCCGGACGGTCGCGCTCAACCGCCCCGACAGCCTCAACGCCATGAACCGGCAGCTGATCGACGACGTCGCCCGCGCCTTCGACGACGCCAATGGCGATCCCGCGACCAGGGCAATCCTGTTCACCGGCACGGGCCGCGCCTTCTGCGCCGGGGACGACCGTCAGGAACACGTCCATCCGGAAACCGAAGCGGACGCCCGCGACCTCGTCGATGCCATCCAGCGGGCAACGCGGGCAATCGTGTTCGGCGGCAAGCCCGTCGTCGGGGCCATCAACGGCTGGGCGGTCGGCGGCGGATTCGAATGGGCCATCAACTGCGATTTCCCCATCTGGGCCGACAGTGCCAAGGGCTTCTTCCCCGAGGTTTCGCTCAACCTGTTCGTGACCGGCGCGGTGACATCGCTGCTGCCGGCGTTGGTCGGGCTGAACAAGGCCCGGGAGATGCTGTTCCTTGGCAAACGCTATACCGCTGCCGAGCTTGGCGACATGGGCGTCGCGTGGCGGGTTGTCGACGACGATGCCCTGATCGCGGAAGCCGGCGCGGTCGCGGCCGGACTTGGCCAGCTACCGCCGCTGTCCGTGCAGGCGATGAAGCGGGTCCTGAACCAGTGCGCCGTGACCGGCATCGAGCAGGCCCTGTACCTGGAAACCGAGGCGACGATTGCCGGCTTCCTCGATCCCGAAACAACCGAGCGGCTCAGGGCTCCGTTCTCCGGATAGAGACGTGCCGGTCCTCATGCCCTAAATCGGGTTACTTGCGCCGGGCGTCCAGGGACGGAATTCCCTTGCTGCGTTCAGCGCGGCAGCCTCTTATCCCTCGTCCTCTCCCTTCTTGTCCCCGGTGAACGCGCGCATCAGGTCCATGGGCAGGGGGAAGACGATGGTCGAGGACTTGTCGGTGGCGATCTGCTGCAGGGTCGTGAGGTAGCGGAGCTGCAGCGCCTGCGGCTGCATCGCGAGGATCTGGGCGGCTTCCATGAACCGCTGGGCGGCCTGCTGCTCGCCCTCGGCGTCGATGACCTTGGCGCGGCGGTTGCGCTCGGCTTCGGCCTGGCGGGCGATGGCGCGGATCATGCTCTCGTCGAGATCGACGTGCTTGAGCTCGACGTTTGACACCTTGATCCCCCACGCCTCGGTGGCGTCGTCGAGGATCTGCTGTATGTCCTTGTTGAGCTTCTCGCGTTCGGCCAGCATCTCGTCCAGCTCGTGCTGGCCAAGCACCGAACGCAGGGTCGTCTGGGCGAGCTGGCTGGTGGCCCGCTGGAAGTCCTCGACCTGGATGATCGCCAGCTGGGAATCGAGAACGCGGTAGTAGACGACCGCGTTGACCTTGACCGAAACGTTGTCGCGCGAAATCACGTCCTGCTGCGGTACGTCGAGGACGCGGATGCGCAGGTCCACCCGCACCATCTGCTGGATGACCGGGATGATGATGATCAGGCCCGGTCCCTTAACCTTCCAGAAGCGGCCGAGGAGGAAAATGACACCCCGCTCGTATTCGCGCAGCACCTTGAGCGAAGCGGCTAGGATAATCAGCAGCAGAATCGCGCCGCCGATCCACGCCTGGCCGAGAATCCATTCCATCTGGGGCTACCTCTCGTCTTCTTCGGGCTCGACCTCGAGGGTCAGGCCGTCGATTTCGGTGACACGGACGTTGCGGCCCGGAGAGAGGGCCGCCTTGGCCCGTGCCCGCCAGACCTCGCCGTGGATGCGCACCCGGCCCTCCAAGCCGGACCAGTCGGTGACCGGGCCGATAGCATCGACCATGTCCTCCGGCCCCGAGACGACGGCGCGCCGGCGCGAGCGCATCAGCATGGTGATGATCAGCAAAAGCAGCGCCGCGGCCGCCGCGGCGATGCCGCCGATCAGCGGCCAGGCGACCCTGAAGCCCGGAACCTCGGTGTCCATCAGCATCACCGAACCGATGACAAAGGCGGCGATGCCGCCAATGCCGAGCACACCGAAGCTGGGAAGGAAGGTTTCGGCGATCATCAGCGCAACGCCGAGCAGGACCAGTGCCAGTCCGGCGTAGTTCACCGGCAGGACATGGAACGCGTAGAGCGCCAGCAGCAGGCAGATGGCGCCGACGATGCCGGGACCGACGAGACCGGGGCTGTAGAACTCGAACAGGATCCCATAGATGCCGATCAGCATCAGCACGTAGGCGACGTTGGGGTTGGTGAGGATGGCGAGCAGCTCGGTGCGCCAGTCGGGCGCAACGGCGACGATCGTGAGTTCCCGGGTGGCGAGCGCACGGGTCTCGCCCTGGATCGTCACTTCGCGGCCATCGAGTGCGGCAAGAAGGGCGTCGACGTCGTCGGCAACGAGATCGATGACGTTCTGCTTCAGCGCGTCGGAGGCGGGAAGGCTGGCGGCTTCCCGCACCGCCTTCTCGGCCCAGTCGATGTTCCGGCCACGCAGCTCGGCGAGGCCGCGGATATAGGCGATGGCGTCGTTGATCGCCTTTTCGTCGAGGCCCGGCTTTGGTGCCCTTGCCTCGGGCTTTTTCTCCGCATCGCCGCCAGGGTCGTCCGGTTTTTCGGGATCCTTCTGCGGTTGGTCCCCGATGCCCGGCATGCCGCCGATGCGGACCGGTGTTGCCGCGCCGAGATTGGTTCCGGGGGCCATCGCGGCAACGTGGCTGGCGTAGCTGATGTAGGTGCCGGCGCTCGCCGCCCTCGCCCCTCCGGGAGCGACGTAGGACACCACCGGTACGGGCGAAGCAAGGATCGCGCGGATGATCTCGCGCATCGAGGTATCCAGCCCACCGGGGGTGTCCATACGCAGGATGACGATCTCGGCGCCCTGTTCGTGGGCCTGCGCCAGACCGCGGACGACATAGTCGCTGGTCGCCGGCCCGATGGCACCTTCGATGTCGAGGAGCATGGCCTTTCCGCCCGGAGCTGCGGGGGCAGGCACAATCGCCAACGCGAGCAGCACCGCGAGAAGCCCGACGTGGAAACGCCATGCCGAAAGCAACCAGGGCAGCACCGGTGTATTCCTCATCCTTCGGCGTCCATCTCCGCTTCGGCCTGCAACACCGCGGCGAGCCCGGCCCGGTAGTTGGGGTAGCGCAATTGAATGCCCAGATCACGTTTTATGCGACTGTTGTCGACACGGCGATTGTCGTTCCAAAAACTTCGTGCCATCGGCGACATGTCCTCGGCGGCGACTTCGAGTGACACCATCGCCGGCGGTTCGAGGCCGAGCAGGCTGCTGGCGAACGCAACAACCGTGCTCGGCTCGACGGCCTCGTCGTCGGTGACGTTGTAAACCGCCCCGACATCCGGATTGGCCATGGAGGCGTGGAGCACCCGCGCAATGTCGTCGACGTGGATGCGCGAAAAGACATGGCCCGGCCTGTCGATGCGCTTGGCCGTACCGGCGCGGATCTGATCGAGAACGCTGCGCCCCGGCCCGTAGATGCCAGCCAGCCGGAAGACGTGGGCCGGCACGCCGTGGATCTTCCAGAGATCGAGCCAACTCTGCTCCGCCACGACTCGGCGCTGGCCCCGCTCGCTGGACGGTGCCAACGGCGCATCCTCGGCAACGACCTGACCTTCCGTGGACCCGTAAACCCCCGTTGTCGACAGATAGCCGACCCACCGGAGTGCCTTCGCGGCAACGATATCAGCGGCGTGAAGGTCGAGAACGGCGTCACCGTGTTCGTCCGGCGGCACCGAACTCAGGATGTCGGTGACATCGGCCAGGACGCCGGCGGCATCGTCCAGCGGGTGATCGCGATCGAAACGAAAGGCACGAAGACCACTCGCCCGCAGTTGCTCGACCCGCGCCGGTTCCCGGCTCGTGCCGGAAACCGTCCAGCCCTCGGCCTTTAGTACTCCGACCAGTGTCTCCGCGCTATAACCAAGCCCGAAGCAGAATAGGTGCGGCGCGCTTCCCTCGGTCATCGTCACGCCTGAATGGTTGTAGAAGGACTTGCCAATGCACGACCTCGAGCCGAGTCTACCGCGTCGGGTCGGCGATGGAAAAACCGAAATGCCGATGCGTGCAGAAACCAAAATGGCAATCGCGCTCAGGATGGGTGCCGCAACGGTTGTCGCGGCGTCGGCGTTCGTCATGGCCGCAAGGATCGGTGCCCACGCCGCGGGACCCGACCGGTATAGCGACTGCATCGACGCCATCGGCCGAAATGCCGAGCAAGCCCTCGACGCTGCGCTGACCTGGGCCGATCTCGGAGGTGGCGATGGGGCGCGTCACTGCGTCGCGGTGGCTTTGGCACGGCTCGGCCGATTCGCCGAAGCAGCCCTCGCGTTCGAGGCCGTGGCCAAAGAAATGGAGGCGGACGCTGTCGTTCGTGCCCAGGTCCTCGGTCAAGCGGCGAACGCCTGGTTGCTCGCCGACGATAGCGGCCGCGCGGCCGTGGCGGCGACCATGGCGCTGGAGCTGGACCCGGACGGCGCGGATCTGCTTGTCGACCGGGCAACCGCGTTCGCGGCGCTCGGTCGTTACGACGAGGCGGTCGATGATCTCGACCGGGCGCTTGTCCTCGACCCCGGCCTCGTCGACGCCTACGTGTTCCGGGCCAGCGCGCGCCGTCACCTGGGTGACGCGGCGCGGGCCGAGGCGGATGTCGAAATCGCCTTGCGCCTCGACGCGGAGCATGCCGAGGGACTTTTGGAACGGGGAACCCTGCGCCGCCTGCGCGGCGACCTCGCCGGCGCCCGGCGCGACTGGATCGCTGTGCTGACCATCGCGCCCGACAGCGCCGCCGCCGAGGCCGCCCGCGCCAAACTCGAACGCATGGACGTCAAGGTCGAGTGACCGGAAACCTCAAAAATCCAAGTCTGCGTAGACTTTGGAGGGTGCCAGACCGGGTATGGCATCGGCGAGCAGTGGCCGGAAGCTGGGACGAGACTTGATGCGGGCGTACCAGTCCTTGGCGGCCTCGTGATCGGCCCAAGGGACATCACCGAGATAGTCGACACACGATATGTGCGCGGCGGCGGCGATGTCGGCGAGGGACAGCCGCTCGCCGGCAAGCCAGGACCGGCGCTCGATCAAGAACGCGATGTAGTCGAGGTGGGTGCGGATGTTCGCGTGGCCTGCGCGGATCGCCGCCGAGTCCGGTTCGCCGAAGCCGAGGAAACGCTTCATCACCTTTTCGCCTACGAGATTGTCGGTCACCTCGTGGGCGAACTTGCCGTCGAACCAAGCCACGAGGCGGCGGACCTCCGCCCGCTCCAAGGCATCAACGCCGATCAGCGGCGGCTCCGGGACGGTCTCGTCGAGATACTCGGCGATGGCGCCTCCCGACAGCGCGAATCCGTCTCCATCGACGAGAACGGGAACATCGCTGGCGGGATTGAGGGCGAGGAACTCCGGGCGGCGCTCCCAGACCGGTTCGACCTGCAGGTCGATCGCGACGCCCTTTTCGGCGGCGACCACCCTGACCGCGCGACTGACCGGCGACAGCCACAGGTGATAGAGCGTCAGCATGGCCTGCCTCATACACAATTAAATCGGGCTCGCGCAAACGCTAATCGCGGGTCAAGAAAGTACGAGAGTCGTGACCGCAGATAACAAGCGCCTCACGGCGAATTCATTCGACGTCAGCCAATCAATCACTACCTTGTTGAGCAGGCGTGTGGTCACCACGGGCCGGAAGATCTATATGCAACGCGTGTCGAATCCCTCCGCGATCGCTGGGGACGCCGACGCGAAATGATTTGGCAGGGATAGCGGTATGCTGATCAGATTCCCGAAACGGTCGCACGTTCAACCGTCCGAGATCACGCCCGAGGCGGTTTACGCCGACCGGCGCCGGTTCCTTAAGACCGCCGCGGTCGCTGGGGCCGGGGCGATCCTGGCGCCGATGGCGGTGTCGCGCGCCGGCGCAGCGGTCCAAGTAGGCGACTCCATTGGCAATTTCGTTAAGAGCTCCTACAGCACTGACGAGGAACTGACGTCGTGGGAATCGATAACCACCTATAACAACTTCTACGAATTCGGCACCGACAAGAGCGACCCTTCGACCTACGCCGGCACGTTGAAAACCCGGCCCTGGACCGTTGCCGTGGACGGCGAGGTAGCCAAGCCGGGCATTCACGACATCGACGACATCCTCAAGGCCCATCCCCTGGAGGAAAGGATCTACCGGCTTCGCTGTGTCGAGGCGTGGTCAATGGTCGTTCCGTGGATAGGGATTCCGTTGGGCGATTTCATCAAGCGCGTCGAGCCGACCGGAAAGGCCAAGTTCGTTGCCTTCGAAACCCTCCTGGACCCGGTGCAGATGCCGGGCCAGCGGTCCGGCATCCTCGATTGGCCCTATGTCGAGGGCTTGCGTCTCGACGAGGCGTTGAACCCTCTCACGATCCTCGCCGTCGGTCTGTACGGCAAGGCGATGCCCAACCAGAACGGCGCGCCGATCCGCCTGGTCGTGCCGTGGAAGTACGGGTTCAAAAGCATCAAGTCGATCGTGCGGATGAGCTTTGTTGAGAAGATGCCGCCGACGTCGTGGAGCCGGCAGGCACCGCGCGAGTACGGCTTCTACTCCAACGTCAACCCGGCTGTCGATCATCCCCGCTGGAGCCAGGCGCGCGAACGCCGGATCGGCGAGTTCCTGAAGCGCGATACCCTGGCATTCAACGGCTATGCCGAGGAGGTCGCGCACCTCTACGACGGCATGGACCTGGCCGAGTGGTATTGACGGAATAGACCGCCATCCAGGGGCAAGGCAGTTGACGGACCGGGGCTAAACCCCGACCGTGCAGCGATGAAGACCGAGACCAAGATCCGCTGGATCGCCAAGCCGATCGTGTTTCTGGCTTGCCTGGGGCCATTGGCGTGGCTGGTGGGCCAGTTCCTCGCCGGCGGTCTCGGCGCCAATCCGATCGAGGCCAGCAACCGCTTTCTCGGCGACTGGGCGCTCCGGTTTCTGCTCATCGCCCTGGCGGTGACGCCGGTCAAGGAGCTGACCGGACGCGCCGTGGTCATGCGGTTCCGCCGCATGCTCGGCCTGTACGCGTTCTTCTACGTGTTTCTGCACCTGTCCAGCTACGTGGTCCTCGACCAGTTCTTCGCCTGGGGCGCCATCTGGGCCGACATCGTCAAGCGCAACTACATCACCGTGGGCATCACCGCGTTCATCCTGCTGATCCCGCTGGCGGCCACATCGACCAAGGGGATGGTCAAGCGGCTTGGCGGGAAGCGCTGGCAGCAGCTTCACCGGCTGGTCTATCCGGCGGCGATCCTCGGCGTCTTCCACTTCTTCATGATGATCAAGGCCGACTACCGCGAGCCGATCATCTACGCGGTTATCCTGGGTATGCTTCTCGGCTGGCGGGTGGTCCAGGCGTGGCGGCGCCGTGCCGCCCGCGTCGCCCGCGCGTCGGCCGCAGGGACGAAGCCCCAGGCGGTGTAGCTGACGCTGTCGGTTGCCGCCACGGCTACGCCCGTTTCCGTCGGCCTTTGCGCTCAGCGACATGGTCGATGTTGATCATCAGCGCGATGCCGTCGTCCTCGGTATGCAGGAGCTTCTGGGCCTGCCGGGGGAGCGGGATGTGATGCTCGACGCAGCGGCGAATGAGCGCGGCGGCAACCTCTTCGCGGGTCAGCGCCACCTCCGTCGGGTCGGCCGGATGACTGGTCGAGAAGTGAAGGACCACCGTCGCCAGCGGATCTTCGCCGATGTCGATCCGGGTGATGTTGGCTTCCGGCAAAGGGATCTTTGCGTGAAGACAGTGGCCGACGGCCGCAGCCTGGACTTCACCGGCGGAAAAAACGATCTTCCTGAGCTCCCTGGGCACCGGCGACGCCTCGCGTTCATTTAACGCACCGATTTCTGCGTTTCAGTTGTAGCCGAGGGCACCGGCGAGCGCCAGCCGAACATATGGCGCAAGAATCGACCAGGACGCTTCGTTCGTTTCACGATGCTCCGCGCGTGGCCGAGACCGGACGCCCACGCTTGCGTACGTAGTCCCACAGCACCGAAGGAATGACGAAAATCGCACCGGGATCGAGGCGAATGTGCCGGGCGAGCCGGCCAAGGTGAAGTCGCCGAGTGTCTTGGACATGCAACAGATAGTGATAGGCGAAGCTTCGGCGGCGTTGAGCGATCATATGGCGGGCAATCGCGCGTTCGTCGTCGGTGAGCGGGAAATCGCTGGCGACCCGTTTTGCGAATGTCGTCTGGTTGTTGACGATGTCGAGCATACGGGCCGTCCCAGCCTCGGCGCCGGCAAAGATGTTGACGCCCGATCCCGTCGTGCTCTCCACCTTGGTCGAGAAGCAAACGCGCGGATTTCTCGACGCAATGACGAGCCGAAACAGTCGGTCCTCCGAGGCATTGCGCAATCCGGGGTCGAAGCGGACGTCCGGGAACGCGTCGTACCGGTAGACCATCGTCGACAGCCGCGCGATCGGGCCAAGCAATTCCTGACGGATGAACCGTCCCCGGTAGCTGAATATCGTCGAGTCGGGGTCGAGCGGCTCGTGGTCGTCGATGTTCACGCGATTCCACAGGGAGTAGGCGTCGCGCGAGTCGTGATCGGGTGTCCAGTTCGCGCAGTAAAGGTCGAACCCCCGTTCCAAGGCACCGACCGCGCGCGCCAGATGGTCCTCGCTCCACAGGTCGTCCGAATCCAGAAACGCGACATAACGGGTGCCTGGCGTGAGGTTGTCGAGGCCCGTGTTGCGGGCGCCGCCTGGGCCGCTGTTTTTCTGCCGAACGACGCGAACGCGCGCCGCGCGCTCAGCGCCGACCAGCTCGAGTTCGGCGCCAACATCGGCCGGCGATTCGTCGTCGACGACGACGACGTCGAGGCCGACACCATCGAGCCCGGTCTGGTCGAACACGCAGCCCAAGGCGCGAGCGAGAATGCCGGCCTCTCTTTGGAAAAAGGGAATAACGACGGCAAGAGTGGGCATGACAGCGGCGCTGTTGCATGGTTCGCTGAGAGTCGCGAGCGAGTATGACCGATTTGGTGGGCAGCGGCGAGGGCGTGTGGTCGCGCGTTCGATGGCCTGGCTCTCGGACGTACAGGTCTCTCGACGTGTTGTGGCTTTCGATATTTGAGCCAGTGCCGCGCAATGCGGAAACAGCGGGACGGGCCTCCTGACACGGGGTCAATGGCCCAGTGCCGACGTGGCGCGTTCGGCATCAAATCAGTGGTTTCCCAGCCACTCGCTCCGCACCCCCGGTCACATCCGCCAGCATCCGGCCTCGAACCGGCAGGGAAGGGGTTATGCGTAGGTTTCGGCGGTTGATCGGGCGATCTCGGTCCAATCGAGGGATTCGGCGACTTCCCGGTTGTAAGCGCCCATTTCGGCCAGCCGGTCTTTGGACATGTCTCTCAGCAGCGTGCACAGTGATTCCAGGTCCTTGTAGTACAGCGCTCCTTCGTCTCCCGGCAGGCCGAGCACCCGTGCTTCTTCGGGGAGCACCAGGCATTTGCCGAAACCCATGGCGAGTATGACCGACCCGGACGTGAGAGTTGCCTGAAACGGCAGGACGACGACATCGGCGATGCGGAAAAAGGACGCGACTTGCTCATCGGGAACGAATCTCAACGACAACCGAATCCTGGGATCGCTCGCCGATACTCCAGTGAGCCATTCCTCTATGTCATTTTCGAAAGGTTTGTCCGCTATGAGGAGCCGTTGACGTGCGTCGTCAACATCCTTGAATGCCTCGACGAGGACGCCGAGCCCTTTGTAACGGCGAATGCCTCCAAAAAACAAAAGAACAATGTTTTCATTTTCTACTTGAAATTTATTGTGGAATCGTTGTGTGATACGTGGATCCTCCGAATAGGAATTGAGATAATTGCCGTGGGGTATGGCTTTTATTTTGTCTAGTTCCGGCAACCTGTAACACGAAAGGATGGTGTCGATCGCTTCCCGGCTGTGGCAAATGACCGCGTTCCCAAAGCGGACCAAGATTCGGCGGGCGCTGATCTCCGTTTGGGGATCCGAGGATTCGTGCTCGACGAGATTGTGAACTGTCCAGACAACGGCTATGCCCCTGGCGCGACATACGAGGATATCGAGCGCAAAAAAAAGCAATTTCACTCGCTTTATCCAGGAACTGCCACTCCAATAGATGTGCCGCAGCAAACCCTGTGTCCAATGGACATGGATCACACCAAGTCGGGAGTGCTTGTTAGCCAACTCGTTCAGGTTGAACGGGCGACCCGAGGGATTGGCGAACTCGACCTCAAGGCCGACCTGCCGCAAACCGTCGGCAAGCAAGTTTTGATAGGGATTTCCCGATCTCCAGTCGGGAATGAACAGGACATTGCGTCGGGAGCGGGCTGGAGATCGATCGAACATTGGCGCAGATCTGTTGGTGCGTGAGCGCTGCAAAAGGACGGATGCTATGCCATTGATGCGGTGCGAGCGCAACGGCTGCGGTCATCGCGATGACGTTGAGATGCCTTGTCGTTTTGCGGGGCTCCGCGCAGGTTGTCCGATTTCGACGAGAAACCACCGAGCGCACCGGGTCGCCCCGCCAGGGGCGGCCAATGGTACTGTTGAAGGACAAAACATTACGAACAAAAAAGAGGACAATCGATTTCTTTATTCTTTCACCAAGTCAAATTAAAGCTTGCTCCGATACCAGCGTAGAGTCCGACCAAGACTTTCAAGGAAATCTCCAATTTTTGTGATGATTGAATAAACGATAATTCGCCCAACGCCGCGCTGCCGCTGGTCAGGTTTTTCGTAGCCAAGTTCGTCCATTTCCGACGACACAAGCCGTTCGATCAGAGATGCGTCCGCCTTGCTCAACTCCTTTTTCCAGCCGACCGCATCTCCTTTTCGATAGAAGTTCTGGGGTTCCCGGTTCATATCCCAGGGGACGTTCTCCGGTCCGCCTCCGGACCTTAGTTTGCTCAAAGAAACATTTTCCGCCCAAACACTGATGTCCGAACGGTCCGGTTTTTCTCCAATAAACTCAAACAATTCAGACAAGACACGTTCGGTATCGTGCAGCAGATCCTCATACTTCACGCGCCGGTGATGCGAAGCGCCCGCCTCCAACGAGAGGCCATCCCGAATCGATTTCTTCCAGCGGTGACAGTTTTGAATAACGCCCGATGTCGTCCAGTTTCCGAAATCAACCGCTCTCATGGAGGCAACCATCGCGCGCGGATCGCGAACAATCTCAATGAAAAACGCTTCGGGGAACAAACGTAAGATGTTCTGATAATAATGTACGTGAGCAGGGGTCTTCTCGACAAATATTTTTCCGTGGCCATTTGTATGGTTTCGAGTGATTTGGTCCACAGCAGACAAGGCAAATTCCTTGTACAAGCGAACAAAATCTTCTTCATCGACAACACGAGATAGGCCGACGCCCCTTTCGTCTGAGGCGAATCTTAACTCGGATTGAAACAGGCTTTGCATATAGGACGAGAAAATATGCGTTTCCTGGCACGATGCGACGTCCGGGTGCTGAGAAAGCAGGAGCTGCAGCCAAGTCGTACCAGACCGAGGTGCACCGACGACAAAGACGAATTTTTCAGGTGTCGGCATCGTTGTTCAAACGGGGCAATGGGGAACTGAAAGAGCCTCGATTCGAAGCAACGCAGAAAAATGATGTCACTAAGAAATTCCTTTTCGCGCTACAAACGAAGAAAATGGACGCAGCCGTGGGAGAAGTCTAACGACACCATTCGCAAATCTATCGCCGTACTTACCCCGAAAAACGATCTCTTCAACGGAAAAACCGATCTTTTCGAGAAACTCGGTCACCTCGAGAGTGGTATATTCTCGGACGTGCCCCATGTGACCAATCTTCGTTAATTTTTCGTATTCTTTGTAGATATCTCCAGAGCAAGAATAACATTTGTTCTTCAGCAAGAAATTATTTAGTCCACTTAAAGATCGTAAATTGGGTGTTGAAATTAAAAGTACGCCACCTGGTTTTAATACACGATATATCTCTCGAAGCGTGAATATCGGATTAATTCTGAGGTGCTCGAAAAGTTCGAAAAATATAGAAACATCAAAAGTATTATCTGGGAAGCTCAACGTCTCGTTTTCGATATCGCACTTGGATACCTTTGCGCCAATCTTGGAGATCGCGGAACTAAAACGGCTTGGATCGATATCCACTCCAGTGACGTCATGGCCCAAGCTCACCAACGGGGCGGTAAGCAGAAGCGGAACCGATCCAAACTCGACAATTGAGGTGTCGCGCTCGCAAAATCGAGCCACAAAATCCAAATCGTGAGCGATTCTGATGGCGTGGTCGCGGTGATACTTCTGAAACTATTCATCGAGGGTCGGGTCGTCCGGACCGAGATCCGACGCACAGCGCCGCACGAGCTCGAGCGAGGACGGCGAAGGGTAGAAACGTTCGTTCGAATATCTTGTCATTGCCTACGATCTTTCGGGGGCTTGCCTACAGATGAACTTTACCCGTGACTTCAAGCCGCACAAGAACAAAAAAAGGCGAGAAAGAAAAAGCGAATAAGGAAGGTTGCAGGTAACAACGACCAGTTCAAATTTTTGCTGATTTTCATGATGATATATTTCGTTTCGGAAGGTTATATCCAAATTTCGGGCTAAGCGCGAGGAGGCGGGACTCAATTCCGCTCGGCCGGGAAGCGTTGATCCAGGTCAAGAAATGAACAGACGCAAACACGATAGCACCGACCGCTGTTTTGGAGACGAGGAGAGGCGCTGCCGAGGTGATGTCCTCGGGTGAGATGGAGATCATCTCGGAAACGGCGAGTACCGCCCCGGTCATCGCCAGCGAGCTGACCAAGGTTCTCCAAGTCGCCGTGATAGGGGAAAGAAATGTCGTCTTCAATATTTTAGAGAACTCGAACATTCGATACAAAAGGAAAATAACAATGAACAATACCCATCCATATATCCCCCCCATGAATCCGAAATAGAAAATTCCTAATAACACCAGCGCAGATCGCAAGATAAATTGAAAACACGCGCGATAGAACATGAGTCGTGTTTTCGCAAGCGCCATGACGACTGCATCTAAAAGCGCCGTTATTTGGAATATTGCGGCAAACGGTGTAACGATCTGAACAATTGGTATCACATCGGTCCAGTTGGACCCGAGGAGAAGCAGGACCAATTCCTCGGCGACGAGAGAGAGGCCAATGCCGAGGGGAATCGTGACGGCGGCGACGATGGCTGTTGCTTCCAGCGTGTTGGCCCGCAACTTGGCGATATCATCCGCGAATATCGTAAAGCCCGGATACAGTGCTCGGGTCAGGGGCTGGATCAACTCCCGGCTGGGCAGAAAGACGAGCTCTCTTCCGAGATGAAAAACGCCGACCATCTTTGTGTCGAGGAGCGCTCCGAAAATGAACTTGTCGGTTTGCTTGTTGAACGAAACAAGGACACCCTGGGCCGTCAACCAACCCGAAAAGCTAAAAAGCCGTCGAACTTCCTTCAGGGAAAAACCCGGCAGGTAAGGCCTGAGCAGGTACGTCAATGGAACGCGAAATACCGGCGCAACGAGTCCGCCGATGATCAGGGCCCAATAACTGCGGAAAACGACCGCTGCGACGATCGTGACGATCACTTGCACAACCCGGACGCCTATCAGCAGCATCGCCGGGCGGGAAAATTCCAGCTCCTTGTCGAAATCGACAAACCTCGGATTCTGCAGCCCTTCAAGTAGTGGCTTCAGCGCCAAGACATAAATCACGGTTTCAAGCCTTGGCTCGTTCATCAGGGCGGCCACCGGTACGGCGCTTGCCACAATCAGTATGGATAGGCAGGCGCCGCGTACCGCGCTCAATGTGAACGCCGTGTTGTACATGTCGTCGTCGGCGTCGCGGAAACGGATCAACGCGTTGCCCATGGAGATCGCCGTAACCCCATTGACGATCGCGATGCAGGCGGTCGCTAGCGCGACAAGGCCGAAGTCTTCCGGGATCAGCAAGCGCGCCAGAACCACGGTGCTCACGACGCCGAGAGCGCGAACGCCCCAACGAACGCCGACCATCCATGCGGCACCTATGGCGACGCGCGTACCGAGGCCTTTGGATGTGGGTGCGTTCTCCGGTGTGCCGTCGGTCGACACGCTTTCTCCAACGGTTCTAACGAGGCCAGACGCTAGAACCTAACAACGGGCCACGCGCTTGAACAGCAAGCAACCGACGACCGCTCATAGCGCCGGCACGTCGTCGGGACCGTTCGGATCACGTGTCCCCGCAGTCACCTGGGATCTGGCACGCAAACGCAGGCCAGCGACCAACGTATTGCTTCGACAAAAGCATCTCGAAATTAGCGGCGCCAGACGAACACCAGGGTCCATTGTTCGGCGTTGCCGAACTCTGCCCAAAGCCCAAAGATCCATGACGGGACATCGAAAAACCGCGCGTCGACGAAGTCAGTGTGAACTATTATCGCCCGGCCGATCCGGTGTTGGCCGCACACGTCGGCGCCGCTCGTTCATACAACGCCGCTCATGACCATGCTGAAAACCCTGTCGCACACGTTGAACGCTTGGATGTGGCTGATCGGTACCGAGTTCCTTGCTTTCCTCGCAAAGTTCAGGCGATCGCCGGACCGGCATCGGTCGGTGCTGCTCCTGGCCGGAATGCTTCCGCCTTCGATGTCCGGCGGTGTGCACCGCCCTCTGTCATTCATGAAATACGGCGACCAGAACGGCTGGCGGATTGCCGCTATTGGCTACGAGTTCACCGACGAGATAACCGCCGCCGGGGAAAGCCTGATGCAGAGCGTTCCACCTTCGGTGCGGCTGTTCCGGATCGGTGCGAGCCGGCTGGAACCGGGGTGGCGCCTGTTCCCTCAGATCGACGGCGGCATGCTCAGCGGATTGGCCGTCGTTTCGATGGCCCGCAGGGTGCTGGCGTTCAGGCCGTCCGTGGTGCTCGCGTCCGGCCCGCCGTTCCATAGTTTCGTCGCGGCCTACTACCTGTCGCACATTTTCGGTGCGCGTCTCGTTCTTGACTACCGAGATGAATGGACGGAATCCCCGTTTACGTTTGTCAATCTGGGGAACTCCGACAGGTACTGGGAGCGCCGATGCTTGGCGAAAGCCGATCTCGCGGTGTTCACCACGCAGTCCCAGATCGACCATGCCGTGAGTGTCTTTGGCGAGCTCGACCGGGATCGCTGCCTTCTGGTGCCCAATGGCTGGGAACCTGGCGACTTGCCCGTCAAAGGCGTCGCGGACGGCCGGGGTGAACCCGGCACCGATACCGATGTCGTGTTGTCGTTCGTCGGCAATCTCGGCAACCACACGCTACCCGACACCTTTTTTGGAACGCTCGGCGTGGTGCTTTCGAGGCCCGGCAGGCATGGCGGTGCTCGCGTGCGATTTGTCGGCCGACGATCCCCTAAGGCCATGGATGCGATCAACGCATTTGCCCACTCAAATGCCATAGAACTGATCGATCAGGTGCCGAAGGCGGAGGTGTTCGACCGAATGGAGGAGAGTGACGGCCTCTTGTTGATCTCTCTACCGGGCTTGGCTCGCTATATTCCAGGCAAGCTTTACGACTACCTGTCGTCGACGCGACCGATCGTCATCTATGGGCACGAAGGCGAGGTCAGCGCGATCGTCGCCAATCTGGGAGCCGGGATGTTCGTGCCCGAAGGGGATGCCGACGCCTTGGCTGACGCGTTCGATGCCATCCGGGCGGGGCCGCGGACGCGCTGGGACACACCCGAACGGCGCGATTGGATTCGCACCCACACGCGCGAGGCCGCGGCCCGCAAGCTGCTCTCCCGTCTCGGCGAACTGATCGGTTCTTCCGATACCGCGTGAAGCGTTTGGCGCCGTCCATCCCGCGCCGTCTTTGGTGGTTCAATCGCCCTTCGGTCCGCGTCCGACTGCCAACTCCAACACGTTGGAATCAATGCAGAATTTGGCCGCCCAGTTGAGGTATTCATAGGTGCCGTAGTCGCCGTGGACCGGAAACGATCCCTTGACGCCACCACGCGTTTCGGGCGGACCGTCGACGCGAACCGTGCGCCGCACGAAGGCGTTGGTGCTGAGCGCCGCGTCGCGATAGCGCGGATCTTCGGTGTACTGGCAAAGCATCAGCCAGCAGTGCGCGATCTGCACCGATCCGGTCAGGCACACCCACGGCACGGCGGCCGACCAGTCGGCGGTCAAACGACCCGGAAGACGTCCATCGGGGTCCAGGGCCGTGAGCAGTCCATCGGCCGTTCGCCGTGCGGCCGCCAGCAACGCCGGATCGTCGGAAAGCCGGTACGCCTCGACGACGCCGCGAAGGAAGTATCCCAGCGTATGGGTCAGCGGCTGGCTCGGATTGACGAGACAGCAGTCGGCAACCCATCCGTTGTCGGCCTGTTTGGTCAACGCCCAGGCGATCTGACGCAGGCCCGCCTCTCCGAATCCGTTCCCAGGCGCCACTCGGTCGGCTTCGAACAGACCCCATGAAACGTGCGTCTCGTAGGCTTTTTCCCCGGGCTGGGCGAACGGTGTCGGGTGACGGCGCCAGCAGCCATCGTCGTCCAGGCTTTCCGCCAGCCATCGCGCAGCGGCATTCATGGCGTCGCGATAGGCATCTCCAAGGTCGGCGACGCCAGCGGCGAGACCGAGCAGGATCTGCCCTGTGTTGAATGTGACCGGGACCACGGGCTTGGAGTCTATGCGGCCCCCCTGGAACCCGCCGCCCGGCATCTGGATGGCGACCAGCCAGTCGAGCATGCGCCGCGCGCGGACCCGGGCATCCGAGTCGCCGGTACGGCGCGCGTGTTCGAGCATGGTCGGGACGATGTAGCCGGTCGTTTCCGGGTACGACGTCGCCCAGCCGTTGACCAGACCGAAGTGCCGGGCGACACCTCCATCCCGCGATGCCGAGTTATCCTGAGCCCGACCGAGCCAGGCGATGGCATGGTCGATCACCCGCTCGGCACTCGGGTCGTTTGGCGGAAGACCCTTGGAATCCCGATGACGTTCCGCCCTTGCCGCACGGGGCAGCGATAAACTGCTCAATATCGTCCGTGTCAGTCGGCGCATGTCCCACCCACAGTTTGATCGCTGCGGCAGACGCAGGGACAAGGACCGACGGTCCGGTCGTTCCGGACGGCTTCCCGCCGCGGCGACCGATCGGGGATCGGGCCGATCCTGAATCCGAAAGCACGGGGTCTCGGTTCGGGACGTTTGATGGGGATTTCGAACATCGGCAAAGGCATCATTTGCGACGATTTCGGCGGGACCGTAATCCGAATTTGACGAGCAACCGGTTGAACCGGTGCCCGCGGCCGGCAAAGTACCAAAGCTCCTTGAGAAAGGGCCAAAGACTTTTTTTGGCCTTGCCGGTCGGTTCGTATCCGAACTGGTCGAGCAACTCCCCCGCCACTCCCGAGACAATGGCTTGATCCGCCGCCGGCATGGTGTTGCGCCACCGGTAGACGTTTCCGGCGACGGGCGCCCTGGTGATGTCGGGCCAAAGCCACCGTCTGCTCTCCGGAATCCGTTCGGAGACGGTTTCATGGTAGGCCATCATCTCAGGTGCAAAGGCCAGCCCGGCGAACCGGCAAAGCCGGCGAAGCGTGTTTTCACAGTCGAGAACGAGATCCTCGTACCGGACAACCAGATAGCGGTGTTCGTCGAGCATTGATCCGGCCATCAGGTTCGCGTGGATATCGTGCTTCCACAGCTCGGCGCATTCGAGCACGTTCGAAGCGCCATAGGCATATGTCTTGTGGGAGAGCGCCACATCGCGGCAGTCACGAACGATGTGAATGAACCGGGCATCAGGAAACCAGCGGTTCACCTGGTCCATATGGTAAAGGGTCGCAATGTCGATGTTGCCCCAGTGGGGCTTGCCCTTGGCTGCCGCGTATGCGGCGTGAAAGCGTGCGACGACGGCGGCGTAGGAACCGAGTTCGAGGCCGTCGAGGATTGCGTTGCGGTCCAGTTCGGCATCCCAGAGGCCGATACGTTCTTCCCTCAGCAGTTCGTCCACCATGCGCTCGACGTCGTTTGCCGCCGCCAGGGCGCCGTACGTTTCGAGCCGATCGGCATAGCGGTACCAAAGGCCGGTCGCCGAAAACGGCACGGCGAGGTCCGGATGAGCGCCCATCATCATCGACAGCATCGTCGTTCCGCTGCGCTCGAATCCGAACATGAAGACCGGAGGGACCGACAACGCGGTCGTCGTTGCTGGCGTTTCAGTCGCCAGTCCTTCCACTTTCGGTTCGGATTCGTCGCGGGCCATGATCGATCTTCAGTGCGCTGGCGGGGAGATATGCGAGGGCCTCATATCCCCTCCAGGAACTGCTCCAGCTTGGCGTATTGATCCCAGCGCGAAAGCCCATCGCGGACCGTGGCGGGAAGGGCGGCGATCCGCCCTGTCGAATGCTTCTCCGCGAGCCACGTCTCGATGCGCCGAGCGACCGCCGAAGGCTCGTTGATGATTTCGCCGGCACCCCGGTCGCCGAGAATCTGCGCCGGCACACCGTCTTCCAGACCCAGTGCCAGGACCGGCCGGCGCACCGCAATATATTCGAAATGCTTTCCCGGGCAATTGCCTTGCTCTTTCGGGTTGTTCCACTGCATCAGGAGCAGTACGTCGGCCTGCTGCTGCAGACGGATGGAGTCGTCATAGGGAACGCGGCCGTGGGCTTCGACCAGGTGCTCGACGCCTTGGGCGGTGGCCAGTTGACGGACCGTCTCGGGGTCCGACCCGTAGAAGCGGACGCGAACACCTTGGGCCGCGGGACCCATGAGAGCCAGTGCCTGGAAAACCGGTGTCGGGTCGCGCCGGCCCGGGTAGAGGATGCCCGTGTAGACGATATTGAGATGGTCCGGGTCGTCCGCCGCAGGTTCGTAGTCCAGCGGAAAATCCTCAGGGTCGAATCCGTTATAGACGACAATCGTCGGTTTGCCCCAGCGCGCCCGGTAATCCGCCGCCCAAGGCTCCGACACGGTAGCGATCCCGGACGCGTCGGCGACAAGGGCATCCTCCAGGCGATGTTCCAAAGTGCGGCGCCAAGGGGAAACCGCACGATAGGGGTCTTCCGCCCACCGATCGCGATATTCCGCGACCCAAGGAACGCCGAGCGTCCGCGCGACCCTGGCTCCCACGGCCAGCACCGAGAATGGCGGCGCACTGGCCAGCACGATGTCTGGTCGCCACTCTTTAAGGGCTTCGCGAACGCCGCGGTACGCGTGCGGCAGCCATGCCACCCGTTCGTCCGGATACGATGTCAGATCGATGGCCAGGGCACGCAACGCCGACACCCGTGCCGGCGCTTCGGCGTTGTCGGCTGCGGAGCCGGAAACGGCGGCGATGGCGTCGGTCACATCGGATCGCCGACTTACCAGGGACCGCATCAGCTGTCCCACGGAGCAGCGAAATTGAGTGACGGTTTCCCTCAAACCGTTGTCGTGACGCCACGGGGTCGTGAATATGCGGTCCTGCGGAACTTCGACGGCCAGTGTCTGGTGGCGCGGCAGGTCGCACCCGCAGACGACGCGTACATCATGGCCATTTGAAAGCAGGTATTTGACGAGCTTTCCGAGCCTCAGCGCCCCCATGGTGTTCGCCGGGGGGAAATACCACGACACGACAAGGATTTTCATGGTGACGGCGGCAGGGTCCCGAATTAGCGCGGTTTTCCGGTCTCGGAGCTCGCCGGGGGGCGCTCACGCGGACCATAGCCGCTCATTCATGTGAACCGCAAGCGCCCGGGAAGGCTGCCCTAACGTCCTTTTTGCCTCGCCTGGATGTGCTAACATTCGGTCCCGCGCTGCGTGCCTCGGCGGCGGAGTCGGGGGCAGCGCGACCGACAGGGGGATCGCGTGTCGTGAGTCCGGACTCCAGGGATCGTGGGATCGGCATGACAGCCGCCGTCGAGTCGGCAGGATACGCCCGGCTCGATGCTTTGTGGCGCCGTGGCTGGGAGTTCCTTGGCTGCGAGTACGCAATTCTCTGTGGGGCGATGTCCTGGGTCTCGGAACACGATCTCGTGGCGGCGATTTCGGAAGCCGGCGGGTTCGGCGTGTTTGCCGCCGCGGCGATGCCGCCCGAACAGCTGGAAGCCGAGATCGCTGCGACGCGAAACCTCACGGCCAAGCCGTTCGGCGTCAACCTGGTCACCTTGCATCCCCTGTTCGACAGTCTGGTCGATGTTTGCACGCGGCTCGAGGTGGGAACCGTCGTGCTGGCCGGGGGCTTGCCGGCCGGTACCACGATCAAACGGCTCAAAGACGCCGGCGTTCGGGTCGTGTGTTTCGCGCCGGCATTGCCGGTGGCGCGTCGTCTGGTGCGCAGCGGAGCCGACGCCCTGATCATCGAGGGCCGCGAGGCCGGGGGGCATGTGGGCCCGAGCACGACGGCCGTGCTGATGCAGGAGATCCTGCCCCATATTCGCGACGTGCCCGTGTTCGTCGCTGGCGGCATCGGCCGTGGCGAAGGCATCGTTGCCTGCCTGGAACTCGGGGCCTCGGGTTGCCAACTCGGAACGAAGTTCGCGTGCGCCAGGGAATCGCGCGCCCACCCCAGGTTCAAGAAGGCTTTGATCGACGCGGCGGCCCGCGACACGTCCGTATCGCCCCAGCTTGATTCGCGGCTCAAGGTCGTGCCGGTGCGCGCGCTGTCCAATCGGGCGATGACCGAGTTTGTCGGCGTTCAGCAGGAACTGCTGTCGCAGCTCGAAGCCGGCAAGATCACCGCCGCCGATGCCCAGGAAAGTATCGAGTACTACTGGGCCGGGCGATTGCGCCGGGCGGTGGTTGGCGGCGATATCGAGAACGGTTCGGTGATGTGCGGCCAATCGGTTGGTCTGGTGTCGGATGAGCAGACCGTCGCGGAAATTGTCGAGGAACTGGTTGAGCAGGCCGTCACGACCATCGATGGACGCCGGGCGGAGATCGGAACATGACGGACACGCGGGACGAACGCAGGGGCTTTCCGAGGTGGGGGCAAGGGGAGAAGGCCCGGATCATCGTCGGTGACGACGCGTGGGATGGTACGGTCACCGACGTTTCGGCAACCGGGTTGCTCCTCTCTGTTCCTGGATCGTTCCAACCCGGGGTGGTGGTCGACGTCGAACTGACCGACATGCCGCCCTTCCGCGCCGAGGTCCAGAGAGCCGAGGCGGGATCGGTAGCCCTCCGCTTTCTGGACGGGCCGCACTACGTGTTTCGGTAGGCCCGGGATGGGTCGGAAGGCGATGTTCGGCAGTGCCCGACCGGCAAACCCGGTCTCGTTTGCTGTGTCGGAATCCTTTTCAATCGCGCCCGACTCGGCGGCTTTTTTTTAACTCCATGAAATTGAAGCAAAAAGCCTGTGCCGGCTCTGCGGTGCCGCGGGGCGACGGCCTGCGCAGCGGGTCGGTGTCGGGAATCTTGCCAGTCCTGGCGCGGCCGTATCTTGTTTGGCAACACATTGAAAGAAAAGAAGAAAATTTTCTGCGTCCACGAAGTGTTAAATGTCGCTCCGATCGCGTCCGGCAGTCATGGTGCCAAATGTCGGGATTCTTGCCACTTTCGCCGTCGCCGGCACCGCGAAATCATCTTAATGCGTTGAAATATATATCATTCGATCATTTGGCACGGGGCATGCATACCCCTTTGGCAGGGCTACGAGACTGTAAGCCATGCGGCGTCAAGGCGCCGGGAACCGGGCGGAAGCCCAAAGCATTTTGGAGTTTGAGAGTACCGGCGTTAAACCCAGGCTGACATTCTCGGGCGCCGGCAACGAGTAGGAGACGAGAGATGAAGTTTTCAAGGATCAAGAATGGGCTCTTGGCGACTGCCGCCGCCGGCGTTCTTGCGGTTGGTATGTCGGGCGAAGCCCAGGCGTTCCCGCCGGGCGCGGGGGCGTACGGCCACCTGATGGTCGACGAGTTTGCGTTCATTCCGTCCGTTCCGCAGACCGGGACCGTTATCATCAACAGCGCCGACACGGGCGCGGAATTGTTTGGCGCCACGGCCAGCGACAACCCGGCATCCACGGACGGCGCTATCGATCCGGCGCTGTCGTGCCTTGGTACCTGCGGCGCGATCAGCGAAAACGGCTTCGAGCAGGCTGGCGCGACCACGACCCTGGCCTACGGCGACGCCGTCATCTCCGCCGGCGATGGGATCGACCCCGACGGTGGGGGACCTGCTCCTACGCTTCCGACGACGGACGTCGAGCAGGGTGGTCAGGCTCAGGTGAACCAGACGGGTTCGGGCCAGGGCTCTTCCGGTACGTCGACCAACAGTGAAGCGACGTTCACGGTTTCTGGTGGCGGAACCTTCAGTGTCACCATCACCATGGACCTGACGCTGGACCTCGAGGCCATCACCGGCGGTGACCCGTCCTTCAACAATACCGCGTCGGCCGGACTGACATTCAACATCTCGCTGACGTCGGACGACGAAGATGTCGAGTTTTCCTGGTCGCCCGGCATTGGCATTTCCAATACGGGTTCCTTCGGCTCGGTTGCCGGCGAAACCAGCCCGTTCCTGGTGCAGAGGACGGAATCGGCATTCGGCGCGAGCGACTCGGACAGCTTCTCGGATAGCGGAACGTTCACGCTGGTCCTCGCCGATCTCCCCGCCGCCGATACGGGCAGTGAGTACAAGCTGAACATCGAATCGAACATGCAGCTTGACGCGGCAACCGCGATCCCCGAGCCGGGCACCCTCGGCCTGCTGGGCGCCGGTCTGGTCGCTCTCGGTGTGACCCGTCGTCGGATGGCCAAGAAGGCCGCCTGACGCCGATCACCCGATCGAAACAAGCGTAAATGCGCCGGGGGCGGGAAACCGCCCCCGGTTCTTTTTTTTGGCAGCTTTTTACAGGCAGCATCCGGTCGCCGCGTGCATGCGATCAGCGATCGGATGGGTCCGTTTCAATCGCCGTGCCGGTTCCGGCGAACGGCTTCCTCGTAGCGGCCCTCGTTTGACAATACGTCCGACACGTCTGGGCGCTCGTCGTGAATCTGGGAGAGAAGGTCACCGATATCCCTGAAACAGGGTTGGCGCAGCCCGAAGAGCTCGACCAGGGGGCCGACTTCGACAAAATGCACGCCAACACGAGCAAGGAGGCGGAGGAGCTGCCGCTCCATGGTCGCGCAGAGGTGCGTGAGACCGTTCTCGACCGCCATTCCGATCGCCGCTTGCATGAGCCCCAAGGTTATGTGCGGCATCACGCGCCGCGCCGCGCCTCGTTCGTGTCGGGTACCTGTCCGATTCGATCGTCGAGGGCGTCGGGGTAGAGCGTATCCGTCAACCTTCGGCGGAAGGTCTTCGAGACGCTGAAGCGGGAGACCTCTCCCACGCGATGGACGGGAAAACGCGTCGGATCGCGCGCAATCGGGTCGTGACAATGGTCCTCGATCGGAAGGCGCCGCGGTTCCCGGCCGTGAAACGGCAGGACGACTCGGACCGTTCCGGCAAGGGCTCCGGTCGGCTTGTGAACGAGCAACGAGTGGACCGAGTGAGCGTCGAATTCGTCGAACTCCTGGTCGTCAGGATAGTCGTCAGGATCGAGATAGGGATGTTCAACGGCCAACACGTGATAGCGGATGCGATAGACTTCACGACGCAGCTCTTCGGAGCCGGCGCGAACGACTTCGAACCATCGACCGTAAGCGTCGAGTAGCCTTTCCGGTGCCATCCCGGCCGGTGTCCCGGAATCGTTGGTGCGGCCGCTGTCTTGACCGGGGTCCATGGTTGCCGCTTCTGTGTTCTTGTCACCGGAGTTCTGCTGGCTCATGCCGAACACTCTCTCCCCGACGGCGTACGGATGACCTTGGCACGCCGCGTGGGTCCCCGACCGCACATGTCTGCCGGCCGGCGTCCGAGGTTCAACCTCTCAAAACCGGCTACCGGCACCGAGGTCTGGACTACCCCCCCTGAAGCTTGTTGATAAGCTTCTCCGCGTCCGCACGGTCGAGGAAATGACCCTTCGAATCTAACGCCATTCTCAAGACGTCAATCGCTTCGGCGTCTCGCCCGGCGGCGGACAGCGCCCGCCCATACTGATACTGAACATCCGGATTGTCCTGCAGCGCCTTGGCGGCGCGGGCGAGCAACTCGAGAGCTTTTTCGTGGTCACCCTGCTCGAGGTAATAGTATCCGGCGGTGCCAACCACTTGCGCTCGGTCCGGGGCGAGCTCGAGCGCTGATTCGACCGGCCCGCCTGCCTCGGCGAGGTTGCCGAGTCGGATCAGGACCCATCCCAGCGAACTCTTGGCCAACCAATTCTCTGGCTGGGACTCCGCAACGATGGCATAGGCGTCCCGTGCATTCGCAAAATCCTTCTGGTCGACATACTGGGAAGCAAGGACCATCCGGGCTCGCCAATCCGCCGGAGCTTTTTCCAGCCAGCCTTGCAGCCTCGACTGGCTCTCGCTGTGGGCGCCGGCCTGCCACTCCAGTGCCGCCAGCGTCACCGGGAGGCGCCGCCGAATGGCTCCCGGAAGGTCGATCACGTCGCGGAGCGTCTGAACGGCATCGTCAAGCCTGCCGTCGGCGATCTTGACCGCCGCGTCGGCCCTTACCACCTGGTAATCTTGTGGCGCGTTCGCTTTGAGGTCGGCCACCAATGCTTTCGCGTGATCAAGTTCCCGGCGATGAGCGAGAATACGAACCAGAAACGCCTTGGAGCCGATGTGCCCCGGGTTCAGTTTCAAAACCTGTTCCAGCGACGAGTTGGTCCGATCCAGGTCTCCCTGATTTAGGTAGGCGCTGGCCAGCAAAAAGTGATTGTGTGACGAGTCGGGCTTGACGGTAACCAGGCGTCGGAAGGTTGCCACGGCTTGCGACGTTGCCCCGCTCACCAACTGGGCTTGTCCAGCGATCTTGAGCAGATCCGGCGTGTCGGGGGAGCCGATCAAAGCCGTTTGGGAAACCGCCAGCGAACGCGAAGGATCCAGCCGATCGAAATAGTATCGAGCCAGTGCGGCCGCCGGTTCGGGCGCCGCGCCACTTCGATCGTACGCCTTCTTCAACCATTGTTCTTGCTACTTGGACTCGCCTCGCAGCGCCTGAACCTTGGCCATTTGCACCATGAGCTGGGTGCTGTCCGGACTGCTTTGTAAGGCCTGGGATAGAACCTCGTTCGCCCCTTCGAGATTCCCTTGCGCCAACTCCAGGTTCGCAAGATTGTGGTTGGCACTGACGTCGCCCGGCGCCGCTTCCGCCGCTTTCTGGAAGGCTTGCCGGGCCTTTTCGTAGTCGCGTGTCGCGATATGAACGAAACCCTCCAAGTTGAATCCCGTTGACGCGTCGGGCTGCTTTGCTTGGTAGTCCTCGGCTATCCTCAAAGCTTCGTCGTATCGCTCTTCGCTCATGTAGGTCGAAAAAAGAAGACCAATCGAACGTTCGAAGTTCGGGTCGACCTCGAACGCCTCTTGAAGATCGTCCGTCCCTTCGGCTGTCTTCCCGAGATTGATGCGTATGGCCCCCAGCTTTGACAATGCCAGGGCGTCGTCCGGATTTCGCTCCACGGCCCGCATGAGGTATTGCTCGCCGAGGGCAAGATCGCCAGTCCGAGCTGCAAGCGTGCCGACAAGCGCCAGCAAAGTCTCGTCTTTGTCTTCCCGTTCGTCGGCCAGCTTCTTCGCAACTTGCAAGGCCTCTTCGTCGCGTCTCAGCATGGTCAAAGCGGAGGCATAGACTCTCCGCGCACGCACATCGTTGGGGCTTTTGGATAGGTAGATTTGGAGGTGCTGCGCAGCTTGTTCGTAATTCTCAAGGGCAAAACTCGCTATGCCCGCGACCAACCGGCTTCGAATGTGGTCGGGCGTCTGTGTAAGAACCCTTTCGATATCGCTCTGGGCCGTCTGGTAGTTCCCGGTCCGGAGAGCGACGAGGGCGCTCAGAAACAACGCGGTCGGATGTTTCGGCAGCAGCTTCAGCGCCTTGTTCACGTTGGCGGATGCGTCGTCGAACTGTTCGGCGCCAATTTGAGCGTGCGCCAGAAACAAGAGAGGGAATGGGTTCCCCCGTCGTTTATCAGCGGCTTGCTGAAAGTACTCGACCGCCATGTCATATTCGCCGCGCTGAAATGCGAGTCCCGCGAGGAGGTTGATGACGTCGAAGTCCTCGGCATCGACGCCGACAGCCGCGTCCGCGGCAGCCTCCGCTTTTCCAAGGTCGCCTTGGGCCACCGCCAGTCGCGCCAGTCCGACGTACGCACTGGCTTCACTGGCGTTGAGGGAGAGAGCGGTCTTGAAATGGCGTTCGGCCCGTTCCGCGTCCCCAAGGCCCGCGTGGGCATAGCCGTGCAGGACAGTTATGGCCGACCGTTCCGCCGCCGGTATACTGTCGACGACCGGAATCTCATTTAGGACTTCCTGGAATTTCCTCCCCTGAAGCAGCGCTTTGCCCAACGGAACAGCATACTCCGCCAAGTCAGCCTTCAGGTCCTTCGCGCGGAACAATTCTCCCTCAGCGGATTCGGCATCGCCACCTTCGAGGTAGATGCGGCCCAGCAGCACCCGGGCATCGACGTAGTTGGGGTCCTGTTGCAGGGCGTTCTTGATCTGGATAACGCCTGCGCGGTACTGGCCTTTCTGGCGGTGCTCTTCGGCCCGTTCGACGAACTCCTTCGGCGTCAGCGTCGGTTTGTCTTCGCAGGCGGCGACGAGAACCGCGACGAAAAGGACCGCAACCAGAATTCGCACTAGTTCGGCGATCGCATTCGGCCGATGCACACCGAAAACCATGCTCTCTATCCTCATCACAACCTTCCCGTGATAACGCCGGATCGATGCCCAATCCCCGGCGCGACCAGCCTATCGCCAGACGCAATGTCTAGCAATCTGGAACACGGGCGTCGGCACCGCCATTGCCGACGCCCACCAGCCGGCGGTGGTCAAATTCAATCCCCTATGTCGCGCGGCTCGTCGGGTCCTTGCGGGCGTAATCGTAGACCTGTACGTAGTTGGCGACGCTGCGATCCCAGGTTCGCTCAACCTCGACGAACGTGCGGCCCTCGACACGTATGGCCGGCCATTCGCTGCGTCGATCGAATACGTCGTGAAGGGCATCGGTCAGGCGTTCGACGCTGCCGGCTTCAAACAGAAACCCGGTCTTGCCATCGGCGATCAGTTCCTTATGACCGCCAACGTCCGATGCCAGGACAATGCGGCCCGTCGCCATCGCTTCCAGCAGCTTCAAGGGTGTCACGATTTCGGTAAGTCGAATGGGGTAGCGGGGATAGACGAGGACGTCTATCAGGTCGTAGTAGCGACCGACGTCCTCCTGCGGCACGCGACCGGCGAAATTCACCCGTTCGGTAATACCGAGTTCGACGGTCTTGGCGCGGAGACGTTCATTCTCGGGTCCTCCTCCGACGAGCAACACCTTCAGCTTAGGCCGCGCCACCGCCGCCCGGGCGGCCGCGGCGAGGAGCAGATCGATTCCTTCGTAGTTGTAGAACGAGCCGATGAATCCAATGACTTCGGCGTCGGCGAGCCCCAGTCGTTCAACCAGCGCCGGATCGGCTGCCTGTGAAGGCTGCAGACGCTCGACGTCAACGGCGTTCGGAATGACAGTGACCTTGTTCGCAGGCAGGCCGCGGGCCAGGATATCGCGCCGCAGCCCCTCGCAGATTGTTGTTACCGCGTTGGCGCGCCGCATCGCCTTCGTTTCGAGAAGGCGGGTCGCATGATACCTCGGGCCCATTGCGCTGCCCGTACCATGATCGACCGCAGCATCTTCCCAAAAGGCACGGATCTCGTAGACCACCGGCAATCCATGCCGTCGGCCAACCATGAGTGCAGGAAACGCGTTCAGTACGGGCGAATGGGCGTGCAACACATCCGGGCGGACCTGATCGACGACTTCTTCCAGGCGCCGGGCGGTTGCACGCATTTGAGCGAGTTCACGCGCGACAGGCAGCTGACCGAGAGATGGCGCTGCCGGTGCGGTACGGTAGAAATGCCAGCCGTCGATCTGTTCTTCCCGCGGGGCATCGAGGGTGTGTTTCGGCGATGTCAGGTGGACGGTCTCCCATCCCCGCCGTCGTTGCGCACCGAGGATTCCCATGGTGCGGAAGACATAACCGCTATGTAGCGGCAGCGAATGGTCGAGGATGTGAAGGATCTTCATAGGTTTTTTTGCGGCTCGTTGTCGGTTCCGGGCTTCGCCTGTCCGCAGGCACAGATCATGCCAGTCCGTCCGGATGGACGGAAGAGCGCCCACGGACAATCTCATCGAATAACGCGATCTGTCCCGCAGTCGTCGGATCCCAACTGAATCCCTCGGCAAATGTTCGCGTCGCGTCGCGGTCGGGCGGCGCGGCGAGAAGGGCGCGGATCGCCTCCGTTGCTCCGGCTACGGATCGTTCGCGCATCAACAATCCGGCTTCCGGTCCGCATACGACTTCGGGTGTGCCCGAAACGTCGGATGCCACGACCGGCGTGCCGCACGCCATCGCTTCAAGGAGCACATTCGCCCAACCTTCCCGACTCGAGGCCAGGACCAGCGCGTCGGCGGCGCCATAGATCTCGGCCATGGATTCATGGTCCACGCGGCCGAGGAAGCGGACCCGTTGGGCGACGCCGAGGCGCTCGGACAAGGTCCGAAGCGCCGCCTCTTCGGGGCCACTGCCGGCGATGATCAGGTCCACGTCGGGCAGGTCCGCCAGCGCCGAGATCACGAGATCATGCCCCTTCAACGGGATCAGATTTCCGACCGACAGCAGGGTCGGTCCGGCCAAGCCGAGCCGGTCGCGGGCCGCCTTGCGGTCGACCGGCCGGAACATCTCCAGATCGACGCCGTTGCGGAGCACCCGCACCCGACCTGCCGGGACGCCAAGGTCGATCAGGACACGCTTGAGCGCCTCGCAGACCGTGATCAAGCCATCCGCCCGATGGGCTGCCCACTGAATTATCCGCCTCGGCAAGGGGAACTCCGGCAACACGTTAAGGTCCGTGCCCCTGGCGGTAATGGTGACGGGCTTTCCCAGGCGCTGGGCCAGCATGACCGCCGCCACTCCATCCGGGTAGAAGTAGTGCGCGTCGATCAGATCAAACGTGTAACCCGATGCCAGAATCCGTTGAACCGTTCGCCATGCGCCTCGGAAAAGCAGAAACGGCGCGACGTTGGTGCCGATTTTCGGAATCACCAAATAGCGGGGATGAACAACGGAGATGCCGTGGCGGACCTCTTCGGCCGGTGCACGAGCGAAGGCCGCATAAGGGCCGAAACGAGGATTTTGGAACGGAAACCAAGGCACCGGAGCGACGACCCTCGTGTTTACGCGGCCGCCGGCGACCAAATGGCGGACCCTGTTCTCGACGAACACCCCATGGCCCGGCGACGCAGCATTGGGATAGAGGGCGGAGAACGTCAGGACATTCATCGCCGGGACCCGGATTTCGTGGCGAGAACTTGATCGTAGACATCCAAATACCGCCCAACCATGGCCGGGAGGCTGAATTCCCGCTCGATGCGGTCGCGCCCGCCACGTCCGGCGCGTGCCATCTGCGCACGGTCGTTGACGTACACCGCGAGGGCGTCGGCGAGGGCATCCGGGTCCTGAGGAGGAACCAGTGCTCCGGTCTCGCCGGCAACCACCAGTTCGGGGTTGCCTCCGACCGCGGTGGCGACGACCGGCAGCCCGCAGGCCATCGCTTCGAGGATCGTGTTGGAGATGCCTTCATTGATCGATGGCAGGACGAAAACGTCCAACGCGCGGAGGATTTCCGGCACGTCGTCGCGTGCGCCCGGTAGCCAAGCGAGATCTCTGATGCCGGCGGAGGCGAGGACACCCTCGATCTGGGCACGGAGACTGCCATCGCCGATCATCGTCAGCCGAAGTGTTCGCCGTCCGTCGCTGATGCGATCGACCAAACGCACGAACGCGTGGGCCAGGTTCAATTGGTCCTTGACCGTTTCCATGCGACCGACGGTGCCGATGACGATGGCATCGTCCGGCGCGAAGCCGTCGACGGGGAGCGGGGAGCGGCGATCGGCAGCCGGGTGGAAGCGGTCGCTGTCGACGCCGTTGTAGATCTGCACCACTCTGCTTGGCGCCACGCCGATGGTCTTGTGGAGCCAGGATTCGATATCCCGGGAAACGGAGATGTAGCGGTCGACCCACGGACTGACGAAGCGGCGTAGCAAGTTGTATTTGCGGTTGGCGCCGCCGACCTCAACCATATCGCGGCCGTGCTCGCCATGGATGCGACAGGGCACGCCACTGAGCACCGCCGGGGCGACCATGTCGACGGTCGGCAGGTTTCGGGTGTGGACGATCTGCGGTCGAAGCTGGCGCAACAGACGAGATATCCGGCTGTAGATGCCCAGGTCTTTGCCGTCGCGCTTGCCCAGCGCGAAAACCTGTACGTCATCGCGGCAAATGCGGTCGCGAAAGCTGGATTCCGTCCGCAGGCAGACGATGGCATGGCGGTAGCGGTCTACCGGCGTCCCGTTGATGATGTTGACCAAGCCGTTCTCCATACCGCCAATGGCCAACTGGTCGATGATGTTGACGACAAGGGGAACGTCGCTCCGGTTCCGGTGCGGGTCGCCGGAGTTATCTACGGGAGGGTGGGGCGCCATGCGGGAGCGAGTGTCCGGTAAGTGCCGATGACGGTCGTGCTCTGTCGCCAAGTCCGGGGTTTGGGCCACGTCTGGGGCCCAAACAGCCGATTGTTCCTATCGGGAACCGCCGCCGGGAGCAAGGCTGTTCGCCAGGTTTGACGGAGGTGCCGCCGAGGGACGGACGGCGATCGCGAGCGCGCGGCGGCTCAGTCGTTCGACGTTGCGCCGGGTCCTGCCGCCGGTGCGAAGTTCCGCAAGTCCTCGGTGGGTTCTTCAGTGGCCGTCTGCGAAGCCTGCTCCGGCGTGAGGACCGATATCAGCCCGCCAATGACCAGCCATCCTGAGATCGAGATCACCACCCATACCAACAACGCGGAAATCCACGATATCCGCCGTGGTTGTGGATGCGGCGCTCCTTCAGTCGGTTCCCGGCGGCCCATGGAGTTCGACCCCCATCCTTCCCCAAGACATCGAGCGTCGCGACCTCGTTGTCAAAGCACTATCAGGGAGAATCGAGAGAAGCGTTGCAAACATGCAGCGGCAATCTCCCGTCTGTCCCTTTGTTTATCTTTCTAAAGCCTTCGAATACATCGCCAGTATAACAGTGGAACTGGTTTAAAAAAGAATAACGCAAGGAAAATCACGTTCCAGGAAGGATAGTCGGCTCCAGAATCGGTTGTGGGCTGTCACTGGTCCTGATGCCCCCAACGCAGGATCAAATCTGCTGTCCCACCCGGGGGGCGTCATTCGTCGGGCGATTCCACGCAAAAATCATGCCGCGACATAGTTTTCTTTGATATTCAAAGTATTAGAACGCGGCCGAAAGCGAGCGCAGTGGCCCCGCTGTAAAGTTTGCAGACAGCCGGGTTTGCCCGCCTGCGGAAACGGCGAAACTCGGGCGTGGCGGTTTGCCGGGACTTGCCGGCCACCGGTCCATTGGAGGCGTGCAGTGCCGGCCTCCGCTGCCGGCGATCCAGCAGCGTCTTGGAGGAAATCCAAAGAACGGATTGAATTTAAAACGATTTTAAAGAGCCTTTCCGGTGGATTCCCGGCTGCTCGCCGCATTTTTGTATATGCCGGATTGACCAAACGCGGTGGCTAGGATCGTGGGGCGAGGGATGACGGTCCTCGGTCACCCGGCAACGGTGCCTGCCCTATGGCGTCGATTTCTTTTACACCAGGACACCAACTCATCGATCGATGCAATCTACTGATTTGTAATCGCTTTTCTCAACCGAACTCGAACGGCGTCGATGGAGGTTCAAATTCGCTGTCGGAATATCTCACACTTCGGTGCGACGCAAGTGGCGACCGAGAGCGATAATGACCCAGGGGAGGCGGTATCTGTTGAAGACTCAATCAGGCTCTGCGCAACCAACGGTGAAAATAAATTACAGCACCGCCCACTAAAAATAAGTAGAAAATCGGAGAGTATAAAACCGACATCACGATCTCGCGAAGAATTTGCCGAACAGAGATTCGACGATCTAGGCGGTGTTGGACCGGTCCGGCTTGTTCGAGCGGGACCATCTCGTCGACATCGTTTGTGGGATCACGTGTGAACGATAGGCCCGACTCGTGCTCGACAACATGGATTATCGGATCCGTCTCATCGCCATGGAATTCCACTTGAAACTGGCCGAACCCCAAGACGGAGAAGGTAATCGTTCCGTCGTCCTCAAGGGACGGGACGAGGGCTGACTCAAGGACCTCGGCGAGGAACTGATCCGCAAGCGAGACTTGGGCCGAACCGCGGCCCGACGACCCGCCCGATGCTTGCCCGTTCATCGTCGGCTGAGGGGAGCCGGGGTGATGGGATATGTTGACCAAACCCCTAAGGATTTCATTGATGGAGGCGCCCGAGGCTTGGCTGTTCGGCAGATGGCTGCCTGAGCGGCCGGAACCCTGTTGAAGTGCCGTGTTGCTGAGCCAAATGTCCTGGGTCTCCGAAGAATCCTCTGTACGGCTCCGAGTCACCCCGCTTGTCGATGGACGTGGATCAGCGGCTCTCGGGGACCGTCTCCGCGAAAACCCCTCTCCGGACTGCGTCCGATCTTCCAGCGGCATCATCACAGAATCGTTGACGGCGCGTTCCGCCACCTCCAAACCGTAAACCGTCGGCGTGGTATCCGGTTCTTGTCCAATCTGGACATTGTCTTCGCGTATTGGCGAGTCGAACCCGGGTTCGGAAAAGGCAACCAACAATGCGATCGTGATCAATGCCAGTCGGGTCATATCGATGGTCCGAAGCAAACGAATCACGGGAAATCACGCAAAATATGCGCCAGATCAATTGATTTGGTCGTATTCGATGCGGCCGTACGCGACGGATCCGATCCGCCGCGCATTGGTGACCGTACACGAGTCGCCCAAACCGTGTAGCCCGAGCAAAAGAAACGGGCACCTAGAAGTAATATAATAGCCGGGCTTGAACGAAATCGTCTTTGCGGCGACCGAACAAAATGAAGTCCGTCGTCGGCGCACCGACGATGACGCCACCGTCAATCTCCAGCTTGAACGAGTCCCCGATTCGCCGTTCCGCCTCTATGGCGATGACCGATGCCCCGGTGTGACGGTCAATGACGAATCCGATCAGTGCCGAGGTATCCTGAACATCGTTCAGGGTCACACGGGCTCCGGCGAAGACGTCGTCTTGAGCGGCCGTCTGAGGTGCACCTGAGTTCCGTCCGTCGTACAGGTATTCCAAAAGCAGGCCGAGGTCGCTGCCCGTCTCGAACAGGTCGAAGGTCGTGTACTCGAAGCCACCGACCGCGGCGAGAAAATGCGAATCGGCTTGTCCGCTCCACCGCGAGATGCCTTCGAACTTCCACAGCCAGGCGCCCTTGGTCGCCTGAATGTCGACCCCGGTCTGGTCGATGATGTCGAAGGACTGCTGAAGGACGAGACGCCCCCCTGGTCGAACGCAACGTTCAGACGTGGTTCGCGACTGGTGCCGTGAAAACGAGAGAGGCCGAGATCCCAGTCGCCGAGGGTATGCGTCCATCGCCCAGCGAAGTCGACGTGGTGGTCTTCCGCGCCTGATTCGTAGATCGGTTCGGGATCATGGACCGAAACCGGCAGGGCGGTGCGCAGCCGACCGTTGCGTCCCGGCCACTCGGGTTCGCGAAATCCCGGGAGCACGAAAAGCGCCAGCGACCCCCAATCGCGATGGAGGTTGAGATTGATCATCGGCTGGCCGAGCTTCTGCTCGGCATCGGAGTCGTCGACGTAGTCCGTCTGATTGATGATATCGACGAGGTGACGGGCTTCGGTCTTTACCCCAGAAAACCTTGCCAAGACCAATCACCAGATCCCAGTCGTCGGCAAGGTGCTGCCAATTTGCCTCGCGCAGGTCGAAATGTGTTCGCCGGCCGTCGACGTCATCGAGGCGCGCATAGGGAATCAGAGTTAGCAGGTCGTTGCCATCATTGAACTCGTAACGGGCCTCGCCCTGCAGCATGGCCGAAGGCTGCACGCGCTGAGGGTCCTGGCCGAACTCGGGTGAATAGGCGAAGAAACGGGATTCGATGCCGACGAATCCCGAAAACTCGAACGTCCCGTCGAACAGGAGGCTCGCGCCATCCGAGCCGCCGTCCTCGGCGCTGGCGGCAATCGTGCCGCCCGCGACGACGATGACGGCGATGACGAAGGCGCGAACGAAGGTCATATCAACGGAGATTCTTCAGCCTTCCCGAAACGAAACCACTTCCCCGAAGACCGGTTTTGAACTTGTACTCGCCCCAGACCATGTCGGTGCTTTTTCCAGTCTGGTGATTGGACATAACCATCTTTCCCGGCCGCCAGTGTTTGTCGAGGTATACTTTATAGTCGTGATAAGTCAACGTTTTCAAAAAGGCGTTCTTGCGGTCGAAGTAATCGATCTTGTAACCGCGATACGTCTTTTGCTCGATCCACGAGACTTGACGCTTATAGCCGGATGACTTGTCGGTCGGAAAACGTTCTATCACAAAGCATTCCAGATCTTCGGCGCCAGGGCACTTCTCGTCGCGAAGCCACTTGTAGGTGTATTTGGCGACTTCCGGGCTGGACAGATCCTCGTACGAAAACTCGCTGCCGACAAACGAGCCGGACTTGTTTGACGAACTGATTCGTTTAACCCGCTTCAGCGCCGGCAGGAACAGCCACTGGTCGTCGTTGCCGTCGGCATGGCTGTGAGTCAGCAGCGCGGTGCCCTTCACGTCGCGCGGCTTGTGGAACAGGTTGACGATTTTGTCGCCGTCATCGGACTCCAGGGTCCGGGCTTCGAACTCCCGGATACTTTCCTTGCCCTGCTTGTTGCGCAGAACCATCGTGCCGACGGCGACGCTGTCGCCGAACCCGGCGTCGGAGGCGTCGGCCTCGTTGGCGATTCGCAGACCCTTCTCCTCGGGCGTTTCGGCGGTCGCCAGGCCGGGCATCACCAGCGCGGCGGCTAGAATAATCGCGATCGATCGGATCATGTCATCTTTCTCCTATCGAACTGCATCAGGATGGGTGGTAGCAGCAGGAAGTCGGCGATCAGCGCGACGGCGATGGTGATCGCGCTCAACAGCCCCATGTCGCCGTTGACCGCGAAACCGGACGTTGCGAGCACGCCGAAGCCGACGACCAGGGCCACCGTCGTCACCCAAAGCGGCATACCCACCGTGTGCAAGGCATAGCGAACCGCGCCTTCGCGGTCTTCGCCATGTTCGCGCCGGGCGCGGAGGTACTTGCTCAACAGATGCACGGTGTCGTCGACGACGATGCCCAGGGTCATCGCGATGACCACCGAGATCGCCAGGTTCACCTCGCCGAACAGATAGCCCCAGATGCCGAAGGCGATCGCCGCCGGCGTCAGGTTCGGCACCAGGCTGATGAGCGCGATGCGAACGTTGCGGAAGATGAACAGCAGCAAGAGCGAGATCAGGCAGAGGGCGAGGAACGTGCCGCCCAGCATGGATTGGATGTTGTGCGCGGAGATGGTCGACACGGCGACCGACATGCCCGTGGCGCGGACTGGGTTCTCGTCGGCTGCTTCCCAGATTCCGGGCGCGTTTTCCTTCAACCATGCTTCACCCACGCGGGCGAGGTCGAGGACCTCGGATGCCTTGACGTCGACAAGCGTGATGGTCATCCGCGACGCCGACTTGCCGACGTCCATCTGGCTGTTGAGGTCGAGGCCGTAGGGCACCGACAGCTCGTAGAGCATCAGATACTGGGCTGCCTCGTCACTGGTGTCGGGGATCGAGTAGTAGCTCTCGTCGTTGGCATGCAGGGTCCGGTTCAGCCGCTTGATGGTGTCGGTGATCGCCGAGACGTGCACGACCTTTTCGCTCTGGCGGTACCACTCGGCGAACTCGTCGAGCCTCTTCAGGTAGTCCGGCTGAAGGATGCCCTGCTCCTCACCGGATGGCAGAGAATACTCGATCATGTGCAGGCCGGTGAGGTTGTCCATGGTGAAGTCGGCGTGCACGCGGAAGTCATACCGTTGATCGAAATAGCGGAAGAAATCATCGTCGAGTTTGATCTGGGTGATTCCGCCCATGGCCAACAGCACGACGGCGGTGCAGCCATAGAGCAGCGGCTTCTGCTTGGCGACGACAACGTCGGCGAGGCGGTCCATCGCCGATTTCCCGCTCGACGCCTTGGCCTTGGACCGGCTCGGCAGGATCGCCATCGCAGCGGGCGTGAAGAGGATGGAATAGAGGAACGCCAGCACCATGCCGACGGCGACGACGTTGCCGAGTTCACGCAAAGGCGGCGATTCGGAAAAATTCAGCGAAAGGAAGCCGACCGCCGTCGTCAGGCTGGTAATGGCGATGGGTTCGAGATTGACCCGCAGCGCTTCGACCAGGGCCGCGCGCTTCTCCATGCCTTCGCCCATGTTGTAGCGGAGCGCGGCCAGCAGGTGAACGGAATGCGCCACCGTCAAGGTCATGACGATGACCGGCGCGATCGCCGTCGACGAATTGATGATCAGCCCGGCCCAGCCCGTGAGGCCCATCGTGGTCAGCACGGTCATGGCGATGACCACAACAGTGACCAGGGTGCCGACGATCATTCTCAGCGCCACCCCGACGATCAGCACGACCAGTCCCAGCATTGCCGGGATCAGGGTCTTGGAATCCTGTTCCGACGCCTCGGCAAACGCCATGTCGGTCATCACCCCGCCGGTCAGTAGACATCGACCTCGGGATGGGCCTCGCGAGTCTTCGCCGCAAGATCCCGGACGTAGGTTACGATCTCAGGAATCTCGTTGAGGCTTTCGCCCGGATTCAGCACCGTGATGTTGACTGCGGTGACGTCGCCCTTTTCGGACACGATCTTGCGATACAGCTCGACCTGCGCGTTGGCGATCTCACGGACTCGTTCGAGGTCCTCATCCGTCAGGTCCGCGGCGCCGGAGACCAGATCCGAGATGATCAGGTCGTCGCCCTCGGCGTAGGAGTGCTGGTAGTTCGTAACCGAGTCGACGCGGCGCGAATACGGTGTCTGCCACGCCTGCTCGGTCAGGTCCTCGACGATCGCCAAGGTCTCGCGTGTGAAGATGTTGCCGTTCTTCGGCGCCAGCACGATCAGCAGGTTGTTGTCCTTGGTAAACGTCGCCTCGAGGGATTCCAGGGCGATCAGGTCGGGATTGTTGGGACCGAAGTAGACCCGGCTGTCGGTTTCCACGACCAGCTTGCCGGTTGCCTCGTCCACGTGGAAGCGCATGCCGAGGGCGCAAACGACAGTCACCACCAGGCAAGCAACGATGACCACCCAGCGCAGGCGGATGATCGCTTCGGAAATGGATTGCGCCATACCTTCGGCTTCTGACGGTGCCGCCATGCCCCTGAGCCCTCCCCGTTTCCTTCTCCGGTGTTTCCTTATCGCCGAGTGCCGACCGGACCGGTGGCCGACAGCGCACACCCTACGCAGCCAATCGTACCGTCGATGCCTCCCGAGTGGTACAGATTAGTTGATGACAACCCCCTGTTTCCGAACGGTTTGACTCCCGTTGATCAGGCGGCGCGAAATCCAGCTCATCGGTCCGGGGAGGGAAGACCGGCGGTATCGGACTCGTTGCCGATCGCTTCGGTTGGGCGTCCCGCGCTCTCGTGCTCTGGTCCGCCGTCGGCGCGCGCGAGGATGCCGCTCAAGATGCGCGCCAGATCGGATATATAGGGCGCGCGGAACATGGACCCGTGCCATCCCGGAACGACGTGCTCGCGAACGCCGCCGGAGGTCCGGCGATGCCACTTCGAAAAGAACTGGAAGTGGAATCGGGAGTTGCCGCGGGACATGATCAGATCGACGGCGCCGTCGTAGCGTTCGAACCGATAGCTTCGCATCGCTTCGAGCTGGCCTTCCAAACCCTTGTCGGTGAAGATCTCGCGCAAGCCGCGGCCGCCGACCAGGTGCGCCGATCCCAATCCCAGTCGGGTCACCAACACCTTGATCATCCGATACAAGAAGAAGCTTCCGGCCGACCATGTCGGATAGACGGTGTCCAGAAGGACCGTCGCGCCGATGTCATGGCCGCGTCGAGTGAGCTCGCGGGCGACCTCCATGGCGATGACCCCACCGACCGAAAAGCCGCCGATCAGATAGGGGCCCTTCGGGGAGATCGCGATGATCTCGTCGGTATAGCGCCGTGCCAGGCCGCCGATGTCGATCCGCAGCCGTTCGCCTTCGGCGGGATGCGGCGGGACCAGGGCATAGAAGGGGCGTTCCACGCCCATGCGTTGGGCCAGGGCGGCGAAGCGAATGACATCTCCATGGCCGGGCGCAGCGCAGAATAGCGGACGCCGCGGGCCATCCGGTTGTATCGGCACGACCGACGACGAAGCCCCCGGCGTGCCTTTTTGGCGCAGCGCTGCCGCCAGCGACTTTACGGTCGGAGACTCGAACAGGGTTGGCGCCAGGAGCCGGACGCCGAGCTGCTTCTCTATGCGCGAAAGGATGCGCATGGCGAGCAGCGAATGGCCTCCGAGATCGAAGAAATTGTCCTGGGTTCCGATCGGTTTGACGTTGAGTACGTTCTCCCAGATTCGAACCAAGCCGGTTTCCAAGGCATCGGCCGGCGGCGTCATCACGGGGCGCTCGGCTACCGCGGGTTCGGCATCGGGCAATGCGTTGCGGTCGATCTTTCCGCTCGGCGAGACCGGCAAGGCATCGTGAAACACGAATGACGTTGGGACCATGTAGTCGGGAAGCGCCTCGGCGACGAACGCCCCGACCTCTCCGACCGACGGCGTATCGGAATCCCGCGCGACCAGATGGGCGACAAGACGCTGCTGGCCGGGGCCATCACCACGGACCACGACGACCGAATCGCGAAGACGAGGAAATGCCCTCAGGCGGTTCTCAATTTCGCCGAGTTCGACCCGGTACCCACGGAGCTTCACCTGGGTGTCCGTACGGCCTAGGAATTCGATGACGCCGCCGCCCCTGAAACGGGCAAGATCACCCGATCGATAGAGACGCCCACGCTCGTTGCACCCGTCCGGAACATCGATGAAGGCGTCGCGGGTCAACTCGGGGCGATTGAGATATCCGCGAGCCAACCCGACACCGCCGATATGCAGTTCGCCCGGCACGCCGATCGGCACCGGCTGCCGATTGTCGTCGAGAATATGAACATGGGCGTGGGACACCGCGCGCCCGATCGGCACCCGGCTTCCGGCCGGCTGCGGTACGCACGGCCAGTGCGTGGCGAATATGGTGGCTTCGGTCGGGCCATAGAAGTGATGGATAGTCCCCGAACTACGGGCCGAGAATCGGTCCACGAGGCTCGGCGCCAGCGGTTCGCCGCCGCAGACGACGACCCGCAACGTCGTGCACGCGTCGAAACCTTTTTCCTTGACGAGATGCTCGAGGAGCGAAGGAACGCAGGAGAACGCAGTGATCCCATGGTCGATGATTTCTTGCACGAATTGCGACGGTTCCTGCTGGGTGCCGGGCCGGGGGATCACCACGCGGGCGCCGGCGATCAGCGGCGTAAAGATCTCCCAGACGGAGGGATCGAAGCTGTAGGGGATGGTCTGCAAGACACGGTCGGCCGGTGAGATGCCGAGCGCTTCCCGTTTCCAGTTCAGACGGTTGCAGACCGCACGATGCGGAATCATCACGCCCTTGGGATTTCCGGTCGAACCGGACGTATAGATGACGTACGCCAGGTTGTCGCCGCTAACCAACGTTGCCGGGTTGTCCGACGGCATCGCTTCGATCGTCGATACATCTGCATCGAGATAGACGGTGTCTTGTGGACGGGCGACATACCGGTGGCGCAGGCGCTGCGTGGTCAGCAGCACCCGGACGCCGCTGTCGGCCAGCATGTAGTCGATGCGGCTGTCCGGATAGTCGGGGTCCATCGGCACGTAGGCGGCGCCGGCCTTGTGGATGGCGACGAGACCGATCACCATCTCGATGGACTTCTCGAAAAGGATGCCGACCAGGTCATCCGGACTGACCCCGAGCCGTCGCAGGTGGTGGGCGAGGCGGTTGGCGCGGTCGTTCAGTTCGGCGTAGGTCAACGATCGGCCGCGGCTCTCGACCGCGACGGCGTCCGGCGTTCGCGCGACCTGGGCCTCGAACAGTTGCGGCAACGTATTCGCTTCATCAGCGCGGTATGCCGGGACCTGATCGGACCGTGCGTTCCACGCCGCCAGATCCGCGCGTTCCGCCTCCGTCAACATCGGCAACGCGGAAATGGCCGTGTCCGATTCATCGAGGACGGCGTCGAGAAGGGTTCGGAAGTGACCGATCAAGCGCTCGATCGTTTCGGCACCGAACAAGTCCGAGTTGTAGTTGAACGAGCCGAAAACGCGGGACGGTGTTTCCAGGAATTCGAGATTGAGGTCGAATTGCCCTTCCTGCTGGGGCACGAAATACGGCGTGAATTGGATTTGCCCGTCGGCCGCGGCCGATGTCGAACCTCTGGCCGATTCCAGCGAATCCATCGCCTCGAACGGCAGCTGGGTCAGGCCGAACGCCACTTGGAACAAAGGAGAGCGATTGGCGATGCGTCGGGGGTTCAGTTGTTCGACCAGCACGGCGAACGGCAAATCCTGGTGTTCGAGCGCCGATCGTACGGTTTTTCGGACATCGACGATCAGTGACCGAAAGCTCGACTCCGCGGCGAGCTCGGCCCGCAGAACGACCGGATTGACGAAGTAACCGACCGTACGGTCAAAACCGGGGCCGGTCCGTCCCGCCATGATCGTCCCGACCAGGAAGTCGGTGCGACCGGTGTATCGGTGGATCAGCACCTGGAACACGGCCTGCAAGACGACGAAGGGCGTCGCCCCCGTTTCAACCGCCAGTGCCCGCACACCCTCGACTTCCGAGGGGTCGAGTTCGATGGGTATCGACTCGCCGGTGAACGTCTGAACGGGCGGTCTGCGTCGGGCAACCGGCAGATCCAGCTCCTGTGGCGCCCCGTCGAGCCGATGGCGCCAGAAATCCAGGTCTGCCGTGCCCATTTCGGAGGCCAATGTCGCTTCCTGCCGGCGCAGGAACTCCGCGTACGACCCCGGGGGTTTCTCGGACGGGGGGCGTCCGGGTGGTCATAGAGAGACTTCAGCTCATCGAACAGCACGTTGACCGACCAGCCGCCGCACACGATGTGGTGCAAACAGAAAACGAGCACCTGCTCTTCCGGGCCTCGGGTGACGAGAGAAACTCGACTGAGCGGCGCATCCTGCATCTCGAATGGCTGGCGGGCGATCTCGCGAACGAGGTCCTCGAGCTCCGAAACGTTTCGGCTCGACAGGTCGACCGACTCGAACGGGACCTTGTGCCCATTGGGCTCGGCGAAGTGTGGTTCGCCGCGTCGCTCGACCAGCGGCGCGCGCAGGAGTGAATGGCGGTCGGCAAGCCGGTCAATGGCGTCATGAAGACGACCGACATCGAGCCGACCCCGCAGGAGCATCGCGACGACGACGTTGTACGCGGCGTTGTCGGGCATAAGCTGTTGCTGGAACCACAGCGCCTTCTGCCCCCGGGTGAGCGGAATCTCTTCGGCGTCGCTTTTGTCCTCGACTGCGACACCGCTCACCGGGCGGTTGACGCCGGAATCGAGGTCCGGCAGGCGGCCTCCGGGCAATCGGCGCCGGATGTCCTCGGTCAGTTCGTCCAGCGTCCGTTCCTGCAAGAAGGCGGTGATCTGCAGCGAAATTCCGAGTTCGGCCTCGACGTCGGCGGCCAGGCGCGCCGCCGTCAACGAATCCAGCCCCATCGAGTAGATCGGGCGGCCGCCATCGATGCGCTCTGCAGGCAGTTCCAAGGCCGCAGCGACCTTTTCGCGCACATATCCGAAGACTTCGGTGGCGTCGCCGTCCGCCTCGGTGCGGGGCGCGGCGGCGGGAACGGCGCCCTCGACGTCTGTAAAGGAGTCAAGAGTATCGAGCCAGACCGCCTCGAGCTCGTCCTCGGTATACCGGGTGCGGACCGCATGCCGCATGATCTTGCCGCTCGAGGTTTTCGGCAGGGCGCTGGGCTTAACCAATACGACGGCGTGAAGCGGGATTTCCAGCTCGGCCCAAACCGCGGCGCGGATGCCGGTAACGACCTGAGCCAAGTCCAGCTTGCGGAATTTCCGGCCGACCTCGTGGACCAGGATGACCCGGCCTTCCTCATCGCCGTTCTCGGAAAATGCCGCGCCGGTACCGCCGAGCAACAGCTCGTGACTCTGCTGGGCTGCCGCCTCGATGTCGTGGGGGTAGATGTTCCGGCCGTGGAAGATGATTAGGTCCTTGGTCCGGCCGGTGACGAACACCTCGTCCTCATCAATGAATCCCAGATCCCCCGTCCTGAGATACGGCCCCTTTCCCGACCCAGCGATCCGCGCGCGGAAATCGCGCTCGGTGTCGTCGCGGCGTCCCCAGTAGCTTTGGGCGACGCTGGGACCGTGGACCCAGATTTCACCGATGCGCCGCTCGTCTTTGGGCTCACACGTCTCGGGATCGACGATGGCGACCTCTTGTTCGGGAACCGAACGGCCGCTGCTGACCAATGTGCGGGCGCCGACCTCGGTGGGTTCGGCGCGTTCGGCGATGCCCTGGTCCAGGGCTTCTTCGCGGTATGCCCGTACGACCGGGAGTTCCCATTTCCGCCCGCCAGTAACGATCAACGTACCCTCGGCGAGGCCGTAGTTCGGATACAGCGACTCGGCTCGAAGGCCGTATTCGGCGAAGGTCCGGGCGAAGTCCCTCACCGTCTGCGCGCGGACCGGCTCGGCGCCGTTGAACGCGACCTGCCAGCTCGAGAGATCGAGGCCGGCCCGTTCCTCAGGTGTCGTCTTGTGAATGCAGAGCTCGTACGCGAAGTTCGGGGCGCCGCTGGTATGGGGCCGGTAGTGCGAGATCGCGCGCAGCCACCGGATCGGCCGCTGAATGAACCGGATCGGCGGCATCACCGTGCAATGGGTTCCGGTGAACAACGGCTCGAGGATGCCGCCGATAAGGCCCATGTCGTGGTGCACCGGTAGCCACGTCAGCCACGGCGTTTCGTCCGTGTAGCCCTGTGCCGCGGCGATCATCCGCAGGTTGTGGGTAAGGTTGCCGTGGCTGACCATCACGCCCTTGGGCGCGGCCGTCGATCCGGACGTGTACTGGAGAAACGCGATGTCCGATTCGCCCAGGTTGGGCGCGCGCCAGCGGTCCTCCGTCGCCTCGTCGATGGTGTCGGCGATGACCCAGTCCATGCTTTCCAGGCCCGGAGACAGGCCGGCATCCCCTTTGGCGATGGTAATGGTTTCGGGCGTGGTCAATGCCATCGTCGGTCCACAGTCATGGGCGATGGCGGCAATCCGCGGGAGCGCGCGCTGGGAGCGCGGCGGGGGCGACGTCACCGCGATGGCGCCGGCATAGAGGCAGGCAAAGAAGGTGACGACGAATTCGATGCCTTGCGGGTAGAGCAGTAGGACCTGTTCGCCGACTATGCCCCGGTCCTGCAGCAACGCGGCAATCGACCGGACCCGCCGGTCCAATTCAGCATATGTCACGCGCTCGCTCTCGGTTTCGCCGTCCTCGAGGAAGATGAGCGCAAGCCGATCCGGATGGTTATCGGCCCGCCAACGCAGCATACGGACGAGGTCTGGGAACTCGGGCGGCGCGCCGAGGGAGCCTTCGGCCATTCGCCCTGGGATTTCAGGGTCTTTCTTGAAGGTATTCATCTGGGTCCGGCGGCTCGGGCTTATGCAAACGACCGGGTCGCAACAGTCTCCGGGGTCGGGGCATCGGCCAACCCTGGTGACCAATTGGACAGGGCACGACCGGTCTTCGGCATCGACAGCACGCGGCTTCCCTCTCGGCGTATCGCATCATCGGACGTTGCGCCGGTTCCCTGGCCGGGCGCGATTTGGCCCTGGAATCACGCCCAGTTTGGGTTCGCGATGCTATTCGACGCCCCGGTCCGCGGCAACCCGTCGAATGCTCGGATCGGGAGATGTCATCTGCGGCGCCGACGCCGTCAGGCGCGGCCGTGGGGGACGGTAAAATAGAAGGTCGCGCCTTCTCCGAGCTGGCTCTGGACCCAGATGCGGCCGCCGAGGTGCTCGACGATACCGCGGCAGATGGCGAGGCCCAGCCCGGACCCCAGCGGATTGCCCGTGGCGCCGGCACGAACCTGGTGGAACTTCTCGAAAATCTGCTCGTGCTCTTCGGGCGGAATGCCGGGACCGTTGTCCGCAACGCTGACGCGAAGCGAGCCGTCGTCGTGTTCCAAGGCGACGTGGATGTATCCGGTTCCCTCGGGACAGAACTTCTGCGCATTGGACAGCAGGTTGATGGCCAGCTGAATCAGCTGATCCCGATCGCCGCGGACCGCCGGCACGGCCTCAGGCGCGGTGACCTCGATGGCGACATTCTTCTCTTCGAACAGCTGGTGAAGGGACGCGATCGCATCCTCGATGATCTCGCCGAGATCGACGTCGCCGATCTGCCAGTCCATGCGTCCGGTCTCGATCTTGGTGAGATCGAGGACTTGGTTGATCAGCCGCGTCAGGCGTTCGCTCTCGCGGATGATGATGGAGAGGAAGTGGAGCTGTTCGCTGTCGTCCAGATCGGGCGAATCGTGGAGGATCTCGGAAAACGAGCGAATGGACGTCAGCGGCGTGCGCAATTCGTGGGTCACCGTCGACAGGAACTCGTCCTTCAATCGGTCAAGTTCGGTGAGCCGTTCGTTTGCGGCCTTGAGCTCCGCCGTCGCCGCTTCGAGCTCCCGGGACTTCTGTTCGAGTTGCCGGCTGTACTCCAGGACCTGCGACGTCTCGTCGAGGATCTCCATGATCTCCTCGAGACCGACACCTTCGCCCTTCAGCGTCGAGGCCATCATCACCCGTGCCGAAGCCGCGCCGATGGCGCCCGCGAGCCGGCGCTCGACCAACTGCACCAGTTCGCCGTCGGCCTCGACGATTTTGTCGATGTCGAGCCGATGGCGGCGGGCGTAGTCGTTCAACGCCTCCTGCGTTCGCTCGGGGCCGATGAATCGTTCCGCAAGGCCGCGCAGGTCGCTCACCGCGGCCTTTCCCTGCCAGAACCCGACGGCCATTCCGGGTTCGCTCTGACGGAACACCTCGACGAACAGCGTCGCCTGGATGCGCTCGATCGTGCTCTGCCGGTCGATCAGCGAGACGCTGATGTAGAAGCCGATGTTGGCCAGCATGCTCCAGAACAGGGCATGCGAGATGGGATCCAGTCCTTCGAGCCCGAACAACGCGTACGGCTTCAGAAGATCCATGCCAAGCAGGCCGTGCTCGATGAACGTGACCGGCAACCAGCCCGAACGGGCGAAGGACGGCAGCAGCAGCGTGAAGCCCCAGACGACGAAGCCCGCAGCGAGGCCGGCGACGGCGCTGCGCCGTGACGCGCCTTTCCAATACATGCCGCCGAAGATCGCTGGGGCGAATTGCGCTGCCGCGGCGAAAGACACCAGCCCGATGGTGACCAGCGCATACGACTCGCCGATCAGCAGGAAGTAGAGATAGCCGAGCGCCAGGATCATTCCGATGGCGGTGCGGCGAATGTTCAGAAGCAGCCGCGACAGGTCCTTTCGCTCCGCCAGGCGGAGCCATGCGAAGCGCAGCAGGACCGGCATCACCAGGTCGTTGCAGACCATGGTGCTGAGGGCCACCGAGGCGACGATGACCATGCCCGTCGCCGCGGAAAGGCCGCCGATGAACGCAAACAGGGCGAGCCACGGGCTTTGCTCTGCCATCGGCAGGGCGAGGACGAAGGTATCCGCATTGACCGAGCCGTCGGGGAACCGCAGCAGGCCGCCGAAGGCGATCGGCAAGACGAAGATGTTGATGATCAAGAGATAGAGCGGGAACAGCCATACGGCCTTGTTGAAGTGGCCCTCGTCGACGTTCTCGACCACCGTGACCTGAAACTGTCGAGGCAGGCAGATGATCGCCATCATCGACAACAGCGTCAGCGGTATCCACGACGCACCGGGCACGTCCATGCTCATCAGTTTGGCCAGCTCGGGCATCGCCGCGGCTTTACCGAACAGGTCGTCGAAACCGTCGAAAAGTCCCCACGTGACGAAGATCCCGACGGCGGCAAAGGCGACCAGCTTGACGACCGACTCGAAGGCGATGGCCGCAACCATGCCCTCGTGATGTTCGGTGGCGTCGATGTGGCGGGTGCCGAAGAGGATCGCAAACAGCGCCATGAGGATGGCGACCCACAATGCGGTGTCGCCGAACAGGGGCAGCGCCGGCGGTACCGGATTGGCGACGTCCGGATAGTTGAGCAGAACGTTGAAGCTCAACGACACGGCGCGAAGCTGCAAGGTGATGTAGGGCATGATGCCGACCACGGCGATCACCGTCACCATGCCGCCGAGGAGATGGCTCTTGCCGTACCGCGACGAGATGAAGTCGGCGATGGACGTGATGTGGTGGACCTTGCTGATACGGATGATCTTGCGCAGCACGAACCAGCCGAGGGCGAACATCAGCGTCGGGCCGAGATAGATGGGCAGGAACCCGACCCCGGTCGACGCCGCCCGACCGACGCTGCCGTAAAACGTCCAGGATGTGCAGTAGACGGCGATCGACAATGCGTAGATGTACGGATTCGCGATCACGCTGCGGCCGGTATCGGCACGGCGGTCCCCGTAGTAGGCGATGGCGAACAGCAGGCTCAGGTAGCCGAACGAGGTAACGACGATGAGCCACCCGGGAAGCATCGCGACAGCCGATCAGATCTCGTCGCCGCCGGGTGGTACCGTCGGCGGCGGCGGTGCGGGGATGTTGGACGGCCGGTCTATGGCGACGGCGACCAACGTGATCAGCAGGACCCAGGCCGCGAACAGGTAAAGGTAGAGGAGCGGAATGCCCATCACGCGGGCGTCCGCACCGGCATCGAAGACGCTGATGATGAGTGGGTTGAATAGCACCAGGCCGAGGAGGAAGAGGGCGCCGATCCGTTCGCCGGTGCTGCGAATCTCCCTCATGCCTTTTCCTTCCCGTAAGCCGGTCGGCGGTCTAGAAACTCGCCTGTTTCGCCCGAACCTCGACGATCGTATTGGATGCCTCGATGGCCTGGTCGAGCGTCTCGATTCCGCGCGCGGCGAGCACGTCTAGCATCTTCAAGAATACGCCGGCCGTGACCAAGGCGTCACCGAAGGCCGTATGCCGGCCATGAACCTCGATGCCGAACCGTTCGGCGACAGCGTCCAGGGTGTGGCGCGGCGTGTGGTCGTGGACATAGACCGAAAGCAAAAGCGTATCGAGGACCGGCATATCGAAAGTGACGCCAGATTCCGCCTCGCGAAGCTTCAGGAATTTCAGGTCGAAGGCGGCATTGTGGGCAACCAGCACGGCATCGCCGACGAATTCACGGAACTGCGGCAACACCAAATTGATCGGAGGCTTGTCCTTGACCATTTCGTCGGTGATACCGTGGAAGCGGATGGATTCCCTCGGAATGGGGCGGCCCGGATCGACGAGCCGCTGAAAGGATTCACCGGTGAGAATTCGCCCATTGATGATCCGAACACCGGCAATGGAGATGACCTCGTCGCCACCCGAAGGCTGCAAACCAGTGGTTTCCGTATCGAAAACGACGTAGTTCAATGACTTGAGCGGTCGCGAACCGAGCTCGTCGAGATGCGGGGGCCGCTGCAGCAACTCGAAATCATAGAACTCCGGCCGCGCCGAGCGCACCCGGCCCTCGCCATGCGTCGGTGGACGCACGGGACGTGGCAGCGGCAGGCGCAGCCGGGCCATGTTGTCACGGTGCGTCAGGCTCCAGACATCCGTCTTGTGATGGTCAAGAACGTCCCGGAGCGTCAGGCCGCCCAGGGGACCGACAAGTTCTTCTTTCAGCCAGACCGTCAGGTCCGCCGCCGAAACCGTCGTTCCGTGCCAAGCCAAATCCATGTAAACGTGCCGTTCTCCGGCGATGGCTTCGAGTTCAAAGGAATCAGCGCCGGTGTTTTCGCTGACACGGTGGACCAAACGATCGATGAGTTCGACCAACGTGTAGCTGTCGCCATGAAGCCATTGCGGGATGCCGATCATCACCGCCTTGACGTCCTTCTCCTCGCGAAGACGTCTTTCGATACTGTTGAACAGGTTGGCGGAATAGAGATCGCTCATGGGCCAATGCCCGGTGATCACCTTGCGGTAGTCGGTCGATAGGCCTTCGAGCTTCTCGCTGACCCGCGTGCTTTCATTGAACACAACGGATTCGAACGAACTGCGTTCCTCGGTGCTCATCTCGGGGAAGCCCGAGAGAATTTCCGCCGCGGCGCGAATGTTGGCGACGGGTCCCCGCAGGCCTTCGATGGCCTCGCGCAACAGATGATCGCGGGTGCCCAGTGCGGCGAGTTCTTCGGTCTTGTCCTCGAACGAGATGACGTAGCCCGTGGGGTTCTCTTCGGCATCGAGGATCAGGCTCATCCGCCCTTCCAGGGTATGTCGGCCGTCGGTGGTCGAGCCGACAAACGGTGCGCTGACGCCCTCGGGATGCTCACGATGGCGTCCCTCGGTCAGCCGGTTGGTCAGCCGGCTGAGGGCATGGAGAAATGGTTGGCGGTTGGTGAAGTTGAACAGCGAGCGGTCCAGTCCAAGCTCGCCAGCGACGTGCAGAAGCTCGAGAGCACGATGATTGTAGAGCAGGATTTTGTGACCGAGATTGCAGACGACGACGCCTTCATGCAGGTCCCGCAGGATCGTCTCCAATTGGGCCTTCTGGTCCTCCACCTGCTCGGTCGCCTCGGCGATCGCCTCGTTGACTGTTCCACGTTCCTCGGCGACGCGTCCGACCAGCGCCTTGACCGCCTCGGGAAGGCCGCCCAATTGGTGCTCGTCGTCGATCTCGATCCGGTGCTCAGGGTTTGCGTGGAGGACGGTCTGCACGCCGCGGACGATCGTCGCCAGCGGCCGTGCCATTGCCATGTCCAAGTAGGCCCACAGCACGGCGACCGCCGCCGCCAGAAGAAAGGCGAGGCCGCCCCCGTAAACGATCACCGTTTCGGTAAAGTCCTTGGCGTTCTCCGGTAGATTGTAGGCGATCAGCCAGGTGCCGGCGGCAACGGCGACGATCGACGCCGCAGCCAACGCGGCGAAGCAGATCAAAAGGAAGATACGGGGTCCCATAACGCCGATACCCGATCCCGTTCGCACCGTCCGTTCACTCGTCGGCGCCGAGGATTTCCTTCACCTTCTCGGTCAAGTCGCGGGTCGAAAACGGCTTGGTGACGTAGTCGTTGGCGCCGAGCGCGAGCCCCTTCTCGCGATCGACATCGCGCCCCTTCGCCGTGAGCATGATGATGTGGATGTCCGACCATTCGGGATTGGACCGGATCGTCTGACAGACGTCGTAACCATCCCGTTTGGGAATCATCACATCGAGCAGGACCATGTCGGGGGCTCTCCGCTCGACCGCCTGCAGGGCTTCTTCACCATCGCGGGCGACCCACACATCAAAACCCGCTTTCTTCATCAAGAATTGCAAGGACAAGACGATGTTGGGCTCGTCCTCAACGACGAGAATTGATTTCGTCATCCCCTCCTAAAGCCTCCTCGCCCCAGCGCCTCCGGCTGGCCCCGACCGGTAGCTTCTTGTTGTCGCCACATCCTTACGACAGTGCCATCCAATATACCATCCCGTATGATGCGGCGCGCCAAGGTTTTGCGGTGCATCAGGCCCGGTTGCAGTGCTGGTGGTGCAGGCGCTACAACGGGCGCCGAATCGGCATGAACTCACCACAACGGGGTACCGGATGGCCTCCTATCAGTACGTCTATGTGATGAAGGGCCTGACCAAAACCTGTCCGGGCGGGCGCGAAATCCTCAAGGGCGTCTCGCTGTCGTTCCTGCCGGGGGCCAAGATCGGCGTGCTGGGCGTCAACGGCGCCGGCAAATCGACGCTGATGCGGATCATGGCCGGCCTCGAAACGGACTTCGGCGGCGAAGCCTGGGCTGCCGAAGGCATCCGCGTCGGGTACCTGCCACAGGAACCCGAACTCGACTCCGCAAAGGACGTCGAGGGCAACGTCATGGACGCGCTCGGCGACACCAAGGCCTTGCTCGACCGCTTCAACGAAATCAGCGCGCGGTTCGCCGAACCCATGGACGACGACGAAATGAATGCGCTGCTGGCCGAGCAGGGCGAGCTGCAGGAGGGCATCGACGCGGTCGGCGGCTGGGAACTGGAGCGCACTCTGGAGGTGGCGATGGATGCCCTGCGGTGTCCGCCGGGCGACGCCGACGTGGCCACGCTGTCGGGTGGCGAGCGCCGCCGCGTCGCGCTCTGCCGGCTGTTGCTGCAGCATCCCGACATCCTGCTGCTCGACGAGCCAACCAACCATCTCGACGCCGAATCGGTGGCTTGGCTCGAGCGGTTTCTCAAGGACTATGACGGCACGGTGATGGTCGTCACCCACGACCGCTACTTCCTCGACAACGTCACCGGCTGGATCCTCGAACTCGATCGGGGACGCGGCATCCCCTATCAGGGCAACTACTCGTCGTGGCTGGAGCAGAAGCAGAAGCGGCTCGCCCAGGAGGAAAAAGAGGAGAGTGCCCGCCAGCGGGTGTTCAAGCACGAACTGGAATGGATCCGCACCTCGCCGCGGGCCCGCCAGGCCAAGAGCAAGGCCCGAATCACCGCCTACGAGACTCTGCTCGCCGAAGCGCGCGACAAGCCTCTCGGCACGGCCCAGATCGTCGTTCCGCCGGGGCCCCGGCTCGGCGATCTGGTCATCGAGGCCAAGGATCTCCGCAAAGGCTACGGGGACCGGCTGTTGATGGAGGGGCTCGACTTCCGTCTTCCACCGGGTGGCATCGTCGGCGTCATCGGCCCTAACGGCGCCGGCAAGACGACTCTGTTCCGCATGATCACCGGAAGCGAACAGCCGGACGGCGGTAGCCTGCGCGTCGGCGATACGGCGGTGCTCGGCTACGTCGATCAGTCGCGCGACGCTCTCGCACCCGATAAGACGGTCTGGGAGGAAATCTCCGACGGTCTCGACGAGATCGAACTCGGCAAGCGGAAAATGCAGAGCCGTGCTTACGTCGGCCAGTTCAACTTCCGGGGGCCGGACCAGCAGAAGCCGGTCGGCCAGCTCTCGGGCGGCGAGCGCAACCGCGTGCACCTGGCCAAGATGCTGAAGTCGGGCGCCAACGTGCTTCTGCTCGACGAGCCGACCAACGACCTCGATGTCGAGACCCTGCGGGCGCTCGAGGATGCGCTCGCTGAGTTCGCCGGCTGCGCCGTGGTCATCAGCCATGACCGCTGGTTCCTCGACCGCCTCGCCACCCACATCATCGCCTTCGAGGGCGACAGCCAGGTGGTGTGGTTCGAGGGCAACTACGAGGACTACGAGGCCGATCGCCGCCGCCGGCTCGGTGCCGATGCCGATCAGCCTCACCGCATCAAGTACAAGCCGCTGAAGCGCGGGTAGGGGAGAGCATCCGCGGCGGTACCGACATCAGGGTCAAGGCGTCTCGCCGCCCTCGGGGCCCCAGAACACGACCCAGGTGGCGAAGTCGTCGGTGAAATCTTCGAAGCGATGGACCTCTCTGGCAGGGACGAACAACACATCGCCCGGACTGAACCGCCGCCGATCGTCGCCGCGGACGAACCAGCCCTCGCCGGCGATGACGATATAGATTTCGTCCTGGGTGTGTGGCGATTGGGGATCGGAGCCACGCGGCGCATAGACCCCGACCCGCATGGTCCCGTGCCGGACGGGGTAGTGGAAGCGCGGGCCGTCGGGCGAGGCGTCGATCGCGTCGATGATGTCTGCGAGCGAAACGTGCCAATCAGCCATGGGATTGGACCTCTCTGCAGGTCGCGAATTACCGCGCGATGCGCTTAAGCGTTCCCTTGATCTCGCGGACTTTCTCGCCATTGACGAACCGGCGAAACAGGAGGCGAAGTCCGTCCTCGGTAAGCGTGCGGTCATAGATCTGCGTTTCCAGATCGCCGTTCTCGGCGATCGAGACCAGGATGACCGAGAGCGTATCGCCGGCGATGCGCGCCCAAACCACCGGCGCACCGGTCATCGGATCGACGACGACCGGCTTTCCCTCGCCATCGGTGCGGGCGACGGTGAACACGTTGGGGTTCCGCGACGGCCGGAAGTTGTAGAGGTGGCGATCCAGGCGTTTTTTGCCGCCCGGCTCGTGGATGGTTGTTTCCCAAAGCAGGGTGAAGCCGCCGAACTAGCCGTAGGCAGTGACCAGCACCCGGAGGTCGCGGTTCTTGACCTCGCCCATGGGAAACAGCGTACGTCCCCGAAAGTCGCCGAAGAATTCGCGGATTGCGGCGTCGGCCTCGGCCATATGTCCCGCCCGCGGCGCAAGAGCCGTGACGGCGATGATCAGCAGCGGAAGAAACGCGCGCATCGAACCGGGATCCCTCGGGGCGCCGACAGGGGCATTCTTCCCTACCGTGCCACGCCGACGCGCGCAAGCGACGAAGGCGCGAAGTTTGCACTTCGGGAGCGGTTGTGCCGCCTCAACGGCACGGGCGCGAACAGATGGGAATCCGGACGGCCGCTTTCTGCGCCGCGGCCTCAACCTTCAACGCGTCGACCTTGTCTCGCAGGGCCTCGATCAGGACCGATACCTTGTCGCCCCCCTGGCGCACGGTAGATCCGAAATCCGACCGTACCGTCCGGCTCATCGACGTTCCCTCCACGGCGACGTCGACAATGCGGAGGGACTCACTCCCTCCGTGCACCCGCCAGTCGACCAGGATCCGTTGGGTGCCTCCGGGTTGCACGACCTCGGACCTGACGACGACCGTGTTACGGCCCAGGTCAACGGATCGGATGACGTGGACCGTTTGGCCGGCATACTCGCCGAAACGAGCGGCATAGCCCAGCGCAATCCAGTCCTCGAATAGGGCGAGGAATTCCTGCCGTTCCGAGACGGTCGCCCGCCGCCAGTGGCGGCCCAGGACCCACCGGCCGATGGCTTCGATGTCGAAATAGTCGGTCATCAGGCCGCGGACGCGCCGCACGCGCTCGTCATGCGCGAGACCCTCCTCGGTCAGGAGTTCGATTCCCTTCGCGGCAAGTTGTCGGATGAACTGTTCGGCGCGATCGGTGGAAGCAGCGGCTGCCGGAACGAAGGCCGCGGGCGCCAAAAGCGCCGCGACAAGCCCCGCAAGGAACCGCCGCCGCGCTGGCCCTGTCACTGTGCGGGAACCGACGCTTTTTCTTCGGCGGAGGGCATCTTCGGCGAGGGCAGGGCGCCGAAGCCGGGGGTCGGTGTGAGTGACGGATCGCCGTTGCTGATTCCGGCTTTTCGGCGCTGGCGGTACAGGCTCCGCACAGCGGCATAGAAATCGAACGAGGACTTCTCGAGGTCCTCGAGGGCGTCGTAGTTACGGGTCCGGAAGTCGACGACGTTGGCACCTGTCTTTATGCCGGCTGCGACGTCACCGGTGTCGGTGTTGTACGACCACCAGAAGAACGGATCCATCACTATGTCGACGAGGAAACCGATGCCGTCGCGCGGGTTCGACGGACCGATGATCGGCAGCATCAGATAGGGGCCTTCTTCGACACCCCGAACGGCGAGCGTCTGGCCGAAATCCTCGCCATGGTATTCGTGGCCGAGTTCCGCCGCCCGATCGAAAAAGCCGCCAATGCCATAGGTCGTGTTGATGACAAACCGCATCACCGTCGTGCCGGCCCGGTCCATATCCCCTTGAAGCAAGTCGTTGGCGAGAATGATCGGCGTGCGCAGGTTGTTGAGCATGTTGTGCACGCCCTCCTGCCCCGGAGGGGGCATGATCCCGCCGTAAAACTCCGCCGCCGGCTTCAAGAACATGGTGTCGAGGCCGCGGTTTACGGAGAAGATGGCCCGGTTCAAGGGTTCGGCCGGATCGTTGATCTCGCGGTACTCGGCGGCGGCTTCGGAGTTCGATGGATCAGGAGGGGCTGCGCACCCGCCAACCAGCCCGATCACGGCCAACGCGACGCCGAGACGTGATCCACGAAAACCCGAAACGACGTCACCCCATCCGATCAAATCTGCAACCATCCTCGCTCCGTAGGTCCGACTTACTCACCTGGTCATACCGCCAACCGCATACGCAGTCCCCTCAGCGGTACGACGGTTGCGAACCCACGCAGGCCGGTCCCCAATCACGCACACGTGTTAACAACCTACCATAGGTGCGGGGCGAAAACCAACGGCACCACGGACCGTGGTTCCGCGAACAGACCCACCCGTTGCGGAATTGCAACAGTCGCTGAACTCCGTCCTTCTTACGACGCGCCACCCCGCCGAACGGCGGGTCGAAAGCTCCCGGGGCTGCCAAGAAAAAGAGCCTGGACAACGCGTTCTCTATAATATAAAGATATCTTTATATCTGCATTCAAAAGGCGCCAAAAAAACATGGCCGACACGATGAAGAGCTTGCTTGCCGCGTTGCGCGCCGCTGCGGACCCGACGCGGCTCCGGTTGTTGGCGCTGTGCGACGGTAGCGAACTGACCGTCAGCGAACTGGTGGGGATCGTCAGGCAGAGCCAGCCCAGGGTTTCGCGGCATCTACGTATTCTCGTCGATGCAGGCCTTCTGGAACGGTTTCAAGAAGGCGCCTTCGTCTTCCATCGCCTTGCTGGCGCTGATCCGGGTGCGGCGGCGGCGCGTCGCCTGGTCGCCATGGCGCCCCGGAACGACGAGACCCTCACCGCCGATGCCGACCGCCTGGCCGCCGTAAAAGCGCACCGGGCGCGCATCGCCAGCGCCTATTTCAGCCGCAATGCCGGCCAATGGGATCGCCTGCGCACGCTTTATGTGGACGAACGGCACATTGAAAGTGTTGTCGGCGACCTGCTTGGAGGCGTCACGGGGGGCGATCTTCTCGACATCGGCACTGGAACGGGACGTGTGCTCGAAGTGCTGGCGCCGCGTTTCCGCCGCGCCCACGGCATCGATCTGTCGCGCGAGATGCTCGCCGTGGCGCGTTCGAACCTCGAGCGGGCGCAGCTCGACAACTGCTCGGTCCGCCATGCCGACATGTATCGTCTGCCATTTGGTGAAGCCTCGTTCGACGCCGTCACCATCCACCAGGTTCTGCATTTTGCGGAGAATCCGGGGAGCGTGATCACCGAGGCAGCCCGCGTCCTGCGCCCGGGCGGCACGTTGTTGGTGGTTGACTTCGCGCCCCACGACCTCGAAAACCTCCGCTCCGAACATGCCCACCGCCGTCTCGGCTTCGATGTTTCGGAGGTCGACGCGTGGTGCGGCTCGAGCGGTCTTCAGGTGGAGGACGTCGTGCATTTGCCCGGCAAGACATTGACGGTGACCGTCTGGAAGGCCTCTCGGCCAGCGGCCCAATCGCGTTCGGCGGCCTGAGCCATGACGGACTTGAAGGACCTGGCCCGAACACTGGCCGCGGCCCACGGCGGACTGCCCATCGCCTCGCCGCTGCCCCGCGACGTCGAGGTGTCGTTCGAGTTCTTTCCTCCGCGCACGGAGAAGATGGAGCAAACCCTGTGGACGTGCATCGAGCGCTTGGCGACGCTGGAGCCGGCCTACGTGTCCGTGACCTACGGTGCCGGCGGCTCGACCCGTGAACGCACCCACGCGACGGTCCTGCGGATTCGCAGCGAAACCAGTCTCGAGCCGGCGGCGCACCTGACCTGTGTCGGTGCCGACCGGGACGAGATCGACGAGGTCGCGCGCACCTATTGGGACGCCGGCATCCGCCACATCGTCGCGTTGCGGGGAGACCCGCCCGAGGACGCGGACCGGTACGAGCCCCATCCGGGCGGCTATGCCTATGCATCAGACCTGGTTGCCGGGCTCAAGCGGATCGCCGATTTCGACATCAGCGTCGCCGCCTATCCGGAAACCCACCCGGAAGCGGCGAGCGCCGAGGCCGACCTTGACAACCTCAAGCGCAAGATCGACGCGGGCGCCAGCCGCGCGATCACCCAGTTCTTCTTCGATGTCGACACCTACTTCCGTTTCGTCGAGCGGGCGCGGGCGGCTGGCATCTCGGTGTCGACCATTCCGGGCATCCTTCCGGTCACCAATTTCGCCCAGGTCGCCCGCTTCGCCGACGCCTGCGGTGCCGCGGTGCCGGCGTGGATGGCGGAGGTGTTCGAGAACCTCGACGATGCGCCGGAGACCCGGCGTCTGGTCGCTGCCTCGGTGGCGATCGAACAATGCCGGGCGCTGCATGCCGGCGGCGTCCGACAGTTCCACTTCTACACATTGAACCGCGCCGAGCTCGCCTTCGCCATTTGCCACGTTCTCGGCGTGCGGCCATGGCAGGACATCGACCGCCGGCCCGAAGCAGTTCAACGCTCCGCGGAGGCGCCCACATGACCACCGGCGACGACCGCATCGCCGCGCTGAAGGCGGCGGCGGAGACCCGCATCCTCGTCCTCGACGGGGCCATGGGGACGATGATCCAGGACCGGGGTTTGTCCGAAGCCGACTACCCGGGCGAGCGGTTCGCCGACTGGCCGAGCGACCTCAAGGGCAACAACGACCTGTTGAGCCTTACGGCGCCGGGCGTCATCCGCGACATCCACGACGCCTTCCTCGACGCCGGTGCCGACATCGTCGAGACCAACACCTTCAACGCCACGACCATCTCGCAGGCGGACTACGGCATGGAGGCGGTGGCCCGCGAGATCAACGTCGAAGGCACCAGGATCGCCCGCGAGGCCGCCGACGCGTGGACCGCGAAGAACCCCGACAAGCCGCGCTTCGTCGCCGGCGCCATCGGCCCGACCAACCGCACCGCGTCGATCTCGCCCGACGTCAACGATCCGGGTCTGCGCAACGTCACCTTCGACGATCTGCGCGAGGCCTACGGCGAGGCGGCCGACGGTCTGATCGAGGGCGGCGCCGATCTTCTGCTCGTCGAGACCATTTTCGACACCCTGAACGCCAAGGCCGCGCTGTTTGCCATCGACGAGGTGTTCGAGGCGCGGGGCGTCGTGTTGCCGGTGATGATCTCGGGCACGATCACCGACTTGTCGGGGCGGACGCTGTCGGGCCAGACGCCGGAGGCGTTCTGGAACTCGGTGCGCCACGCCAAGCCATTCTCCATCGGCTTCAACTGCGCGCTCGGTGCCGAGCAGCTCCGGCCCTACGTGGCCGAGCTGGCCCGCGCTGCCGATGTGCGCGTCAGCGCCTATCCCAACGCCGGCCTGCCCAACGAGTTCGGCGGCTACGACCAGACGCCCGAGGAGATGGGCCGCCACATCCGCGAGTGGGCGTCGTCCGGGCTGGTCAACATCGTCGGCGGCTGCTGCGGCACGACGCCCGCGCACATCCGCGACATCGCCGACCTCGTCGCCGGGCTGCCGCCACGGCCCGTCCCGACGCTGCCCCGCGAGCTTCGCCTTTCCGGGCTCGAACCCTTCAAGCTCGCGTCGTGAACGGCATCTTCGTCAACATCGGCGAGCGGACCAACGTCACCGGGTCCGCCAAGTTCCGCCGCCTGATCCTCGAGGACGACTACGAGGCGGCGCTGGCCATCGCCCGCGACCAGGTGGAGAACGGCGCCCAGATCATCGACGTCAACATGGACGAGGCGATGCTGGACTCGGAAGCGGCGATGACCCGCTTCCTCAACCTCATCGCCACCGAGCCCGACATCAGCCGGGTGCCGATCATGATCGACTCGTCGAAGTGGTCGGTGATCGAAGCCGGGCTGAAGTGTGTGCAGGGCAAGGCCATCGTCAATTCGATCAGCCTCAAGGAGGGCGAGGACGCCTTCATCGAGGTGGCCCGGCAGGTGCGCCGCTACGGCGCCGCGGCGGTGGTCATGGCCTTCGACGAGGAAGGGCAGGCCGACACGGCGGATCGCAAGTTCGAGATCTGCGAGCGCGCCTACCGGCTGCTCGTCGACACCGTCGGCTTCCCGCCCGAGGACATCATCTTCGATCCCAACATCTTCGCCGTCGCCACCGGTATCGAGGAGCACGACGACTACGCCGTCGCCTTCTTCGAGGCGACGCGGCGGATCAAGGACGCGCTGCCGCACTGTCACGTCTCGGGCGGCGTCTCCAATGTCTCGTTCTCGTTCCGCGGCAACAACACCGTGCGTGAGGCCATGCACTCGGCGTTCCTCTACCACGGCATCGCCGCCGGCCTCGACATGGCCATCGTCAACGCCGGCCAGATCACCGTCTACGAGGAGATCCCGGCGGACCTGCTGGAGCGGGTCGAGGACGTTCTGCTGAACCGCCGGGCTGACGCGACCGAACGCCTCCTGGAGATCGCCGAGCAGTTCCGCGGCGGCGCCAAGGAGAAGGTTGTCGACCTTCGGTGGCGCGAGGCCGACGTCGATGCGCGGCTCTCGCACGCGCTGGTCAACGGCATCACCGAGTTCATCGAGGCCGACACCGAAGAGGCGCGGGCGCGGGCCGCCCGCCCGCTCGAGGTCATCGAGGGGCCGCTGATGGCCGGCATGAACGTGGTCGGCGACCTGTTCGGCTCGGGCAAGATGTTCCTGCCGCAGGTGGTCAAGAGCGCGCGGGTGATGAAGCAGGCGGTGGCCTATCTGCTGCCCTACATGGAGGCGGAGAAGGCGGCCGGCGAATCGTCGTCGAATGGCAAGATCGTCATGGCGACGGTCAAGGGCGATGTCCACGACATCGGCAAGAACATCGTCGGCGTCGTGCTCCAGTGCAACAACTACGAGGTCGTCGATCTCGGCGTCATGGTGCTGGCGGCGACCATCCTGGAGACGGCGAAAAACGAGAACGCCGACATCATCGGCCTTTCAGGGCTGATCACGCCGAGCCTCGACGAGATGTGCTACGTCGCCGCCGAGATGAAGCGCCAGGGCTTCGAGACTCCGCTGCTCATAGGCGGGGCAACCACGTCCAAGGTCCACACCGCGGTCAAAATCGCCGTCAACTACGACGGCCCTCTGGTCTACGTCACCGATGCATCGCGCGCCGTCGGCGTCGTCGGCAGCCTAATGTCGGAGACCGACGCCGGCACCTTCGCCGCCGATGTGCGCGACGAATACACCAACATCCGCGACGCCCATGGCCGCGGCCAGGCGGAGAAGAAACGGATCAGCATCGCCGACGCCCGCGCCAACCGCACCAAGATCGACTGGCCGGCCTATACGCCGTCGGCACCGGCGCGGCCGGGGATCACCGTGTTCGACGACTACGACCTCGCCGAGCTGGTCACCCGAATCGACTGGGGGCCGTTCTTTCAGACCTGGGAGCTGGCGGGGCGTTTCCCCGACATCCTCGACGACGCCACCGTCGGCGAGGCGGCGCGGTCGCTCTACGTCGATGCCCAGGCGATGCTGCAGCGGATCGTCGGCGAGAAGTGGCTGACGGCGCGGGGCGTCATCGGGCTGTGGCCGGCCAACACGGTCGGCGAGGACGACATCGAGGTGTTCACCGACGGGAACCGCTCCGGCGTGCTCGCCACCATCCACACGCTCCGCCAGCAGATGGCCCGCGACCGCGCCGACCGGGCGCTCGCCGATTTCGTCGCCCCCCGGGAGAGCGTCGTCGTCGACCACATCGGCGGCTTCGCCGTCACCGCCGGGCACGGCGCCGACGACGTCGTCCGCGACTTCGAGGGCCGCCACGACGACTACGCCGCGATCATGGTCAAGGCGCTCGCCGACCGCCTCGCCGAGGCCTTCGCCGAACGCATGCACGAGCGGGTGCGGACCGAGTTCTGGGGCTACGCGGACGGGGAATCGCTCACCAACGAAGACCTGATCGCCGAACGCTACGTCGGCATCCGCCCGGCGCCCGGCTATCCGGCGTGCCCCGACCACACCGAGAAGCGCACCCTGTTCGCGCTCTTGGAGGCCGAGAAGAACGCCGGGATCGCGCTCACCGATTCGTTCGCCATGGTGCCGGCGGCGTCGGTGTCGGGCTATTACATCGCCCACCCCGAGGCCCGCTATTTCGGGGTCGGGCGCATCCACCGCGACCAGGTCGCCGACTACGCCCGGCGCAAGGGCATCACCGTCGCCGAGGCCGAACGCTGGCTCGCCCCCAACCTCGCCTACGACCCGGATCTGGGAGAGGCGAGGTAGGGGAGCTATCCAACAATCGTCATCCACAATCCCGCCGCAATTGAGCACTATCTGGTCGCCGCTGTTGCCACGTTCTGGGGGATTGCCATGCGTCCGCGCCCGACCGTCCTTCGCCTGTTCGCCGTATTCCTGGTTGCCGTGTCACTGGCCGCCTGCGCCGAGACCCGCACCCGCGAGAGCACCGGCCAGTACGTCGACAGCGCGGCCATCACCACCAAGGTCAAGACCGCGATCCTCCAGGACCCGGAGCTCAGTGTGCTGTCCATCAAGGTGACCACCTTCAAGGGCAAGGTGCAGCTCTCGGGCTTCGTCGATACGCCAGAACTCAAGGCCAAGGCGGGCAAGGTTGCGGCCGCGGTCGAGGGTGTACGCGCTGTCGAGAACGACCTCGAGGTCAAGTAGTTCGCGCTGCCGCCGGCCTTTGCAACCGACGCCAGATATGGGGCGTCACCGTCACCTCGAGGTCGTGGCAGGCGACTGTCGGCGAGGTGCTAAGCAGCCTCGGCCGACTTGGAACCGTACTCGAACCGCGTCGAAATCGTCGTGTCGGACCGGAAGCTGTGTTTGATCGGACAGGCCGCCGCGGCGGTCTCCAGTTGTGCCCGGACGTCTTTCGCGAACGTCTTCGGCACATGAACCGTCACGTCGATCGACGTGATCCGGGTTTCCGGTTGACCGCCGAAGAACACGTCGATGTCGGCATGCGAACTCGTTAGGTCGAGCCCGCGCCGCTCGGCGAACGTGGCCATCGAGATGAGCATGCAGGACCCGAGTCCCGCCGCGACGAGGCTTTCGGGGCCGAACTCCTCACCCCGAGTCATCGAGCAATCGACGGCAACCCGCTTGGCGTTCCGCGTATTGAGCGCTTCGTATTGCTGGTTGCCGGTATAGGTGACTTCCACCCGGCTCATGGCGTCCTCCATCGGATGCATTCGTTCCCGGTGGCGGGGACGATCCTTTGGAAACGGCAAACCGCGCACAGCGGCGCACCACCGCGCGTGGCTTCGACGTTTCTCAGGTAATTCCCCAATCCATTCATGATGCACCGACAACATGAGAAATACTACAATTAATGTAAATTATTTAAAAGAAACTTCAATTTATAGGTTTTTCTTGAGCCGTTCGGCGAGCCGTCTCATCTGGCTTCGGCTTGCGCTCCGAACGCTTGAGCGCCACATATCGTGCGCCGACTACGATGAGAGGGGCGCGACATGTGGTTCTCGCTGAAATCAGCAAAGGCGGCCATGGTCTCGAAGGCCGACGCCCTGCCGGGCCGCGCGGACGAAATGCCGGTGCCGCCGCGTCACGACGTGCTGGGCACGCCGATGAAGCCGCCGTTCCCCGAGGGCCTCGAAACCGCGGTGTTCGGGCTGGGGTGCTTCTGGGGTGCCGAGCGCAAGTTCTGGCAGGCGCCGGGCGTCTACACCACGGCGGTGGGCTACGCCGGCGGGTTCACACCCAACGCAACCTACGAGGAGGTCTGCTCCGGGCTCACCGGCCACACCGAGGCGGTGCTGGCGGTGTTCGATCCGGCCAAGACCAGCTACGACGCGCTCTTGCGGCTGTTCTGGGAGTCCCACGACCCGACCCAGGGCATGCGCCAGGGCAATGATGTGGGCAGTCAGTACCGTTCGGCCATTTACACGACGTCCGCCGAGCAGCGCCGCGCCGCGGAGGCGTCCCGCGACGCCTACCAGAAAGCGCTGACCGCCGGCACTTTTGGCCGCATCACCACCGAGATCGCCGATGCCGGCCCGTTCTGCTACGCCGAGGCCTATCACCAGCAGTACCTTGCCAAGAATCCAGGCGGCTATTGCGGTCTCGGCGGCACCGGCGTGAGCTGTCCGGCGGGCGTGACGGCGAGCTAGACACCTGAACGCGACGCAGGTCTGTCGTTCCCCGTTTTGATGCCGGCGGGGCGGTGGTCTAGGCTCCCGCCCCATGTCCGCACCCCGCCGCCCGCTGTTGCACTGGCTTCTGCTGTTCGCGCTGGTTGTGATGTGGGGGAGTTCGTTCGCCTTCACCAAGGTCGCCGTCACCGCGCTTGCGCCTGAGGCGGTGGTCGCCGCGCGGCTCGCCATTGCCGCCGTTGTCCTTATCGTCGTCGGTGTCGCGCTCGGCCGCAGGGTGCCAGTGGGGCGGCGGCTGTGGGCCTATTCGGCGGCAATGGCGGTGGTCGGCAACGCGCTGCCGTTCGTGCTCATCAGTTGGGGCCAGCAGGGCATTTCGTCGGGACTCGCCGGCATCCTCATGGCGGTGATGCCGCTGACGACAATGGTGCTGGCGCATGTCTTCGTCGAAGGCGAGCAGCTGACCCCGGTCAAGGTCGCCGGTTTCGTCGTCGGTTTCCTGGGCGTCGTCGTGCTGATCGGGCCGGAGGCCCTGGTGGCGCTGGGCGGCTCGCGTTCGGCGCTGGTCTCCCAGCTTGCCGTTCTCGGCGGGGGCGTCTGCTACGCGGTGAACACCATCCTCGCCCGGCGCCGTCCGCCCGCCGACGCCATCGCCACGGCCGCCGGTGTGACTGTCATCGCCGCTGTGCTGATGGTTCCGGCGGCCGCCGCCGGCGATGCCCGGATGACGCTTGACGTGCCTGTCCCGGCGCTGGTTGCCGTCACCGTCCTCGGCGTGATGTCGACGGCCGTGGCGACGGTCGTCTACTTCCGGCTGGTCGCCGCCGCCGGCCCGAGCTTTCTCTCGCAGATCAATTACCTGATCCCCGTCTGGGCGGTGGGCGTCGGCGTCACGGTGATGGGCGAGGAGCCGGAGTGGTCGGCGCTCGGCGGCCTTGTCCTGGTGCTCGCCGGGATCGCCCTCAGCGAACGCGGACGGGCGAGCCCTTCGGCGGTCGCGGAGGTCACAGAATCTCGGCGGTGAACTCCATGTGCACCCGCTTGCGCAGCGAATCGATGGACCTCAGCGCATTGACCAGAGTCGACTTGTGGCGCTTGTTCAGCGAATCCGGGTTGATGTGGTAGTTGACCCGGCGGCCGGCCTTGAAGTCCTTGATCTGCTTGCGCAGCAGGATATCGGTGATGACGTGGGAGGCGTTGGTCAGGTCTTCCTTTTCGGTCACCATCAGGACGCCGTGTTCCTCCAGTCCGACGATCCGATCGAGTGTCGATGTCTCCTCGACGCCCTCGCGGAGCGCCAGGAGGCGGATGGCGCCGACCAGCGGGATCGTTCCCGTGTACTTGAGGTCGACCTGCCCCCGGTATTCGTCCTTGTCCTTCTCGGTGACGATGCGCCCGAACATGCCGAGCGCGACGTTGTGATCTGACTTGTCCTGGAACATCTGGCGCAGGAAGAAATGGTTGTGGCGCACCATTCCGGTGACCGCATTGCGCAGCTCCCGGGCGAGCGCGCGGTCGCCCCACACCGGCTGGAAATCGAAGAAGATGTCGGAGAGCCGGATGGCGACGAAGTTGCTTTTCCGGCCCCACGAAGTGATCTGCTCGATCCACTGGCTCAGCGTCTTGCGCCACAGCGGATTCATCGCCATGCAATACCCGTTGCAGTACGGCAGCCCGATGTCGTTGAGGTCGCGGCACATGCGTTCGGCCAGCTCGATGAAGTAGGTATCGATGCGGCCGTGGTCGGCATCCGGGTAGTCGGTGAGGATGAAGCCGTTATCTTGGTCGGGGAAAAGGTAGTTCTCGCCGCGCCCGCCGGAGCCCATGACGATGGTCGAGGCGACGACGGGCGGCGCTCCCCAGCCTTCCGATTCCATGGCGCTGATGGCGCCCTCGCCAACGCGCCGGTACATGTCGTTGTTGATGTGCGAAATCATCTGTTGGATTTCAGGCGCGGGGACGTTGTCGCCGAACAACTCCTCGGCGAGTTCGACCAGGGCGTCCTTGACTTCGTGCAGTCCTTCGACGGTGTCTTCGTGGGTCAATTGTTCGATCTGGCCCATCAGCCGCTCGGACGCGGCACCAAGCGCATCGTGCAAGTGAAGCCCGCCGACGAGCCGTCCATCGCGGTCGACCACAGGCATGTGGCGCAGCCGGTTCCGCCGCATCCGGGCGATGGCTTGATAAAGGTAGTCGCGGCGCTGAATGGTCATCACCGGCGATGTCATCGCCGATTCGACCGGCGTCTCGGGCGGAATGCGGAAGGCGATTCGGCGCGCGATGTCCTGCTCGGTGATGATGCCGATGGGCCGCACATTGGGATCGACAACGATGGCGCAGGATGCCCGTTCGGCGGTGATTCGAGCGATCAGATCGGAGCAGGTCGTGCCCTCGCGGACGGCAAGAATCTCCGTCCTGGGATGCATCGCTTCGCGGACAAGGAGGCGAAACACCGCGGTCTGCGACGGCTCGGTTGCCTTCTGCGCCTTGCGTGCCATCTCAATATCCGTGAACATTAAACACAGAAAGCCGGCTCGTAGCGATGACAAAGCCGGCGGCGGAACAAGAACCTAAAAAAGCCCCGTGAGACTGAGAAGCGATCAAACCACCGGACGGCAAGGGATTCAAGGGCCTCGCGCGAACCGTTGAGTTTTAATGAAAGACGAATTCTGCCAAATGATGCATTCATCCGCATTAAATCGCACGTTTGTTGCGTCCCGTCGCCGTGTTTTGGCGTATTGTGCGCGCTGATGGAAAATGTTATGGATGACGTACTCTGGTTCTGGGGGTCGTATACCTGCGGAAATCAGGGTCAACGTCGAACGAGAAATACGGGGAACGTAGGGCATCCCCGCGGTTTGTTATGCGGAGCCGGAGGCGGCCTAGCGGAGAGCGGAACGTCTCCGAAGACACCATGAGTCCATTCGGACCACAGGGAACGTCTTTGTCCGGACAACCTCCTGTCATCGTTCGACACCGGCGGTCGCCTGAGGGCGGTTCGCGGCGGACGCCGGTATCTTGACGTGAAGTGGGGTGTGAGGCCCTTGGGGCCAGTTGACGCGCTGCTGCTATAGGGACCGACAGATAGGGGAGAACTGCCTTGACACCGAAAGTCTATTGGCTGTTCGCCTTCGTGGTACTCTACTGGGCCTACTGTATCTTCTGGGGCATCCGTGGGGCACGCATGGCGAAAACGGCGAGCGATTACTTTATCGCTGGCCGTCAGCTTTCGTTGTGGGTCTTCGTGCTCGCGGCGACCGCGACATCATTCTCGGGCTGGACCTTCATGGGCCACCCCGGACTGGTTTACCGCGATGGGTTCCAGTACGCATACGCGTCGTTCTACACCATCACCATTCCGTTCACCGGCGTCATCTTTTTGAAACGCCAGTGGATTCTGGGCAAGCGCTTCGGCTACGTCACGCCGGGCGAGATGCTTTCGGACTACTTCCAGGGTGACGGTATCCGCATCCTGACGGTGCTGGTGGCGCTGCTGTACTCGATCCCGTACCTGGGCGTGCAGCTCGGGGCGTCGGGCTTCTTGTTCAACGTGCTCACCGACGACCTGGTCGGCCGCACCTTCGGCATGTGGCTGCTGTCGCTGGTCGTGCTGATCTACGTGGCCTCGGGCGGCCTCCGCGCCGTGGCGTACGTGGATACGGCGCAATGCATCCTGCTGGCCCTCGGCATCATCATCACCGGCATCATCGCGCTCAACGCGGCCGGTGGCTGGGATTCCCTGCAGGCGGGTCTCGCCAAGCTGGCGGCGTCCGACGTCGGCAAGTGGGGCACGACGAAGGGATATGGCGGCGGCGACTACAACGCCTACTTCGCCATCCCCGGCGTGATCCAGTGGACCGCGGGCCTCGGCAAGGAAACGCCGGTCGGTGGTCTGTGGACCGGCATCATGTGCCTGACCTACATGTTCGCGCTGATGGGCATCCAGTCCGCCCCCGCGTTCAGCATGTGGTCGTTCTCCAACACCAACCCCAAGCCCTTCGCGCCGCAGCAGGTGTGGGCCTCGTCGTTCGGCATCGGTCTGATCCTGTTCTTCTTCACGGCGTTCCAGGGCATGGGTGCGCACCTGCTGGGTGCCACGCCGGACGCGGCCGAACTGGTCAAGGATATCATGCCGAACATGAAGGACGGCGCGTTCATCCTGCCTGACCTGACGGCCAACAAGCAGGGCGGTCTGGTGCCGCACTACTTCAACCTGATCGGCGACACGATGCCGTGGCTGGTCGGCATTCTCGCCGTCTGCGCCCTGGCGGCGATGCAGTCGACGGGTGCGGCGTACATGTCCACGGCCGGCGGCATGCTGACCCGCGACCTGTACAAGCGCTACCTCAACCCGACCGCTTCGCACACCACTCAGAAGCTGTTCGGCCGTCTCGGCGTTGCGTTCATCGTCGTCAGCGCCCTGGTGGTTGCCACCTTCTCCAAGGACGCGCTGGTTCTCCTCGGCGGCCTGGCGGTGGCCTTCGGCTTCCAGATGTGGGTGCCTCTGGCTTCGGTGTGCTGGTTCCCGTGGTTCACCCGCCAGGGTGTGACGTGGGGCTTGGCGGCCGGTCTGCTGGCCGTGATCTTCACCGAGACCCTCGGTCAGACGGTCGCTGGATTCTTCGGTGCGGAACTGCCGTGGGGCCGCTGGCCGTTCACCATCCACTCGGCTGGTTGGGGCATGATCTTCAACCTCGGTATCGCGGTCATCATTTCGGCGATGACCCAGAACGAGGGAGAGATGGCGCATCGGATGAAGTACCACACCTTCCTCAAGGAACATGCGTCGCTGCCGGCATCCAAGCGCGGCCTGATCCCGATTGCGTGGATCATTACCCTCGCGTGGATGTTCTTCGGCATCGGCCCCGGCGCCGTCATCGGCAACGACATCTTCGGTTCGCCCGATGCCGGTACGCCGGACGCCTGGACCTTCGGGATGCCGTCCATCTGGGCTTGGCAGATCCTGTTCTGGATCCTCGGCGTGTTCATGATGTGGTTCCTCGCCTACAAGATGGAGATGTCCACCGTGCCGGAGACGGAAATTACCGCTCTGGTCGAGGACATCGGCGACACCACGCTCGAGAAGCCGAGCGTCTAAGCACTCGGCCAGTCGAATCCTATCGGGGGAAGGGCTTGGCCCTTCCCCCCTTTCTTTGCTAGCATCCGGGCCGCGATCCGGCGGGGCATCAGCACCCGGGTCGCTCCACACCACGTACTGTCGCTATGGACGCGTTGCTTTCGCCCCAATACCAGTGGCTCTGGACCGTCGTGCTCGGCGTTGCCTTGTTCATTCCCGTCCGCCAGTTGATCTGGGTCTTGTCCGTTCGGCGTGAGGAGGGAAAGACCGGACAACCGACGGAGGACGGGCGGCTGATCGCGTTGAAGCGCCGGGCCAGCATCACTTCCGCTCTCTTGTGTTTCGTGTTCGCCGTTCTCTACGTCCAGGTCGTTTACAACAGCATCCACGGCCCGTCATGAACGGCAGTCCTCAAGTTCTCCGCCGCTTTATCATCCTGATGGCGTTGCTGACCTTCGGCATGTTCACCTTCTGGATGGTGTACGGCTCGTATCTTGAGTCGCCGGAAGGCGACTACGAGGTACGCGAAGGCGATATCCTGCTCGGCGATCGCAAATACAATGAAGCGATCGAGCGGTTCGATGTGGCGCTCGAGAAATCGCCCAATCACCGGGGAGCAATGATGGGCAAGGCAATCGCCTTGCTACAGAGCGAGCGCTTCGAAGAGGCCGAGGCGGAGTTCACGCGGCTTATTGCATTTCTGTCCGAAAACGTCGCGCCGGACGACCAGACCGGGATCGCGGTGCTCGCCGGCGCCTATGCCAACCGCGGCATTCTTCGTGACTGCGCCGGCCGCTATGAAGACGCGCTGGCCGACTACGCTCAGTCGCTGAAGATCGACGAGGAAGCCGTCGCTGGGCCCGACGTCATCCAAAAGATCCTTTACGGCCGGCCAAGGCCCGCGACGGTTCGCAAACGGGCCGGATATTTGATCAAGCAGTTCCAACTTCCGGAGTCGGAACGGCTGATGCGTGTGCCGGAACTCGACGCCGATCAGCGCATGCACAAGCCGTAGAACGCGCGCGCTTGGCGGCGCGGCCTATCCGAAGCGGATGACGCCGAGCACGTCCTGAAACAGCACCATGAAGAAGAACACCGCCGCGATGCAGCCGAACAGCAGGCGGATGGAGTCAGTGTTCCCGTCGGCATCGCGGAACCGAATGCCGTGCCAGGCGATGTACCCGGTAACGGCAAGAAACACCCAGTTGAAGGCTTCCTCGAACTCGCCCGCAAACTCAAACATGGCGGGACGTTAACGCATATTCCGACATTGGTGAACCACTTCTGACGTCGGGCCTTGGCGAAACCTCTCCAAGGCAGAGCCCATCGGAAGGCGCCGCCGGATCGGCTCCATTGCCGCGCCGAACCCGCGGCAAAACTCGGAATGCAGATGAAGGGAAGGCTCGGGCCGCCGTGGCCCAGACCTACGGATGTCCGGCGCCGTTCGGGCTGTCCGCCCGGCCCCACCTGAAGGCGTTTCCAAAGGGAATCAGTTCGGCCTCGCGGACGCACGGCGGGTAGCAGAAGGACCGACGCGCGACTGCATCCGCTGCCGGCGCCTCCTTTTCGGCCACCCGCACCTGCTCCTGCGCCGCACGATATTTCTCCAGCTTGGCCTTCTGCGCCTCGACGGTCGTACCGGCGACCAGAATTCCCGTGACCATCACGAATACGAGGATCCCGACCGCATAACAGAACCGCCGGACTCCCTGGAGCACCGTCGTATGGTAGTCGTGGTCGTAGCGGTGATAGGCGGCGTCATTTTCGTCGATGAGACCGCGTTCCTCGCGCATCAACACCAACCGGGCGTAGTGCCTCGCCCAGTGAGGCACCTCGTTGTGGAGTATGTACGACGAGAACAGCCGCGCCACGAGCGCTTCGGGCAAGTCCTCGCCAAATCACTCCTTGTATGCCAACTGCAGAAGTTGGAACTCGCCGATCTGCAGCACGTTGGCTGCGCGGCAGACGAGCACGCGCTCGGCGTTTTCGAGTTCCTCACGGTCGGGATGGATGAGGGTTTCGAAGAAGTTCATTGGCGAAGCCCTAACCGATGCGTACCAAAATAGGGGCCGCAACCAACGGCCCTGGACGCTTCCTCCCACCTCTACTATAGAGCATTTCGTGCATGCCGGCCCGTCAAATCGGCGCGATCCAGCAGGTCGTCGCCGGCGCGTGGTCGGCCTGTGACTGGCTGGCGACCATGGTAGGATGGCCGGGCCGGGGGAGAGAAGGGGCATGGAAGTTTTGGTCGTCGATATCGGCGGCTCGCGAGTCAAAATCCGCTGCAGCGGCGAAAAGGACTCACGAAGTCTGCTGTCGGGGCCGGCAATGACGCCGGACAACATGGCCGACGGCGTGCTCAGCCTCGCTTCCGACTGGTCCTTCGATGTCGTTTCGCTTGGCTATCCCGGCGAGGCGCGGTACGGACGGCCGTCGAAAGAACCGAACCATCTCGCACGCGGGTGGGTCGATTTCGACTTCCGAACCGCATTCGGCCGGCCGGTGAAGATCGTCAACGACGCGACAATGCAGGCGCTCGGCAGCTATCAGGGCGGCCGCATGCTGTTCCTGGGGCTCGGCACGGGTCTCGGCTCGGCGATCGTCATCGACAACGTCGTTCAGCCGATGGAGCTGTCGCACCTTCCGTACAAGAATGGCCGCACGTATGGAGATTTCCTGCGCCAGAGCGGGCTGGATCGCATCGGCGTCGAGGCTTGGCGCCAAGAGGTCGCCAACGTGGTCGCGCTCTTGCGCGCCGGGCTCGTTGTCGACTACGTGGTCATCGGCGGCGGCAACACCCGCCATCTCGGCGCACCACCGCCGCACGCCCGTTTGGGCGACAACGCCAATGCCTTCGACGGTGGCTTCCGCTTGTGGCGTGATCCCAATGTCCGGATCTGATCGGGGAGGGGAAATGTGCGATACGCCGTGGTCATAGTTGTCGGCCTGCTCACGGCAGGGTGCGTCAGCTCCAGCATCGTCTCCGCAACCGACACCGGAATCTGGATCAAGGAACCGTTCGTCGGTTCTGGAGACCCGGAAGAAATCGCCACGGAACACTGTGCATCCTTCGGAAAGACGGCGGCGTTCCAGCATCGGGTCGTTGCCGCCGACGGCGAATTCCGCCCGATCCAGGTGTTCGATTGCCGGTGATCCCGGCGGTCCATTGGCTACGAGCGCTTCTCCAACTCGTCGACGGTGCGCGGCCAGTCGGCCTTGAGCAGGCGCGAGAGCGCCCGGTCGGCGAGCAGCTTCCCGCCGGTCTGGCAACGGGCGCAGTAGTTGGTCTCGTTGCTGGCGTAGACGATGCGCTGCACGGGCGCGTTGCAGACAGGGCAGGGCTGTCGGTAGCGGCCATGCACCGCCATGCCGTCGCGAAAGGCGGTGACTTTTTCGGGGAAGCCGTCGCCGGTTTCGCCGCGGAGATTCTCGATCCACTCGGCGAGAACCGCCTGGGTCGCCGCGAACAGTCGAGATACCGCCTCGTCATCCAAGGTCGTCGTGGTCTTCACCGGCGATAGCCGGGCTCGATGGAGGATTTCGTCGGAATAGGCATTGCCGATTCCGCTGAGCAGGCGCGGATCGGTCAGCGCCCGCTTGAGCGTGTGGTTTTCCCGCGTCAGCGCGGCCTTGAAGGCTTGTTCATCGCACGCAAAGACATCGATGCCGCCGGGGTCGTGCCCGGCAAGCGCCTCTTCGCCGCGGACCAAATGCAGCGAGGCGCGGCGTTTGGTGCCGGCCTCGGTCAGTGTCAGCGCACCGTCTGCGAAATCGAAAGCCGCGAGGTCGGTCTTGCGGGTCAGGGCGACGCCCGCGGGGCGCCAATGCAGGCGTCCGGCGATCATCAGGTGCAGGACGGCAAAGAACTCGTCTTCGAAGCCGATGACGATCCGCTTGCCCAGGCGCCGAAAGCCGATGACGTAGCGTCCTTCGACGGCCGCTGGCGGCGGCTCGACCGAACGCAAGAGAAACGGCGAGCCGATCCTGACGTGTTCCAGTCGCGATCCGAGGATTCGCCGCTCCAAGGCTTCGATGTAAATGGTGACGTCGGGAAGTTCCGGCATCGCACGCCCTGGGCCGGCGGCGCTCCGGCGCGCCCGCTCGACGGATCAGTCCTCGAGTCGCTCCAGCTCGCCGCGAACGGTCTTCTCGACGCGGCCGTTGTGGACCCGCGTGAACGCCAGGGCCAGGCCGGTCTCCGTCAAGGTGCGGTTGGGGAGTTACATACTTGACTCCACCTTATTTCTATCTGTATTTGAGGGAGACGACGGTAGGATGGTAGGAGAGAGAGGCTATGAGCAAGTCGACGATCAGCACCTTCCAGCTCTTCGAGATGTTCCCCGATCAGGAGTCGGCGCGGCTCTATCTCGAAGAGCACCGTTGGCGCGACGGCGTGGAGTGTCCCCACTGCGGAAACAGCAAGATCACCGCGCGGAAGGGGTCACGGGTTGGCTACTACCGCTGCCGCGTCTGTAAGGAAGAGTTCACCGTCCGCACCGGGACGGTCTTCGAGCGATCCCATGTCAAGCTGCACCAGTGGATCTACGCCATGTACCTCGTCGTCACGGCGAGGAAGGGCATTTCCTCGATGCAGATGGCGAAGGAACTAGGCGTCACGCAAAAAACCGCGTGGTTCATTCTCGGTCGTTTGCGCGAAGCGTGCGGGGATGACTTTGACAAGCTGCGTGGGATCATCGAAATCGACGAAGCCTATATCGGCGGCAAAGAGAAGAACAAGCACGCCAACAAGCGAGAAAAGCTGGGGCGTGGCCCGGCGGGCAAGCAGCCGGTTCTGGGGATGCGCCAGCGCGGCGGCGAGTCCATTGCCAAACCGATCTCCGCTACTGACCGGGCGACGCTTCACGGCCAAATCAGCCGACATGTGGAGTTCGGCTCCACAATCTACACCGATGAGCACAAGGGCTATTCCGGCCTCGCCCACTACGAGCGGGGCAGCGTTCGTCATAGCGTCGGCGAATATGTCCGCGAGGGTGACATCCACACCAATGGTGTCGAGTCGATGTGGGCACTGCTCAAGCGCAGCATCCACGGCACTTGGCACCATGTCTCCCCGAAGCATCTGGCCCGCTACGTGAACGAATGCACCTTCCGGCTGAATGAAGGTAGCTGCGATCACCACACGCTAGACCGGCTGGTCTCGTTCGCGTCCAAGGCGTTCAACCACCGGATCACATACCAGGAACTCGCATCATGACGGCGCGGGTGCCTAAGGAACTGGACGCTATCACCGATACCGTCCTCGCCTACCGGCCGACGAAGCCCGAGCCTCCGCCAACCGTCGGCACCAGCGCAGAGGCATGGTCAACGTCAATTGCCAGTATCGTTGAGGACGCCGCTCTCCGTCTTGATGCCGGGTACTTCAACCCCGACGTTGACAAGATGTTAGCTGCGATAAGCCAAGCTGGAATGCGGGCCGAAACCCTCGGCTCAATCGCGTCCCGCGTGTTCATCCCCGCACGCTTCGCTCGTGTCTATGTGGCGTCGGATCATGGCGTTCCGTTCCTGCAAGGCAGTCATGTCGTCCACCTTCAGCCCGCCAATCTGAAATACCTATCGCGGGAAGCACACAAGAACCTCGATCAGTGGATTATTCGTTCCGGCTGGCTGCTGGTGACGTGCTCCGGGACCATCGGGAATGTCACGATCTGCCCGCCTGAATGGGATAGCTGGGCAGCATCGCAACACATCCTTCGTATTATCCCCAATGAGAAGAAGTGCCCGAGCGGCTATTTGTGCTCGTTCCTCGCCTCTCCGCTTGGTCAAGCACAGTTGATGGCGAAGATATACGGTGGCGTCGTGGACGAGATCACCGAGGAACAGGTGGCAAGCGTGAAGGTTCCCATGCCGATAGACGATGAGGGGTGGGGCTGGGTTAGGTCGATAGACGCGATGATGAAAAAATCCGTCGCCGAGCGATCAAAGGCGGTGAATTTGTCAACTCAGGCCGTCGATCTATTCATGGACGCCTGGCACAGTCTATGACTGACAACATCTCCTATCTGGTACCGCCGGGAAAAATCCGGTGCTTCATCACCGGCAAGCTACGCAAGGACACGCCCGAAGAAAATGTCCGCCAGCGATGGGCGCGAAGCCTTGTCGAAGAGTACGGCTACCCGAAAGAGGATGTTGGCGTTGAGGTAATGGTACGGATAGGCCGTGCGCGCAAGCGGACGGATATTGCCGTCTATACCCACGACGCGGCCCATCGGCAGGAAAACATCGTCATCGCTATAGAGGTGAAGCGTGATGATACGCTCCCCTCGGACGACAAGGGTGGCGATGGGCAGCTAATCAGTTACATGGCCGCCTGCCCGGCTTGCCGGTTTGGGCTGTGGGTAGGCAGTGAACGCCGGGCTTACGAGAGGCTAGAGGGCGGCGTTGATCGCGTTACCGACATTCCCCGTTTCGGCGCGGACAGACCAAAGCGGCCCTTGCGCGACGATCTGGTGCAAACGCACGAGCTCAAGTCCGTCTTCCGCCGGTGCCACAACTACATCTACGCCAACGCCGGGTTGCAGAAAGCCCCCGCATTCCATGAATTGCTCAAGCTGATCTTCTGCAAGACCTTCGATGAGGAGGAGAGTGGCGACGATCTGCAATTCGGGGTTGATCCCCAGGAACGTCGCAGCACGAGCGGGCAGCGGCGTCTGATGGAAGAGCGGATCGGGCCGCTCTTCCGCCGCGTGACCGATCGCTACCCATTCATCTTCGGAGACGACGATCAAATCAAGCTCGAAGAGCGCGTTGTCGCCTACGTCGTATCCGAGATACAATTCCTGTCCCTGCTCGATACGGAAACCGACGTGAAAGGGGCTGCTTACGAGGAACTAGTAGGAGCTAACTTGCGCGGTGATCGGGGCGAATATTTCACCCCCCGAAACGTCTGCGACATGGCTGTTCGCATGGCGATGTCTCTCTTCGATCAGACAAAACTTACGTCGCTGAAAGTCCTGGACTGCTGCTGTGGTACGGGCGGCTTTCTCGTTTCATGGCTGAACAACCTGCATTCCCTCCTGCTAGAGCAAGAGCGATCCCGACCGCAGCGGAAAGGTTCACCGGAAGAGCGCGCCCGTCGGCGAGTGCACGATGTCTGCACACGCAATCTGTACGGCCTCGACATCAACCCCGATCTAGTGCGCACCTGCCAAATGAACCTAGTTCTGCATGGCGACGGTTCATCGAACATCTACCGTGTCGATTCCACCCGGACCCCTGGCGAATGGGATGGGGAAGCGCATCGGGCTGTACCTTATGGCGCGGTGGATATTCTCTTCACCAACCCGCCGTTTGGTGGCGACGGAAAGATCGACGATGGCCATGTCTTGGACCGATACGAATTGCCCAAATGGGAGACGAAGGCTCCACGCTCTTCGATGCCTGCCGAACACCTTTTCGTTGAAACAGCCCTGGGCTTTGTGAAGCCTGAAGGCTATCTGGTGATCTTGGTGCCAGACAGTATCGTGAACAATCCCGGCCTCCGCTTCATCCGCTCATGGCTTCTGCGGCGCACGCAGATCGTCGCTTCTGTCGGCCTTCCGAAGACAACCTTTGCGGCGAGCAAAGGCATCAAGAATCCGTCCATCCTGATCGTCCGGCGGCTCTCCCCCAATGAGGCCAGGCAGGCGGACGCGGGCTTTCTTCAGGACCCCTACAACGTCTTCATGAGCACGCCGCGCACTTCAGGAATCGACAACCAGGCGAAGCCGGTTTACCGGCGACAACCGAACGGACAGGAAATGGTGGACGAGAACGGCGACAAGATCAGGGATGACCAGATAGGAGGCGTCGTTGAGAAGTTCCACGAATGGCTCGGCGGGGAGTCAAGTATATAACTCCCCAAACAAGCTACCGGTTCTTTGGCCCCAATGCGGGCAGCATCGATTTGGATGGTAGCGTAATCACATATACCGGTTTGGAACCAATCCTTGATCTGACGCTCGCGGACAACATCTTGTTCGATTTCCTGGGCCCACCGGAAACGATAACGCTATCGTCTTTAGGGTTTGGTCGCTCTCTGATCGATTCGACACAAAGCGAAAGCGTCAATTTCACTAACCCGATATCGACGATGACGATCTTGTTCGATGCGCAAACCGACACATTCACTAATCTTGGTCTGGGTTCCGACTTCGCCGCTGAGATAATTGTTAACCCATCCGTCGGCCAGCGTATTCCCGAACCTGGTACGCTCGCAGTGTTTGCCGCCGGACTCGCCGGTTTGGGCTGGGCCCGCCGCCGGAAATCTGCATAGTTTGCTTCCAACCCATTGCCGCGTTGTGAACCCCGGCGATGATGACGACGAACGGCGGTACTCGGGAGCGGCCGTTTTCCTATGTGCGGCCACATGTTCTCCTCGGGCTCATTCCTGATGGTCGCGCCTCACGCCGAAATGACCGATTGGGTCAGGCGCGGACCACTTTGCCTTCGCCGCTGTCCGTCCGTGTCCCGCGTATAAGCGGACCAAAGCCTGCAAGTTCGTCAAATGACCGATGGATATCCGCTGCGTCCGGGGTCGCGGTGTTGGGGACTTCCGTGCCCGGTAGGGTGGCGTCCTAAACTCGGTTCCGGTTGTGGCATCTGGATGCCGAATTTGGGACGCCCACCGATTCGCCGGATTTGAACGAGCGACGGTCCGCAAGGTTCCGATATCGCTCTTACTTTCAGGGTATTGGGGTCTGGCCTTGGAGCTGCCAACAAAATGTTCATCATATGTTCTTTTAGAAGCCCGATTTCCGCAGGCCTTGCTGCGCGATCGGGCGTCTGGTGTTTTTGAGAAGGTCACGAGATATGACGGGATCAACGTCGGAAACGGTCGAGCAGATTGCACCGGACCGGCTTAGACCGTGGGCCCGAAACGCCCGCACGCACTCGGCGAAGCAACTGCGCCAGATTGCCGACAGCATCCGCGCGTTCGGCTTCACCAACCCGGTCCTGATCGACGAGGACGGCACCATACTCGCTGGCCACGGGCGCGTCGCGGCGGCACGAACGCTCGGACGCGATACGGTGCCGTGCCTCAGGATCGAACGTATGACGGCGGAGCAGAAGCGGGCCTATGTCATCGCCGACAACAAGCTCGCCCTCAATGCCGGTTGGGACGAGGAAACCTTGGCCATCGAGCTGCAGGGGCTGCTGGCCACGGGTCTCGACTTCGATATCGGTGTGACCGGTTTCTCCATTTCGGAGATCGATGGACTGATCGAAGGACTGGCGCCGGAAGAGGTTGGCGATCCGATAGAAGACACGATGCCGCCGGATGGGCCGTTGGTGAGCAGGATCGGCGATCTCTGGGAACTGGGACCGCATCGACTTGTTTGTGGCGATGCGCTGGAGGTGGGAACGTAGGCGAAGCTGATGGGTGACGAACGTGCGCGAATGGTTTTCACGGACCCGCCGTACAACGTTCCCATCGACGGGCATGTCGGCGGATCGGGGGCGACCCGGCACCGCGAGTTCGTCATGGCCTCCGGTGAGATGAGCAAGGCCGCCTTCAAAGCGTTCCTGGAGACGGTATTCCGGCACCTTGCGGAATTCTCGATGGACGGTTCGATCCACTACGTCTGCATGGATTGGCGGCACATGGCGGAGATGTTGGCGGCTGGACAAGCCGCCTACGCGGAACTGAAGAACCTGATCGTCTGGGTAAAGGACAATGGAGGGATGGGCACGTTCTACCGCTCTCGCCATGAGCTGATCTTCACCTTCAAGAACGGTACCGCTCCCCACATCAACAGTTTCGAGCTCGGCCAGCACGGACATTACCGCACCAATGTCTGGCAGTACCGCGGGGCGAACTCCTTCGGTAGCGGACGGATGCAGGAGCTTCCGATGCATCCGACGGTGAAGCCGGTGGCGATGATCGCCGACGCGATCAAGGATGTCTCCGAGCGCCAGGGAATTGTGCTCGACGCGTTCGGTGGTAGCGGATCTACCCTGATCGCCGCCCACAAGACAGGGCGTCGCGCGCGCTCAAGTCCCTGGAGAACGAGACGAACCGCGGGCTGCAGGACCACGGCATACACTTCCGCATCACCGTCGGCCTGCCGCGATAGGGGCGGCGCTGAATTCCCGCGGCCGCGCTCGGTCCGGCAACACTTCGAACGCGGGAGAGGGTGGTGGGCCCGGCAGGACTCGAACCTGCAACCAGACCGTTATGAGCGGCCGGCTCTAACCAGTTGAGCTACGGGCCCGGATACCGTGCGGCAGCGAGCCGGAAACAGGTAGCAGAAATCCGGCCCGCTTGCATCGGCCCCGTGGAAATCTTCAACGTCGGCCGTGCGATCAGCCGAGGCTCTCAAGCACCGAGACGAACCGGCGGAGCGGCGCATCGTCGCGGGCGAGACCCAGCGAGGCGGAGAAATGCCCGGCCGGGCGCCGGAACACGTTGGCTTCGGGCACGCCCCAGTCGCGGACCAGCGCCTCGCCCTCGGCATAGAGGGTTACGGTGTCGGTCTCGCCGAGGACGACGACGATTCGATCGGCCGGCAGCGCAGGCTCGCCGATGGGCTCCAGGAGCGGGGCCCAGGCCGCGGCGGCGAGTGGGGTCCAACCGGCTCCGGCGAGCGCGTCGGGTACGCCCAGCGCGCCGGTCAGTCCGCCTTCGAAGGCGATGGCGGTCAGCGAGCGCGACGGCGTCACCAGGAACAGCGCATCCGGGCGCATCTCGTCGGGCCAGTGCCGCGCGGCGACGGCGACCAACTGCGCGGTCAGCGCACCCAGACTGATCCCGCCGACGGCGACCGGTCCGCTGCCGGTGTTCCGCGCCCAGGCGGTCAGGATGCCGATCTCGGTGACGTGGGCATGGAAGAAATCGAGGAGGCCCGCCGGCCCCCGCCCCAGCACCGGCTCGCCGCCGTAGAACCCGGCCAGCCGCCGCCGGCCGTGCCACGGCCCCTCGGGGCGGATCATCCGTACGCCGGCATCGACCAGGGCGGTCATCGACGTGGTGTGCTCGCCCCACCATTCCGGCTCCATGGCGATGCCGTGGGTGAACACCAGGGACGGCCCGTCGCCCCGGCCATCGGCGCGCCGCCATTCCCTGGGCGTGGAGACCCGCGCCCAGGCGGTATCGCCGGCGGCGGCGACCGGCGTGGCGAACCGCAGCCAGCCGTCTTCACGGTGGTCGCCGGCCATGGTCCGCGAGGCCTCGATCGCGGGACGGGCCAAGGCCTCCTCGAACGCCGTCTCCGGGCGGTCGAGGCGGCTACCGTGGCGGGCGGTGACCGAGTCCGGCTGCTCGATCTGCCACTGCACCGCATCGAACGGCCGTTCCAGGTGCAGCGGCGCGAACAGCGCCCGCGCCGCCATCAGCGCCTGCGCGGCGTCGGCGCGGACCGTTTCGGCCTCCGCCGTCGGCGGTCCGTCACCGAAGAACGCCTGCTCCCACGCGGCGGCCGCCGTGTCCAGCCGGTCGAGGCGCCGTTTCATCTGCTTGAGGATGCCGGGCAGCAGCCGCCCGGTCAGCTCGCCGCAGGGAGCGAGTCCGCGGAACCGCTCGACGGACCCTTCGGCGGCGATCGCCGCGGCCCAAGCGCGCGAGAGCGGGAAGTACCAGTTGGCCAGCAAACGTAAGGCCGCGTCGTCGAACCACGGCCTGAGCAGCACGTCGGCGGCGACGCTCTTGAGCAGCAGGTCGAAGCCGTTGCCGGGACCAAGCGCCATGGCCGGTTCTCCGCCCAGGCGGCGGCGGGGATCAGTAGTCGAGGAAGCTGCGGAGCTTGCGCGAGCGGCTCGGGTGCTTGAGCTTGCGGAGCGCCTTGGCCTCGATCTGGCGGATGCGTTCGCGGGTGACTGAGAACTGCTGGCCGACCTCTTCCAGCGTGTGATCGGTGTTCATGCCGATACCGAAGCGCATGCGCAGGACGCGCTCCTCGCGGGCGGTGAGGCTAGAGAGCACGCGCGTCGTGGTCTCGCGCAGGTTGCCCTGGATCGCCGCGTCCAGCGGCTGCACGGCGTTCTTGTCCTCGATGAAGTCGCCGAGGTGGCTGTCCTCCTCGTCGCCGATGGGCGTTTCGAGGCTGATCGGCTCCTTGGCGATCTTCAGCACCTTGCGCACCTTCTCGAGCGGCATCGACAGCTTCTCGGCCAGCTCCTCCGGGGTCGGCTCGCGGCCGATCTCGTGGAGCATCTGGCGGGACGTGCGGACCAGCTTGTTGATGGTCTCGATCATGTGCACGGGGATGCGGATGGTCCGTGCCTGATCGGCGATGGAGCGGGTGATCGCCTGACGGATCCACCACGTCGCGTAGGTCGAGAACTTGTAGCCGCGGCGGTACTCGAACTTGTCCACCGCCTTCATCAGGCCGATGTTGCCTTCCTGGATGAGGTCGAGGAACTGCAGCCCGCGGTTGGTGTATTTCTTGGCGATGGAGATCACCAGCCGCAGGTTGGCCTCGATCATCTCCTTCTTGGCCTTGGCGGCCTCGCGTTCGCCCTTCTGCACGGTGGCGACGATGCGGCGGAACTCGGTGACCGGCAGCCCGGCCTCGTGGGAGATCTCGCCGATGGCCTCGCGCAGCGTCTCGGCCTCGTCGACATGCTTGGTGGTGAACTTCTTCCAGCCGCGGCCGGGAAGCTGCGAGACCTGCTCCAGCCAATCGGGCGCCAGCTCGTTGCCGAAGTAGTGCTCGAGGAAGTCCTCGCGCTTGACGTGGCAGTTCACCGCGATGCGGAGAAGCTTTCCCTCGAAACCGATGAGCGCCCGGTTGAGGTCGTAGAGCTGTTCGACGAGCTGTTCGATTCGGGCGTTGTTGAGATGGATGTCCTCCATCAACGCGACCAGCTCGTGGCGGATCTTGGCGTAGCGCTTCTCCAGCGACGGCTTGACCTCTTTGCCCCGCTGCAGCGCCTCGATACGTTGCACTTGGGCGCGGTGGAGGCGGTTATAGGTCTTGGCGATCTGCTCGAAGGTCTCGACCACGTGCGGGATGAGCTTGGCTTCCATCGCCGCCAGCGACAGGCTGTTCTCCTCGCCGTCCGGGTCGTCGTCCTCGCCGTCGGCACCGTTGGCGCCGTCCTCTCCGTCCTTCTCTTCGTCCTCGCCGGTTTCCTCGAAGGATTCTACCTCGCGCGGACCGTCGGAGTCGGCGCCGTTGCCACCGTCCTTGGCGGCCTTGCCGCCATCTTCGGCGGGCGCGCCTTCCGGCCGTTCACCGTCGCTGCCGCCGTTCTCGCCTTCGGTCGTTGCATCGACGGTAACGCCGCCGTAGGTGGCTTCCAGATCGATGATGTCGCGCAACAACATGCGGCCGTCGACCAGCGCGTCGTGCCAGCCGACGATGGCGCGGATGGTCAGCGGGCTCTCGCAGATGCCGCCGATCATCATCTCGCGGCCGGCCTCGATGCGCTTGGCGATGGCGATCTCGCCCTCGCGCGACAGAAGCTCCACCGAGCCCATCTCGCGCAGGTACATGCGTACCGGATCGTCGGTGCGGCCGATCTCGTTTTCGTCGACGTTGCCGCTAGGAAGCTCGGCCTCGACGACCTCGCCGGCCGCCGGCGACTCTTCGTTGTCCTCGCTCTCGACGACGTTGATGCCCATCTCCGAGAGCATGGTCATGGTGTCTTCGATTTGCTCGGACGACACCTGGTCAGGGGGCAGGGCGCTGTTCAGTTCGTCATAGGTGACGTAGCCGCGCTCCTTGCCGCGAGCCACCAGCCGCTTGACGCCGGCACCCAGCGTGTCGAGCAGCGGGCTGTCCGAACCCTCTTCCTGGGTTTCGGTGATTTCGGCCGTATTGGCTGCTTTCGTGGCCATTCAGTCTGCGCTCCCGATGACGAACCGCGTGTGGGGCGCGGCCGGTCCCTGGGTCCTGTTCATGCCTGTCGATGAGTCCGAGGTCGCGAGGACGTTCCCGCGCGCATGCGCCCGCCTAATCCGCACGGACGACGCTCCGGACAGTGGTTGTTGGACATCGCGCTGCGCGACGGCTCATCCCCCGGCCCCTCAGGTCCGTTCCCTGCATCAAACGCTCGCCCCTTTCCGCACCGCGACGCCGATTCCCCGCGGTTCACGCGCAAAACAACAATCCCCGAACACCCCTGGCCTCGCCTCCCCAAGCGCCTGGGTCTCCGAATGTTCGCAAATTCTGAGGTGGCGTTCCGATCCCGCCGAATCAAGGCCCCACAAGCCGCTGGGATCTCTAAAACCCCACGCCCGGTATTGTCAAGATCGGTGGCCCAATTCCACTCTTAATGGACGATCCCGACACGCTGCGACGGCGGCGGCGGGCCCGGCGCACTCAGTCATCTCCTTGGTGGTCCAGCCGGGCTTGAAGCAAGGCCCGGTGGCGCGCCCAAACGTCGGCATCCAGCTCGCCGCCGGCCGACACGTCATCGAGTTGATCCATACTCGCCCGGATGTCGTCGTCAAGGGCATCACTTTCGCGCATGGCGACGAATTCCTGCCAGGTCGACAACATGGCGTCGAAGGGTTCGCCCGCCAGCGGCCCATCGTCCCGCAGCATCCATCGAACGAAAGCCTCGCTTTGGGCGGCATCGATCGTAGCGCCGTGCCCTTGAGCGCGGAGTCGCGCTTCGAGCTCATCGGCGGTGAGATCGAGATCGGCGGTCAGCTCACCGACAATCCCACGACGAAGGGCCTCGTTCGCGGAGTGGATAAAGGCAACGGCACCTAGCTGCTCGCCGATGCGCGCGAACAGTTCCGGACACCTGAGCACCAACACCAGCAGCATCTCTTCCCGGCGGCGTTCGGTGTCGACGCGTGCGGCGGCATCGGCTCGCGCGCCCGGTGTCGTGATTGGTGGTGGCGCACCCCGCCGGTTCCGGGTGCGATCCTGCCCCCGAGGGCGGTCTTCGTCGGGCCACAAGCGCGACCGGTAGGTCGCCTCGAAATCGCGCCGCAACTCGGTGTCAGGGATGGCGGAAATGCGCGCACGGAGGTTTTTCCACAGCGCGGCCCGATCCTCCGGCGTCGCTCGCGCGGCGGTCGCGGCCTCGATGCGCCAGACGACGTCGCTCAACGGCTCGGCGGCGTCGAGCACGCGGCGCATTGCGGCCGAGCCGCCGCGGCCAATGAGGCTGTCTGGGTCCTCGCCTTCAGGCAGGGCGGCGAAGCGCAGTCCACGCCCGGCTTGCAGCAACGGCAGGACCCGTTCGGCTGCTCGGGCGGCGGCGCGGCCGCCGGCGGCGTCGCCGTCGAAGCACAGCACCGGCTCGGCGACGATCCGCCACAGCTCCTGCACCTGATCCTCGGTCAGCGCCGTTCCGAGGGGCGCCACGGCGTTCTCGAAGCCGGCGCGGTGGAGCGCGATCACATCCATGTAGCCCTCGGTGACCAGAACGGTGCCGGCGTCACGCGCCGGTTTCAGCGCGAGATCGAGCCCGTAGAGCATCCGGCCCTTGTGGAACAGCGGCGTCTCGGGAGAGTTCAGGTACTTGGGCTCGCCGTCGCCCATGGCGCGGCCGCCAAAGGCGACGACCCGGCCGCGGCGGTCGCGGATGGGGAACATGACCCGCCCGCGAAAGCGGTCGTAGGGCGGGCGGTCGGACTCCTCTGGCGCGGTCAGCAGGCCGGCCTCGATCATCAATCCTTCGGAGACCCCTTCGCGGCCTAGTGCGCCCTTGAGGCCGCTCCGCGTGTCCGGCGCGAAGCCCAGCCGGAACCGGGCGATGGTGTCGTCGTCGAGGCCGCGGTCGCGCAGGTAGGCGAGGGCGCCTTTGCCCTCGAGCATGCGCAGCATCTTCTCGAAATGGCGGGCGGCGGCTTTGACCACGTCTTGGAGTGTCTTGCGGCGCTCGGTGCGTTCGCGTTCCTCGGGCGTGTCGACGGGGACGGCGAGGCCGACTTCGGCGGCGAGCCGTTCGACGGCGTCGGGGAAGCTGAGCCCCTCGGTCTTCATCACGAAATCGATGACGTCACCGTGCTCGCCGGAAGAGAAGCAGTGGTAGAAGCCCTTGTCGGGAACAACGGTGAACGACGGCGTTTTCTCGTTCTGGAAGGGACTCAAACCGACATATTCCCGACCCCGGCGGATCAGCTTGACGCGCCGGCCGATGACATGCGCCAGATCGGCGCGGGCGCGCAACTCGTCCAGGAACTGCGGTGGGAACGCCATCGGTGCGGGATCCGCTCTCCTCCGTCAGTGGACTGTCCCGGCGGGATCATCCGCCGATGCGGCGCCGAAATCGATCAGGCGCCGAGCTTCTGGCGCACGACACTGCTGGCGAGGGCGAAATCCATGCGACCAGGAAACCGCTCCTTCAGCAGGCTCATGACCCGGCCCATGTCCTTCAGCGACGCCGCCTTGGTTTCTTCGATGGCGCCGGCGACCGCCTTGGCCATTTCGCCTTCGCTCATCGGTTCGGGAAGGAATCGCTGCAATACGGCGATCTCTTCGGATTCCTGGCGGGCCAGATCATCGCGCCCGCCCCGTTCGTACATGCGGATGCTCTCGTGCCGCTGCTTGACTATCGACTGGAGCAGCGCCGCCACGCCGCCGTCGTCGAGGCCGGCGACGTTTCGCTTGCCGCGTTCGGCGATGTCGCGGTCTTTGAGCGCGGCGAGCGCCAGCCTGATCGTCGTCGTCGCGCGGTCGTCGCGCGCCCGCATCGCCTCTTTCAGCGCCTCGTTCAGTTCGGCGCGCAGCATCGCTTACCTCCGGCTAAAGCCCCCGAATCGGGACGCTACATATAAGCGTCAGCCGGGTCGATCGCCAAACCAAAATTAACTTATTGAAATTAAACAAATTTTCTTGGTTAAGGGGCTTGACGGCACGGCGCCTTTCCATTAGATCATCGTCGCGGCGACGGTGCCCATCCGTTCGCCGCTCGCCCCCGCCCGATCGGGTTTTCCGGGTGGCGAAGGAGACCCGCTGCCGATGTCCGAGAGACCCGCACCGCCAAGTCCGGTGCCGCCTGCTGCGGCAACCGGCGGTCCGTCCCGCCCGCCCGGCGCCGACGCCGCGCTGGTGCTGGCCGACGGCTCGGTCCATTGGGGGAAGGGCGCGGGCGCGGTCGGCGTCGCCGTCGGCGAGGTCTGCTTCAACACCTCGATCACCGGATACCAGGAGATCCTCACCGATCCCTCGTACGCGGGGCAGATCATCACCTTTACCTTCCCCCACATCGGCAACGTCGGCACCAACGCCGAGGACATCGAGACGACCACACCGGCGGCGCGGGGCTGCGTGCTGCGGACGGCGATCACCGATCCGGCCAACTGGCGCTCCGCCGGGCATCTGAACGAGTGGCTGCGGCGGCAGAACCTGGTCGCCATCACCGGCGTCGATACCCGCCGGCTGACCCGGCGTATCCGCGACGGCGGCGCGCCGACCGGCGCGCTGATCCACAGCCCCGAGGACGACATCGACACAGAGGCACTGAAGTTCATGGCCGAGAATTGGCCAGGCCTGGAAGGCATGGATCTCGCCAAGGAAGTGATGTGCCGCCAGACCTATGCCTGGGACGAATCCACGTGGGCCCTGGGCAACGGCTATGGACGGCAGGACTCGCCACGGTTCCACGTCGTCGCCATCGACTACGGCGCCAAGCGCAATATCCTTCGGTGTCTTGCCGCCGCCGGCTGCCGGGTGACGGTGGTGCCGGGGACGGCCACCGCCGAGGACGTGCTGCGCCACGAACCCGATGGCGTGTTCCTGTCCAACGGTCCGGGCGATCCGGCGGCGACCGGCGAGTATGCGGTCCCGACCATCAAGGCGCTGATCGAGACCGGGCTGCCGATGTTCGGCATCTGCCTCGGCCACCAGATGCTGACCCTGGCGCTTGGCGCGCGGACCCACAAGATGCACCTCGGCCACCGCGGCGCCAACCACCCGGTCAAGGACCTGGCCACCGGCCGGGTCGAGATCACCAGCCAGAACCACGGTTTCGTCGTCGACCGGGAGACGCTGCCGGCGGGCGTGGTCGAGACCCACATGTCGCTGTTCGACGGCTCCAACGAGGGCATCCGCCTCGACGGCCGGCCGGTGTTCTCGGTCCAATACCACCCCGAGGCCTCCCCCGGCCCCCAGGACAGCCATTACCTGTTCGACCGCTTCATCGGACTGATGGAGGAGGCGGGGAAGTGAACCAAAGAGACCACAGAGGTCACGGAGAGGACGCAGAGGAAGAATGATCGGTGCGACAGTATAAGGTGGCGGCCTCTAAGATGACTGGATATGGCGTGCTAGCCTCCGTCTCCCTCCCCCCTTGTGGGGGAGGGATGGGGTGGGGGGGCGTCCCCGAGCGCGGCCCTGATGGCATCGACCACTCCGTCGAGGTTGCTGAGTACATCGGCGTTCCAGAACCGAAGCACCCGGAATCCCTGGCTTTCGAGCCAAGCAGTGCGGCGGTGGTCGCTATCAGCGCCCTCGGCATGCTGTCCGCCGTCCACCTCGATAGTCAGCCTCGCCTCGTAGCAGACGAAATCCGCAATGTAGGGTCCGAGGGGTACTTGCCGGCGGAAGCGGCAGCCATGCAGTTGGCGGCGCCGCAGGCGCGGCCACAACCTGGCCCCGGCGTCGGTGGGATTCTTGCGGAGGGCGCGGGCCTTGCCGATGGACATGGGTTGATCATAGGGGATCGTGCCCCCCCACCCCAACCCTCCCCCGCCAGGGGGGAGGGGGATTTGGGGGCGGACCAAGTTGCAGGGCACTCGACCCACAATGCATAAGCGGACAGATATCTCTTCGATCATGATCATCGGTGCCGGGCCGATTGTGATCGGCCAGGCGTGCGAGTTCGACTATTCGGGGGCCCAGGCGTGCAAGGCGCTGCGCGAGGAGGGCTACCGGGTGATCCTGGTGAACTCCAACCCGGCGACGATCATGACTGACCCCGGCATGGCCGACGCCACCTACATCGAGCCGATCACCCGGCGCAAGCTGACCAAGATCGTCGCCCGGGAGAAGCCCGACGCCATCCTGCCGACCATGGGCGGCCAGACCGGGCTCAACGCGGCGATGGAGCTGGCCGAGGCCGGCGTGCTGGCCGAGTACGGCGTCGAGATGATCGGCGCCGACTCGGCGGTCATCGCCAAGGCCGAGGACCGCCAGCTGTTCCGCGAGGCGATGACCCGCATCGGCCTCGAATGTCCGAAAAGCCAGACGGCGCACTCCATCGACGAGGCCCGCGACGTGCTGCAGTGGCTCGGCCTGCCGCTGATCATCCGCCCGTCGTTCACCCTCGGCGGCACCGGCAGCGGCATCGCCTACAACGCCGAGGAGTTCGAGCGCATCGTCTCGCGCGGGATCGCCGCGTCCCCGGCGGGACAGGTGCTGATCGAGGAATCGGTGCTCGGCTGGAAGGAGTACGAGATGGAGGTGGCCCGCGACCGCGCGGACAACTGCATCATCGTCTGCTCCATTGAGAACGTCGATCCCATGGGCGTGCACACCGGCGATTCGGTGACCGTGGCCCCGGCGCTCACGCTGACCGACAAGGAATACCAGATCATGCGCAACGCCTCGATCGCGGTGCTGCGCGAGATCGGTGTCGATACCGGCGGCTCCAACGTGCAGTTCGCCGTCGATCCCGCGACGGGGCGGCTGGTGGTGATCGAGATGAACCCGCGGGTGTCGCGGTCTTCGGCGCTGGCCTCCAAGGCCACCGGTTTCCCCATCGCCAAGGTGGCGGCCAAGCTGGCCGTCGGCTACACCCTCGACGAGCTGGCCAACGACATCACTGGTGTGACGCCGGCGTCGTTCGAGCCGACCATCGACTATGTCGTCACCAAGATCCCCCGGTTCACCTTCGAGAAGTTCCCCGGTACGGCGCCGCTGCTGACCACGTCGATGAAGTCGGTCGGCGAGGCCATGTCCATCGGCCGCACCTTCGCCGAGTCCTTGCAGAAGGGCCTTCGGTCGATGGAGACCGGCCTCACCGGGCTCAACGAGGTGGAGATCGACGGCTCGCGCGACGCGGTGCTTGCGGCGCTGGGCTCGCCGCGGCCCGACCGGGTGCTGGTCATCGCCCAGGCGTTCCGCGAGGGCCTGAGCGTCGACGAGGTCAATGCCGCCTGCCGCTACGACCGATGGTTCCTCGAACAGATCAAGGCCCTGGTCGATGCCGAGGCGGCGGTTCGCAAGGATGGTCTCCCCGAGGACGCGCTGGCGATGACGCGGATGAAGGTGCTGGGATTCTCCGACGAGCGGCTCGCCGAGCTTTCCGGCAAGACCGTCGGAGAAGTGTCGCTGCGCCGTCAGGTCCTCGGCGTGGCGCCCGTGTACAAGCGGGTCGACACCTGCGCCGCCGAGTTCAGGTCGCAGACGTCCTATATGTACTCGGCCTACGAGGGCGACGGCATCCAGCCGCCGGAATGCGAGGCCGAGCCGACCACTCGGACCAAGGTCGCCGTCCTCGGCGGCGGACCCAACCGCATCGGCCAGGGCATCGAGTTCGACTATTGCTGCGTGCACGCGGCCTACGCGGTGAAGGAGGCCGGCTACGAGGCGATCATGGTCAACTGCAATCCGGAGACCGTGTCCACCGACTATGACACGTCCGACCGCCTCTATTTCGAGCCGCTGACCAGCGAGGATGTGATCGAACTGCTTCGGGTCGAGCAGAGCCAAGGCATCCTGAAGGGGGTGATTGTCCAGTTCGGCGGCCAAACACCGTTGAAGCTTTCGCACGCCCTGGCCGACGCCGATGTTCCCATTCTCGGTACCTCGCCCGACGCCATTGACCTTGCCGAGGACCGCGAACGGTTCCAGATCCTGCTCCACCAGCTGGGCCTTCGCCAGCCGGCCAACGGCATCGCCCGCTCACTCGCCGAGGCCGAGGTGGTGGCGGCCGAGATCGGCTATCCGCTGGTCATTCGGCCGTCCTATGTGCTCGGCGGACGGGCGATGGAGATCATCCACGACCACGAGGCGCTGACCACCTACATCACCCACGCGGTCCAGGTCTCCGGCACCAGCCCGGTGCTGCTGGACTCGTATCTGCAAGACGCCATCGAGGTCGACGTCGATGCCATCGCCGACAGTGCCGACGTCTATGTCGCCGGAGTCATGCAGCATATCGAGGAGGCCGGCGTGCACTCGGGGGATTCGGCGTGTTCGCTGCCGCCGCACTCGTTGCCGGCGGAGACAGTCGAGGAACTGGAACGCCAGACCGAGGCCCTGGCCCGCGGCCTCAACGTGGTCGGGCTGATGAACGTGCAGTTCGCCATCAAAGGCGGCGACATCTACATCCTCGAGGTTAACCCCCGGGCCAGCCGCACGGTGCCGTTCGTCGCCAAGGCCACCGGCGTCCCCATCGCCAAGATCGCCGCCCGGGTGATGGCCGGGGAAAAGCTCGCCGATTTCGCGCTCGGGCGCCGCCCGGTGCTCGACCACATCTCGGTGAAAGAAGCGGTGTTCCCGTTCGCCCGCTTCCCCGGCGTCGACATCATCCTCGGGCCGGAGATGAAATCCACCGGCGAGGTCATGGGCATCGCCACCGATTTCGGCCGGGCTTTTGCCAAGTCGCAGATGGGTGCGGGCACGGTGCTGCCGTCCGAAGGCACCGTGTTCATCTCGGTGAAGGACCGCGACAAGGAAGCGGCCGCCGACATTGCAAAGCGTTTGACGGCGTTGGGCTTCGATCTCCTGGCCACGGGCGGCACCGCCGACTATCTCGCCTCGGTGGGCCTCAATGTGCGGCCGATTAACAAAGTCCTGCAGGGCCGTCCGCACTGCGTCGATGCTATCATCAACGGCGACGTCCAACTGGTCATCAACACCACGGAAGGTGCGCAGGCCATCTCCGACAGCTTCTCGATCCGCCGCGAAGCCCTGATCAACAATGTGCCGCATTACACGACCATCGCCGGCGCGGCGGCCACCGTCGATGCCATCGAGGCGTTGGGCGACGGCGACGGCCTTGATGTGGCCCCGTTGCAGTTTTATCTTAACGGTTCGTTCTGAGACCCGTAGTTCACTTCGCTTTCGTTGCCATGGCGACGTTCCTCCGCCGGAACGGCGGCGGCGCCGGCGATTTTTGCGGCAGGTCGGGGAGGCCCGGATGGACAAGATCCCCATGACACCCGAAGGCTTGGCCACTCTCGAGGACGAGCTCAAGCGCATGCGGACCGAAGAACGTCCGGCGGTGATCCGCGCGCTTGCCGAAGCCCGGGAGCACGGTGATCTGTCCGAGAATGCCGAATATCACGCCGCGCGCGAGCGTCAGAGCTTCATCGAAGGACGGGTCGCCGAGCTGGAGGACATCATCAGCCGCGCCGACGTCATCGATACCACCAACATGTCCGGCGATGTCGTCCGCTTCGGCGCCACCGTACAACTGGCCGACGAGGACACCGACGAGGAAACCACCTACACCATCGTCGGCAGCCACGAGGCGGATATCGCCTCGGGCCGGCTGTCGGTCACCTCGCCGCTTGGCCGGGCCCTGATCGGCAAGACCCTCGGCGACGTCGTCGAGGTGACGACTCCCCGGGGCTCCAAGTCCTACGAAGTCGTCAACGTCGGTTACAACTGACCCACCCCACAAGAGCCGGCACATCCAAATGAATGCAGATGGCATCCGCGACCTGATCGCCGCGCAGATCGACAACGTTCTGGTCGACGCCTTTTTCCCCGAGTTGCCCGGCCACATGCGGGGCAAGGTGCGCGACAACTACGACCTTCCCGACGGGCGCCGTGTTACTGTCGCCACCGACCGTCAAAGCGCCTTTGATCAGGTCCTCGCGGCGGTGCCGTTCAAGGGGCAGGTGCTGACCCAGACGGCGCGGTTCTGGTTCGACGCCACCGCCGACATCTGCGCCAACCACACCATCGACTATCCGGACCCCAACGTCATGGTGGTGCGCCAGCTCGACATGCTGCCGGTCGAGATCGTCGTCCGCGACTACATGACCGGCTCGACGTCGACGTCCATCTGGCCGATGTACCGCGACGGGCGACGCGAGATGTATGGGATCACCTTTCCGGACGGGCTCGACAAGAATCAGAAACTGCCGGAAACCATCCTCACGCCGACGACCAAGGCTGCCCAGGGCGATCACGACGCGCCGATCACTCCGGACGAGATCGTCGAACAGGGCCTCTTGACCGAGGCGCAGTGGTACGAACTGTCGGCAACGGCGCTGGCGCTGTTCGCCCGCGGACGCGAGATCGCCGCCGAGAACGGCCTCATCCTCGTCGACACCAAGTACGAGTTCGGTGTCGACCCCTCGGGGCGGATCGCCCTGGCCGACGAGATTCACACGCCGGATTCATCGCGCTACTGGCGGACGGCGAGCTATGCCGACCGCCTGGGCGAGGGAAAGGACCCGGAAAGCCTCGACAAGGAATTTCTGCGCCTGTGGATCAGCGAGCGCTGCGATCCATACAAAGATTCGATCCCGCAGATTCCCGCCGAGACGCTGATCGAATTCAGTGCCCGCTACATCGCGCTCTATGAAACGGTGACCGGACAGACATTCGATCCGGCGCCGGCGGACGTCCCCATCCGCGATCGGGTCCGCGCGGCGCTCGAACCGTATATCTAGAGCCGCCCCGGAAGGTTCTTACTCCAGGACCTTCGGCCAGTTGGCGTCACCCTTGGCGATGTTGCCAGGGATGTCCTGCTGCCAGCGTTTCTGCACGCCCTTGGAGTAGTTGAGGTAGAGCTTGCCATCGACGATCTTCCACGCGTCGGGAACGGTCGACGCGGTGTAGCCCTGGGACACCGCCCATGCGCAGTAGCCGCCATATTGGGGCGCGTAGGCTTCAGGTTTGGCCTTGAAGGCGTCCAGGTTCATCTGACTGGAGAAGCGCCACGTGGCACCGTTCCATTCGTACTCGTAGGCGCTATTGCCTTCGACCGGCTTGCCCGCGGAGAAGTAGGCGACCGGATCGTAGCCGCTGATGGCGAGGTCGCTGAACCGGCCCGTGTAGACCGGATCCTTGGCGGCAAAGGCCGGACCGGCCGGTGCCAGCAGGAGGGCAAGCGGCAAAGCAAGCGCGAGAGCCAGGCGGCGAAGGGACATGGCAATTCCTCCAACGACGATTATGCCAATAAACGTGCCTAGAGATGAGCTATCCGGCCGCGGTTGGCAACCAACGCCGGATCACGAACCAGTGCGCTGGATGTTATCGGCTGGAGAGCCAGGCCGGCCAGCCTCCTCATCCTCGATCGCGGCCGGCACGGCGGAGCGAATCTTCGACGTGCGGACCGACGGCGCCGATTTGCCATGGCTGACACACGGCGCGGCGGTCCAACGGGCGGCGAGGACGGAGTCGTCCTGTCGGAAACCCAAGGGCGCGCCATTGCTCTTAACGGTAGTGCCTTTCGGTCCTCCGACACTATCATCCGGAGTCCAACCCGTGCTCGGCGAGCCGGCCGATCTCGGGTGCGTTAAGACACTCGACTGAGTTCGGCAAATGCAGGCGAACGACAGATTTCCCTCCGCAGGCTTCTCGGCTTTGCCCGCCTGGCTGGCGGTTTCGATCGTGGTCGTTTCGCTTGCCGGACCAGCCGTCGTTCTTGAGGTCGTATGGCCCGCCTGGTTCGAGGCCGAAGAAATGCCTGCTGTGGACGCGGCTCTCAGCTTCACGGCCTACGTCTTGATGGCCGTGTTTCTCTTTCTAGCTGTGTGCGCTAAAGGCATCAGAGCCGAGGTTCAACTCGGGCCGAGGCCCTCCCGGAGCGGCTCCCTAAAATACATGGCCGTTGCGATTCCGCTGATCGGGATCTCAATGCTTGGGTTGTATATCCTGTACCTGCCCCTGTCATTCATTTGGCCGGATTTCGTTTATCTTTGGGTCCTTGACTATCCCCCTCTTATTTGGTCGCAGGGAAACACTTGGGCCATACTCACCAATATAACGAACTTTATAACCATTGTTGTTTTGGCTCCTGTCCTGGAGGAATTGTTGTTCCGAGGTTTTTTGCTCAACAGATTGGCTTCCCGATACGGCTCCGTAAAGGGAATAATTCTGTCTTCTATTTTATTCGCGGTAATCCATGTCGAAATTATTGGCGGAATTATTTTCTCTGTTGTTCTTTGTATTGTTTACATGAGAAGCCATTCTCTTTTTGGGCCAATCATTATACATTCGGCGAACAACTTATTTTTGATGGTCGCGTCGGTTGTCGAGATCGGTTTGTTGGGTTCCGAAGCAACCTGGACCTTGGCCGAGTTCCAGTCCTATTGGTGGCTTGCCGTGATCGGCGGGACCGTTGGCGTCCCCTGGTTGATTCTGTTCTGGCGGAGGACCGCCGGCAATATCATCTCGCCGGCCTCCAAGGCCGCCGTGGGAGGCACTGAGCTCGACCGATAGTTTGCCTGCTCGGCAACAAGATAGCGCCGCCAGGGGTGGCGCGCGCCGCTGGTTCGTGTCCGACGCCCGTGCCGGGCCGCGTTAGCGTGAGTCGTTGTCCTCGCCGTCGACGTGGATGGGTACGCCGGGGCGCATCTTCGACGTGCGGATCGACAACGCCGATTTGACGTGGCTGACGTTGGGCGCGGCGGTCAAACGGGTGGTGAGGAAGGTCTGATACGAGTCCCAATCCTCGGCCACCACCTTCAGCAGAAAATCGGTTTCGCCGGCGAGCATGTGGCATTCGCGCACCTCCGGCCACGTCTCGACCAGCGCCTCGAACGCTTCGAGGTCATGTTCCGCCTGACTGGACAGCCCGACCTGGGCGTACACGGTCACGTTGAATCCCAACGCCCGGGGTTCCAGGTCGGCGTGGTAGCCGCGCACAAAACCGGCTTCTTCCAACGCCCGGACCCGGCGCAGGCAGGGCGGCGCCGAGATGCCGGCGCGCCGCGCCAACTCGACGTTGGTGATTCGCCCGTCGGCTTGCAGATCACGCAAAATGTGGAGGTCGATCTTGTCGAGCTTGACCCGCTGCATGTTATTTTTCCCTCGGCACCTCCCCCAGATGCGCAACTATATTACAAGCTCCCGCGGCCCGCCAAGGACCCAAGCGGGGTTCGCAACGTGTCTCGGGGGCCGGGTCTACGCTCAGGCGCCGCTTGCGCCGCCGGGACCCGGTTTCTATGTTAGGTCGGTCATTCCCGGGTGCGGTTACGACGTGCCCTACGCTCCCTGTTGGACCTGGTTTTGGCGGCTATCCGATGGCGACACATCACAGCGAAGTGCTGATTCTCGGCTCGGGAGCGGCCGGGTACACGGCGGCCATCTATGCCGCGCGGGCGAACCGCCATCCCATTCTGGTCAAGGGTTTGCAGCCTGGTGGTCAGCTCACCATCACCACCGACGTCGAAAACTATCCCGGCTACGCGGAGGCCGTGCAGGGACCATGGATGATGGAGCAGATGGACGAGCAGGCGGCGCGTGTCGGCACGCAGATGTTCGACGACACCATCGTTGCCGTCGATCTGGGCCGGCGGCCGTTCGTCGCCACCGGCGATTCGGGCGATACGTACTCCGGGGACTCGCTGGTCATCTGCACCGGCGCCTCGGCACGTTGGCTCGGTTTGCCCAGCGAGGAGCGGCTGATGGGCGCCGGCGTTTCGGCTTGCGTGACCTGCGACGGCTTCTTTTTCCGGGACCGTGAGGTCGTCGTCGTCGGTGGCGGCAACACCGCGGCCGAGGAAGCCATCTTCCTGACCAACTTCGCGACCCGGGTGACGGTCGTCCACCGCCGCGCCGAGCTTCGCGCCGAGAAGATCCTGCAGGACCGATTGTTCGCCAATCCGAGGATCGCTTTCGCCTGGGACAGTGTCGTCGATGAAATCCTCGGAACCGACAATCCGCCCGGGGTCACCGGCGTTCGGGTGCGCAATGTCAAAACGGGCGCCCTCAACGAGATACCCGCCGACGGCGTGTTCATCGCCATCGGCCACACCCCCAACACCGAGCTGTTCGCTGGCCAGTTGGAGATGGACGCGGAAGGCTACATCCTCACCGCGCCGGACAGCACGGCAACGAGCGTGCCCGGCGTGTTCGCCGCTGGCGATGTCCAGGACAAGATTTTCCGCCAGGCGGTGACGGCTGCGGGAACCGGTTGCATGGGCGCGCTCGAAGCCGAACGGTTCCTCGTCGTGAAGGAAACGCCGGTCGCGGCGCAATGACTGGCCATCGCTGACGGCGCCCATTGCGGGACAGGGGGTAGTGCCCGCGAGGGGATGAACAGGGGACGACATGGACTGGGACAAGCTTCGCGTCTTTAACGCCGTCGCCGAGGCCGGCAGCTTTACCCATGCCGGCGAACGCTTGAACCTCAGTCAGTCCGCGGTCAGCCGCCAGGTCAGCGCCCTCGAAGACAGTCTCGAGGTGCCGCTGTTCCATCGTCACGCCCGCGGCCTGAAGCTCACCGAACAGGGCGAAATCCTCCACCGCACCGTCCGCGAGGTCTTGTCCAAGCTGAACATGGCCGAGGCCCGGATCAGCGAGAGCGGCGAGCGGCCGCACGGACCCCTGAAGATCACCACCACCGTGGCGTTCGGTTCAATGTGGATGGCCTCCCGGCTGAAGGAATTCCTGGAGCACTATCCGGACATCGAGGTGTCCCTGGTGCTCACCGACACCGACCTCGACCTCTCCATGCGCGAGGCGGACGTGGCCATCCGGCTTACCGCGCCGACCCAGCCGGACCTGATCCAGCGCCGCTTGATGAATACGCACTACCACGTGTTCGCCGGACCCGGTTACCTGAAGAAGTACGGGATGCCGAAGAAACTGGCCGATCTCGACGAACACCGATTGGTCGTGTTCGGCGAGGACGCGCGCATGCCGGTCCCCGACATCAATTGGCTCCTGGAGGTGGGCAAGCCGGCGGGACAGCGGCGGCGCGCTTTCCTGCGCATCAACAGCACCTATGCCATCTTCCGGGCCGCCCAGGCCGGGATCGGTATCGGTGCGTTGCCCGACTATCTGAACCAGGAAACGGGCAACCTGGTACAGGTGCTGCCCGAGGTGCGGGGACCCATCGTGGACATCTATTTCGTCTACCCGGAGCAACTGCGCCAGTCCAACCGCATCGCCGTGCTCCGCGACTTCCTGCTGCGAAAGATCGAAGAGATCGGCCACTAGCCACTCAGCGCCGTCGGTCCGGGGGCGGCGGCTCCGGTCGGCGCATCGCCGCGAAAAAAACGATGCCGGCCGACGATCGCAGACGCGCTCACCTTATCGGTTAATTTCACCCCGGCCCCTTCTACCAGTTATGCGCCCGACGCATAGGTGCAATGCATCATTATCTCTTTCGGACATGACAGGATCGGCTTATATAGATAACTCTGATGCTGCGGCGCAGCATCAAGGTTCGTTTTTTTGATTTCGGGCGCAATGCTCGGAAGAGGGGCTCGTTCCTGAGACGGGTCCTACGTCTCCCAGACGTGAAGCCTCCCTGTTTAACTTGCCAGGCTCGTTGAGCCCGGCATTTATTTGTGCGCCGGCTCGCCTCGATGGGGCGGCGCGTCATTTCCAAGACAATTCGACCTTCGAGGGCGCGCAACCACCAGTTACACGCGCGTTCCGATTATTAGGCGTGGCAAATTTTGCTGTGCAGCAGGGAGTTACGGAGACGGCGGCCGGGTGAACCGTGGACGCGACCCATGCGCAGGACGCGGCACGTTCCGGGTCGGCCGCAGCCGATCGGCCGCCCCTTCTCAGCCATGCTGACCGGTGATCGGCCCGTCCTTGAACAGGTTGTCCCTGAGCTCGTGGTCGAAGTCCGGGTCGTTTCGGCGAATCCATTCGAGCACCATGGACGCGTGCTCCATTTCCTCGCGCATGTTATGGAGCAGAATCTCCTTCAATTCCGGGTCCGAGCAGTCATCGGCGCGCTGTCGGTACCAGTCAACGGCCTCCAACTCCTCCATGAGCGAGGCGATGGCTTGATGCAGCGCCAAGGTTGTCTTGGTCAGGTTCTCGCGCGGTGCGTGAAGGCCTTCGCTGGACATGGCGGAACTCTCCCCTCAGTTTAACGTGGCATCTCATGGTACTGGCACAGGGCACCCTGCTCCGGAGGTATTCCCCTTACGCCGCGTCCGATCGCGGGATCAACCGCGACTTCACTACAGGCCGCGCCTGATCGGCTAGTCTTCGGCGGCGCGGGCGGCGACGACGTCGTCAGCCAGTTTGCCGGACAGCTCCTGCAAATGGTCGAAGATCCACTCGAAGGTGCCGACGCCAAGGGTGGCCGAGCGCAATTCGATGATCAGGTCGTGCATCTCCGACTGCGGCAAAAGTGCCGCGACCTTGTCCCATCCGGGCCAGCCGTCCTTGGCCGCGAAGCCGAGCAACTGGCCGCGCCGGCCGCTGACCACCCGCTGGACCCGCGGGGTGAATTCGACGGGCACCGACACCTTGACGTTGAAGATCGGCTCCAGCAGCACCGGAGAGCACTTCGGCATACCCTCGCGCATCGCCTGCGCGCCGGCCTTGCGGAACGCCATGTCGGAGCTGTCGACCGAGTGGTACTGGCCGTCGGTCAGCGTCACCGCCACATCGACGACCTGGAAGCCGAGGGGACCGCGGTTCATGTAGTCGCGGACGCCGATTTCGACTGCCGGGATATACTGCTTCGGAACGACGCCGCCGGTGATGGAATCGTTAAACTCGAAGCCGGCGCCGCGCTCCAGCGGGCGGATGTCCAGATGCACGTCCCCGAATTCGCCATGTCCGCCGCTCTGTTTCTTGTGGCGTGCATGCTGCGAGACGGGTGCGCGGATGGTCTCCTTGTAGGGCACGCTGGCGCGGTGCGAGGTGACCTCCAGATTGAACCGGTTGCGCAGTCGGTCGAGCGCGATCAGCAGATGCATCTCGCCCTGGCCCCAGAGCACGAGCTCGCTGGTGTCGGCGTTATGGCCGTAGCTCAGCGACGGATCCTCGTCGACGACGCGGCTCAGTGCCCCGGTCAGCTTGACCTCGTCGGAACGCTGGGCGGCGTGGATGGCAAGCGCGAACAGGGGGGTCATCGGCTCGGGCCAGCCCTCGCTGTCGACCTTGCCCGACGGCGACAGCATGTCGCCCGTGGAGATGCCATCCAGGCGGCCCAACGCCACGACGTCGCCGACGCCCGCCTTGGGCTGCTTTTCGAGCTTGGTGCCCAGCGCCCGATTCATCCCGCTGATCCGCTCACCGTTGACCGTCGAACCATCCGCGAACTCGCCCCGCCACACCCGGGCGAAGCTGAGCTTGCCGGTGTGCGCCGCATGCTGGGTCTTGAACACCCGGGCGCAGGCCTCGCCGGCGGCATCGATGCCGAGGCGTTCGGAGGTTGCCTCCGGTCCGGGGGCTTCGTGACGCAGCGCCTTCAAGAGCCGAGTGATCCCGTGCTCATGCTCGGCGGATCCGAACAGCACCGGCACGATAAGATCTTGCTGCAGATCCTTGGTGAGATTGGCGTAAACCTCGTCGGTCGAGGGGATGGTTTCCTCGAGGAGCTGTTCGAGAAGGGTGTCGTCGAAGTCGGCAAGGGCCTCGAGCATCTCGGTCCGCGCCTGCTGTTCGCGGTCGCTGACGTCGTCGGGAAGCTGAATCAGTTCCGAACGCTTGCCGTCTTGCCACCGGAAGGCACGCTCGCTGACCAAATCGACGAAGCCGGACACCTGCTCGTCGTCGCGAATGGGGATCTGGCGCAGCACCAGTGGCCGCTGCGAGACCGCCTGCAAGGCTTCGAGCGTCGCCCCGACGTGGGCGTTGGGGTGATCCATCTTGTTGATGAAGATCAGGTGCGGGATGGCGTGCTCGTCGAGGAACCGCAGCAACGGCGCGACGGTCAGCGCCTTGTCCTGCTCGGGTTCGCAGACCAGCACCGCCGCATCGACAGCCATCAGCGCGTTGTAAGGTTCCTGGATCAGTTCAATGGAGCCCGGGCAATCCAGAAACGTCCAGTTTTCGCCGAGATAGCTCGTCGTGGCGATGTTCACTTCCGTGCTCATCTGGCGGGCGCGGGCTTCCGCGGAGCCGTCGCCGACGGTGTTTCCTTCTTTGATACTGCCCTTGCGGCCAACGGCCTCGGTCAGCGCCAGGATGCTTTCCAGAAGGGTCGTCTTGCCGCTCAGGTACGGCCCGACCAGGGCGGCGCAACGGGGGGCGGAAGGGGCTTTCTGGGTCAACGGACTTCTCCCGGGAATTTGATTGCTTTCGGCCGATGACGACCGTTGGGGCGCGCGAACGCGCGCACCCGCAAAACTACCGCCGCGCTCCCTCGAATCAAGGGAAAACGGGGAGCACCCATATGCCTCGGCTTACGTGAGCGCGGCGCATGCTCTCTGGATGCGGGCGCACGCCTCGGTCAGTGCCTCCGTGGACGTGGCGTAGCTGACGCGGAAGTGGGGCGACAGACCGAACGCCGAACCCTGAACCGCCGCGACGCCCTCGGCTTCGAGGATGTAGGTGACGAAGTCGTCGTCGGTTGCGATGGTGTTGCCGTCCGGCGTGGTCTTGCCGATGGTGCCGGCGCAGCTCGGGTAGACGTAGAACGCACCCTCCGGCGTCGGGCACTGCAGCCCCGTCGCCTGATTGAGCATCGAGACGACCAGGTCGCGGCGCTCCTTGAAAATGGCGTTGTGCTCGGCGATGAAGTCCTGGGGCCCGTTCAGCGCGGCGACGGCGGCGTGCTGCGCAATCGAGGTCGCGTGTGTCGTCGACTGCGACTGCACCTTGTTCATCGCCTTGATCACCTCGGCCGGGCCGGCCGCCCAGCCGATGCGCCAGCCGGTCATGCAATAGGCCTTGGAAACGCCGTTGAGGGTCAGCGTGCGGTCGTAGAGGCCGAGCTCGACCTCGGCGGGGGTGCAGAACTCGAAATCGTCATAGATAACGTGCTCGTACATGTCGTCGGTCATTACCCAGACGCGCGGGTGGCGCAGAAGCACGTCGGTGATCGCCTTCATCTCGGCGCGCGTATAGGCGGCACCGGACGGATTGGACGGCGAGTTCAGGATCAGCCACTTGGTCTTCGGCGTGATCGCCGCGTCCAGGTCTTCCGCGCGCAGCTTGAATCCGGTCTCGGCCGGGCATTCGACGAACACCGGTGTGCCCTCGCACAGCAGCGCGATGTCCGGATACGACACCCAATAGGGCGCCGGAATGACGACCTCGTCGCCGGGATCCAGCGTCGCCACCATGGCGTTGTAGATGGTCTGCTTGCCGCCGGTGCCGACGGTGATCTGGTCGGGCGTATAGTCGAGGCTGTTGTCCCGCTTGTGCTTCTCGGAGATCGCCTCACGCAGCGGCAGAATGCCGGCGACGGCGGTATAGCGCGTGTGGCCGGCGTCCATCGCCGCCTTGGCCGCTTCGCGGATGTGGGCCGGCGTGTCGAAATCCGGCTCGCCGGCGCCGAGGCCGATGACGTCGCGACCGGCGGCCTTCAGTTCGTTGGCCTTCTGGGTGACGGCGATGGTGGGCGACGGCTTGATGCGGCCGAGACGCTGGGCGAGGAACGGCATGGGATCACTCCGGTCTGCGATCGTCTGTGGGAAACGTCGCCGGCAGACTACGCCGCAGCTTCCGGACCGGCAACCGGATACCAGCGCTCAGCACACGCCAGCCTCGAGTCCGGCAGCCATTGCCATGCCCAACTCGCGGCATTGATCGACAAAACCTTCATTCCACGCTCCCCGGCAGGTCAGCGGCTCCTGAACGGCCCGCCATCGCAGGCCGGTGACGATGGTCTGTACGGCACGCCGGGTACCGGTGCCGTCGTGGCCGGCGCGAATGTAGAGGGCATAGGCCAGACCCTGGGTCTCTTCCAGGCACGGATAGTAGATGCGGTCGAAGAAATCCTTCAGTGCGCCGCTCATGTAGCCCAGGTTCTCGGTGGTGCCGAGGATGATGGCGCCAGCGCCGAGCACGTGCTCGGGCGTCGTATCGAACGGACTCCGCGCGTCGACCTCGAAGCCTTCGATATCCGGTGACCGCGCACCCTCGGCCGCTGCATCGAGCATGGCGCGGGTGTTGGGGGACGGCGCGTGTGCGACGATCAGCAGGCGTTTGGTGCTCATCGCACCAATGTCGGCAAGCCGGTCAGCGATGGCAAGGGTCGTGCACACCCGCCCCAGGGTCGGACAGACACCTGGATTCGCGGCCGCAAAACGGGGAAAATCCGCACCGTGAGGTATTCATGACGGCTTCGCAGTCGGATTCTCAGCTCTCGACGGCGGACGCGGCGACGCCGCTGACTCCGCGGGACGGTGCCGGAGTCGGGGTGCCGCCGTTCCGGCTGCGCATTACGCTGACCGTGGCATTCCTTGTCCTCGCACCTCTCGTTGCGTGGCAAAGCCACGGCGTTTACGAACGCTTCCTTCTCGGCGAGCTCCACACCCGCAGTGGTCATATCCTCAACCTCTACGTCGAGGGCCTGCAGGGAACACTGGACCGCTACCGGCCGATTCCCAAGCTGCTGGCGATCAATCCGCTGGTCCGGGGGCTTGTCCAGCGGCCTGACGACGACGATCTGCGTCAGCAGGTCAACGACCTTCTGGAGATCGACAACTTGGTGCTCAATGCCGCCGACAGCTATTTGATGGCGGCCGACGGCACGACTCTGGCGGCCAGCAATTGGAACCAGCCCCTGACCTTCGTCGGCAAGAATTTCGCCTATCGTCCCTACTTCCAAGAGGCGATGGCCGGACGCCTGGGGCGGTTCTTTGCCCTCGGCACGGCGTCGGGCAAGCGTGGCTATTATTTCGCCTCGCCCGTCTACCAAAATGACAGGATTGCGGGCGCGACCGTGGTCAAGGTCGACATCGAGGTCGTGGAAGAGACATGGGGTGACGAGCGGCACGAGGTGGTCGTCACCGATTCCCACGGCATCGTGTTCATGTCCAGCCGTCCGGAGTGGCTGTTCCGCACGACGCGGCCGCTTACGCCGGAGGATCTGGAAGCGTTGGACCGCGAGAAGCGCTATTCCAAGACCGAGCTGCTGCCGTTCCCCGGCGAAATCTCCGATGGGCCCGTCACCGGTTCGCGTCTCGTGCGTCTCCCCGTATGGGAGGGAAGCGCCGCCGCCGACGAGGGTGCGGTCCGCAGCCTGGCAATGGTCAGCCGCTTCGTCCCCGACAGCCAGTGGACGGTGCACGTGCTCGCCGATATCGGCACGATCCAGCCGCAGGCCGCGTTCGCCGCGGCGCTCGTGGTGCTCGCCCTGGCGGCGGCCATGGTCATCGCTGTCGCCGTCACCGAGCGGCGCCGGGCGATGACCGACAAATTCGCGCTGGAGGCCCGAACCCGGGCGGCGCTGGAGCGTTCGGCGGCGGAACTGGAACGCCGCGTCGAGGAACGCACCGCCGACCTCAAGCGTACAGAGGAGGAGCTGATCCAGGCGGCTAAACTCGCGGCCCTTGGGCAGATGTCGGCCAGCATGAGCCACGAGATGAATCAGCCGCTGGCGGCGATCCGGTCCTACACCGGCAACGCCATCAAATACCTGCAGCGTGAACAGGTCGCGGAAGCCGGAGACAACCTGCGCCTCATCGTCGACCTCACCGACCGCATGGTCGAGACGATCCGCCTGTTGAAGTCGTTTGCGCGCAAGGGGGCCGGCGAGGTCGGCCCCGTGGACCTGGCAGCCGTGCTTGGCGATACGCTGAAGGTGATGGGCTCGCGAATTGGGCGCGAAGGGGTCGAGCTGGACTACGAACCGGCCACCGAACCCATCCCGGTTGCCGGCAACGCCGTACGCATTCAGCAGGTCCTGCTCAACATCGTCGCCAATGCTCTCGACGCGATGCGTGGCCAGGTGGACAAGCGCCTGCGGATCGCCGTCGAGGGCGGCGAGCAGGAGATTGCCATCCGTATCGACGACTGCGGGCCGGGCATGGCCGAAAAGCACATCGAACGCGTGTTCGAGCCGTTCTTCACCACCAAGGCCTCGGGCGAAGGCCTCGGCCTCGGGCTCTCCATCGCGTCGCGGATTCTCAGCGATTACGGCGGCCACATTTCGGTCGAGAACCGGGCGCAGGGGGGCGCCCGGTTCACCGTCCGCCTGCGGCGCCTTGCCGCGGCGGCGGAGGCGGCCCAATGAACCGGATCGTCACGTGATCGGAGCCATCCGGTGAGCGAGCCGCCGAGCGTCATCATCGTCGACGACGAGAAGCACGTTCGGCTGTCCTCGGCCCAGACCCTGGAGCTCGAGGGCTTTCGCGTGGCAACGTTCGCCCGCGCCCACGACGCGCTTCCCCATCTGTCGGCCGCCTACCCGGGCGTGGTGATTTCGGATATCCGCATGCCTGGAATGGACGGCATGGCCTTTCTCGAACGGGTGGTGGAGATCGATCCCCACCTCCCGGTGGCGCTGATCACCGGGCACGGCGACGTCGCCCTGGCGGTCAAGGCCATGCGCGCCGGGGCCTACGACTTCATCGAAAAGCCGTTCGAGGGCGAGCACCTCATCGAAATGGTCCGACGGGCGCTGGAAATGCGCCGGCTGGTTCTCGAGAATCGAAGCCTGCGCCATGCGCTGGCGGGTGACGACGAAATGGGGCGTCGGCTGATCGGCCGTTCCGACGCGACCGAACGTCTGCGCCACGAAATTGAGGCGCTGGCCGACGCCGAGGCCGATGTTCTCATCCTCGGAGAGACCGGCACCGGGAAGGAACTGGTCGCGCGCCTTCTCCACGACGTGGGGCCCCGTCGAGACCGTCCCTTCGTCGCGATCAACTGTGGAGCGCTGCCCGAAACCATCATCGAAAGCGAGTTGTTCGGGCACGAGCCGGGCGCCTTCACCGGCGCGGTCAAGGCGCGGATCGGCAAGTTCGAGCACGCCGCTGGGGGCACCGTGTTCCTCGATGAAATCGAATCCATGCCGCTTGACCTGCAGATTCGCCTGCTCCGCGTGCTGCAGGAACGCAAGATCGAACGTCTCGGCAGCAACCGCGAGATTCCGCTGGATATCCGGGTGCTCGCCGCGACCAAGCGGGATCTGCTGGCGCTCAGTTCGGAGGGAGGGTTTCGCGAAGACCTCTATTACCGCCTCGGTGTGGTGACCCTGGAGATTGCGCCGCTGCGCAAACGCCGCGAGGACGTGGCGCTGCTGTTCCAGCACTTCCTCGCCCAGGCCGCGACGCGCTCGCGTCGCGAGGCTCCCATGCCTTCGGCAGACATCCTTGCCATGCTGACAGATCATGACTGGCCGGGGAATGTGCGCGAAGTGCGCAATGCCGCCGAACGCTTCGCCCTCGGCCTGGCGCCTCTCTCCGCGGGGCATTCGGCGGGCGACGGCTCGGCGTCGCGAAGCATGCCGCTGAATGTTCGCGTCGACGCGTTCGAAAAGTCGCTGATCGAGGACGCGCTTGGCGTCGCGCGGGGCAACGTGGGCGCGGCCATCGAGGCCCTGGGTCTGCCGCGCAAGACCTTTTACGACAAGCTCAAGAAGCACGGCCTGACCCGCCGGGATTTCGCCAGGGACGACGCCCTCTGATCGGTCCGGCGTGCGGGAATCGGGACGGTTTCCGGCGCGTTTGTGTGGAAATCCGCACGCCCGATCCTGATAGCTTCCGTCCGCGCAAACGCGCCAGGAGGGATTTCTGCATATTTTCAAATGGTTAATTGAGTTTAGTCGGTTCCCAAGAGCTCTGGCACGGGCCTTGCTGAGAACAGGGCACTAACCCATCGTCCAAGAGCATAGGGAGGAATTCCATGCGTTATCTGACAACCGGACTTGTGTTGGCTGCGACGTTGATTGCTGCGCCTGTTGTTCAGGCGGGCGAGATCGTCATCAAGTTTTCGCACGTTGTTGCGGAGAACACGCCGAAGGGACA
>Ga0056109_1000008_pt1 | contig 99212 bp, 95 predicted proteins | sample WorMetG1BERMUDA2_FD_80077 | JGI IMG/M metagenome (GOLD analysis project Ga0056109, IMG submission 80077) | Marine gutless worms symbiont microbial communities from Max Planck institute for Marine Microbiology, Germany - Inanidrilus... ...
GGCGGGCCGGGCATGGCATTGGTCTGGCTCCTGCGTCCCAGCCGCGGACCGACCGACGACTTCGACCCGGATTCGGTGTTCCTTTACGACCGTCTCGCCGAGCGCGCCCGCGAGGAGGATTACACCGACGACGACGACCGCGCGCCCAACCACGAAGACCGGCCTTGGCCCGAAGATTGGGACGGCGTCGTCGAGATCGACGAGTTCGGCCTGGAGCGGGTTCGCAAACCCATCGCCGCCGACGACGACGAGGACACGGACAAAGACGAGCCCCCGCCTACTCGTCGCCCATCCTGAGCGCGGCGATGAAGGCCGATTGCGGGATCTCGACCTTGCCGAACTGGCGCATCTTCTTTTTCCCCGCTTTCTGCTTCTCCAGAAGCTTGCGTTTGCGGGAAACGTCGCCGCCGTAGCATTTCGCCGTCACGTCCTTGCGCATGGCGCTGATGGTTTCCCGCGCGATCACCGAGCCGCCGATCGCCGCCTGCAGCGGGATCTTGAACAGCTGGCGGGGGATCAGGTCCTTGAGCCGCTGGCAGACGGCACGGCCGCGGGACTCCGCCTGGCCGCGGTGGCAGATGAACGACAACGCATCCACCGGCTCGGCGTTGACCAGGATCGACACCTTGACCAGGTTGCCGTCGGCGAAGCCGTCCATCTCGTAGTCGAAGCTGGCATAGCCGCGGGTGATGGACTTCAGCCGGTCGTAAAAGTCGAACACCACCTCGTTCAGCGGTAGCCGGTAGACGGCCATCGCCCGCCCGCCGACGTAGGTCAGCTCGATCTGCTCGCCGCGGCGCTCGGTGCACAGCTTCAGCACGCCGCCCAGATAGTCGTCGGGCACCAGGATGGTGGCCTTGATCCACGGCTCCTCCATGTGGGCGATCTTGACCACGTCGGGCATGTCGGCGGGATTGTGCAGCTCGCGGAGGGTGCCGTCGGTCATGTGCACCCGGTAAACGACGCTGGGGGCGGTGGTGATGAGGTCGAGGTCGAACTCCCGCTCCAGCCGTTCCTGGACGATCTCCAGGTGCAGCAGGCCGAGGAACCCGCAACGGAAGCCGTGACCGAGGGCGGCCGACGACTCCGGCTCGTAGTGGAAGCTGGCGTCGTTCAGCCGGAGCTTGGCGAGAGACTCGCGGAGGTCCTCGAAGTCGGCGGTATCGGCGGGAAACAGCGCGCAGAACACCACCGGTACCGACGGCTTGAAGCCTGGCAGCGGCACCTCGGCCGGACGGCGGTCCTCGGTAATCGTGTCGCCGACATTGGTGTCGGCGACGGTCTTGATCGCCGCGGTAATGTAGCCCATCTCGCCGGGCCCCAGGTGGTCGATTCGCTCGGGCTTGGGCGTGAACACGCCGACCTGCTCGACCTGATGGGTGGTGCCGGCGGCCATCATCCTCACCTTCATGCCGCGCCTCAACGTCCCATCGACAACGCGAACGAGGATCATCACGCCGAGATAGGGATCGTACCAGCTGTCGACCAGCAGCGCCTTCAGCGGCGCGTCCGCTGTTCCTTCGGGCGACGGCAGCCGCGCCACCATGGCCTCCAACAGGTCTGCAACGCCGGCGCCTGTTTTCGCCGAAACCTCGATGGCGTCGGACGTATCCAGCCCGATCACGTCTTCGATCTGGCGGCGGATGCGTGCCGGTTCGGACGCCGGCAGGTCGATCTTGTTGAGGACCGGGATGATCTCGTGGTCGTTCTCGATGGCGTGGTAGACGTTGGCCAGCGTCTGCGCCTCGACGCCCTGGGTGGCATCAACGACCAGCAGCGACCCCTCGCAGGCGGCGAGCGACCGGCTGACTTCGTAGGCGAAGTCGACATGGCCCGGTGTGTCCATGAGGTTGAGCTGATAAGTGTCGCCGTTGGATGCGGTGAACGTAAGCCGTGTCGTCTGCGCCTTGATGGTGATGCCGCGCTCGCGCTCGATATCCATGGAATCGAGCACCTGCTCGCGCATCTCGCGGTCCGAGAGCCCGCCGCAAAATTGAATCATGCGGTCGGCCAGCGTCGACTTGCCGTGGTCGATGTGGGCGATGATCGCGAAGTTACGGATGTGCGCGAGGTCGGTCATGGCGGCGCTTCTAGCACCGCTCGCCCGCGAGTTCCAGATGGGGGCCGGTTCATCGGCGAAGATGAATCAACGGGCCGCGCGCTTCATGGTCCCGTCCGCTCGACATCCAGCGCGTCGAGCACGTTCGCCAGGGACGCGCGCTTGAACATCTCGACCGTGGCGTCGCCGCCGGCGCGGTCGAGAGAGATGGCGTGGCGAACCGCCGCGGCGATGAGCTGGATGATCAGCGACGAGAGGGTTCTGAGCCGCGCCCGGTCGTCCTTGGGCCGGATCACGGTGAGGGTGGTGAAGACCATGTCGGCGAGCAGCGCGCAACAGGCCGCGTCCAGTTCCTGCAGGGTCCGGTCCCCCTGGGTGGCCATCCAGATGTCGCGCATGGCGGGCCGGGCGAGGAACATTTCGTAGTAGCCGTCGACGATGCGGTGGAGCGCGGTGACGAACTCCGCGTCGGTGCGCACGGGGGCCAGCTCCGCCTGGACGCAGGTGCGCCCTTCGGCCTCGTAGCGCTCGCCGAGTGTTCCGACGATGGCCGCCTTGTCCGGGAAGTATTGGTAGAGCGAACCGATCGACACCCCGGCCCGCTCGGCGATCTCGCTCATCCGCACGCCGTCGATGCCATGCTCGGCGATCAGCGACTCCGCCACCGAGAGCATGCGCTCGAACCGCTCGCGGCTGCGACGCTGGGTCGGCACGCGGCGCGGAAAGATCTGCTCGCCGAGGGCCGGATCCAGTTCCCCCCAGACGGTTTTCTCCATCGGTGATCTCGCTTTGCTCAAAAACCCTTGACTCGGATTATATGAGGGTTTATCACATTTGTAAATATGAGCAATACTCACGTTCTGGAGGCAACACGATGACAACGACCAATCACCGCAATGACGCAAGAGGAACCCTCGTCGTCGGCGGTACCGGCAAGACCGGCCGACGCGTGGCGGAACGGCTGATAGAGCTGGGTCTGCCGGTGAGAATCGGCTCGCGCACGGGCGCGCCGCCGTTCGACTGGGACGACCCGGAGACCTGGGCGCCGGCGCTGGCCGACATGGGCGCCGCCTACATCACCTATCAGCCCGACCTCGCTGTGCCGGGGGCCGTCGAGGCCGTTCGGTCTTTCGCCGACTTGGCGCTGAAGCAAGGCGTTCGCCGGCTTGTGCTGCTTTCCGGGCGGGGCGAGGACGAGGCGCAGCGCGCCGAACAGCTGTTGCAGGCCTCCGGCGCCGACTGGACGATCCTGCGGGCGAGCTGGTTCGCCCAGAACTTCAGCGAGAGCTTTCTGCTCGATGCGGTGCTCGCTGGCACGGTCGCCCTGCCCGCCGGCAGCGTAGCCGAACCGTTCATCGACGTAGACGACATCGCCGATGCGGCGGTCGCGGCGCTAACCGATGACCGCCACGTCGGCCGGCTCTACGAGGTGACCGGCCCAAGGCTGCTGAGCTTTGCCGACGCCGTCGCCGAGATCGCCGCCGCAACCGGCCGGCCGCTCCGCTACACGACGGTTTCCGCCGAGCACTACGCCGCCGTGCTCGATGAGGCCGGGGTGCCGGCCGACTACGCGGCGCTGGTCCTGTACCTGTTCACGACGGTGCTTGATGGGCGCAACACCCATGTGACCAACGGCGTCGAGCAAGCGCTCGGCCGCAAGCCGCGGGACTTCACCGACTATGTGCGGGACATCGCCGCCACCGGTATTTGGGAGGCCGGGCGATGAGCGACGACATCCTCGCTGCTCTGGCCATCGTCTCGGAGCACCTGTGGGACGTGAACTGATCGTCGTCCCGAGTGAACGCTTAGATTTTCGAGAAACATTGCGGTCGTCGACCAAATCAATGACAGCCATCACTGCTAGACGACGATAAATTCCGCGAAGATCATACTCGCTTTGCGTTGTATATAGACGAATTTGCTTATTTGTCGTCTTTTCCAGCGTTGCTTGAAAATGACGGTATTTTTTTCTATAATATTTGTTCAACCATCGTGGGGATTGGGGTTGCACAATGATGCTGAACTATCTCCTTCTGTGGGACTACATGGGCGGCTGGCAAGCCAATCATCGCGCAAAGGCGCGGGAAGCGGAAATGCGCTTCGCCAACCATCCGGTGGTGGAACAGGTCGCCTTTCGTCGCGCAATGGCGCGGCCGCAGTCCAGCAAGGTGATCCGGTTCCCGGTGAAGGCGCCGCCGCCCGATGGCCGCTAGCCGGCGCGACGCCTGGTTCCTGAAGCGACTCTCCTTCCGGCAAGCCGATCGTTGCCGGAGCGGGAAGTCTGCGTTCATTTCCATTGGGTTTATCGGCCAAGGCGGGCGGCAAATCGGGTGTGAGCGGCGATCAGTTGCGCGGCGCCGCTGAGATCGCCGTTCAGTCGTTCCGCGTCAGCGGAGGCGCCGCTCACCCGCCGCCGATCTGTGCTATGCACTCGATCTCGATGCGCGCGCCCAGCGCCAGCCCCGACGTGGCGAAGGCGCTGCGCGCCGGCAGGTGCCGGGTAAAGAACGTGCGATAGACGGCGTTCGCCTGTTTCCACTCGGCGATCTCGGCGAGCATGACCGTGCACTTGACGACGTCGTCGAGGCTCGCGCCGTTGGCTTCCAGCACGGCGCGGATGTTTTCCATGGTCTGGCGCGTCTCAGGCTCGATGCCGCCGTCGATCAGCATCAGCGTTCCGGGCAGCGTGCCGATCTGGCCCGAAAGGTAGAGGGTGTTCCCGACCCGCACCGCCTCGGAGAACGGCAGGTCGTGGGCCTTGAACATCGAACCTTCCCGCGTGAGATAGGCGACGTCTGTCGGGTCTGTCATCGTGTCGGCCCCCTCCAATCCACATCGATGGCGGGTAGCTTACCCGCCACAACCCTCTTTGAACGACGGCATTTGGCATGCAAAGGGGTTTTGGGTAGGGGCCCACGCAAGTAAGTGGGGTTCGCTCTACGGAAACGGCGAGACGCCGATGACCACCGGATGCAGGACGAGGAAAGCGGCATAGAGTCCCAGGCCGGCAGCGATCCTTGCGCTACCGATGTCGTCAAGGCTGAGCCGGGCGCGGCCGGACAGGACCGCGGCGAGCGGGACGTTGGATGTCGGCGCCGCCAGTCTCTGCCACTCCGCCTCGCCCAGCCGTGATCGCCGCTTGCGGTCGAGGCTCGGTGGACCCATCAGGCTCAAGATCGTCAACAGCCCGAACAGCACCAGTGACGCCGCGTCGCCATTGGGGACGGCATGAGCCGCCGACCATAGCGCCAGACCCCACATCAGCGGGTGACGGGTGACGGCAACGATGCCCGGCCACGCCGGATCGAATGCGCCCCGGGCGAACGAGATCGACAGCGGATTGGGTGACGCCAGCCCGGCGACGATGAGGATGCAGGCAAATGGCATCACGATGATCGGCACCCAACCTGTCCACGGCCGGTAGGCCCAGACCTCGACGTAAGGGGCATCGGCATAGGCCCAGCCGAGCCAGACGATGACCCCGACAGTGACGACGGAATAGAGGATCAGGTAGACGCGCTCACCGACGGCCGCGACCAAGCCCGCGCGCACCGGTTTCAGCGCCGGGATTGCGTGGCTGAGCACGAAGACACTGACGGCGAGGAGCAGTTCCGTCATCGGTGGGACGTATCGCGACCCGGCGGCGTTACCCCATCGCCGGCGGCTCGATATCCTTTTGGCGACAGGCCGCGATCACGGTGTTGCGCAGCAGGCAGGCGATGGTCATCGGGCCGACGCCGCCCGGAACCGGCGTGATGGCGCCGGCGACCTCGGCCGCGGCGTCGAAATCCACGTCGCCGACCAGCTTCGTTTTGCCCACTTCGGTATCGATGCGGTTAATTCCGACGTCGATGACCGTGGCACCGGGCTTGATCCAATCGCCGCCGACCATGCGCGGCCGGCCGACGGCAGCGACCAGGATATCGGCACGACGGCATTCGTCCGCCAGATCGCGGGTCTTCGAGTGCGCCATGGTCACCGTGCAGTTCTCGGCCAGCAGCAACTGCGCCATGGGTTTGCCGACGATGTTGGACCGCCCGAGCACCAGTGCCCGCTGGCCGGCGAGCTCGGCGACGTGCTTCTTGATCATGATCATGCAGCCGACCGGCGTGCACGGGGCCATCGCACCGGCGGCACCGATCGCCAGCCGGCCGGTATTGATGACGTGGAAACCGTCCACGTCCTTGGCCGGGTCGATGGCGTCGATCACCGCCTCGGCGCTCACCTGGGGCGGCAAGGGAAGCTGGACGAGGATGCCGTGGACGCGGTCGTCGGCATTGAGGCCGGCGACAAGGGTCAGCACGTCCTCTTCGCGCACGTCGGCGGGGAGCCGGTGCTCGAACGAGCGGATGCCCGAGTCCTCGCACGCCTTGCCCTTGTTGCGGACGTAGACGGCGCTGGCTGCGTCGTCGCCCACGAGGACCACCGCGAGACCCGGCTCCAGGCGGTGCCCATCCTTGAGGTCTCTCACAGCGTTGCGAACCGTCCGCCGGAGGTCGTCTGCGATGGCGCGGCCATCGATGAGCGTTGCTGCCGTCATGGGTGTTCCCTCAGCAACTCGCCCGCCAAGCTCCAAGATCCGCGAGCAGCCTCTCGGCGTTGCCGGCGATGCTCACCGTCTTGCGCCGATCAGCCGCTCCCGCGGTCACCGTCAGCGCCGAACGCGGCACCCGCCATTCCCGGGCCAGCAATCGCACGACTGCAGCGTTGGCTTTGCCGTTCTCGGATGCGGCCGTTACGGCAACCTTGAGCACGGCGCCTCCGTCAGCCTGAAGTTCGACGCCGCCGATCCGGTCCGACGCCGCCTTTGGCGTCACCTTCAACCGCACGCGAAGACCATCGCCCGCACGGACGAAGGGTGAGGCCTCGGGGCCTGTCCAGGAAGCGCGCTCAATACGCGATCTTGGCATAGAGATTCCCGAGAACCTGCTGCAGGAAGTACAGCGCCAGGATCAGCACCAGGGGTGATATGTCGATGCCGCCCAAATTGGGCAAGATGTTGCGGATCGGGCGGAGCGCGGGCTCCGTGAGGCGATAACAGGCGTCGCCGACGATGTAGACGAAACGGTTGGACGTGTTGACGACATTGAATGCCACCAGCCAACTCAACACGACGCCGATGATGATCACCCAGATGTATAGGCTGATCACCGTGCTAGCGAGCCAGAAAAGGGGTCCGACGACCACGTCCATGGTTGAGGCGCCTCGGCATCTGCAGGAAAGCGGGCCGTAAACTAGCCGGGCCGCCGGGACCGCGCAAGCGCGAGGGGCAACCCTTGACAGCGCACACGCGCCAACCGCATGATCCGGCGTCCTTTCGGACGCGTGGGGCCGTAGCTCAGATGGGAGAGCGTCGCGTTCGCAATGCGAAGGTCAGGGGTTCGATTCCCCTCGGCTCCACCAAGTCCCGCTCCCCCAAAATCCCTGATACGATACGATCGGTGCTGAACCCCGCTTGCAACTGCCCGCAGTTGTCGCAAGCACGAGGCCGGCTGCTCTCAACGCTCAGGCCGGCGGTCGAATCCGAAGGCGACTGATCTCGATGATTGCGGCAAGGTCGCGGAGCCTTGCCAGATGCGACGCTGTCAGCACCGTGCCCTCGGCAACGAGGACGGTGCCTTCGTCGGTGACGATATCCTGCTCGGCGACCGCGCCGGCCGGCACGTCGTCGATGGACAGCTCGACCACAGCCGGTCCTGGCGCCGGAGACACCGGCGACGACGGCCCTGGAGGCGGTTGGGCGACATCCGGTAGATCGACGGTCCGGTAGTGCTCGGGCGACCTGCCCGCCGCCCGTTCCGACAACACCCGCCCGACCTTCTCCCTGATCGTATCGGCGTGGGCGTTCTTGGTGACGAAGGCATCGCAGTCGAGCGCCATCGCCGTTCCCATGACTGGCGTGTCCGTCGCTCCGGTGAGCACGATGATGGGCAGGTTGTGGGGTACGCCGCCGAGCCCTATGCGAAGGGTCTTGAGGAACTGCAGGCCGTTCACCGGCTTCATCATGATGTCGAGGACAACGAGATCGGGTGCGGACACCGACAGCTTGATCAAGCCGTCCGCGCCGTCGGCGGTTTCTTCGATCTGCGTGATGCCCATCCCGCCGAGCACGCGGGAGACGAATGTCCGCACGAAGGGTACGTCGTCGATGACTAGGACCTTGAGGTGGCTCAAACCCGGATCGGTCATCGATTCCTCGTCGTCCGACCGTGCTGACCGACAAAACTACACCAAAACCGTCCTTCTTCACACGGCACATCGATTCCTTTCCGGCGGAACGTTATGGTCCGGTGATCAACGCGATGGGTGCCGGCACGGCAACGAACGTCCGTGGTCGGGCCAACCGCATTTGCCATTTCTCCTTGAACAGAACATTGGCGACGATCGGGATCGCTGCAAAATCGTTGCTTGAGAAAGACTCGCAAGAACCAGAGCAAGGGTGCGCCCCGAGGAGGCCGACGATGGCACCGAAGATCGGCAAACCAAGCACCTCGAATACGACATCCGCCACCGCGGACCGTCCGTCCGACGAGACCCGGCGGGACGAAGTAACGATCCGTCGGCTTTTTCGATCACCGCTGGCCGTTCGCGTCGCGCTGGCTGTGTTCGTCAGCATCATGGTCGTCGACGCAATCATCCTGTTTCCGTCGTATCGGCGACAAGAAGAGCGCTTGTTGGAGGATCTGCGGCGTGTCGGCACTCAGTGGCTTTTGGCCGCCGAGCCGTCCTACGCCCACTCGGGAGGCCCCGGTGTGTACGCAGCGATCGTTCTCCGGGCCCCCCTGGTCGTCGGCGTGACGGTTTTCGGCACGAACGACCTGGTGGTGGCGACGTCGGGTGAGGAATTGGAGGTAACCGTTGCGGCCGCCGATCAGGCGAATTGGGGTATTCGCACCGCCGACGGTCAACGGTTCGAAACTATGTGGTCCGGCGAGGAGTCGCCCATCGGATTGACGGTCGCTCTTCGCATGGACGGTTCGGGCGTCGCCGCCGATCTGCAGGCCTTCGTCCTGCGCATCCTTGGTCTCATCGTCATCGTATCCGCAGCCCTGACAGGCGCCACCATGATTGCCATGGGTACGGTCGTGCTCAGACCCCTCGTCGCCCTCAGCAACGCCCTGGCCAAGGGAGGGGACGGGGACTGGCACGGCCGAAACGTCATCTATGCAAGGCGCAACGATGAGATCGGCGACGTCTTTCGCGCGACGACCAAGCTCTTGGAACAGCTGGGTAGGGCCCGGCGTGACCTGGAAGCGCGAGTCGAGGCACGCACTGCCGAAATCCAGGAGGTCAATGCCCGACTGAGGGAAAGCGAGACCCGGTTCCGGGACTTCGCCGATGCCAGTTCGGACTTCTACTGGGAGATGGATGAGAACCTCCGCTTCACGTTTCTCTCGGACCGGTTCACCGAGGTCACTGGGGTTCCCCACGACCGGCTGCTCGGAAAAACCCAGGAGGAATCGCCGATTCCCGGCATCGATCCGACTGAGTGGGACCGGCACCTGAAATACATGACCGAGCACAGGCCCTTCCGAAACTTCGTCCACTCGCGAACCAAGCCCGACGGCGCCGTGGTCCACATCTCGATCAGCGGCACGCCGGTCGTGGACAGCAAAAACCGGTTCACCGGCTATCGGGGCATCGGCGCAGACATCACCGAGCGCGTGAACGCGGAGCGCGAGCTTGCCGACAAGGAAGCCCTGCTGCGGCTGTCGCTCGACAACATGACCGACGGCATCTACGTGCTGGATTCCGAACTCCGCTATCTGACCTTCAACGACCGGTATTCCGAGCTGCTGGGCGTCTCATACGACGAACTCCAGGTGGGCAAGCCGGTCAGAGATGTGGTTCTGCGACTGGCTCAGGACGGCTTCTACGGTCCGGGTGACCCGAGGCGGCTGACTGAAGAACGCATGGCGCTTATGGCCAGTCCCGAGCACGTGGAGATCGAAGTCAAGACGAAGACGGACCGGATTCTTCTCGTCCGCAAGGCGCCGCTGGACGATGGCGGTGCGGTTATAACGTTGACCGACATCACGAAGAGGAAAAAAGCCGAGGAAGCGCTGCGGGAGAGCGAAGCGCGGTTCCGGGCGGTTATGGATCATTCGCCAGCGGCGATTATCCTCAAGGACCAGGACGGCCGCTATCTTCTCGTCAATCAGACTTGGCACCGCTGGTTCAACCGCGAAAACAAGGAAACGGTCGGTCGAACGGCTCACGATTTCTTCTCCAAGGACTACGCCGACGACGTGACGGCCCGGGACCAAGAAGTCATGGAGCGGGGTTCACCGGTTGATCTTGAACGGGAAACCCGGCTTGCCGACGGCAAGCTCAGGAACATGCGAGTCTACAAGTTTCCCATCTTCGGGGCGAACCGCGAGGTCGCCGGCGTCGGCACGATCGAGGCCGACATCACTGACCGCAGGCGCGCCGAGATCGCCACCCGGGAGAGCGAGGAACGCTTGCAGACCGTCCTCGACCATATGCCGGCGACGGTGTTCTTCCGCGATCTCAAGGGCAAGTTCCTGTTCATCAACCGGACATACGAGGAGACCTACGGTCTTGAGCGGGAGTCCGTCATCGGCAAGACGCTGCATGATCTGTTTCCAAAGGACGATGCCGACCGTTGCGCTGCGATCACTCAGAACGTCCTCGATTCGGGCCGTGTGACGGAACGCGAGTACACCGCGGAGTCCGTAGCTGAAGAACGGGTGTTTTCGACCGTGATGTTTCCGATTCACGCCGGAGCGGGTGGAATCGTCGGTGTCGGGGGCGTCGAGCTCGACATAACCGAACGCAAGCGGGCCGAAAAAGCGCTGCTCGAAAGCCAGCTGCGCATGCGTTCGCTGATCGACAACTCTCCCTCGGAAATCGTCATCAAGGACACCGACCTGCGCTATGTGCAGGTCAACCGCATCTTCGAAGAGCACTACGACGTCAAACGCGAAGATCTCGTCGGCAAGAGGGTCCGCGACGCCTTGCCCACGTCCATGGCCGACGCGATCGAGGTGCAGGACGCCGAGGTCATGAAATCTGGCGTCCCCGTCGAAATGGAGCTCGATGCCCTGATTCATGGCGAGACCCGGATCAATCTGGAGTCCAAATTCCCCATTCCCGACGACGACGGAAACGTCATCGGCATCGGCGGAATCGCGACCGACATCACCGAGCGCAAAAGGGCGGAACGCGAGCTGGAGAAGGCCAAGGAGGCTGCCGACGCCGCGAACAAGGCCAAGGACGATCTCGTCGCCATGGTCAGCCACGAGATCCGGACGCCGATGAACGGTGCGCTCGGCATGGCCCGGCTGCTCTGGGAAACCCAACTCGACGACGATCAGCGGGATTGCGTCGGCACAATCGTGTCGTCCGGTGAAGCACTCGTCCGACTCGTCGACGACTTGCTCGACGTGTCAAAGCTGGAGGCCGGAGCCCTGGATCTCGAAACCATTCCGTTCATCGCCACGGACCTGGTGGATCAGGTGATCGGCCTCATGGCGTCCAGGGCGGATGAAAAGAGTCTCAAGTTGAGCCGAAATGTCGACCCTGACATTCCTCCCGTGCTGATCGGAGATCCGCACCGATTGCGCCAAATCCTGCTCAACCTGATCAGCAACGCCATCAAGTTCACATCGAAGGGATCGGTGGCCGTCGATGCGGCGCTTGTCGCGCGGGAAAGCGATACGGCCGTCGTCCGTTTCACCGTCGCCGATACCGGTCAGGGGATTAAAGCCGCGGCACAGAAAAAGCTGTTTTCGCCATACTCTCAAGGCGCCGTCGAAGTGGCGCGCAAATATGGCGGAACGGGTCTCGGACTGACGATCTGCCGTCGGCTGGCCGAGCTGATGGACAGCGAGATCGTTCTCGAAAGCAAGTACCGAAAAGGCTCGACGTTCCGCTTCGACGTACCGTTCGCGATCGATCGTGTCACCGACGCTGTCACATTGCGGGAATCCCAGGCCAGCCCACACATTGGCCGCTGGAGCGAGGACATACCGGACAGGCCCCTGAAGGTGCTTCAGGTGGAGGATAACGCGACCAACCGCGACGTCGTGGAGAAGATCCTCTCCCGAGTCGGACACACGGTGTTCAGCGTCGCCAACGGCGCCGACGCCCTGGATGCCGTCAACGAGCAGGAGTTCGACATCGTCATCATGGATCGGCACATGCCGACAATGAATGGCATCGAGGCGACTCGAAGAATCCGCGCCATGGACGCGCCGGTGAATGTGATCCCGATCATCGGTGTCACAGCCGCCGCTGGCGAAGACGACGTGAACGCCTGCCTCCAGGCCGGAATGGATCTGGTTCTGACCAAGCCTCTCAGAACCAAGGACCTGCGGACGACCGTGGCACGCCTTGCGGCACCGTCTCCGGAGCACCTGGTGTTTCGGCCCGGCGTCAAGGTGCTGGTCGTCGACGACATGGAAATCAACCGGACCGTCGCCGGGAGACAGCTCGAAAAACTGGGCTTGGCGAGCGATCTGGAGGAACGCGGTGACCGAGCCCTCGAGCGGGCCAAGGATCGGCAATACGGCGCGATACTCGTCGACATATCGATGCCGGACATGGATGGGGTCGAATTCACCAATCGCCTTCGCCTTTGGGAGAGTGACCGCGGCCGGCGTACACCCGTTATCGCCATGACGGGCCATGCGTCCGCCGACGAACGCGCCCGCTTCCTCGGTGCCGGGATGGATGACTATCTGACGAAGCCGGTCGTGCTCCGCGATCTCGGAGCGATCCTCGGCCAATGGCTTGCCGCCTCGAGTGCGGACCCCGGTACGAAACCCTCGACAATCGAGTCACGCGGCGCAACAGAGCCGACCGAACGGCCGCCCATCGACATGGATTTGCTCGGGGAAATCCTCGGCGACGACGATGAGACAGAGAAGCTCGACTGGATCGACCAGTTCGTCGGTCAGTTCACGCCGCTGCTCGAAGAACTGGCCACCACCATCGGTGAGCGGGACCGACTGGCAACACGCGACGCCGCACATGCCGCCAAAAGCGCGGCGACCTGTGCCGCGGCGGTGCCGTTGGCCGACGCACTCCAACGACTCGAAAGCGAAGCCGCGGCGGCGGATTGGGCCGACCTATCTGCATTGACCGCCGCCGCACAGGCGGAGTTTGACCGGGTCGTCGGCTTCCGCGGCAACCAGCGGAAGCCTACCTGACCCGGGCGACAGATGCCGATCTCTTGTCCCGCGCCGTCCCCGCCGGTCGCATCGTTGAAACCGATCCCCGCTGACACTACGCGACGTGGCGCAGATCCGAGCGCTCGTCGGGCACGGTGTCGCGCAGGCGCAGGCGCATACGGATTTCCTCGCTTGGGCGAATGGTGATCATCGCCGCCGGCGCGATCTCCTGGCCGGTGACGAGCTCGAGCCGGAACCGCCGTGCCGTCTCGGCGAGAATCATCGGCGCTTCCATCATTGCGAAACGGCTTCCGATGCAAGTGCGGTTGCCACCGCCGAATGGGAAGTAAACGTTGCTGTCGATTTCTTTTGCTCGCTCGGGTGCGAAGCGCGACGGGTCGAAGCCTTCCGGGTTGTCCCAATACTCGGGCTTGCGATGCATGGTGTGGGCGCAGATCATCACCGTCGCGCCTTTCGGGATCGCCACGCCACCGATCACATCGTCTTCCAGCGCCTCCCGCGTCAGCATCCATCCAGGTGGATAGAGCCGCATCGTCTCCTCGAACACCATCCGGGCATAGGTCAGCTGTTTCAGATCCTCCATTTCGGTCGGACCGGCGCCGAGGACGGACTGTGTTTCGGCAAACAGGCGGCGATCGATGAGCGGGTACTTGGACAGGCTGTACCAGGACCACGCCAGCGTCGTCGCCGTCGTTTCGTGCCCGGCAACGAGGAAGATCACGACCTGGTCGCGCAGCCGCTTCATCGATTGCGGTCCCCACTGGCTCTCCTCGGCCGCGATCAGCATGGTGAGGAGATCGTCGGGCCGGTCTGTGGCTTCCAGCCGCTGCCGAATGATGTCCGCGACGACCCGGTCGATCGCCTGGATGGCCTCGTTGCAGGCCCGCACCTTGGCGCGCGGGAGCCAATTGGCCAGGGGGGTGATCGCCCAGACCCGGCGTTCCAATTCGGGCAGGATGACGTTCAAAGCATCGTAGATCGTTTTTGCCTGGCTGGTCATCCGAACGCCGAACATGGTCCTCAACGCGATGTCGAGGGCGAGGCGCATGGCCTCGCTCGTCAAGCCGATCTCCTGGCCACCCGCGGCGTAGGTGTCCCAGCGGGAGAGCATTTCGTCCGTTGCCTCCCGCATGGTCGTGAACATGCCGTCACCGAGGAAGAACCGCATACGATCGTAGTGTTTGCTCTTGATGTAGTTGTCGCGGTTTTCCTGGAACACCCGTTTGACGTGGTCCTTGGTGTTCAGGAAGTACAGCCATTCCCCGCCGATTCGGATCGGCACGATGTCGCCATGATCCCTCGACAGCGCGGAGTAGAACCGCAGGGGGTCTTTCCGGATCTGGGGAAGGATCCCCAGGACGGGAACGCCACTGATACCGTTGGCAATCTTCTCAGGCATTGGAGTCTGACCTATCAACGTTCATCGGCATAAAACGACGGGACCATCGGCGCCACTCGCTCTCGGCGACCGAGACGATCGCGATCTCCAACAGAGAAGCGGCAAACGCGTAACCGCATCGCGTCGTCTCGATTCGCAGGTAGCGCAACGCATCGATCATCTTTTTGCAGGTGTGTCTGGGCACCAAGATCCGAACCCGCCAGTCAGTTGGATACTGGCGCGAGCGCTTCGTGACCGGTGCCGCAGCGGATGGATTCGACGGCGACATTGATCAGATGGGCGGTAGACGGCAGCCCATCGTAATTGGCCAGCAGGGCCAACTCCTCGAGCGCGCGAACCAATTCGTTGACGTCGCTCGCGTTCCACGTTTCATCCGAAACGCGATATTTCATGCCATTCTTCATGCTACACCTGTTTTCTGGAAGTCGCCTTCGAGGTTAAGGACCGGTGCGGCGATGCCGGTCCGCATGCGAAACGCCGTGGGCGAGTCGATTCGATATTGCGCTGCCGTGGTCCGCACGCCGTCGATGTCGACCGGCCGCGTTTCCCAGGTCGCGGGATAGCCCAGCAGTCGCTTGGTGATCCGCGCCATGCGCGCGTCGTGGACGACGACCAACTCGAGGACGCCGTTGAACATGCACCACTCCATCGCCGCGGCGAACAGGATCGCCATGGTGCAGGCGGCCGGCTCACCTGGTGCGGCCCGCACCATAATCTCGTTGTCCCGCTCGAGCGCCAGCCGGCTCATTTCCCAGACCAGCGGACTCCGTGGCACGGGCCGGCCGTCGAGAAGGAATGGAAAGACGTCGCTGAGCATGTGCGGCCCGGTCGTCGGCAGCAGGCGCCATGTACCGTCGACGTACCCGTGGTCGTTGACGGACGCGAAGTAGATCGGATCGAGGTCGTCGAACCGATCCCGTTCCATGCCCTTCGATGAGGACACGGCCCAGTTCATCCGTTCGTTGAAGACCCGGTGGCGAAGCCGGAGAATTCCTGCGAAGTCGCTCGGGTACTGATCGGCTTCGCTGCCTGTAAACACCCTGTACATCCGCCCCTCCCCGTTTCATGGGTGAGGGCATTGGATCGTCGGATGACCGGGCTGACAGCCTGTCAACCCTGACAGGTCAGGCTTCGAGACGCTCTAATGAATTGAAATCAGGATATTTTTCTTCGTGCCGAGTCGACCGAAATGCAGCCTAAACGTGCGTTGATTGGCCTCGCTACACGCTGATCAATTCGAGGAGGATCGCCTTCAAGACGGCTTGATACTTCGAGTAGCAGCCCAGCTTCGTCGCTGCGTTGCGCAGGTGGAAGACGACCGTCCGTTCAGAAATGTGGAGGATCTCCGACGTTTCCCAGGCAGTCTTGCCGCGCGCGGTCCACAACAGGCACTCCCGTTCCCGTAGCGTAAGGTGATAGGTGCCGGATTCCGCTTTCTTGAAGAGTTCGACGAACGTCGAATGAAAGTACACGCTGACTAAGTGCAGATCGTACTTGCGATCAAGCCACAACCGGGCGAACTCGGTGTCATCGACATCCGAGGAATAGAACATCATCCCTGCGCTTCGGCCCGGTCCGGGAACCGGCACCGTCGCGCCAGAGACGGTACCCACCTCCCGTCCCTCGGCCATGAAGGCCTTTTCACGCTTCTCCAGCGATCTCGTGATGTCGCCCCACTGAAACGGAAGCAGTTGGCCGCGGGCCCGCGAAATGACCAGATCGATATCGAGGTATCCGCACTCGGCATAGCGTTCGAGCCAATGTTGCGGATGATTGTTGATGCCCATCGGTCCCTGCTCGGGCAAGAACGCAATGTAGGCGTGTGTACTGATATCGTTCGACCACAGGAACGACTCGATCGTCGCCCGGAGCTCGATTTCGCTCCGAGCCAACTGCAACTTGTCGAGGACATCCGCGACCGATGTGTCCATGCCCCATCCCTCCCCCGGATCAGGCACAAACTGCAGGAAGTGACTTCACGATCAGAGTTCTACCACCCTCGTACGTAGATCCATCGCCTCATTTCGCGTAGTCCACGAAATCATACCCCCGCAATGCACCAGGACTCAACCACGATGCGTCATCGTTCGACATGTATGCGTTCCTGATTCGACCTGCTCGACCCGAACGGAATGCATCGTCCGCCCGCTGACGCGATATACACACCCCTTTTCAGCCTCAACAGGGCCGCGAACTTCTGTAGAATGCGCGTTCGGCTGCGCCGGAGTTCTCGGGGTTTACCCGCGCCGCATGTGGCCGACGTGCCGTCGAGGGTGTGGGAGACCGACGAATATGGACCTGCGAATGCCGCTCGTTGCCGCCGTTCTGGTGCTCGTCTTTGGCACGGCGGCGATTGCCGAAGACGATAAACCGATCGAGGCGTTTTTCGGAGAGTACGAGGGAACGACGGTTGTCGACGAAGGCAACGCACTATCCAAACGCGAGCTTCATGTCGAGATTTCCGAGGCGAAGAAGGGATTTCGCCTCAGCTGGAAGACGGTCATCCACAAGCCGGACGGACGAAAGAAAACGAGCGAAAACGCCTTCGAGTTCCGCCCGTCGGGTCGCGAGGGAATATCCGTTTCTGCGGTTCGCAAGGATATGTTCGGCAACCGGGTTCCTCTCGATCCGTTGAAGGGTGAGTCTTTTCTTTGGGCGAAGATCGTCCGCGACACGCTGAGCGTCTACGCGATGGTCATCAACGACGAGGGCGCCATCGAACTGCAGATTTACGACCGCACGCTGACCGAGTACGGCCTCGAACTGAAGTTTTCGCGGTTCACCGAAGGCTGGTTGAAAAAAGCCATCATCGCCCGCCTGGACCGGGTCGACAGCTGATCAAAAGACGGCGGATGGCCGGATGGCTGGTCTGCTAGGCGGTGATATCGACGATGGAACCGCGCGGCAAATCTTGGTCCAGCAGGTCGAGGCGCAAGAGCCTCTCGTTGAGATCCTGAAGCTGAAGGTCCTGGGCGCGTCGGTCCTCTTCGATCTGCCTTTGCCGCAGGGCTTCAGTCCGCACGTCGTCGCGCCTGCGGTCTTCGATGAGTTGCTGTTCGCGGACGTCGTTCTGGCGAACCACGTCCGAGCGAAGCTGATCACGCAGCTGCAATTGCTGACGGCGCGTTTCGAGCAGCGCTTGCGCCTGGAAAGCGGCGACGGGATCGAAACCAATCTCGGGCATGGCACGTATTGCCTCGCTCGGCGCGCGGATCCCTCAGGATAGCGCTAAACCTACCCAGCGGCAACGCAACGGAGTCGCCTTGGATCAAGCCGTTGAGCGATTCCGGAAAAAACACCCCCAGCGACGCAGCCGCCGGGCAGTCCGGCATCGCCCGCCGTACCACCGGGGGGCGAAGCGCTTCCGCGGCCCCGGATGGCCGATAGGACCTATGGCGAGAGGCCGGACAGCCACTGGCATCGATGCACGACGAGATTACCGCATCGAAAGCACATCGCGAAAGCGCCGGTTGATCCGATGTCCACCACATTGAATCCTTGTTAGGATCGCGCCCCGCGACAGGGCAGCGCAAACATGGATCCGGAAATGCAGCACTCGGGAAGCGCTTTGCGTCCACGAACCCTCCTGGACGAGGTGTTCTGGTCAGAGCTGGCTCCCGAGCTTCATATCGGGGAACCCGATGCGTTTCAGGGCATCAGCACGCTCGCCTTCACCGAACCCGACCTCGCCGCGATTCACCGAGACCTGAAGAAGGAAAGCTACACGAGGGTCCACGACGGCGACGGTCAGCTTCCCGTCGATGCCCTCGCACGAACCATCGCCCGCATCGATGGTGAGTGCGGTCTTCCGATCCTGGGCTTCGTCTATGACGAATGCTGGGTGTGGTTTGCGCGGTTGCGGCCGTTCCTGGAGTCGGTTTTGGGCCCCGGGTATCGGGCGATGCCGGCCTTTTGGGCTTGGCACGTGGCGCCCCGGGACGACGATCATGGGTGGGCGCCGCATCGCGACGCCGGCCGGCGAACGCTGTTCCCCGATGGACGGCCGAAATCGTTGACAGTGTGGAGTCCGCTTACCGACGCGGTGCCCGAAAACGGCTGCATCTACCTCGTTCCTGCGGACCGCGATCCGACGTACAACACGGACGAGGAAGCAACATGGCGGTTCGATCTCTCGGATGTCCGGGCCGTTCCGGCCACGGCGGGTACGGTCCTGGCCTGGAACCAGGCGATTGTGCACTGGGGCGCCCGCAGCAGTGCCCGGTCGCGCCAACCGCGCATCAGTTTGTCGCTGGAGTTCCAGCGCGGCGACGCCGAGGCGCTGGATACGCCTTTGCTCGATCCAACGGCGCTGCCGCCGTTCGAAGTCCGCTTGAAGCTGATCGCCAAGCAGTTGCTGCAGTATCGTCACAAGCACGCGCTCTCACCGGACGCTGAACGATTGGTCTCGGCGATCATCGAACTTTAAAGAGCAATCCGGCCACCGCGCTGTCTCTCGACTCGCCCGGCCGGCATACGTTAGGGTTTGCGGACAACGAGAAACGAGCTTGAACAGGTGGGCACCGCGGCGCACATCCAGCCGCAGAAAGTGAATGCCGTGTCGACATCTCGTATGCCAATCGAGATGGAGTTTCGCTGTGAACGAAATGTCGGAAGCCATGCCGGATCCGCAGAGCGATACAGAGTCACCGCAAGACCGAACGCCGAAGCCGGATCAGCCCCACGGGTCCGTGCTGTACGCGGACTGGTTCGACGCAATGATGTTCGATCTCGACGGCGTGATCACCAACTCGACGCTCGCCCACGGGGTCGCGTGGAAGCAGGTTCTCGATGCCTTTCTGCACCGTTACGGGACCCGCCATGGTGTGACGGTGGCCCCGTTCGACGCCATCGTCGATTATCACGATCTCGTCGACGGCAAGCCTCGCTACGACGGGGCGCGTAGCTTTCTGCATGCCCGTGGCGTCGAAATACCGTTCGGTGAGCCGACGGATTCGGAAGACACAGACACGTGCTGCGATCTCGGAAATCGCAAGAACCGCATCTTCCTCGAGAACGTCGATTCTGCCGGCCTCGAGCTCTATCCAAGCACGGTGAGCCTGATGCGGGCGTTGAACTTCATTAGCAAACGCATCGCCGTGGTTTCAGCCAGCAAAAACGCCGAACAGATTCTCGATAAGGCGCGGCTGTTGCCGCTGGTCGACGTAATGGTCAGCGGGCGAGAGGCCACCGCCATGAGCCTGGCCGGCAAGCCGGCACCCGATACCTATATTGCGGCGGCCAACATGCTTGGCGTGTCGCCCTGCAGGGCGGTGGTGTTCGAGGACAGCGTTACCGGAGTACGCGCGGGCGCCGATGCCCGCGTCGGCATGGTGGTCGGAATCAACCGAGGCGACGACGAGGTCACGCTCGTCGAAAGCGGCGCCGATGTTCTCGTCAATGATCTTGGGGAACTGGTGGTCGATCTGGGCCACGGCCACGGCTTTTGGCCGCGCAACCGCGACGATACCACCGCACAGTCGTTCGTTCCCTGGAACCGCGTCCGGCTCACGTCGCCGATACGTGACTCTCTGATCTTCGGAACAGCCAGCGGAGCACGATGCTTCGTGTTTCCTCGACTCCGGTGACGACGTAGGTCAGCGTGTAGTCGTTGTTGAGCGTGGCGTCCAGCGCCGCGTATCCGCGACTGGAGCCGCAGAACAGGATTTCGTCGCCCGGGTAAACGGCCCGGTCTGCACGCGGCATGACGGAGACGTTGCCGGCGGAGCGGACAACAAGAGGCACACAGGCGAGCTGTGCCTCTCGGTTGGATGGATCTCTGGTGATATCTCCGAGCGCCACCGGGCGACCGTCTTCCAGATACCGCGTCAGGGCGGCCGACGATTTCTTGTCAACGCGGGTTGTCCACACGCGGGGCTTGGTTTCGCCGAGTCGATTCCGCAGTTCACCAATCACCGATTCCAAGAACGCCTCGTTGGAGTCGATATCGAAGACGCGGACGTGATCGTAGAAATCCCGCAACAGAGGTGCGATCAGTACGAACAGCATGCGCCGCGCCGTGACCAAGCTCGGTTGCATGATCAAGTCAGCCTGGGCGGCGCTGAAGACAACCTCGTTGCGATGCCGGTTCTGGCGCACGAGAATGAAGATCTCCGGATTGAGCGTGCGGGCATTGAGCACGATGCCCAGGTTTTCGGGATCGCGGTTGGTGCCGACGACAATGCCGGCGGCGCTTTTGATTCCGGCGGCCCGCAATTGCTCCTGTGATCCGCGCCCGCAGATAAATGTCTCGCCCTCGACATCGCCGGCCGCGATATCTGGATCGATCACCGTGACCTCGATTCCGGCCGAGGCCAGCGCGGCGTGAATGGACCGCCCCATGCGTCCGTAGCCGCAAAGGATCCATCGGCCGTGGGGAATCTCGGGATACATGGCAAGATTGGCCCGCGGCACGCCGACCAGCCAGGCATTGAACATATGGATCAGCGGGTTGCGGATGGTTGCCCGCAGATAGCGGGAGTACGTATGGAATGGATCGACGATGTGGACATCGGCGCCCAGGGTCGAAAGGGTCTGTTCGTACTCCTCCGATGTCGACTTGACGATCACGCGCAGCGACTCATTGAGCAGCCGCGCGGTCGTGGCGATCTTGAGATTGCCCTCTTCGTCGCCCGTCAGAGCGACGACGGCCCGGCAATTGGGCTGCATCAATCCGGCTTCGATCAGGTGCTGCGGCACGCGCGCATCGGCGCAAAGCGCGTGCATCGCCACCCGGTAGTCCCGCAGATAGAGCGCCATGACGCGGTCGGGGTCGAGGTCGAGGATGACGGCGGTGATGCCATTGTCGCTGAGGCCCCGGGTCAACAAGCTGCCCGTATTGCCGAACCCGCAGACCATGACGAACGGCTCCGTCAACCGGGCGATCTTGGTGGTGAACCTCCGCTCGGCAACGGCATGCCTGAAGTGCGGGTTCTGGACCAGGTGGATAATGGCGCCGATCGCATACAGCCAGGCAACGACCCCGGCATAGAGCGAGGCAATACTCCACATCCGCTGGGCATCGGTGAAGGGGTAGGGGATCTCCCCGAAACCCGTGGTTGTCGCTGTGTAGGTGAGGAAGTAGAAGGCGTGAAACAGGCTCATCTCCTGTTGCACGCCGTCGATCACCGGACCCGGAATCAACACCCAGCCGACCATCGACACCGAGTAGACGGCGACCAGCAGCATCAGCGGCCGTCGCATGAAACGCAGGACGAGAAACGGGACGCGCGAGCTCCGCGTGCTCTCGACCATGGTTTTCTCCTAGCGGCGAACCATCAGCGTCTCGGAGACAACGATGGTCACGGAAACGACGTTGGCGACAAGCGCGCCCGCCGCCAGCGAAACGACGCCAGACATGACGGCCGGCGTCATCCCACTGTCCCACACATGAATGGCGAAGGCCCAAACGATGGAGGCGGCAATGAGCTGCAGGTCGGCGACCAGGCTGGTCGACAGCAGCAACGCGCCGATCTGCGATCGGTCGCCGAGCTTGAGGCCGGTGGCAATGATGTTGACGACAACGACGAAAAACAGGCCGACGATGTTGTGATGCTCGGGGTTGTCGACGGACCCATAGACGAAGGCGAAATTCAGCGTCAACGCGAGGACGATGAAAAACCCGAAGACAATCTTTTCCAGATTCATACTCGGCACCCCTCCCCCGATACTGCCCTCGACAAGACCCTATTGAGGGTCTTGCGGGTTGGCGCGGCGCCAGATTAAACGTTTTTTCTCCGTTTGTTGATCGGCGATCGCAAGTCCGTGGACGCCGGAAGGAGCACACGGTGATGCCGCTTTCACGCCGACGGCTCGTGGTGTCGGCAGTCGCGATCGTGATTGTCGTGAAGATCGCCGGGGCCTATCTCGTCGGGACATGGCTGACCGCGCCGGCACCGTCCTTTGTCGGAACTCCCCCCGCCGACCTCGGCGCCGAAGCCGTGATCATCGAAGGGGCGACTGGCCGCCAGCTCGCCGGGTGGTGGATGGCCAACGCACGTTCGTGCGGTGTCGCCGTGCTCATGCACCCGGTGCGGGGGAACCGTCGTTCCATGGTGAGCCGTGCCCGCACCCTCAAAACTGCCGGCTATTCTGTTCTGCTTTTCGATTTCCAGGCGCACGGCGAAAGCGACGGCGAGCGGATCACGTTCGGGTTCCTCGAGAGCGAAGATGCGCGCACCGCGGCGGCGTTTGCGCGGGCACGGGCGCCGGGCTTGCCACTTGCCGCCATCGGCCTGTCGTTGGGCGGGATCGCCGCCACCGTCGCCGAACCGCCCGTTGACGCGGATGCCTTTGTCCTCGAGGCCGTCGCGCCGGGACTGAAAGAGGCGACGATCAACCGGCTTCGGCGGTGGACGGGTCCGTTTGCGCCGGCCGTCGCGGCGGCATTGCTCGTTCAGGTACGGCCCCGGCTGGGCTTCAGCCCCGATCGCATCCGCCCCATCGATCGGATCGGTGTCATCGACGCCCCCGTACTGATTGTCGCAGGCGCCGAGGATCAGAGAACGACGCTCGCCGACTCACGAGCGCTTTACGACGCGGCCCGCAAACCGAAGGACCTCTGGGTGGTCGATGGTGCGCGGCATAGGGACTTTGGCCGATTGGATCCGAAGAAATACGCCCGCCGCGTAGGCGGGTTTTTGTCAGCGCATCTGGGCTGCCCGGCTGTCCCGCGGTAACCGTGGTTCGGTCCGGCTCAGCGGACGAGCAGCAGCGAGCAACCGAGTCCCTCAAGCAACTGGCCAGTGGCAGCGCCTTCCAGAAGCCCCAGTCCGGCGGCAAGCACGATCAGCGACGCGTGGTCGCGGCGCGCTACACGGCACAGATCATCGACACCGGCATTGGGCATGTCGAGACATGTCACATTGAGACCAGCATCCGAGAGCATGACGCCGACCTCGCGCCTCCAGGCTTCGGCGTCGTCGAGGCGCCGGGCCGTCAGCACGACTTCCAACACGCCGCCGTCACCATCGGCGATGGCCGCTGCAACCACCAGCGCATGCCGGGCCGCATCGCTGCCATCGAAAGCGACGAGGACCGGACCCGTGAGCCTTGCCCCTGGCCGCAACAGCAGCACCGACCGCCCCGCGCTTTCCGCGACCGCGCGGGCAGTGGCGGCGGGCGGCGTTCGCCGGGCGACCAGCGGAATCGTCGATGTGCCGCCGGTCCAGCCGACAACGACGAGATCGGCGTCGCCCGCCTCGGCCAAAACCTCCGAAACCAGTCTGCCTTGGCGCACCTCGAACCGCGCCTTGATGCGATGCCGCGCGGTCGCCGTTTCCACGGCCTGTCGATTCCTCGACGTCTGCAGCCGTAGCGCGCGGCGAAGCTGATCGCCAGTCGCCGGACGGCCCGCGGTAACGGTGCTGAATGTGGTCATCTGGTTATGCTCGGCAAGCCGGACGAGATCGATGTCTTCGACATAGAGCCCGAACAGCTCCGCATGAAGCCGCCGCGCCAGGGCCGCAACGGCGTCGACGGCAGCAAGATCCTCGGACGCTGAATCGAGGGCCATAAGAATGCGCCGAAAACGCCCGTCCGACGCTGTCGAATCGCTTGCCGTCATCGACCGCGGTCCTTGCCGGGGGACCGCCGCTCTCGTCTCGCCTGTGGCGGCGTCGCCAGCTTCCGCGCCTTGGCAAGGAAGTCTTCGAGCCGCCGGGCACGCCGGTGAGGATTTCGATGCCGGTGTCGACGGTGTCCACCGAGTGGACCTGGAACCGGCCCTCGCGGCAGGCGTCGACCACATCGGCCCTGAGCATCAGGTGTTTGACGTTGGCCTCGGGAATCAACACGCCTTGTTCGCCGGTGAGCCCGCGGGCCGCACAGACATCGAAAAAGCCCTCGATCTTTTCGTTGACGCCGCCGATCGCCTGCACGCGGCCCTGTTGGTCGACCGAACCGGTGACCGCGAAACACTGGCGGATCGGCACGTCAGCAAGGGCCGACAGCAGGGCGTAGAGTTCCGCCGACGATGCACTATCGCCGTCGACACCGCCGTAGGATTGCTCAAAGACCAGGCTCGCCGACAGCGACAGCGGACGGTCGCCGGCGAAACGGCTCGAGAGGAACGACGACAGGATCATGACGCCTTTGGAATGCATCGGACCGCCCAGCGCCACCTCGCGTTCGATGTCGACGACTTCGCCCTTGCCCAGGCGTACCCGGCAGCTGATACGGCTCGACCGGCCGAAGGCGAAGTGGTCGAGTTGGATCACCGCCAGACCATTGACCTGGCCGATGCGCGCATCCTCGGTTTCGATGACCAGAGTGCCGCGATGGATTTCCTCTTGGATGCGCTCGCGCAGGCGGTCGGAGCGGAAGATGCGCGCGTCGATGGCGCGTTGCACGTGCGCCGCAGCGATTGTTTTCGCGTCGTCTTCGCGGGCCCAGAAATCAGCTTCGCGAACCACGTCCTCGATAGTGCCCATATGGGTGGTCAGCTTTTCGGCATCCCCGGCAAGGCGGACGCCGTGCTCGACGACGCGGGCGACGGCGCCACGATCGAGGGATTTGGGACCGTCCCGCGCGGCTACGGTGCCGATCAGCCGGGCATAGATCAGGGTGCCGTCCGAATCGCGATCCATGTCGCTGGCGAAATCGGCGGCGACACGGAACAGCTCGCGGAAGTCGGGGTCTTAGTGCATGAGCAAGTAATAGAGCAGCGGCTCGCCGAGCAAGACGATCTTGACGGCCAGCGGGATGGGCTCCGGCTCCAGCGTCGTCGTCGTTGCCCAGCCGAGGGATTCCGCGGGGGACTCGATGCGGATCCGCTCCGATCTCAACGCGCGCTTCAACGACTCCCAGGCGTAGGGCTGGGTCAGCAGCTTGTGCGCATCGAGAATCAGCCAGCCACCGTTGGCGCGGTGCAAGGCGCCGCCCTTTATCAGGTTGAAGTCGGTCACCAGGGTGCCGAACTGAGCGATATGCTCGGTGCGGCCGACAAGATTGGGCTGGGTCGGATGGTCCTCGTAGACGACCGGTGCGCCCTCGGCTGATTCCGACGAGCGCGCGCCTTTGCGGCGGGTCTGGTCGACGATGACGTTGACCTGATACCGGCGGACGATCGCGGACCCGCTCGGCGCCTTTCCGCCAAACAGGATTTGCGGCCCTTCGGCCTCCCGCGGCAGGAACGCTTCGGCATTATCGATGACATCGTTGCTAACGGCTTCCAGGTGAGCGATGACCGCCGTCTCTTCCTGCCATTTGCGCTTCAGCTCATCGATCAGGTGGCCGACGGCGAACATGGTGGTTTCGCGGTCGAGGTCCCGAAGTTCCTGGCGTTGCTCGCGCTCCCATCCGGGGATCTGATGCAACAGCGCCTCGAGGTCCTTCTGCAGATCTTCCGATACCGCGCGCCGGCTCTGCTTTTCGTCCTCGGGGAGGGCATCGAACTCCTTTGGATTCAACACCTCGCCGTCACGGATCGGTGCCAGCGCCAGACCGACGGGTGTTCGGATCAGGACGATGTCGTGCTCCTTGGCGCGTGCCTGCAGCTTGCCGAACCCCTCTTCCTGACGCTCCTTGAACTGCTCCTGGATCGCGGATTTGCGATTGCGGTGTTCATCGCTCTCGAATGCCGCCGGGATAGCGAGCTTCAGTTCCTCGACGAGCTGGGCCATGTCGTCGCGGAACGGACAGGCCTTTCCGGCCGGTAGGTTGAGGGCTTTTGGCCTATGCGGTTCTTCGAAGTTGTTAACGTAACACCAGTCGGGCGGCGTCGACGCCTCGGACGCAGCCCGTTCGAGATAGCGGCGTATGAAACTGTACTTGCCGGTTCCCTCGGGACCGAAAGCAAAGAGATTGTACCCGTCGTGGGCCATGCCCACGGCGAACCGCACGGCCTCGGCGGCACGGCGTTGGCCACCAATTTCCTCCAACGGTTCCAGCTCGGCCGTGGTTTCGAACGGCAGCGCTGCCGGATCACAGCGGGTATAAAGCGCTTCCACGGGCAACGCCGTCGCGGTCCTTTCCGGATGTTCGCTCATGCCTCGGCCTCGATGCGCTCCATGTCTTCGTCGGAAAAACCGAAATGATGGCCAATCTCGTGAATCAGCACGTGGCGGACGACGCGGACGAGGTCGTCGCCGCTCTCGCACCAGTAGTCGAGGATTGGCCGGCGGTAGAGAAAAATCATATCGACGTCCCCGGGCGTGTCGGAAACGCTTCGGCGGTCGATGGAAACGCCATGGTAGAGACCGAGGAGATCGAACGGGCTTTCCAGGTCCAGTTCGGCTTCGGTTTCGGCATCGGGAAACTCTTCGACCCGGATGACCACGCCGTCCACGGGATTGCGCAGTTCCGGCGGAAGCGATGCCAGCGCCGTTCGCGCGATCGCCTCGATGTCATCGGCACCCGGGGGCTCGGAGAACTTGGACGCCATGGCGAGACGTTACCTCGGGTTGATCACCGGGCCAAGCGCCCCCATGTCCCCGTGCACACCAATCGGGGAGGGTGATGGATGGCGAAAAAGCTGGCGGGCGATGCGCGGCGGAACGCGCTTGCGGAACTGAACGGCTGGAGTGAGGTGGATGGCCGGGATGCGATCATGCGATCGTTCCGCTTTGCCGACTTCAACACGGCTTTCGGTTTCATGACGCGGGTGGCGCTGAAGGCAGACGCGATGGATCACCACCCGGAATGGTTCAACGTCTACAACCGTGTCGACATAACGCTGGCCACCCACGATGCCGGTGGGGTGACTGAGAAGGACATCACCCTCGCCCGTTTCATCGACGCCGCCGCAGGGTGATCCCGGAAAAGGTGAAGGCCGCCGGTTCGCCGGCAGCCTTCGGTCTCGAGCAGCGCTGAGCGCCGCACTATTCCATCAACTGGCCGCCGTTGATCGACAGGGTCTCGCCGGTGATCCAGGCAGCGTCGTCGGACGCCAGGAAGGCGACGCCGGCGGCGATGTCGTCTGGCTGGCCGATACGGCCCATGGGGATCTTCTTGACCTCGCCTTCGAGGATCTCGGCCGGCATGGCGCCGGTCATCTCGGTGAGGATGAAGCCCGGGCAGATGGTGTTGGCGGTTACGCCACCGCGCGCCAACTCCAGCGCGATCGAGCGGGTGAAGCCAATAACGCCGGCCTTGGTCGCCGAGTAGTTCGACTGCCCGAACTGGCCGCGCTGGCCGTTCATCGAGCTAATGTTGACGATTCGGCCCCAGCCGCGCTCGGCCATGCCACCGGCGACGACATTGCAGGTGTTGAAGGCGCCGGTGAGATTGACGCCGATCACCGGGTCCCAGTTCTTCTCCGGCGTGAACTTGACCATCCGGCCGTCGCGGGTGATGCCGGCGTTGTTGACCAGGATGTCGACGGGGCCGACCTCGGCCTCGATCTTCTGCGCCCCGGCGACGACCGAAGCGTGGTTCGAGACGTCGATGTTGACGCCCTTGATGCCCGTTTCCTTCTCGAAGTCGGCGAGCTGTTCGTCGACCACGTCGCAGACCACGACGGTGTACCCGTCTGCCTTCAAACGCTTGGCGATCGCCGCGCCGATGCCGCGGCTGCCGCCCGTAACCAATGCCACGCGTGCCATGATTTTCCCTCCGTTTTATGTCTGACCCCCGCCGCCGCGATCGGCGACCGTCGCGCACCCGTCACCGGATTCCTCCCCACGACGGGGAGCCACACGGCGTCACGATCGGACAGGCTGGGATGCAGTGCTCGGCCCCTGACTGGCGAGGTGTCGTTTAGCCCCGCGGTCCGCGGTTTGTCAAGGAAACCGGCCCGGCAGGGTTGATCGTGGCCTCCGGGTCGGCCACCTTCGAGCCATGGACAGTGGTGATATTTCCGACGCGCTGGTGCCTGCGCCCGACCACGAGATGATCGTGCGCAACGGATTCTGGGCCAAGATCCGCGCCACCGCCGGGCGCATCCCATTCGTCGACAAGGCGGTGGCCGCCTACTATGCGGCGCTTGATCCGGAAACACCGGCCCACGTCAAGGCGGTGCTACTGGCGGCGCTGGCCTACTTCGTGCTGCCGGTCGATGTGATCCCCGACTTCATCATCGCGCTCGGCTACACCGACGACGCAACCGTGCTGGCGGCGGCGCTCCGCATGCTGTCGCCCCACGTCACGGATGTCCATCGCGCCCGCGCTCGTGAAGCCCTCGACAAGGACTGAACGGACGCTCTACTGCACCGGTGCCGGTGTTTCCTTGCCGAGCCTGGCTTCGCGACGGGCGATATAGACCGACGACGCCAAGATCACGCCGGCGCCGACCCAGGTCCACACATCGAGGCTCTCGCCGAACAGCGCGAACCCCAGCGTCGCGGTGAACACCAGGCGGAAGAAATCGAACGGCATCACCGCCGAGGCATCGGCTGCGGCGAAGGCGCGAGCGACCGCCAATTGGCCGATCGTCGCCACCACGCCGATCACCGCGAGCCAGGCCCAGGCCTCCAACGTCGGCCACGTCCACACGAACAGCGCCGGCACCAGGCTCATCGGTGTCATCAACAACCCCATGTAGAGGACGATGACGTTGGGGGACTCGGTCGCCGATAACGACTTGATCGACAGCATCGACGTGGCGATGAACGCCGCGGCAAGGAGCGCAATCATCGCCGCAGGTGTCAGCGTCTCGATCCCCGGCCGCAGGATGATGAGGGTGCCGGCGAAACCGACGATGGTCGCCGTCCAGCGACGCAGCCGCACCGTCTCGCCCAGGACCAACGCCGCACCCGCAGTCGCGAACAACGGCGACGTGAAGGTCAGCGCGGTAACCTCTGCGAGTGGCATCAGGCTGACCGCCATAAACAGCGCGCACATGGCGATGACGCCGCTGAGCGCACGAAAACCATGGACGCCCAGACGCCGTGTCCTGAGCCCTGAAAAGCCGACACGCGCGAACCAGGGCAGCATGGCCACGAGGGCGAAGAAATTCCGGAAGAAGGCGACTTCGACGGGGTGGATTTCGGCCGAGACGTGACGGACCATCGCCATCAACACAGCGAAGGTCACGGTAAATCCGATCATCCACAGACCCGCCCGGACCGTTCCCGTCGTGGCCGAGGGCGAAGCAGAGGCGGGCGGGCGGGCGGGCATGGTGCCTCGGTCGGGAGTGAGAGGAAGGGATGAAAGCCGATCCGGCGCCGAGCCGGCTTGCGCCCCTGGCGGCGCCCTCCCATACTTCGCCCAAACGTGGGATAAGGCAACGGGGAGAATGGCGTGGGCGGACCGCTCTGGGAACCGTCGGGAGACCGGATCCTGACGGCAAACCTGTGCCGCTTCATGGAAGAGGTCGAGACGGACTGGAACGTCACTGTCGACGGATTCCCGGCGCTCTACCGGTTCTCGGTCGAGCAGCCTGAGAAATTCTGGCAGAGCTTCAAGGACTTCGCGGGCGTCATTGCCGAAACCTGGGGAACCGTCGTCCTCGAGAATCCGGACGCCATGCCGGGCGCGCGGTTCTTCCCCGAGGCGCGGCTGAATTTCGCCGAAAACCTGCTGCGCCGGCGCGACGACGCCGACGCCATCGTCTTTCGCGGCGAGGACAAGATTGAGCGCCGATTGCGCTATTCGGAGCTCTACGACCTCGTCTCACGGCTGGCACAGGCGCTGAAGGATGCCGGCGTGACCGAGGGCGATCGGGTCGCCGGGTACATGCCCAACATGCCCGAGACGGTCGCTGCGATGCTGGCGGCGACCAGCCTCGGTGCGGTGTGGTCGTCGTGTTCGCCTGACTTCGGGGTGCAGGGTGTCCTCGACCGTTTCGGCCAGATCGAGCCCAAGGTGTTGTTCGCCGCGGACGGTTACTTTTACGCCGGCAAGACCCTCGACGGGCTCGAGAAGCTGGCACAAGTCCTCGAAGGATTGCCTACGCTCGAGCAATGCATTGTCGTCCCCTATACCCGCACTGCACCGCCGATTGCCGACATCGCGCGTACCGTTGTGCTCGGGGATTTCATCAAGGCTTTTGAGCCGGCGGACATCGCGTTCGCGCGGTTGCCGTTCAATCACCCGCTCTACATCATGTACTCGTCGGGGACGACCAGCGTGCCCAAGTGCATCGTCCACGGCGCCGGCGGCACGTTGATCCAGCACATGAAGGAACACGTGCTCCACTGCGACATCCACGCCGGCGACCGGGTGTTCTATTTCACCACCTGCGGCTGGATGATGTGGAATTGGCTGGTTTCGGCCCTGGCCAGCCAAGCGACGTTGCTGCTCTATGACGGCTCGCCGTTCCACCCCGACGGCAACGTGCTGTTCGACTACGCCGACGCCGAGGCAATGACCCTGTTCGGCACGTCGGCCAAGTACATCGACGCCCTGGCCAAGGCGGGCCTGAAGCCACGGCAAACCCATGCGCTGGCAACGGTGCGGACGATGACGTCGACCGGATCGCCACTGGCGCCCGAATCATTCGACTACGTCTATCGCGACATCAAGGCCGACCTGCACCTCGCTTCCATCGCCGGCGGCACCGATCTGATCGCCTGCTTCATGTGCGGCAACCCCATCGCGCCGGTGTGGCGGGGCGAGATCCAGACCGCCGCGCTGGGTTTGGCGACGAACGTGTTCGACGATGACGGCAACCCGGTGCGCGGCGAAAAGGGTGAACTCGTCTGCACCGCGCCGTTTCCGTCGATGCCGATTGGGTTCTGGAACGACGAAGGCGACGCCAAGTACCGCGCCGCCTATTTCGAGCGCTACCCGGGCGTCTGGCACCACGGCGACTATGTGGAGTGGACGGAGCACGACGGCATCGTCATCTACGGCCGCTCCGACGCGACGTTGAACCCGGGCGGCGTGCGCATCGGTACCTCCGAGATCTACCGCCAAGTGGAGCTTTTTGACGAGGTCGTCGAATCCATCGTCGTCGGCCAGGAGTGGGACAGCGACACCCGTGTCGTGCTGTTCGTCGTGCTGCGCGAGGGCCTCACCCTCGACGATGCGCTCACCGCCCGCATCCGGACCCATATCCGCGAGACCTGCAGTCCCCGCCACGTGCCGGCCAAGGTCGTCCAGGTCGCCGACATCCCGCGCACGAAGTCCGGAAAGATCACCGAGATCGCCGTTCGAGACATCATCCACGGGCGCACGGTCAAGAACGTCGAGGCCCTCGCCAACCCCGAGGCGCTCGACCTCTACCGGGATCTGCCGGCACTGTCCACTTAGCGGTACGTTGCGTTGGCTCGGCCAAAAACCGGACGGGCGGCGCCTATTTCGGCCCGGCGAAGTACCAGATGATCAAGCCGAGCAGCGGCAGGACCATGATCAGCACGATCCACAGCACCTTGGCGCCCGTCGAGGCGCCGCTTCGGAAGATTTTGATGATCGCCCAGACATCGAGAACGAGGATGATCAGACTGAGAATGCCACTGACCCCGATGCCCATGTGGGCGTCCTCCTTCTCCTGGTTGGGTGCTGCGTCGTTGCGCCGGCGGATGTAGCCAACAGCGCACCGCGGCGCAACAGCAATTCGCGCCCCGGTCGAAAGGCCGCAGCCTCGGATATGCGGGGTCAGACGTCGAGGTTGGCGACGAGGAGGGCGTTGTCCTGGATGAACTCGCGCCGCGTCTCTACGGTATCGCCCATCAAGGTCGAGAACACTTCCTCGGCGGCATCGCCGTGCTTGACCTCGACCCGCAGCAGCGAACGGGCGTCGGGATCGAGGGTGGTCTCCCACAGCTGGCCGGGGTTCATCTCGCCGAGGCCCTTGTAGCGCTGGATGCCCACGCCCTTGCGGCCGAGATCCATGACCGTGTCGACCAGAGCGACTGGACCGGTGATCGGCAGTTCCCGGTCCTTGACCACGAGTTTCCCGTGGCGGGCATAGAGCTTCTGTAGCGTCCCCGCTTTGTCGTTGAGCTTGCGGGCCTCGGTCGAATCGATCAGCGCCTTGTCGATGGCGTGGGATTCGGGCACGCCGCGCAGGGCGCGCGAAAACGTCATCCCGCCATCCGCGCGGGGGGTACCACTCCAACCGCGGTCGGTTGGTGCCTTCAAGGCGTCGAGCCGCTTGGCGACGGCTTCGGCGGTAATGCGCGCCCGTTCCTGGTCCGACAGCACCTCGGGATCGAGGGCGGCGAGGATCGCTGCCTGTTCCAGCACGTGAACAGGGACGTGGCGGGCGAGCCGTTCGAGCCGAGTCTTGATGTCGCGGGCCTCCTCCACCAGGGACTGCAGATGCTCGCCTGCGGCCTCCGCACTGTCGTAGGCGACGAAGACCGTACCCTCATCGATGGCGGCACGGAACAGGTGCCTCTCGAGGGCCGGTTCGTCCTTCAGGTAGACCTCGGAGTTTCCCCGCTTGGCACGATAAAGAGGCGGCTGAGCGATGTACAAGTAGCCACGTTCGATGAGCTCCGGCATCTGGCGGAAGAAGAAGGTGAGCAACAGCGTACGGATATGGCTGCCGTCGACGTCGGCGTCGGTCATGATGATGATCTTGTGGTAGCGGCACTTCTCGACGTCGAAGTCCTCGCGGCTGATACCAGTGCCGAGGGCGGCGATCAACGTGCCGATCTCGGCCGAGCTCAGCATCTTGTCGAACCGGGCCCGTTCGACGTTCAGGATCTTGCCGCGGAGCGGCAGGATTGCCTGGTTTGAGCGGTTGCGGGCCTGTTTTGCCGAGCCGCCGGCGGAGTCACCTTCGACGATGAACAGTTCGCTCAACGCTGGATCGCGCTCCTGACAATCGGCCAGCTTGCCGGGAAGCGAAGTGATGTCGAGGGCGCCCTTCCGGCGGGTCAGCTCGCGGGCTTTGCGCGCCGCTTCCCGCGCCGCCGCCGCCTCGACAATCTTGCCGATGACCCGCTTGGCGTCGGCCGGATGCTCCTCGAACCACCGGTCGAGGTTCTCGCCGACGATGCCCTCGACCACCGGTCGGACTTCCGAGGACACCAGCTTGTCCTTGGTCTGCGAGGAGAACTTGGGATCGGGCACCTTCACCGACAGCACACAAGTCAGTCCCTCGCGGGCATCGTCGCCGGTGATCGCCACTTTCTCCTTCTTGGCGATGCCGCTGTCGGTGGCGTACTTGTTGATGGTGCGGGTCAGCGCGCCGCGGAAACCGGCCAAGTGCGCGCCACCATCACGCTGCGGGATGTTGTTGGTGAAGCACAGCGTCGTCTCGTGGTAGCTGTCGTTCCACTGCATCGCCAGTTCGACGACGATGCCGTCGCGTTCGCCCAAAATCATCACGGCTTCGCCGGCAAGGGCGTTCTTCGAGCGGTCGAGATGGGCAACGAAGGCCTTGAGGCCGCCCTCGTAATGCATATCGATGACCTTGGGCTCGACGAGCCGCGCGTCGGTCAGCTGCAGATGCACCCCAGAATTCAGGAAGGCCAGCTCGCGCAGGCGGTGTTCCAGGGTGCCGAGGTCGAACTCGGTCATGGTGAACACGTCGGGGGACGGCAGGAATGTCAGCTCCGTGCCGGTGCGCGAAGCGCCGTCCTCGTCCGGTTGCGCATCGCCGACGACGGCAAGCGGCGCCACGGTCTCACCGTCCTGGAAGGCGACGATATGTTCCTTGCCGTCGCGCCAAATGCGGACCTCGAGCCGGTCGGAGAGCGCATTGACCACCGAAATGCCGACGCCGTGCAGGCCACCCGAGACCTTGTAGGAGTTCTGGTCGAATTTTCCCCCGGCATGGAGTTGGGTCATGATCACTTCCGCCGCCGAGACCCCCTCCTCGCGGTGGATGTCGACCGGAATACCGCGGCCATTGTCCGAAACCGTGACCGAACCGTCGGCGTTGAGCTGCACGAGGACGGAATCGCAGAAGCCAGCCAACGCCTCGTCGATGGCGTTGTCGACGGCTTCATAGACCATGTGGTGCAGTCCGGAGCCATCATCGGTATCGCCGATGTACATGCCCGGGCGCTTGCGCACGGCCTCAAGGCCGCGCAGGACCTTGATGGACTCGGCGTCGTAGGCTTCGTTGGTGACCATGCCGTCGTTGGCGGTCGTTTCGGTCATCGCGCCGACGCCGACGGTTTGACAACCGCGGCCTCCACATCGAAGAAACGTGCACGACCTGCAAGCGGCGCAAAAAGCGTTTTGTCCGTGCCGGTGTACCAGACCTGCGCACCAAGCGCCGCGACCTCGTCGAACAGCGCCTCGCGATGACGGGCGTCGAGGTGCGCCGCGACCTCGTCAAGCAAGAGCACTGGCACTGTCTCGCGCTCCTCAGCTTGAAGGCGAGCACTGGCGAGGACAGTAGCGATCAGCAGCGCCTTCTGCTCACCGGTCGAGCAGTCAGCCGCCAGCCGGCCGGTGGCGGCATGCCGGACCGAGAGGTCGCTGCGGTGCGGTCCAGCCGCAGCACCGCCCATTTCAGCGTCCGCATTGCGGGCCTGGGCCAATGCCGCGCGCAGTTGATCCTCCGCGTTCAGTGCCGGCCCATCGTCGAGCCATCCTTCGATGTCGCCCGTGACGTCGAGCACGGCACCGGGGAACGGCCCGGCACCACCGGCACATTTGGAAGCGAGCCGGCCGACGAGTTCCTGCCGTGACGCCGCGACGGCCACTCCGCGTTCGGCCATGGTCTCTTCGAGCGCGGCGAGCCAAGCCGAATCGCTACAGCCTTCCCGCAGCAGCTTGGTACGCTCGCGCAAGGCATGGTCATAGGCCGCGACGCGTCCCGCGTGGGCGGGGTCGAACCCGTAGACCAGCCGATCCAGGAACCGGCGCCGCGCCGACGCGCCATCGATGAACAGGCGGTCCATCTGCGGTGTCAGCCACACGGCGCTGAGGAATTCCGCGAGCGCGGCCTGTCCGCGGGCAGGTTGGCCGTCGATCCGCACACGGCGACGGTCGCGGCCTTCGGCGCCGTCTCGTCCAGTGCCGACATCGTGCGGTCCGTCCGGGGTTTCAACGCGTGCCGCGACGGCCCAGGCGTTCGCCGGCACCCCGTCCACCGGCCGCCAGGCGATATCCTCTGATCGCGCGCGGCGAAGCCCCCGGCCAGGAACCAGGAACGAGATGGCTTCCAAAAGGTTCGTCTTGCCCGCCCCGTTTGGACCGGTGAGCACCACCGGGTCCGAGCCGCACTCCAATCTGAGCTCACGGTAGCATCGGAAGTCGGTGAGCGTCAGGCGTGCCACCGCGAACCGCCGGTCACCCGGGGCCGGCGCGGCATCAGGGAACTCGTCAGCGGCAGGCCCGTGCAACGTCGCCAAGGCTTGTGAACCGTACAGCGGGTTCGCCCCCTTACACGCGCATGGGCATCAGCACGTAAAGCGCGCTGGCATCGCCCATTTCGCGCATCACCGTCGGTGAAGCGGCATCGGCCATCGACAGCCGGGCGCTGTCACCTTCGATCTGCTGGGTAATGTCGAGCAGGTAGCGGGAATTGAACCCGATCTCGATGTTGTCGCCATCGTAATGGACTTCCAGCTCCTCGGTCGCATTGCCATGCTCGGGACTGGTCGCCGACAGCACCAGGGTCCCGTTGGCAAGGCTTAGCTTGACGGCGCGGGATTTCTCGCTGGAGATCGCCGAAACCCGGTCCACTGCGTCAGCGAACTGCTTGCGGTCGACGTCGAGTTCCTTGTCGTTGCCGGACGGGATGACCCGTTCGTAGTCCGGGAACGTGCCGTCGATCAGTTTTGAGGTCAGCACGGCGTCGTCGAAGGCAAAGCGGATCTTGGTCTCGGAGATGGCGACATCGATATCGGCTGCAGTCTCGTCGATGAGCTTGCGGACCTCGCCGACGGTCTTGCGCGGGACGATCACGCCCGGCATGCCGGCGGCGCCCTCGGGGAGTGGCACTTCGACGCTGGCGAGTCGGTGCCCGTCCGTGGCCACGGCCCGCAGGACATCGATGCCATCACGCTCCGCCGCGTGCAGGTAGATGCCGTTGAGGTAGTAGCGGGTTTCCTCGGTGGAGATGGCGAAGCGGGTGCGGTCGATCAGTCCGCGCAACTCGCCGGCGGCGAGCCGAAACTGGTGCGGCATTTCGCCACCGGCCATGACAGGGAAATCCTCGGTTGGCAGGCACGAAAGGGTGAACCGCGAGCGTCCCGAGCGCAGGGTCAGCCGGTCGTCGCCACCCGTCGCATCCATCTCGACCTGAGCGCCTTCGGGAAGTTTGCGGACGATGTCGTAAAGTGTGTGGGCGGGTGCGGTGATTGCCCCCGGCGCGCCGATTTCGGTGGCCACGGCTTCGGCAACTTCCAGGTCCATGTCGGTCGCGTTGAGGTGCAGACGACCGTCTTTCGCCTCCAGCTTGATGTTGGAAAGAATGGGAATGGTGTTGCGCCGTTCGACGACGCTCTGGACGTGGCCGAGCGCTCTCAGCAAGGCGGCGCGTTCAATCGTGAGTTTCATGGCGTCCTAAGAAATCCGTCCTGGATATCTGCCGGCTGCCGTGGGACAGGCCGTGAACGGGTCGGTTCGCCGGTGAAGGCGCCCCGGCCGCCCGGCCCGCAACGTGTAGACGGCGGAATGGGTGCCGGAATCCGGCTCCCCGAGGGTCCGTCAGTATAGCAGAAGACCCTTGAAGCCGAAGCGATAATCGCGGCTTCGCCGGCGTTCGGACGGGGGGCTGTCAGGCTTCGAGCATGCGTCTCAGGAGCTCGACATCTTCGGCGAAGTTGCTGTCGTGTTCACGCAGTTCCTCGACCCGACGAAGCGCGTGCATCACCGTCGTGTGGTCGCGACCGCCGAACTTTCGACCGATCTCGGGCAGCGACCGCGAGGTCAACTGCTTGGCGAGATACATGGCCACCTGGCGGGGTCGCGCCACCGACCGGGCGCGCCGCGCCGAATGCATATCCGAGACGCGGATGTTGAAGTGCGCGGCAACCCGTTTCTGGATTTCCTCGATGGTCACCCGGCGGTCGTTGGCCCGCAGCAGGTCGTGCAGCACTTCCTGCGTGGTCTCCAAGGTGATATCGCGGCCGATCAACTGGGCGTAGGCGACGACCCGGTTCAACGCGCCTTCAAGTTCGCGAACGTTGGCGGTGATCTTGTGGGCGAGGAACTCCATGACCTTGCGCGGCACCAGGATGTTCATCGGCTCGGCCTTGGACTGCAGGATGCCGAGGCGCAGCTCGTAGGTTGTGGCATGGATGTCGGCAGCCAGGCCGCAGTTGAGGCGCGACTTCAGCCGTTCCTCCATGCCCTCAAGATCGCTCGGCGATTTGTCGGCACTGAGCACGATCTGCCGGCCCTGGTCGATCAGCGCGTTGAAGGTGTGGAAAAATTCCTCCTGGGTCGAATCCTTGCCGCTGATGAACTGCACGTCATCGATCATCAGCACGTCGACCGACCGAAACTGCTCCTTGAAGTCGACGGTGTTCTGCTCGCGAAGCGCACGGATGAACCGGTACATGAACTTCTCGGCCGACAGGTAGATCACCGTGCGGGCCGGCTGCTGGCGGCCGATCTGCCACGCGATCGCGTGCATCAAATGGGTCTTGCCGAGTCCCACGCCGCTGTAGAGGAACAGTGGATTGAACGGAACCGTTTTGGCTTCGGCGACCCGACGGGCGGCCGCGTAGGCGAATTCATTGGGTTTGCTGACGACAAAGTTGTCGAACGTGAACCGCGGATCCAGGGGGGCGCTGATGTTGCATGTGTCGCGGTCAACTCCGTTGGCGCGCTGGCGCGCCAATTGCGGTGTCGCGCGGACCGCGGCGGCCGTTGCCGGCTGCCGAAGCGCAGAGGATCGCTGATGGCCCTCGGTCTGAACGACGAAATCGAGGGCCCGGACCGCCGGGTTTTCGCTTCCCCACAAAACACGCAGGCGGTCAGCGTAGTGCGCGGCAACCCAATCGCGGATGAACCGCGTAGGAACCGCCATGCGAACCGATCCTTCCTGAATGTCGCGGACCGCCAGCGGCTTCAGCCAGCTTTTGTACGCGGCGTCGCCGATCTCCTCGCGCAGAAGCCCGCTGACCTTTTCCCACTGGGTTTGAACAGGTTGAGAGTTACCGCCGATGGTCATGCCGCCGTCGCTCCCTTCTGACTACAGGGTCCATCGTTTCAACACGGTGGCCGGATACGGGCCCCGTCACCTTCGAGCAGAGCAGCATGTCGGCGTGGGCGAAAGAACGGGAAAGCAACTCCCGGTTTACAACCCATCGGACCGGCGGAGCAGCCGCCGAACCCGCATTTCACCCGAGGGAAGATATCGTCAGACCTCAAACGGTCACTCGCTAAACGCCATTAGAGTGCCGCTCGAAACCAGACAGATCATTCTAAGAAAGCACGCCCCGACTGCCATTCCGCACAGAAACTCCGACCCCTTCTGCGGCCAATCAGCGCACGATTCTCGTGAGCGTTTTTCTGCAATTTGGTAGCAATCTCACTTTAGTGCGATGTACACCACACCGAAAAACACCAACTATTACAGTAACAACTTCACCGATCCCGGGATGGGTATTTGGACACAGTCCTTGTTTCACCGTGGCCCGCTTCCGCGGTGGCTAGACTCTAACTGGTCGGAACTATGCGATTCAAGCCGACCGAACAGAGAACGTTTTGAAAAAATAACTTGACATTAATCTTTTGCACGCACTGCGCGCATCCGGCGGCCGCTGCCGCGATGTCAAGATTGATCGATCGGGAAAGGGCGAAGCGACGATTACGTCGCCGGTCAGGCCGACATCGCTTTGATTCTGGCCGACAACCGGGAAAGGCGCCGAGACACGGTGTTGCGGTGGAGTACGCCCTTGCAGGCGCCGCGCATCAACTCCGGCTGGGCGTCCCTGAACGCAGCACGGGCTTTTTCCTGGTCTCCGCTGGAAATCGCGTCTTCAACCTTACGTAGATACGTGCGGATTCGGCTGATTCTTGCGCGATTCACGCGCGTCCGCTTTGCGGTTTGGCGGATGCGCTTCTTCGCCGACTTGTGGTGGGCCATTGTTGTCCTGTTGGCTGTTGCGGCCGCGGCCGGAACGGAGGCTTATATCGCCGCCGTCCCGGTCCGTCAACCGAAGGGCCGTTGTTACTTGTGCTTGAAGGCCGGCTTGCGCTTATCGGCAAATGCCGCCATGCCTTCCTTCTGGTCCTCGGTGCCGAAGGTGGCGTGGAACATCCGCCGCTCGAAGAACACACCTTCGGCAAGGGTGGTCTCGAAGGCCCGGTTCACACACTCCTTGGCCATATAGAGGATCGGCTTCGACAAAGCGGTGATCTTCGACGCCGCTTTGACCGCCTCGTCGACTAGATCGGCGGCCGGCACGATGCGGCTGACCAACCCGCTGCGCTCGGCTTCCTCGGCGTCCATCACCCGCCCGGTCAAGCACAGGTCCATGGCCTTGGCCTTTCCGACGGCGCGGGTCAGGCGCTGGGTGCCGCCGGCGCCGGGGATCGTACCAATGGTGATCTCCGGCTGGCCGAACTTGGCGTTGTCGGCAGCGATGATGAAATCGCACATCATCGCCACCTCGCAGCCGCCGCCCAGGGCAAATCCGGCAACGGCGGCGATGACGGGCTTGCGGGTGGTCGCGACCTTTTCCCAGGTGCCGGTGATGAAGTTGCGGTTGTAGGCGTCCATGAAGGTCATTTCGCGCATTTGTTTAATGTCGGCACCGGCCGCGAAGGCCTTCTCGCTGCCGGTGAGGACGATGGCGCCGATGCCGTCGTCGGCGTCGAAAGCATCGAGCGCTTCGCCCAGTTCCCGGATCAGATCGTCGTTTAGCGCGTTCAGCGCCTCGGGGCGGTTGAGCGTGATCAGACCGACCCGGTCGCGCGTCTCGACGAGAATGTTTTCGTAAGCCACTGTCGTTCTCCCCTGTGATTTAAATCCCTCACGTGTCCAATCCGCGGTCCACCTGCCGATGTCGGCGTGTCAGCCGCCGTGCCCCTCGGGCGACAGCGCAAAGCGGACCGTTGTTCCGCTGCCGTCACGACCGGGAAACTCGATCCTCAGCACCTCGCCTTCGCGGCGGAACACGCCCTGCCCGGCCGGCGTCCAGCCCAGCTGCGGCAACGTCTCGATGTAGAAATCGAGTACGTCCTCCCGCGAAACCTTGCCAACGGCGACGGCCTCCACGATCCGGCCCGCTGGCGAGTCGAAAACCATCCCGCCCTCGGTTTCTTCGAGGCCCTGCATCAGCGGCAGATCCTCGATTCCGCTGACGAAACCGTCGGCGAAAGTGGCGGTGGCGACAACGAGGGCCGCAACCAGGGACGAGCCGAACAAGATCCGTCGGCAGGAGCGGTTCATGGCCCTGTCTATAACATCAACGTTGCTGCTTTGCACAATAGAATGTCGAGCGTCCGGACTGGACGAGGGTCCGAACGCCCCCTGTTGCCGCCACATCGCAATCGCAGCCGGGGCAAGGCTCGCCGGCGCGCCCGTAGACGGCAAAACGGTGCCGAAAATAGCCAAGCTCGCCCGAGGTCTGGCGATGGTCGCGGAGCGATGACCCGCCGGCGGCAATGGCGTCGTTGAAGACCGCCTTGATCGCCTCGGCGAGCCGCGCGGCGCGCCAGCCCGAAACAGTATGAGCCATACGCCGGGGCGATAGCCGCGCCCGGAACAGGCTTTCCGACGCATAGATGTTGCCCATGCCGGCGACCACCCGCTGATCGAGAATGGCGGTTTTCACCGGCGCGCTCCGGCCCGTCAGACACGTTGACAACCAGGCGCCGTCAAAATGGTCACCCAGAGGCTCGGGCCCCAGTGCCGAAAGCATGGGGTGGCGCGACAGTTCGTCCGCGGCACACAGATCGAAAAAGCCGAACCGGCGGGCATCGTTGTAGCGAATGGTCACGGCAGTATCGGTTAGGAAGACGATGTGGTCGTGAGCCGCGAGCCGCGGTGGGGCACCCTCGTAAACGGCGATCCGGCCCGACATGCCGAGGTGGCCGATCAACACGAGTCCCCCCTCCAGGCGCACCAGCAGGAACTTGGCGCGCCGATCGACCTCTTCGACCCGCCGGCCTTCGACCCGTTTGACGAAGCCCCTCGGAAGCGGAAACCGCAGATCAGGCCGCCTCGCGGATACGCGGACAATGCGGCGGCCTTCGAGCACGGAAGCAAGGCCCCGGCGGACGGTTTCGACTTCGGGCAGTTCGGGCATCGGCGCCAAGGTAGCGTGTCGAAAGGGCTTGGGCTATCGTGCCGGCCATGTCCGAAAACCGCTTCGACGATACCGACGCGCAGGAACCGGAATCGGACGGCACGACAACGCATTTCGGTTTCCGGACCGTTGGCGAGGAGGCCAAGGCCGGCCTCGTCAAGGGCGTGTTCGACAGCGTCGCCCGGCGCTACGACCTGATGAACGACCTGATGAGCGCAGGCATCCATCGCCTGTGGAAGGCCGCGATGATCGACTGGCTGAATCCGCGGCCATCGATGCGCCTGCTCGACGTCGGTGGCGGAACCGGTGACATCGCGCTGCGATACCTGGAGAGCGGCGGGGGGCCGGTGATGGTCTGCGACATCAACGCCGAAATGCTGGGCGTTGGTCGCGACCGGTCCATCGATCGAGGACGGCCATCGGACATCGCGTGGGTGTGCGGCGATGCCGAGCAGTTACCGGTCGCCGATTGCTCGGTCGATGCCTACACCATCGCCTTCTGCATCCGTAACGTCACCCGTATTCCCGCCGCGCTGGCCGAAGCCCGACGCGTGCTCAAACCCGGCGGACGGTTCCTGTGCCTGGAATTCAGTCGCGTCATTGTACCGGTGCTCGACCGCCTCTATGACGCCTATTCATTCCAGGTCCTGCCGGCCTTGGGCGGACTCGTCGCCGACAACGCGGACGCCTACCGGTACCTCGCCGAGAGCATCCGCCGCTTTCCCGACCAGGATACGTTGGCGGCCATGATGGCGGACGCCGGACTGGACAAAGTCCGCTACCGCAACATGACAGGCGGGATCGCCGCTCTGCATTCGGCGTGGCGCACATGAGCAAACCGGTTCCCGCCGGTGCCCCGGCACACCGGCCCGCATCATGATCCGCAGCATCCGCAACATCGCCCGGCTGTTGTCGATCGCCCGGACCTTGACCCGTCACGACGCGCTGTTCATGCTCGAGGTCATCGGGGTCGCGCCAGCCGTCGTCGTCGCCGCGCGGCTGCTCTCCCGCCGCCGCCAGCCGGGACGCCCCGGTGAACGTCTGGCGCGCGCGCTACAGGAGGCAGGACCGTCCTTCATCAAGCTGGGGCAGGCGCTGTCGACTCGCTCGGACCTTCTCGGCGAAGAGATGGCGGCCGATCTCTCCGATCTCCAGGACCGGCTGCCGCCGTTCTCCGGAGAGCGCGCCCGCGCCACCATCGAGGCCGAGCTGGATGCCCCCATTGATGAGCTGTTCGAAAGTTTCGACGACGTGGCGATCGCCGCGGCTTCCATTGCCCAGGTTCACTTCGCCGTCGACTCCGAAGGACGCGAAGTGGCCGTTAAGGTGCTGCGGCCCGGCATCGAGGACGTGTTCGCCCGCGACCTGGACCTGTTTCTCTGGGTTGCCGAACTGATCGAAGCAGCACGGCCGGAATGGCGGCGCCTCAGGCCGGTCGAGTCGGTGCAGACCCTCGCCGATACGGTGGAAACCGAGATGGACCTGCGGTTCGAAGCCGCCGCCGCCGCGGAAATGGCGGAGAACTTCGTCGACGATCCCGACTACAGCGTACCGCAGGTGGACTGGTCCCGCACTGGCCGGCGCGTGATGACGACCGAGTGGGTGGGTGGGATTCCGATGGATGACCACGACGCCATCGTCGCCGCCGGCCACGATCCGTTGGCGGTGATGACCAAGGCGGCGGAAGCTTTCTTCCATCAGGTGTTCCGAGACGGCTTGTTCCATGCCGATTTGCACGCCGGCAACATGTTCGTGCGTGACGACGGCGGTCTCGCGGCGGTGGACTTCGGCATCATGGGAAGGGTCGATCCGGCGACACGGCGATATCTGGGCGAGCTGTTGGTCGCGTTCCTGAGCCGCAACTATCGCCGCGCGGCGGAGGTTCATTTCGAGGCCGGATGGGTGCCGTCCCACCGGTCCGTCGACACGTTCACCCAGGCCTGCCGCTCCATCGCCGAGCCGATCCTCGACAAACCGCAGAACGAGATTTCCATCGCCCGACTGCTCGGTCAGCTGTTCCAGATCACCGAAACCTTCGAGATGGAAACGCAGCCCCAGCTTCTGCTGTTGCAGAAGACCATGCTTGTTGCCGAGGGCACAGGTCGGAAGTTGTGTCCCGACGCAAACATGTGGCTGCTCGCCCGCCCGCTGATCGAGGACTGGATGGCCGACAACCTGGGGCCGGAGGCGCGATTGCGGGACGCCGTCGGCGGCATGGCGACGACGATTGGGCGCCTGCCCGAACTGATCGAAGTCGCCGAGCGGAGCGCATCGATGCTCGCCGACGGCCGGGTCAAGCTGCATCCGGAGACGGTGCGGGCTCTCGGCGGAAGCGGCGCCCGGCGCGGCCCTCCTGTGGCGCTTTGGGTTATTGTCGCGCTGCTGATGCTGATGCTGTTCCTGATCTGATCGGACGACGTCTACACCTGCCAAATCAAGGGTTGCACGGGGCTGTGTGAATGCGTAGGTTATCCACAGTTTTTTTCGGTTAAATACTGAAGATGGCAACCGTGATTGAGGGAAAACGGATCCTGCTCGTCGTGACCGGCGGGATCGCCGCCTATAAGTGCCTCGACCTGATCCGCAGGCTGCGTGAACGGGGGGCGTCGGCCCGGTGCATCCTGACCCGCGGCGGCGCCCAGTTCGTCACCCCGCTGTCCCTCGCGGCGATCAGTGAGGACAAGGTCTACTCAGATCTGTTTTCGCTGACCGACGAGAGCGAAATGGGCCACATCCGGCTATCGCGCGAGGCCGACGCCGTACTCGTCGCGCCAGCAACCGCCGATATCCTTGCCCGAATGGCGGCGGGAATTGCCGACGATCTGGCAACGACGGCGCTCCTGGCGACAGACAAGCCGGTGATGGCCGCGCCGGCGATGAACGTCCGCATGTGGGAGCACCCGGCGACCCGCGCCAACATGGCCACCCTGGCGGCCCGCGGCGTGCGGTTCATCGGGCCTGGCGAAGGCGACATGGCCTGCGGCGAGTGGGGCATGGGACGCATGGCCGAACCCGTCGAAATCATCGATGCGCTCGAGGCGTTCTTCGCCGAAGGCGGCCGGTTGGCTGGCCGGCGGGCACTGGTGACCAGCGGGCCGACACTCGAGCCCATCGATCCGGTGCGTTTCGTCGCCAACCGTTCCTCGGGCAAGCAGGGGCACGCCATCGCCGGCGCGCTGGCGCGACTGGGTGCCGCGACGACCCTTGTTTCCGGTCCGAGTGCCGAGCCCGATCCAGTGGGTGTTTCCGTGGTGCGCGTGGAGACGGCGCGGGAGATGCTCGCCGCGTGCGAGGATGCGCTACCGGTCGATGTCGCGGTGTGCGCGGCAGCAGTGTGCGACTGGCGCGTCGCGCAGCCGGCGGCGACCAAGATCAAGAAACAACCGGCCGGGACGCCCCCGTCGCTGGTAATGACCGAGAACCCGGACATCCTCGCCACCCTCGCGGCCGGTAACGGCAAGCGCCCGCCATTGGTGATCGGCTTCGCCGCGGAAACCGGGCGCGTGGTCGAGAACGCCGTCGAGAAAAGGGCCCGTAAGGGCTGTGACTGGATGGTCGCCAACGACGTCTCCCCGGAGACCGGCACCTTTGGCGGTGATGCCAACACCGTTCACCTGATCTCGGCGGACGGGATCGAGGATTGGCCGCCCCTGAGCAAGCACGGCGTCGCCGAGCGGCTTGCCGCGCGCATCGCCGACGCGCTTGGCCCTACGTCGTGAACGTCGCCGTCACCATTCAGCGGCTGCCGCATGGCGCCGACCTGCCACTACCGGCCCAGGCGACGCCGGCGAGCGCCGGTGTCGATCTGCTTGCCGCCGTCGGGGATACCGTGGTGATCGAGCCCGGAGCCCGCGCGCTCATTCCCTCCGGAATCGCCATCGCGCTTCCAGACGGCCACGAGGCCCAGGTGCGCCCACGGTCGGGCCTAGCCGTTCGCCATGGTGTGACCGTACTCAACAGTCCCGGGACCATCGACGCCGACTACCGCGGTGAGGTCGGAGTGGTTCTCGTCAACCTCGGCGAGGACGCGTTCCGCGTCGAACGCGGAATGCGAATCGCCCAGATGGTGGTTGCACCGGTTGATCGGGTGACGTGGTTGGAGATCGACCGACTGCCCGAGAGCCGCCGCGGCACCGGCGGCTTCGGTTCGACGGGTACCGCTGGCACCCACTCCGAGCCACCACGGAGGTGAGCGAGATGCTGCGTTTGTCGAAAAAGACGCTGTTCGCCATCGAAGCAGTTCTCGACATCGCCTACCATGCCGGCGCGGAGCCCGTGCAGAGCCGCGAGATCACCCGCCGCCAGGGTATGCCGCGCCGCTACCTCGAACAGGCGCTGCAGAATCTGGTCCGCCACGGCGTCCTGGTCGGCGTACGCGGGCCGCGCGGAGGCTATCGGCTGGCGCGGGAACGGCGGCGGATCAGTGTCGGTGACATCGTGCGTGTCGTCCGTCAGATGGAGAACCGCGATGATATCACCCAGGACACCAGTGGCTCGCCCCTCGGGGTCAAAGTCGTGCGGCCCCTGTGGAGCGAAATGCAGGACGAGATCATGGTCCGGCTCGATTCCCTGAACATCGACGATCTCTGCGTGCGCGCCAATGAGGCAAGAATCGACAGCGAAGGCCGAACCAGACTCGATTTTTCCATTTGACGCCGGACGACGCCGGTGCAGATATCGCAGACGGTTTGACCGAGGGGGACTCCTGATGAACGATCACGACGGCGCGACCGGACCCGCGGGCGCGGTTTCTGCAGGCCGCATTTACGACAGCATTCTCGACACCGTCGGAGACACTCCACTGGTGCGGTTGTCGAAGCTCTCCGAGGACGCCGGCTGCAAGGCCAACCTCCTTGGGAAATGCGAGTTCTTCAATCCGCTTTCCTCGGTCAAGGATCGCATCGGGCTGGCGATGATCCTCGCCGCCGAGTCCGAGGGCCGCATCGGTCCGGGGGCCACCCTTGTAGAGCCGACCTCGGGCAACACGGGTATCGCGCTGGCGTTCGTTTGTGCGGCCCGGGGCTACCGGCTGATCCTCACCATGCCTGACAGCATGTCGATGGAACGGCGCAAGATGCTCTATCTCCTCGGCGCTGAAATCGAGCTCACGCCGGCCGCGAAGGGGATGCCCGGCGCCGTCGCCCGAGCCGAGGAGCTCGTCGCCGCGACGCCGGGCGCGATCATGCTGCAGCAGTTCTCCAACCCAGCCAATCCCGAGATCCATCGCCGCACCACCGCGGAGGAGATCTGGCGCGACACCGGCGGTACGGTTGACGTGGTGATCAGCGGCGTTGGCACGGGTGGCACGCTCACCGGCGTCGCCGAAGTCCTCAAACCGAGACGCCCGGAGCTGCGCTTGGTGGCGGTCGAACCGGAGGACAGCCCGGTGCTCTCGGGTGGCGTTCCCGGCCCACACAAGATCCAGGGCATCGGCGCCGGTTTCATTCCCGGCGTGCTCAACACCGAAATGATCGACGAGGTGTTGAAGATCGGAAACGAGACCGCGTTCGCCATGGCCCGGAAGGCCGCCCGCCTTGAGGGTTTGCCCGTGGGCATCTCTTCAGGCGCGGCAATCGCAGCGGGTCTCGAGGTCGGCTGCCGCACGGAAATGGAGGGCAAGGTGATCGTCGTCGTGCTGCCGTCGTTCGCCGAACGTTATCTGTCGACGGCGCTGTTCGATGGCCTTGGCGTCGAGTAGCGGCCCCCTCTGATCGAGGCGACATGGACTTCACCGACGAGCAAGTCCACCGGTATGCGCGCCACATCCTGCTGCCCGAGGTCGGCGGCGCGGGGCAAGCCCGGCTGTTGGCGTCTCGGGTGCTGGTTGTCGGTGCCGGCGGACTCGGCTCGCCGCTGCTGCTCTACCTCGCCGCGGCCGGTGTCGGCACCATCGGTGTCATTGACGATGACGTTGTCGATCTCTCCAATCTCCAGCGGCAAGTCGTCCACGCCACGGAATCGGTGGGTGTGCCCAAGGTCGATAGCGCCGCCGCGACCGTCGCCGGCATCAACCCGGACATCAAGCTCGTTCCGCATGCCACACGGCTCGCCGCGGCAAACGTCATGGAGCTAATTTCCGGCTACGACCTTGTCGCCGACGGCTCCGACAACTTCCCGACCCGGTTCCTGGTCAACGACGCCTGCTATTTCGCCCGCAAGCCTCTGGTCTCGGCAGCGATCCTGCGGTTCGATGGGCAATTGGCGACGTTCAAGGCCTTCGAGACCGGTGACGACGGCGGCCATGGCCCCTGCTATCGGTGCCTGTTCCGCGAACCGCCGCCGCCGGACCAAATCCCCACGTGCGCCGAGGCCGGCGTGCTCGGCGCGTTTTGCGGCGTGCTCGGCTCGTTGCAAGCGACGGAGGTGGTCAAGGAGCTTTTGGGCATTGGCCGCTCGATGTCCGGCTCACTGATGATCTGCGATGCGCTCGGTACCGATTTCCGCCGTATCGCCGTGCACAGCGATCCGGGTTGCCCCTTGTGCGGAGAGGCGCCGACGATCACGGACCTGTCGATCCATTCGACCGCCACCGAGACGTGTGACCGTGCCGCGGCCGGATAAGCTTTCGGTCGTCGTCTTCTCCGGCACTTTCGACAAGGTGCACTATGCCCTGGCCTTGGCCTCGGCCGCTGCGGCGGTGGGTACGCCAGCGACCTTGTTCTTCACCATGGAGGCCTGCCGGGCGCTCGTTGCGCTGGGTGCCGACGGTGTGCCGGCGTGGCGGTCGCTGCCGCCCGGCGAGGCGCTGGGCACCTCGGGTGGCGACGTCGACGACGGTTACCGAGAGCGCGGGGTCGGCACCTTCGATGAACTGCTGTCGGCCTGCGTCGACCTCGGCGTGACGATCATGGTCTGCGAGATGGGACTTCGCGCCATCGGCCTCGGCCGCGACGATCTCCGCACCGATCTGCCGCTCCAGGAAGGTGGTATCGTCACTTTTCTGAACGACGCGTCCGCCGCCGGCGCCGTACTGTTCGTGTAAGTCTGGAGAAGTCCTCAGAAACCGACGTCTTCGGCGATGACGCGGTTCGGCGGCGCGTGGCCGTCGATGAAGGTTTTGACGTTGACCAGCACCGACTCGCCCATGCCAATCCTGCCTTCGACGGTTGCCGACCCCATGTGCGGAAGCAGCACCACATTGTCGAGCGCGAGTAGTTTTGGATTCACCGCGGGTTCGTTCTCGTAGACGTCGAGTGCCGCGCCGGCAATCTCGTGGTTGCGCAGCATCTTGACCAGCGCGACCTCGTCGATGACTTCGCCGCGGGCGGTGTTGACGATGTTGGCGGTGGGCTGCAGGAGCTTCAACCGGCGCGCCGACAGCAAATGGAAGGTTGCCGGAGTGTGCGGACAGTTGATGGAGACGAAATCCATCCGCGACAGCATCTGGTCGAGGCTTTCATGGTACGTCGCGTCGAGCTCGTCTTCGATGTCGGGATGCACGCGCCGACGGTTGTGATAGTGGATCGACATTTCGAAAGCCCGCGCACGGCGCGCCACCGCCTGGCCGATGCGCCCCATGCCGATGATACCCAGCCGCTTTCCCGACACCCGGTGGCCGAGCATCCAGGTCGGCGACCAACCGCGCCATTCACCGTCGCGCAGTAGGCGTTCGCCTTCGGTCAGCCGCCGGGGCGCGGCGAGGATCAGCGCCATGGTCATGTCGGCCGTGTCCTCGGTCAGCACGTCGGGGGTGTTGGTGACGGTGATGCCTTTGTCGGTCGCTGCCTTGATGGCGATGTGATCAACGCCGGTGCCATAGTTGGCGATCAGCTTCAGCTGCGGGCCGGCGGCCCCGATGACCTTGGCATCGATGCGGTCGGTGACCGTTGGAACCAAGACATCGGCCGTTTTCGCTGCCTCGGCAAGGCCAGCGGCGTTCATCGCCTCGTCGCTGAGGTTCAAGCGAACGTCGAACAGCTCCATCATCCGCGTCTCGATGACGTCGGGAAGTTTGCGGGTAACGACGACGACGGGTTTTTGCTTGGTCATGGGTGGGAGCCTCCGGCGAACGTGCTCGCGCCATACCACCGTCGGGCCAACGTGTCCAGCGCCCGGTGTTCGGGTTGACCGCGGCCGCGGGGGGGCGCCTATAATTCGCCGATGATCTCGCGTATCCGTTTTCTCATTCTCGCCACTGCCGCTGCCATCGTTGCCGTTGCGCCGATCGCCGCAGCCGCGCCCAAGGGAACGGGGCTTCCGCTGCCACGTTTCGTGTCATTGAGGGCCGATACCGTCAACATGCGCACTGGCCCCGGTGTCCAATACGCGGTCGGGTGGGTGTTTCAGCGCCGTGAGTTGCCGGTTGAAGTGATCGCCGAATATCGCACCTGGCGCAAAGTGCGTGACTGGCAAGGCGCCGAGGGATGGATGCATTCCAGCATGCTGGGCGGTGCACGGACGATCATCGTGACCGGGACCATTGCCACACTGCGCGCCGACGCCGCGAACAATGCCAGACCCGTCGCGCGCGCCGAGCCGGGGGCGATCGGGCGTCTCAAGGGCTGCCCCGAGGGGCTCGCCTGGTGTCGGGTCGAGATTGGCGGCCGCGACGGCTGGCTCGAACGGACGGCGTTCTGGGGCGTTTATGCCGGCGAAGTGGTCGAGTAGGATCTGCCGCGCCGTCACCGTTCAAACGCTAGTCGAAATCCTCGGAAAGCGCCGCGCGCACCGGTTCCGGCAATCCCGCCATGTGGTCATAGTTGGTATGGCCGACCGAAAGCACCGCCCGTGTTCCCGGTGCCTTGAATGCGGCGATCTGCTTGACGGAAAATGGGAATTCGAGGAAATGGATGGACGATGTCTTGCCTTCGTCGGTGGTCCGTTCCACGTCGGCTTCGGGGATGGCGGTGACGGTCTCGCCATCGACCGATAGCGTCACCGTTTCATCGATGCCACCGAGTTGGCGAAGCACCCGGTCGCGCCGGACCGGATCGTCGATCTCGATCATCATCGTCGCCACCAGCTCGGCTCCATTGGGGATCAGCGGATTGTAGGTGCTGAGCTCGTCGGCGATCTGCTCCTCACCGCCCTTTTCGATCCGCAGCATCTCGTGGATCTGATGCCACATCGTGTCGTAGTTCTCGAAGTAGAAAGTCACGTCCGGCCCGACGGCAACACGGCGGTGGCGTTTCAATTGGGTGATCGCCGCGCGACGCGACGGTCGCACCGCCTCGTAGTCATCCATCGCCAGGATGTCGTCGCGGGTGATTTCGCGCTTGGCCATTGTGAGCCGGTCCGGTCTGGCGTTTAAAGCCCGTAGGCGCGCGCCAAGAGCTGGATGGGGTGTTGGACGGTTTCGACCGCCGATCTCTCGTCGCCACCGTCATCCAACCGTTCCATTCCCTGGATGATATGGTCGCGAGCAAGCGGACATTCCGAAACCACGAAGCGGGTCGCCGCCTTCCGTGCGTCGCGCGCGACCGGTTTGCCGACCTTCAGCGCGACCTCGAAGTTGTCTTTCATGATTCCCCAGGAGCCCCCGTGGCCGGAGCATCGCTCGATCGGCGTGATTTCCGAGTCGGGCAGCAGCCGCAGCATCTCGGTCGCCTTCTGACCCATGTTCTGCGCGCGGGCGTGACAGGCGATGTGAACCGCGACTCCACCCTCCAGCGGCACCAGCCCATCGGCCAGCCCCTCCTTGCGGGCAATGTCGGCGACGTATTCGGTGACATCGAAGACCGCTGCGCTCAGCGCTTTGACGTTGCCGTCGTCGGGAACGATCAGTGTCCATTCGAATTTCATCATCAGTGCGCAGGACGGGACCAGCGCGATGACGTCGTAGCCCTGGTCCACCCAAGGCCTCAACTCGGCCGAAATCTTCGCGGCCGAAGCGGCGACGCGGGGCAGATCGCCATTCTCCAGCTGCGGCATGCCACAGCACGAGGGATAGACGACCTCCGTCTCGACCCCGTTGCGTGCCAGAACGGCGCGCGCCGCCATGCCGATTTCGGGGTTGTTGTAATTGGCGAAACACGTCGCATAGATCACCGCCTTGCGTCCGAACGCAGGCGCATCGCGGTTGATCTCAATGGCCGCCGCCGCGGCACGGGCGGCAAACGTCTTGCCGTGAAACTTCGGAAGATGTGCGTCCCGGTGGACGCCGACGACCGACTCCATCACCGGACGGGTCAGTGTGTTGCCGCACTTGCTCGCCCAGTTGGCGAGGGGCGCCACCTTGCCGGCGAGTTTGCCGTTGCGGTCGGTCTCGGTAAGCTGGCGAACACCGAAGGGTGTCTTTCCTCGGCGGTGTTCGATGGCGCGGGCGCCGAGCATCAAATGTGGGAAATCAAGGTCGAACTCGTGTGGCGGCACGTACGGGCACTTGGTCATGAAGCACATGTCGCACAGCGTGCACGCGTCGATGACCGGCTTGAAATCAGTGCTTGCGACTGAGTCCAACTCGCCAGTTTCAGACTCGTCAATCAGGTCGAACAGCCGGGGGAAGCTGTCACAGAAGTTGAAGCACCGACGACAGCCGTGGCAGATGTCGAAGACCCGGCGCAACTCGGCATCGAGCGCCTCGGTATCATAAAAGTTGTCTTCCTGCCACGGGATCGGATGACGGACCGGCGCCTCGAGGCTTCCCTCGCGCATGGTCACCCCCTTCCTGCCGGGCCCGCCCCCAGGGCGGCCCGCATCGGGTCAAAAGTCGGTGTACGGGCGATCGCTGCAGGGGGTCGGTGCCGACCCCCCGCGCGCCGAGGTAAGGAAGGCCTCAGTCGAGCGTGTCGAGGGCCTTCTGGAAGCGGCCGGCGTGCGACTTTTCGGCCTTGGCCAGCGTCTCGAACCAGTCGGCAATCTCGTCGAAACCCTCGTCGCGGGCGGTCCTGGCCATACCCGGGTACATGTCGGTGTACTCGTGGGTCTCACCGGCGATCGCTGCCTGCAGGTTTGCGCCGGTGCCACCGATGGGAAGGCCCGTGGCGGGATCACCAACCCCCTCCAGGAACTCAAGATGTCCGTGGGCATGACCGGTTTCACCTTCCGCGGTCGAGCGGAAGACGGCCGCGACGTCGTTGTAACCCTCGATATCGGCCTTCTGGGCGAAATAGAGATAGCGGCGATTGGCCTGGGATTCGCCAGCGAACGCGTCTTTCAGATTGCCTTCGGTCTTGGAGCCCTTGAGCTCAGCCATGTTCCTACTCCCTTCCCCGGATTGAAACCGATGCCGTTTCCGGCGCCGAAGAACGCACGCCGACACGACTCATACCTAATATGCCGATCGGCCAGGCACGAGTCAACCTGTTTTTAATCGTTCTAAATTACCGAAAAAGCCGCTGATAATAAAGATTATTAATCGCGGTTTTTATGGAGGCGAACGACCACGTCGACGCGGCTCACCGACGTGCCATCGGGTGCCGGCGGCAACTGGGAGACGACGACGTGATCGGCGGGGATGTCCGACAGGGTGCCGGACTGTTCATGGAAGAAGTGGTGGTGATCGTCGATGTTCGTATCAAAGTACGATCGGGTTCCATCGACGACGATTTCGCGCAGGAGCCCCGCCGCGGTGAACTGATGCAGGGTGTTGTAAACCGTCGCCAGGGATACGCGTACGTTCGCCGTCGCTGCCTCATCATGGAGGATCTCCGCGGTGACATGCTGGTTGCCGTTTTCGAACAACAGCTTGGCCAGCGCCAAACGTTGCCGCGTTGGACGCAAACCGCCCGTGCGAAGGCGTTCGAGGATATGACTATAAAGCCGTCCGCTCATGACATCCCATATGGAGACCGTTTCGCGCCGCGACAATACCCATTTGATCACAATATGGCAAACCCGTGACAATTCGCTTGAGCGTGAGCCGCAGCGGCGCGCTTCAGTCGCCGGTCTTGATTCGATCGATCAGCTGCTGGACCGTAGGAATGAACCCGCCTTTGTAGAACGGGTCGGTAGCAAAACGATAGGCGTTGTGGCCCGCGAACATGAGGTTGTCGTCGACATCGCCGTTGTGAGCGATGGACTGCAGTGTCTTCTGAATACAGAACGACCGGGGATCGGCGGCCTTGCCGGTGTTCCATGGTTCGTTCTCGGCCCAATTCGAGAACCGGCAGGCGCTGAGGCACCCCATGCAGGCCTGCTGGTCGGCGCGAATCACTTCCGAACGTTCAGGCGTCACGAAGATCAGCGTCGAATCCGGTGTCTTCATCGCTTCGCTATAGCCGGCGTCGATCCAGGCTTCGGCGCGCCCTTCGTCGATGGGTGTGAGGTAAACCGGCCGTCCGCGGGCACCGACTGGCAGCGCTTCGCTATGCTCGCCGACGGGTTCGCGCGTATAGGCCACCTGACGCTCGTTGCGTTCCGTGAGTTCACGCAGAAATGCGTTGCGAACGGCTGACGAGTAGAACCCCGTGGGGCTGAACCGATTCAGATAGACGTCCCCGGGACGCAGCGACAGGAGCCGCTGCTTCCATTCGTCGGAGATCGGGCTTTCGTGCGTCAGCACCGGTCGCGTTCCGTACTGGAACACGATGGGGCCCAGTTCGAGATTGCCGATCCAATCCTCCCACTCGCGCAAGTACCAGACCCCGCCGGCCATGAAGATCGGCGTTTCGCCGAGCTCGGTTTCGCGCATGACGCTACGGAGTTCGCGCACGCGTGGAAACGGGTCTTCTGGATTGCGCGGGTCTTCGGAATTGCTGAGGCCGTTGTGTCCGCCGGCACGCCAGGGGTCCTCGTAGACGACACCGCCAAGAAGATCGGCAAAGCGGTGGTAGTCCCGTTTCCACAGCGCCCGGAACGCCCGAGCCGACGAGATGATCGGGTAGTAATGGACTCCGTACTGGGCGGCGATCTCCGCCATCTTGTAAGGCATGCCGGCGCCACAGGTGATGCCATGGATCAGGCCCTTGGCACCCTCGAGGACGCCGTGCATCACCCGCGCCGTGGCCGCCGCTTCCCACAAAACATTCATGTGGATACGCCCGCGCCCGGCGGACATCTCATAGGCCATCTTCGCCTGAGCGATGGCGCCCTGAATGGCGTAGGCAACGAGCTCTTCGTACCGTTCGCGCCGGGTCTTGCCATAGTAGATCTGAGGAACGGCGCGCCCCGACTCGTCGAAGAAATCGGCGTTGACGCCCGAGAAGGTGCCGACGCAACCCGCGGCCGCAAACGCTCCGGCGCTACGCCCGTTGGACACGGAAACGCCCTTGCCGCCTTCAACGATCGGCAGCACCTCGCGTCCGGAAATGACGACACCCTGCAGCGGCTTCACGCTGTCTCCGACCTTCCCTCGCCACTGTTTTTGCGTTTCGTTCCGCCGGCAACGGCACAGCGGCACGGTCCTGGACGACCTATGTTACCGAAATATGGCACCCGCTCGTGAAAAAACGATCGAATTCTTGTCGCCGGGCGGTGCGGCCCCTCATGGGCACCGCACCGCCGGCCACAGCCGCCGATGACCGTCAGCTCGCTGCCTGTTTGCGGGCCACCTGGTCCGAGATATCCTCGCCGGACGCCTGGTCGACGGACCGCATTGACAGCCGGACTTTGCCGCGATGGTCGATGCCGATCAGCTTCACCTTCACCATGTCGCCCACCTGAACGACCTCGGTCACCTTGTTGACCCGTTCCGGAGCCAATTCCGAAATGTGAACGAGGCCGTCACGGCTTCCCATGAAGTTGACGAAGGCGCCGAAATCCACGGTCTTGACCACCTTGCCGTTGTAGATCACGCCCACTTCCGGTTCGGCGGCGATAGAGCGAACCCACTCGATGGCCGCATCGGCAGCGGTCTGGTCGACGGTAGCGACCTTGACGGTCCCGTCGTCATCGAGATCGATCTTGGCGCCGGTAACCTCGCAGATCTCGCGAATGACCTTTCCGCCCGGTCCAATGACCTCGCGGATCTTGTCCTTGGAGATCGTGATGATGGTGATTCTCGGCGCCATGCTGCTGATGGAGTCACGGGCGCCGGAAATCCCCACCGCCATTTCGCCGAGGATGTGCAGCCGGTCGTCGCGCGCCTGGTCGAGTGCGACGCGCATGATCTCCTCGGTGATGGACGTGATCTTGATGTCCATCTGCAAGGCGGTGACACCGACTTCGGTTCCGGCAACCTTGAAATCCATGTCACCGAGATGGTCCTCGTCGCCAAGGATATCGGAGAGCACAGCAAAGCCGTCGTCTTCCTTGATCAGGCCCATGGCGATGCCGGCCACCGGTCGGGGCAGGGGTACACCCGCATCCATCAGCGACAACGACGTTCCGCAGACCGTGGCCATCGAAGAAGACCCGTTGGATTCGGTGATCTCCGAAACGATCCGGATGGTGTAGGGGAAGTCCTCCTTGCTCGGCATGAGCGGCCGGATCGAGCGCCAGGCGAGCTTACCGTGGCCGACTTCCCGCCGCCCGGTAAAGCCGAAGCGGCCGGCTTCGCCGACCGAGTAGGGCGGGAAGTTGTAGTGCAGCATGAAGTGCTCGCGGTATTCGCCAGCCAGTGCATCGACGATTTGCTCGTCCTGGCCGGTGCCGAGGGTGGACACGACCAGTGCCTGGGTCTCACCGCGGGTAAACAGCGCGCTGCCGTGCGCCCTCGGCAGAAGCCCGACTTCGACGGCGATTTGCCGCACGTCAGCAGTGCCGCGTCCATCGATACGCTCGCCGGTGTCGAGGATGCCACGGCGGACGATATCGCGCTCCAGTCCCTTGAATACGTCTTCGAAGTGATCGGCGAGATCGGCTTCTTCGAACGCGCCGTCTTCGGACAGCGTGTCGGCGATCTTGGATTTGACCTCGGCGACCCGGTCGCGCCTGGTGGACTTGACGATTTCCCCGTATGCGGCGCGCAGATCGGCCTCGCCCGACTCCCTCACGCGCGCGGCGATCGCATCCTTGCTCGCTGGTGGAGCCGGCAAGTCCATGGGCTCCTTGGCGCAAGCCTCGGCAAGCTCGATGATCGCGTCGATGACCGGCTGGAACGCCTTGTGTCCGAACGTCACCGCACCGAGCATCACGTCCTCGGAAAGTTCGCTCGCCTCGGATTCGACCATCAGCACGCCCTCGGACGTCCCGGCAACGACAAGATCAAGGGCGCTCGACGACATTTCGTCGATTTGGGGATTGAGCACGTATTCGCCGTCGATGTAGCCGACCCGGCAGCCACTGATCGGCCCCATGAACGGTACGCCGGAGAGCGTCAGCGCCGCCGACGTCCCGATCATCGCGACGATATCGGGGTCGTTCTCGAGATCGTGGCAAAGGACCGTGCAGATGATCTGGGTCTCGTTGCGAAAGCCCTTGACGAACAGCGGCCGGATCGGCCGGTCGATGAGCCGGGAGGTCAGCGTTTCCTTTTCCGACGGCCGACCTTCGCGCTTGAAAAAGCCGCCGGGGATCTTTCCGGCGGCAAACGTCTTCTCCTGGTAGTGGACGGCGAGCGGGAAGAAATCCAATCCCGGCCTCGGGGTCTGTTCATAAACGGCCGTGCACAACACCTTCGTTTCGCCATAGCTGGCGAGGACAGCGCCGTCGGCCTGGCGGGCGATCTTGCCGCTTTCCAGGGTCAGCGTACGGCCGCCCCATTCGATTTCCTTGCGGAACTCCTGAAACATTCTCTTGCTTTCCTTGATACCTACAAGCGCAGGCCCCCAACGGGCCAGCGCCGGCGCCGGGTCCACACGGGGACCGCAGGCGTCATGACCTTCACCGCGACAGATGATTAACGGCGGAGTCCCAAGCGCTTGATGACATCTTCGTAGCGCTTGGCTTCCTTCTTTTTCAGATAGTCTAGAAGGCGCCGCCGCTGCCCGACCATCATCAGCAGGCCGCGGCGTGAATGAAAATCCTTCTTGTGCACCTTCAGGTGTTCGGTGAGGTTGCGAATCCTCTCGCTGAGGATGGCGACCTGCACTTCCGGCGAGCCGGTATCCTTGTCGCCAGTGGCGAATTCTCCGATGAGCTCTTGCTTGCGCTCGGCGGCAATCGACATCTCGTACTCCGTCACTTAGAGGTTCAGAACGCGAAGAGGGCGAATTTCGCCCCCGCTTATGCGGGCCAACGCCACCGGTCTGCCCTCTGCCATCGCGCAGAACACCGCGTCCTTTGACACGCGCGTGAGGGGGGTCCGGTTTGCCACGGGCAGCACCGCAACGGGCTGTCCGTGCTGCAGGCGTCGGGCCTCCGCTCCGGTCAGGGCCAGCGCCGGGATGTCGGCCAGCGCGGTCTCGACCGCAAGCAAGTACTCCGCAGGCGGCGCACTATGCCCGAGGGCGTCCAGTTTATCCAGGGAAATCGCCTGTGCTTCGGTGAACGGTCCAACGGCGGTCCGCCGCAGTTGGACAATGTGTCCAACGGTTCCCAGCGCCGCGGCAATGTCGCGGGCAAGGGCACGCATGTAGGCGCCTTTGCCGGCAATGCACTCGAATTCGGCGTGGTCGCGGTCGGTCTGGCGGAGCAAGACGAGCCGTTCGATGACAACCGCGCGCGGTTTGAGCTCCACCTCAACGTCGGCGCGCGCCAGCGCATATGCCCGACGGCCTTCGACCTTGATCGCCGAGGACGCGGGCGGTACCTGCTCGATGTTGCCGGTGAACCGTGGGAGCACATCCTCGATCTCGGCGGCATCGGGTCTGCGGTCGCTCGTTTCGATGACCACCCCTTCAGAATCGTCCGTTGTCCGCGCCTCGCCCCAACGAACGGAAAAGCGGTAGGTCTTGGCGCCATCCATCACATAGGAGACGGTTTTGGTCGCCTCCCCGAGCGCCACCGGAAGAACGCCCGTCGCGAGAGGATCAAGGGTGCCACCGTGGCCAGCCTTCGCGGCGCTAGTGGCGCGGCGCACCCGCGCAACAACAGCTGCCGAACTGACCCCTGACGGCTTGTCGACGATCAGCCAGCCATGAACCGGCAGACCGCGGCGTCTACGCCCCATCTTCGCTCGCCTCCGTGTCGTCAGTCCCGCTTCCCCGCAGCAGGGTGTCGATCCGGGACGCGCGGTCGAAGGTGGTGTCCGAACGGAATACGAGGTCAGGGACGAACTTCAATTTCACCGCCGCGGCCACTCGGCGGCGCAGAAATGGCCGGGCGCGGTCGAGGGCTCTCAGCACCGCGGCCGCGTCTCCGCCACCCAGGCGCGTCACGTAGACGGTTGCGATCCTGAGATCAGGGCCGACACGTACCTCGGTGACCGTGACCGGCGTTCCGGCGAGACCCGGATCGCGAACGTCGCCTCGTTCGAGGATCCAAGCCAGCGCGTGGCGGATTTCCTCGCCGACGCGCAACTGCCGCTGACTCGGCGCGCGGGCCTCACGTCTTCGCATGGGTTCCTCGAACGAATTCGGGAGCGGCAGCTGTGTGGTTGATCCAGCGCCGGGCCTTACAGCTCCCGGGCCACCTCCTCGATCTCGAAGCACTCGATGAGGTCGCCGATCTGGATGTCGTTGTAGTTCGCAAACGCCGCCCCGCAGTCATATCCCTCTTTGACTTCCTTGACGTCGTCCTTGAACCGCTTGAGCTGCGAGAGCTCGCCTTCGTGGATAACCACGTCGTCCCGCAACAGCCGCACCCGTGCGCCGCGGCGAATCATGCCTTCGGTGACCATACAGCCGGCGACCTTTCCGACCTTGGTGATGTTGAAAACCTCGCGCACCTCGGCGTAGCCCAACATGTTCTCGCGCAGCTTCGGCGCCAGGAGGCCGGACATCATCGTCTTCAGATCGTCGGTGACGTCGTAGATGATCGAGTAATAGCGAATGCTGACACCGTCGCGCTTGGCCAGTTCGCGGGCCTGCGGATTGGCGCGGACGTTGAAGCCGATGATCATCGCCTCCGAGGCACGCGCCAGCGTCACGTCGGACTCGTTAATGCCACCGACCGCCGCGTGCAGCACCTGCGCCTTGACTTCGTCGGTGCTCAGCTTTTCGAGCGCACTGACGATGGCCTCGACAGAACCGTGGACGTCTCCCTTGACGACCACCGGCAGCTCCTCGGCCTCGCCTTCCTGGATACGGGTGAACATCTGCTCAAGGCTGCCGCGCCCGGTGGCGGCCGCCTTTGCGTCCCGCTGCTTGCGGCGCCGGAAATCGGTGATCTCGCGGGCACGGCTTTCGCTCTCCACCGCCGTCACCTCGTCACCGGCAGCCGGCGTACCGTTCAGTCCGAGGACTTCGACCGGCATCCCCGGTTCTGCTTCCTCTACCTCGGTGCCCGTGGCATCGATCAGCCCGCGGACGCGGCCCCACTCGCTCCCCGCGACAAAGATGTCGCCGACGCGCAGGGTTCCCCGCTGTACCAGCACCGTTCCGACCGAGCCACGGCCGCGTTCCATCATCGACTCGACGACCACGCCCTCAGCATTGCGATCCGGATTCGCCCGCAGATCGAGGAGTTCCGCTTGCAGCAGAATCAGTTCCTCCAGCCTGTCGAGGTTGGTCTTTTCCTTGGCGGAAACATCGACAGAAAGAACCTCGCCGCCCATTTCCTCGACGACGATATCGTGCTGCAGGAGTTCGATTCGCACGCGGTTCGGGTCGGCCTCCGGCCGATCCATCTTGTTGACGGCGAAGATGATCGGCACACCCGCGACCTGTGCATGGCGTATCGCCTCGACGGTCTGCGGCATCACGCCGTCATCCGCCGCGACGACCAGCACGACGATGTCGGTGACGTTGGCGCCGCGAGCCCGCATGTCGGTGAAAGCGGCGTGGCCGGGCGTATCGATGAAAGTGATTCGTGCGCCACTGGGCGTCCTCACCTGATAGGCGCCGATGTGCTGTGTAATGCCTCCGGCCTCATGGCTCGCCACGTCGGTTTGTCGAAGCGAGTCGAGCAAGGATGTCTTGCCGTGATCGACGTGGCCCATGACGGTAACGACCGGCGGCCGCGGCACCATGTGGTCGTCCTCGTCGTCTTCGCCGCGCAGGCCGATCTCGACATCGGCATCGCTGACGCGCCGGACGTTATGGCCGAACTCACCGACCACCAGTTCGGCGGTATCCGCGTCGAGGGTCTGGGTGATGGTCACCATCACCCCCATCTTCATGAGCACCTTGATGACGTCGGCGCCGCGTTCGGCCATCCGGTTCGACAACTCCTGAACGGTTATCGTCTCGGGAACGACGACATCGCGAATGACTTTGTGGCCCTCGGCCGGCATTTCCTGGCAAAGCCGCCGCTTCTCGCGCTCGCGCGCCCGCTTGACCGCTGCCAAGCTCCGAACCCTCTCGCCGCGGTCCTCCAGGGCCTCTGATATGGTCAGTTTGCCACCTCGGCGCCGCGCTTCACCCCGGCGGACCGGCGTCGTCGGCCGTTTTGCATCAGCGCGAAGTGTCCGCTTCGCCCGGATGCGCTGTTCGGCATCGTCCGCGTCGGGCTTGACGTCGGCTTTTGGAGTCGATGCCGCGCCGGACTTCGCTTCCCGCTGCCGAGCCTCGAGTTCGGTGACCTCCATTGCCACCCTTTCGGCCTCGGCGCGCTCTGCTTCCGCCCGTTCAGTTTCCTCGCGGGCAACCTCCTCGGCGCTTTCGGCAGCGGCGTCCTCAACGCCAATGTCGCTCGGTTCCTCGGCCTCGACAGCGGGTTCGATCTCCTCGGCGACGGGCTCGTCGACAACCTCATGTTCCTCGGGGAGTTTGTCCTCGACCTTCTTGGCGTCCTGCAAGGCGCGAGCCCTAGCCGCCTTCTCTTCAGACGTAAGGTTCGCGGCGACGCCCTCGCGCACAATGCCATCAGCGTCGGCAATCGCGGCTTGCTCGTCCTGTTCGGCGGGAATCTGCTCTTGGTCCTGGCGCACCTCGGCCATGTGCCCGCCGGAATCGGGCGCGTAGGTCCGCTTCTTGCGGACCTCGACCGTGACCATCTTCGAGCGGCCGTGCGAGAAACTTTGACGCACCTGACCGGTCTCGACCGTCTTTTTGAGCTCGAGCTTGCGAGGTCTTGACAGCCGCTGCGGTCTGCTCTCTTCGTGTTCTTTAATCTCGGACATGTCGACACTACCCACAACTGGTGTGGTTCAACTCTCCCCCACTGCGGCCACCGCCACAGCGCCGCGACGCAATCCCGAAAGCCTTGCCCCATCGCCGCGCAGGCGGTCAGCCAGCGCCCCCGGCGCCACGACCACATGGACAGCGCGTTCCCGTCCGAACGCAAGGCCCAACTCGTCGGCGCTCAGGACATCCACCAATGGGATGTCAGGCATCAGCCCTCGCACCTTGGTCCGCCCGCCTTCGCTCCCGTCCGCGGCGGCAAGGACCAAACCGGCGCGACCGGATTTCAGCCACTCCTTGGCCTTCTCGTATCCACTCACGGCCTGCCCCGCACGCCGAGCCAAGCCGATCAGACCGAGGCAACGCCGGACCAGCAAACGCTCGACCCTTTCCGCGAGATCGGCGGCAATCCGGACCTCGCGCCGCGCGGCCTTGGCAAAAAGGTTCCGAGCGCAGGCCTTCTCTAGCACATCCCGGTCCGCGCTCAACCAAAAACCGCGGCCGGGGAGGCGGCCTTCGATATCAGCAACGACCTCACCATCAGGTCCAATCACAAATCGCAACAGTTCATCCTTGCCGCGGACGGCACCGGTGACTATGCACCGACGCCTTGGTCCTTCGTCATCATTGGCACGGAACTCACCCTTTCGCGGCCGTGCCATTCACGTTCACTCCTCCCGTCGATCCGGCGCGGGTTCGTCCGGCATCGAAGCGTCCGACGGTGACGGCGCCTCGGATCCGGTCGGCGTTTCCGCTCCGGAGGGCGTATCCGCATCACCTGGAGCCGCTTCCTCATCTTCGAACCAATGCGCCCGAGCCGCCATGATGATCTCCTCGGCGCGCTCCTGATTGAGCGAACCGGGCGGCGCGATCTCGAGGAGTTCATCCGCCGCGAGATCAGCAAGATCATCGAGCGTCTTCACACCATTTTCACCCAGCGCAACGAGAATGGCGGGCCGCATACCGTTGACGGCAGCAACCTCGTCGGTGACACCCATTTCTACCCGCTTGGCGCCGAACTCCTCGTCTCGCTCGGCGAGGAACGCCCGGGCGCGTTCACGAAGCTCGTCGGCAACCTCCTCGTCGAAGCCCTCGATCTCGGCGAGATCCTCGACCGGAACGAACGCCACTTCCTCCACCGAAGTGAACCCTTCGGTCACCAACAGATGGGCAATGACATCGTCGACGTTGAGGGCATCGATGAATTCCTGCGAGCGGTTCCTGAACTCCTCGGTTCGGCGCTCCGATTCCTCGGCCTCGGTGAGGATGTCGATGTCCCATCCTGAGAGTTGTGAGGCCAGACGCACGTTCTGGCCGCGCCGACCGATCGCCAGGCTGAGCTGATCGTCGGGCACGACGACCTCGATCCGATGCGATTCCTCGTCGAGCACCACCTTGGAAACTTCGGCGGGGGTCAGGGCATTGACGATGAATGTCGCCGGGTCCGGCGACCACTGAATGATATCGATCTTTTCGCCTTGAAGCTCGCCGACGACGGCTTGCACGCGTGAACCGCGCATACCGATACAGGGGCCGACCGGATCGATGCCCGAGTCATGGGACAGCACAGCGATCTTCGCGCGCGAGCCCGGATCGCGGGCGACGGCCATGATCTCAATGATGCCGTCGTGAATTTCGGGGACTTCCTGGGCAAACAGCTTGGCCATGAACTGGGGGTTGGTTCGCGACAGAAAGATCTGCGGCCCCCGCGGTTCTTCACGAACATCGAGGATGTAAGCACGAACCCGGTCGCCGGTGTTCAGATGCTCGCGGGGGATGGACTCGTCTCGCCGCAGCATCGCCTCGGCGCGGCCCAGATCCACGACGACGTTACCGAATTCGACCCGTTTGACGAGGCCGTTGACAATCTCGCCCGCCCGGCCCTGGAACTCCTCGAACTGCCGCTTGCGCTCGGCATCGCGAACTTTCTGCACGATGACCTGCTTCGCGGTCTGCGCGGCAATTCTGCCGAAATCGATGGGTGGCAACGGATCCACCAGGAACTCGCCGATCTCGGCATCAGGCTTGCGCTTACGCGCATCTTCGAGGGTGAGTTGGATCGTCTCGTTCTCGATCTCCTCGGCGACCTCGAGATAGCGCGCCAGCGAAATCTCGCCGCTCGTACGATCGATGTGGGCGCGAATGTCATGTTCATGCCCGTACTTCGACCGCCCGGCCTTCTGGATCGCCTGTTCCATGGCTTCCAGGACCTCGTCACGGTCGATGCCCTTGTCGCGGGCCACTGTGTCAGAGACCTGCAGCAGTTCGGGTCTTGCGTGGACTGCGTCTACCTCAACCATCGTTTGCCTTATCTCTCGACTGATCGTTCCTCCGCTCTCGACAGCAGCTCGTTGTTCAGCACGAGCTTCGCACGCGAGATCTCCTCAAAAGGCAGCGCCACCTCGGTGTCGCCAAGGTTCATGCGAACGGCATTGCTATCGGTGCCGGCGAGCCGCCCGGTGAAGCGCCTGCGGCCGTCGATCATGCGGCCCAGCTCGATCCGCGCTTCGTACCCGGCGAACCGGTCGAAATCGGCGAGCCGCACGAGGGGTCGGTCCAGGCCCGGCGAACTGACCTCCAGCGTAAACGCGCCGGGAATGGGATCTTCGACGTCCAACAACGCCGAAATCGCACGGCTGATGTCGGCACAATCGTCGATGGAGATCGAGCTCCCGTCAGACCGTTCGGCCATGACCTGAAGTCGCAAGGCTTGCCGGCCCGATATCTGCACGCGCACGATGGCGTATCCCATCGCCTCGACCGTCGGAGCGATCATCTCCTCGATCCGGCCGGCAAACTCCATCACATCTCCTGCCGTCCGTTCTGAGAGTGTCGTGCGTTCAACGTCACCCCCGAAATAAATAAGGGCGGGCCGCCAGCCCGCCCCATCAAACCCGATCGTTGTCGTGGTCTAACGAGACCGAGTCCCCATGGACTCGCATCGCTAAATATAAGCGTGAGCCCATTGAACTCAAGGGGTTTTCTTGCCGATCCCTGCAAGATCCGCCCGCCGGCCACGAATGAACCGCAGATACACGCAGGCGACTCCCCGAGCCAGGGCCTTGGACTCATAGCGGGTTGGCACCCAGCCAGCGGGCGGGCGGCGCCAGTCGTCAGGCTTTCGGGCTGACCAGGCGAAGGCCGGATTTCGGGTCACGTGATCGAGCGCCCAGCGCACATAGCCGGTATCGTCGGTGGCGAACCAGAGCTCGCCGTCATCGGCAAGCACGCGCGCCAACGCACCAACCGTTGCGTCGCCGATGAACCGGCGGCGATGATGGCGGGCTTTGGGCCAGGGATCGGAGAACAGCACGAAAACGCGGTGAATGCTGGCGTCAGCGAGAACGCCGAGCAATGACCGCGCGTCTTCGTCGACGATGCGGACGTTGGTGAGGCCGAGTTCGTCGATCCGCGAGAGAAGTGCGGCGACACCATTGACGTATGGTTCGCAACCGACGAATCCGACCTCCGGCCGGTTCCGCGCTTGGATCGCCAAGTGCTCTCCGGCACCGAAGCCGATCTCCAGCCAGACCTCGATCGGTGGGCTAGGAAACAGGGTCTTGGGATCGATCGTTTCATCGGCGGCGATGGCCACGCGCAGCCGCGGCAGCAGAGTCGTAAGCAGTGCCGCCCGACCGGGCCGCAACCGGCGGCCCCGGCGGCGGCCGTGAAAGCGATCGCCGCTCCCGTCCGGGCGCGGGCGGTCGCCGATCAACTTGCGCCGAACGCCGATTTCAGGGGATCGACGAGATCCGTGACCTCCCAGGAAAACCCACCATCGGGTTCCGGATCCCGGCCAAAGTGGCCATAGGCGGCGGTCCGGGCGTAGATCGGCCGGTTGAGGCCGAGGTGCTCGCGGATGCCGCGTGGGGAAAGGTCCAGCAGATCCTGTAACACCGTCGACAAACGGTCCTTGTCGACCTCACCCGTGCCGTGCGTATCCACGTAGACCGACAACGGCCTGGAGATACCGATCGCATAGGAAAGCTGGATCGTGCAGCGATCAGCAATCCCCGCCGCGACCACGTTCTTGGCCAGGTACCGCGCTCCGTATGCGGCCGAGCGATCGACCTTCGTGGGATCTTTTCCCGAGAACGCGCCGCCGCCGTGGGGCGCCGCGCCACCATAGGTATCGACGATGATCTTGCGGCCGGTGAGGCCGGCATCGCCGTCGGGACCGCCGACAACAAACCGGCCCGTCGGGTTGACGTAAAAGTGCTCTTCGTCGCACATCCATCCGTCAGGCAGCACATTGACGACATGGGGACGAACGATCTCGCGCACCTCGTCGACGCTGGCCTGATCGGAGTGCTGTGTCGAGACGACGATGGCCGTCGCGCCGACAGGCTGCCCGTTCACGTAGCGGAGCGTGACCTGGCTTTTCGCGTCGGGGCCGAGCAGCGGTTCCGTACCGGAGTGCCGCGCGTCGGCAAGAGATTGAAGCATTGCGTGGGCGTAGTAAATCGGCGCCGGCATCAGCACGTCCGTCTCGCGGCAGGCGTAGCCGAACATGATGCCCTGGTCGCCCGCCCCTTCGTCCTTGTTGCCGGCAGCGTCGACTCCGCGCGCGATATCCGGCGACTGCGAATGCACCTGGGAGGTGATCTCGGCATCCTTCCAGTGGAATCCGTGCTGCTCGTAACCGATGTCGCGAATCGCCTGACGCGCGATGTCGCGCAAGCGCTCGTGGGTCATCGAGTCGGGCCCGCGAACCTCGCCGGCAAGCACGACGAAATTGGTAGAGCACAACGTCTCGACGGCGACCCGAGAATAGGGATCTTCTGCGAGGAAGGCGTCGACAATGGCGTCCGAAACGCGGTCGCAGACCTTATCGGGATGACCTTCGGCAACGGACTCGCTGGTGAATACGTAGTCGGACTTCCACACGATCTGTGCCTCCGGACTGGTGTCAATGGCGCCGGGATCGGTACCGGACCGCGGACGGTTCCGCGTTTAGCGACGTCCGTTAGGCCGCGGATCCTACGACGAAGTCGCTCCCAGGCACACGGGCGCCGAGAGCGGCGGCCCTTGTTGCAATCTTTCCCGATTGCGTCAAGGGCTTTGCCGCTGCCCGGGCGCTCGTCCGCCAGGTGAAAGGATCAGTCGACTTCGGGCGCGTTGCCCAGCGACTTGGTCAGTTCGAACAAGCGCTTGCGCACATGAGGATCGGTAATCCGGTAGTATGCCCTGACCAGCTCCAGGGTTTCGCGCTTGGTCAGCGGGTCCGGCTCCAGCGCCGCCTGGGGTTGGTCCGCCATCTGCCATGAGATTCGGCCTTCGCCCGTTCTCATGGATTCCGGCATATCGTCGAAAAAGAATAAGACCGGCACGTCCAGGATTCGGCTGAGTTCGAACAGACGCGATGCGCTGATTCGATTGGCGCCGCGTTCATACTTTTGGATTTGTTGAAAGGTTAGCCCAACGGCTTCGCCGAGCTTCTCTTGACTCATCCCGAGGAGGGTGCGGCGAAGCCTTACTCGCCCGCCAGCATGAATGTCGACGGGATTGGGAGTCCCCGGCGGAAGACGGTCATACCTGATCGCACTGACGGTGCTGCGACCTCGCCGTCCCCGGGTTGGTTTTGCGTTCATCATTTGGGTGGACACTCGCAAGGGTTGGGGGATGTTATTGCCGTCGCCGCATTCTGCGTCTCCGGGCGCGACATTGGCGACAAAGCACCGCCGCCGCGCGATAATAACCCCATTGTACGCAGAGGCATGGCCACTTCGCAACATTTGCACAGATTAGTGGCAGATCGGAACATCTGATCTGCTACGGTTGCCGAACCCTCCCCATGCCGATACCGGCGGCCAATGCGGCGACAACGAGCAGGCCGGCCAACCAGTCGCCAAGCCGTCCGTAGGGCGTCGGCGCCGGCAGTCCCTTGGGCAATGGACCGTCGACGATTCCGCGTTTGCCGAGACCAAGGCTCACAACGGTGCGTCCGTATGCGTCGATAATCGCCGAGATGCCATTGTTTGCAACCCTTACCAACGGTAATCCCTCCTCGACCGCGCGCATACGTGCCGCGGCCAAATGCTGATAGGGGCCCGCCGAGATCCCATACCACCCGTCATTGGTCAGGTTGAGCAGCCATGATGGCCGATCTTGCCGGTCGACCACTTGGGCGGGAAAAACCACCTCGTAGCAGATCAGGGGACTCACCGGTGGCAATCCGGGAAGGCGGAGCGTCGTAACCCCGTGTCCGGCCGAGAAATCTGTCGTGCCTGCGGTGATCTTGGCAAATCCGAGGATATCACGAAAGGGGACGTACTCGCCGAAGGGAACCAGATGTGCTTTGTCGTACCCGCCGACGAACCGTCCGGCGCCATCGATCGCGACCAGACTGTTCCAGACGCGGAGTGCCTCTCCGGCAGGAGTCCTTCGGAGCGTGCCAACGACGCTTACGCCATTCGCCGGTGTTGACGTGCTGATCAGTGCCACCAAATCGGGTTCCGCGCTCAGCATCGCAGGCGCCGCCGTTTCGGACCAAATGACGTGAGTCGGCGGTGGTTCCGTTGGCGTCAAAGCCAGGTGTATTTGCCCGAGAATATGCTCCCGGCGCAGCTCGCGCTTCCATTTCAGCTGCTGGTCGATAGCCGGCTGAACGAGCCTGAGGTGGACCCCTTCGACCATACCTGGGTCGGCGTCGCTGAGTCGCCAAGCCCCGCCAGCCCACACGGCAGCGAGCATCCCGCAAGCGACGGCCACGGCGACGAAACGCCGATGTCCTCGGCCGTCGGCCCATACTGCGGGCATCGTCGCAGCAACGACGGTAACAAGACCGAGCCCGTAGGTACCGGCGAGTCCAGCGACTTGAATCATTGGTTCCGAGAACGCCCAAGTGCTGCCCACGAGATTCCACGGGAATCCTGTAAACGCCCAGGCGCGCAACCACTCGCTCGCGGTCCACATCCCTGCGAATACCAGGACACCGCCGATCCCGGCCGCGCGAGTCGCGCGCGTGACCGCGGTGGCCACGGCGGGAAATAACGCCAGCACGGCGGCGAGGCCAAACACCGCGAACGGAGCGAGCCAGCCGAAGCGTTCTGGGAACGTCAACAAGGCGTTCGCGACCCAATAGAGTCCGGCCGCAAAATGACCGAGCCCGAACCACCATCCGGCCGCCGCCGCGCTTCCGACTGAACGGGCGCCGATCGCAAGCCAGTAGAGGACGATAAACGCGGGAATCAACGCGAACCATGCGTGTACGGGGGCGAATGCCACTGCCGCCAACGCGCCGAACACCATCGAGGTGACAGCCCGGCGCCACCGGGGCGCTGCCAGCATCGCATTGCGGGCGCGACAGAGAACTCCTGCGGTCGTCGTCGCAGGGACACCGCCGGTAGCCGGCGGAGGGGGAGGTGCCGCGGCGACCTCCATTACCTCGAACCAGCGTCGACAGCTGCCTTTGCGGGCGGCACGAGCGCGATCTCCGGACCGCGAACGCGCAGCCGCCTGATCCGTCGTGGATCGGCTTCCAGCACTTCGAACTCGACGCCCGAGGGATGGCGGATCAATTCGCCCCGTATTGGCACGCGTCCGGCAAGGGAGAACACGAGCCCGCCCAGTGTATCGATGTCTTCGCGCTCATCTTCGCTGAGAATCGGGCCAAACTCCGATTCCAGACGCTCGATCTCGGCGCGGGCGTCGGCGTCTATGGCGCCGTCGGGCCGCCGGACAAGATTCGGTTCGCGGTCGTGGTCGTGTTCGTCCTCGATCTCGCCGACGATCTCCTCTACCAGATCCTCGATCGTCACCAGCCCGTCGACGCCGCCGAATTCATCGACGACCAGCGCCATATGCGATCGCTTGACCCGCATCTCGAGGAGAAGCTCCAGAACGCGCATCGATGGAGCAACGAACAGCACTCTGCGGGCGATCTTGGCAAGCTCGAACGACTCCTCTTCGCCGCGCCAAGCCAACACATCTTTGATGTGCACCATTCCGATGGCGTCGTCGAGCGTCTCCCGATAGACCGGGATCCGCGAATGGCCGAAGCGGGTCATCATTTCGATGACTTCCGCAAGTTCCACCCGGCTGTCGACGGCAACGATATCGGCGCGGGGCACCATGACATCCTCGACCGCGCGGTCGCGGAGATGGAGGATGTTGGCAAACAGGGTGCGCTCGTCGTCGTCAATGGGAATCTCGGCGTCTTCGCGCTCTTCGATGAGTACCTCGAGGGCATCGCGGGCCGACGAATCGCCGTTGCGACCGCGACGCACCCGGCGCGCGAGATCGCGAAAGAGCGATTGGACGGTTGTATCGGTGGTACCCCGAAGCGGCGTTTCGCCGCTCGGCGTAGAAGCGCTATCGGGCGTACTGTCGTCCATCGCTACCCATCAACCATCGGAAGGGTCGGCGTAGGGATCGGGCACGCCGAGGTTCTCCAGCACGCGGACCTCAAGGCGTTCCATTGCGTCGGCTTCCGCGTCGCTACGATGATCGTAGCCGAACAAATGAAGCATACCATGCACGACAAGGTGGCTTAAATGGTCGGCCGGCGAACGGCCGTTCCGGATCGCCTCGCTGGCAATTGTCTCGTAGGCGAGCACGACATCTCCGAGCAACAACGGCTCGTCGGCGCCTAACGACACGTCCGGGCGGCCCGCGTCCAAGGCTGCGAACGACAAGACGTTCGTCGGTCGATCTTCACCGCGATAGTCTCGATTCAGGTCCCGCATTCGCACATCGTCGGCAAGCACCAGACTGACTTCGGCGCAATTGGCCGGCGGGCCGGCGACGGCAAATGCCGTCTGAGCCGCGCGCCGGCAGATCGCCTCGACGTCCGGGATTGCCTCGTACCAGGCCGGTGCAGACGTTTCGATGTCGACCTCCAGCCGCTCAACCATCACCCTCGCCGGCTTCGTAACGGGCACCGACGTTGCGGCTGCTTTCGGCTCGATCATAGGCCCGGACGATGCGGGTCACCAACGGGTGGCGAACGACATCGGCGTCGCCGAAATGAACGAACGCGACGCCCGGAACTCCGTCGAGGATTTCAAGCGCGTTACGCAGGCCCGACCGGGTGCCCCTCGGAAGATCGACCTGACTGAGGTCGCCGGTGACGACCATGCGTGCGTTCTCGCCCAGACGTGTGAGAAACATCTTCATCTGGACAGCGGTCGTGTTCTGGGCCTCATCGAGGATGACGAACGCATTGGCCAGCGTGCGCCCACGCATGAACGCCAGAGGAGCCACCTCGATTTCGCCGCTCTCCAAGCGCTTTATCACTTGCTGCGCCGGCAGCATGTCGTAGAGCGCGTCGTAAAGCGGGCGAAGATAGGGATCGACCTTTTCGCGCATGTTGCCCGGGAGAAACCCGAGCTGCTCGCCGGCTTCGACCGCGGGTCGTGAAAGGATGATTCGGTCGACCGTCCCGTTGACCAGGCGTTCGACCGCCTTGGCCACGGCGAGATAGGTCTTTCCCGTCCCGGCCGGGCCGAGTCCGAAGACAAGATCGTGATCGTCGATGGCGCGGACGTACGCGGCCTGGCGCGGTGACCGTGGCGACACCGTGCGCTGCCGGATTCGGATCGCCATGTCGGCATCGGTGACCGCGCCGCCGGCCGCCATCCGCAGCACCGCGTCGACATCGGCGCCACCGACGGCCAGGCCGCGGCGCAAGCGGGTGTAAAGGATGTCGAGGGCGTCGCGGGCCGCGGTTACGGCGTCGTCGTCACCGGTGATCACCAGGTGGTTGCCGCGAGCATCGATGCCAACGTCAAGCGACCGCTCGATGCGGGCCAAGTGGCTGTGGTGCGATCCAAACAACTCCTGCACCAGCCGGTTGTCGTCGAACGCAATCTCGAGAGCCGCAGGATTTCGCTCGGCGGCGGCGCCGGATTTGGCCGGAGGCGTCAAGCGACTGCCCTCTCCGTGACGCCCGCAAGGCTGTTGGCGAACCCTTCGGTGATGCGCAAAGGCTGTACCGTACCGAAAACCGACTGAGGGACTTGCGCATGGACCGGCTGCATATAAGGACTGCGGCCGACGAGCTGACCGGGGCGGCGTCCCGGCCGGTCGAGTAGCACGTTCAGGACCCGCCCGACGCAAGCCGCGTTGAACGCCTGTTGCTGGGTGTTTAACTGGGCCTGCAACGCATCAAGCCGTTCGGATTTGACGCTATTGGCGAGTTGCGGTTCCGACGCTGCCGGGGTTCCTGGCCGAGGGCTGTATTTGAACGAATACGCCTGCACGAAACCGATCTCGGCAACAAGGTCCATCGTGGCGCGGAAATCGGCGTCGGTTTCCCCTGGAAAGCCGACGATGAAATCGGAACTCAAAGCCAGGTCCGGGCGTGCCGTTCTGAGGCGGTCGACCAACCGGCGATAATCGTCGGCACCGTGACGGCGGTTCATCGCGGCGGGAATCCGATCGGAACCCGATTGCACGGGCAAATGCAGAAACGGCATCAGTTTTTCGATGTCGCGGTGGGCGGCGATCAGGTCGTCGTCAACGTCCGCCGGGTAGGAAGTGGTGTAGCGGATGCGTTCGATGCCATCGATCTCAGCGACGGCAGCGATCAGCCGCCCGAGGCCCCATTCGCGTCCCTCGGGCCCCGCACCATGGTAGCTGTTGACGTTCTGACCCAGCAGCGTCACCTCGCGCACACCGGCGGACGCATAGTGTCGGGCTTCGACGAGCACGTCCGCCACCGGCCTAGAGTACTCGGCGCCCCGCGTATACGGCACGACGCAGAAGGTGCAGAATTTGTCGCAACCTTCCTGGACGGTGAGAAAAGCGGCTGCTCCTTCGGTCGCACTGCGCGATTCGGGAAGATGGTCGAACTTGGGCTCCACCGGGAAGTCCGTGTCCAGAACCGCCCCTGAGACGCGTCCGGCGCGCGCCACCATCTCGGGCAGCCGATGATAGGTCTGCGGTCCGAAAACCATGTCCACGTAGGGAGCGCGATGGAGGATCTCCTCGCCCTCTGCCTGGGCGACGCAACCAGACACGGCTAGTACAAACGGTCCATCGGAAGCGGCGCGACGGTCCTTCAACGCCCGAAGGCGGCCGAGCTCGGAGTAAACCTTCTCGGCTGCCTTTTCACGGATGTGGCAGGTATTGAGGATGACCATGTCGGCCTCATCGGCCTGATCGACGGGGACATAGCCCAGGGGCGCCAAGACGTCCGTCATACGCGCCGAGTCGTAGACGTTCATCTGGCAACCGTAGGTTTTGATGTGAAGCCTCTTGGCCAAGGCCGCTATGCCTGAGCACTTACCCGCCAACGCGCTGTCGCGCATCCATCGTGGTCACGGCCGGCCACCCTCGGTCATCGCCGGCATCGAGAAAGCGTAGCATCGCCCCCAGGCGAGTCAAGGCGGCAACCCTCACGATATGACGGCACCCTCACTCCTCACCTTTGCTCCGGTTCATCGGAACGCCATACAGCTCGAGGCGGTGGCCGACGAGGCGGTATCCGTGTTCGGCGGCGATCTTCTCCTGCAGCGCCTCAATGTCGACGCTTCGGAACTCGGTGACCCGTCCCGACTGAATGTCGATGAGATGATCATGATGCTCTTCGGAGGCTTCTTCGTATCTTGACCGGCCGTCCCCGAAGTCGTGCCGTTCGAGAATGTTGGCCTCCTCGAACAGGCGGACGGTCCGATAGACTGTTGCGATGCTGATCCGCGGATCGAGTTCGACGGCGCGGCGATAGACTTCCTCCACATCCGGGTGGTCCGTGGCTTCGGAAAGCACGCGGGCAATGATCCGGCGCTGACCGGTCATTTTCATGCCCTTGTCGACGCACAGTTGCTCGATGCGAGACAGTGGCGCCATGACTCCTCCCAAACACCCCCTTATCCGTCAGCCTGTCCCGAGCGGTCCGGGTCCGGGCACGTTGCTCTTTTCGGGCGTTTTGATCAAGTGGAAGGGCCGTCAGCTACTCTGGCGGCGCTGCCGGCGGGGCTTTGTACCAAGGCCGATTTTCTTCGCCAAGTTGCTACGGTGCTTGGCGTAGCTCGGAGCAACCATGGGGTAGTCCGAGGGCAGTCCCCAGCGTTCCCGATACTCTTCGGGCGTCATTCCATACGCCGTCTTCAGATGGCGCTTCAGCATCTTGAGCTTCTTTTCCGTCTTCCAAACAAATGATGTAATCCGGGAACACGGATTTCTTAACGGGCACGGCTGGCCGCGGCCGCTCGGCCGCAGGCGGCGCCGACCCAACCGTAACCAGCGTCTTGTAGACATCCGTAATCAACGCCGGCAGATCGGTGACGGCAACGGTATTGTTACCAACGTGAGCGGCGACGATCTCTGTCGTCAACTCGAGCATTTCACTTAGTTTTGAATTTCCGCTCATCTGAACTTGTTCCCCGATTTCTAAATTCGGCGACCAATATATAATAATGATCGTCAATCAAGGCAACAAGATTCCATGGCCAATACAGAAGGAAACATGAAGCACGCGCATGCGGACTACTTCCTCGACATAACCGGCGAAGTCTGTCCTATGACGTTCGTTCGCACAAAGTTACTGATCGAACGCATGGCCGCCGGCGAAATCGCTGAAGTGCGTCTGAAGGGTGCCGAACCTTTGGAGAATGTTCCGCGTTCGGTCGGCGAACAGGGCGACGAAGTACTTTCCCTGGAACTTGAAGACCCGGCGAATCCCGCCGACGGCGTTCATCGGTTGCGGATCCGCAAGGTCTGAGCGTCGACGTCACTCGCCCAAATCTCGGGCGAGGATGTGGGCATCAACGGCGCCATCGTCGCGACGATAGTAGCCCCGTCGCAGACCGACCTCCGAAAAACCCAGGAACGCATAAAAGGCCCGTGTCGGCCCGTTGTCCTCGGCGACTTCGAGATATGCCCTGCGAACACCTGTACGTTGTGCGGCTTCAAGTGCGGCTTCGACCAGTCCTTGGCCGACCCCGACGCGGCGGTGGTCACGGACCACGCTGATCATCAGGATCTCGCATTCGTCGGCAGCGCTGCGCACGATGACAAAGCCGACAGGGTCTCCATCGACTTCGTAAATCCACGCCGCCGTTCCTGGCATCGCCAAGACCTCGGCCACGGAACGGGCGGTCCAGGACTCATCGAACGGGCGACTTGACGCGTCGTGAAGTGCCGCGATGACCGGCGCACTGACGATATCGACCATGCGGATGGTCACGCCTGTTCCGGTCATGGACGCAAGCGTCCGCCGTTCCTCGGACGTATCGCGTCGGGCGAACGAAGATACAGTGGTGCCGGCAGCACAACGTCTTCGCCTGACGCCCAACGTAGCGCTGCGATCGCCGCAACATTTCCCGGGTCCGCGACACCAGGCGCGTCGGCGATGACCGCCTCGACGCCAGCCGCCTCGAACGCCTGGACGGCGTCCGCCGACGCATCACCGACGACCACAACCGGCGCCGGCACATGACCGACCAGTTCGCTCGGGAGGACGGCGCTTGCCGGTCCCAATGGCGAGCCCGCGCCGTCGAATCCCTGAACATAGAGTTCCGCGCGCCGGGATCGCAAAGCGACCAGCAGATTTCGGCCCGCATGTTCGGTCATCTCCACTGCGGCTGCGACGGCTTCCAGCGTCGTCACACCTACGCACGGAAGGGCGCATGCGATGGCCACGCCTCTTGCCGCGGCGAGGCCTACACGAAGCCCGGTGAAGGCGCCTGGGCCAACGGTTACAGCCAGCAGGTCGAGTTCGGCGAACCCATAACGGGCTTCCGCCAGAGCATCGACGATCATCGGCATCAGCGCTTCGGCGTGGCCCCGCTCCATCGCAGGAGTCCGAGCGGCGAGCACTTGTCCGTCAGCCCATATTGCCGCCGAGCATGCCGTCGTGGCTGTATCGAGGCCGAGCACCTTCACGGATTTCGCCCTCGACGATGCGCGCGGCTATACTCACGCCGCTCATCCACAGCAAAGGCGACGTCATGGCCCTCGTCGAAGTCACGCCCGAGTCCTTCGGTGTCGAACTCGACCTCGTCTATGCCACGGAGCACAACTTCACCGGCAGGCGCGTGTACCGCCGCGCCGCCTGTTACCTGCACGTCGATACCGCGGAGTTGCTTGGACGGGCAATCGACCTCGCCGCACCACTTGGATATCGGCTCCGCATCTTCGACGGCTTCCGGCCGTCGGAGGCGCAGTGGATCCTGTGGGAGCAATTCCCGGATCCCGCCTTCATCTCCGATCCTCGGCGCGGATCGCCGCACAGCATGGGCGCGGCCGTCGATCTCACCCTGGTCGATGCGGCGAGCGGACGCGAATTGGACATGGGCACCGCCTTCGACGATCTGCGCCCGCCGTCCTTTCACGGCGACGCCACGGTGTCGGCGTCGGCGCAGCGAAACCGGACACTGCTGCTCGGCATCATGACCGCCGCTGGGTTCGACTTCTTCCGCAATGAGTGGTGGCACTATCAGCTGTTCAGCCCACTCGGACGCTACCCCGTGCTGTCGGACAGCGTTCTCGCCGACGGCATGATGTAGCGCCAACCGGTCACTCGATCCGGCAGGCGTCATCGAAAGCAAGTCGGACGTTGCGAGGATAGAGCTTCGCCGGATCGCCGTAGCCGAGATTGCACAGGAAGTTCGAGCGGATCTGGGTACCGGAGAAAAACGTCTGGTCAACCTTGGCATTGTCGAATCCGGACATTGGTCCGCAATCCAAGCCGACGGCGCGGGCCGCGAGAATAAAGTAGGCACCCTGGAGAGACCCGTTGCGGAACGCCGTCGTTTCGATGTGATCCGGCTTGCCCGCGAACCACGAGCGCGCATCGACCGCCGGGAACAGATCGGGCAGGCGCTCGTAGAATTCGAGGTCGTGACCGATGATCGCGGTGGCCGGAGCGGCCATTGTCTTGGCGACGTTGCCCTCGGCAAGGCACGGTTTGAGCCGTTCCTTGGCCTCGGCGGAGACGACGAACACGATCCGGGCCGGCGAGCAATTGGCGCTAGTCGGTCCCCACTTCGCCAAATCCCATGCCGCCGCTAGGGTTCCGGAATCCACGGGCCGGTCACTCAAGCCGTTGTGGGTCCGAGCATCTCGAAACAGGATGTCCAGGGACGTCTCGTCGAGGGCTTGGCTCACGGGGCTCTCCTTGGTCTGTATGGATGCGGCCGCATTCTGCGTGCCGCTTCATGGATGACGATTGTGCTCGGATGTGTAATTGGGAACAATGCTCTCGGCAATGCTCGGAATGGCCGAGAAACCCTGGTGAGCGCAGCAACGATATGAGCGGACGGCGGCGGCACATTCGAGCAGTACATGTTCTTCTGGGACTTGCTCAAATGGTCGCCGTTGCGGTCGCGGTATTCGCCCTGCCGGCTGCGTATCCTGCGGCTTGGGCGGCCGACTCGGCGGTCGTGGTGATGTACCACCGATTCGGCGACGGGCGGTATCCGTCCACCAATATCCGCCTCGATCAGTTTGAGGCTCATCTCGAAGAGATCGCCAAGGGTCCCTATACCGTTCTACCGTTGCCTGAGATCGTTTCCGCGTTGCAGACGGGCAAGCCGCTCCCGGAGCGCACCATTGGTCTCTCCGTCGACGATGCCTACTTGTCGGTCTACAAGGAGGCATGGCCCCGTTTGAAGAAAGCGGGGCTGCCTTTCACCTTGTTCGTCGCTACCAATCCCGTGGACCGCGGGCTCGCCGACCACATGTCATGGGATCAGATTCGCGAGCTCCACGCCGCCGGAGTCACCATCGGAAGCCAAACGGCTTCGCACCTGCACATGGCGGCTTCGAGCGAGGAGAAGAACCGGCGCGACCTGGAGGAATCCAACCGGCGTTTCGCCGCCGAGCTCGGTCAAGCCCCGGCCCTCATCGCCTATCCCTATGGCGAAGCCAGCCTCGCCGTCGAGGCCCTCTCTCGCGAGATCGGTTTCGTCGCCGGGTTCGGTCAGCACTCGGGTGTGATTCACGCGGGCGGCAACTTTTTCTACCTGCCCCGATTCGCGATGAACGAAGCCTTCGGCGACATCAAACGATTCCGGTTGGCGGCCAACGCGTTGCCGATCCCGGTGACCGACGTGACCCCGGCGGATCATCTCGTGTCCAACAACAATCCGCCGGCGATGGGTTTCACAGTCGGCGCCGACGTCCCGGGAATGGGTCGCCTTTCTTGTTATGCTTCTCACGTGAGCGGTCCGCTGAGTATCGAACGCCTCGGCGAGTCCCGGTTCGAAGTTCGGATGGAGAAACCGCTTCCGAAGGGACGCAGCCGGGTCAACTGCACGTCGCCCGCAAGCAAAGGCCGCTGGCGCTGGCTCGGCCGCCAGTTCTACGTTCCGGGTTGAGGCGTCGGGAAAGGAATCAGATCGTCGACTCGGCCGATGAACGGTGTGCCTTCAGGCGCGCATCGTCCAGTCGTCCGAGATCGTTGACTCGAATGATCGTTCGGATCGTGCCGACATAAGCGTCGCCTCGTTCCGAATAGCGGTTCAGGTAGCCGGCCAGCGCAGTACCATCAATCGGCCGGCCACCCCGGCGCATGGATGCGCGCGCATCGCGGAACGCCGCGTATGCCCGGTGGGTGTTGAGGTTCCGGGCATAAGCCTGCACGGATTCGAGCAACTTATTGAATTTGCGAACTTTATGGCGTTTGCCTTCGTCGCGTTGCCGGGGAGTCATCGCCTGCTGTTCGGCGTAAGTCCACTGCCCGAACATGGCATTGCCCTCGCGAACGAACCGCGACGTGCCCCAGCCGCTCTCCTCGGCGGCTTGGGCCAGCGCCAGCGACGGCGGCACGATGTCCATGCGCATCGCCAGGGTGTCGAGATCGCCGTTCTCGACGCCGTAGTGTTCCGACGTGACGACCAGCCACAGCCTGTCGATGGCATCAATTGGCTGGCCATTGCGGACCCGATGGCGGACCGACCAAAGCCGGCGCCGGTCGGCGCGGATCTGCTCGTTCACCTGTAGAACGAGCGGCAAAACGGTCTTGAAAAAGGTGGTCTTGCGGACGTCGGTTTCGAGAATCTGGCCCAGGTCACCGGGCAGGCTGGCGAGGAACAGGCGCGGCACGTCCGCCGAGCCATCGATCACTGAGTCGAGATCGTAGTCGAGATCACTGAACTTGCGAACGGAAGCAGAAGCGGCCGGTCCGAAGGCCGCACGCGCGATGAAACCGGGTCCGGCAGCAACATCGAATGCCGCTTCGGTGACAGGGGACTCAAGCGCAGTCTGCGACGACGCCGCCTCTCCTCTCGGCGGCTGAACCAGTGCAAATCCCACCGCCGCCGCTAACAAAAGGCCAACGGCGCCCAACGCGCTGTTTTGGAACCTCGTCATAATCCCGTCTCGTCGGCTCGGCGTCGTAATCGCCGCCCGAGCCGTCATAGCCTTCCCCCGCGCGACCGGGAACCGCCTTGGTCCCGCGTCGCCCGCCACGTCTTCCTCGTGCCCGTGGAGCCCGATTCCGGCCGGCAAACCGTGGCGGATTTTAGGCGAAAAATCGTGGAGATTTCCATCTTTTTTTGCACTGCAATATCAGCGTTCTATGATTGAACGCTCACCTCGGCGCCTAACACTAAAGTCGAACCCTATGAAGCGATGGTTAACAAAACGTATAACCTGCTTTGAAGGGGTGAATCGCCGACAACGGTGGGATACCGCGGAAGTCAGGCCGACAGCGGCGAAGGCCGTCCAAGTTCATAATCTGTTCGCCAGGGGATCGATTCGATGACCGACCGTCCGACACTCACACCACGCAACCCGCAATTCGCCGAATCGGTCCGCGACTACGTGTCGCAACAGGGGTATCTCGGGCTTTTGGGGGCGGAGCTGGCGCGGATCGAACCGGGACGCGTCGTCCTCCGTGTGCCCTTTCGCGCCGAACTTGGACAACAGAACGGCTTTTTCCACGGCGGTGTTGTCGGCAGTGTCGCCGAAGCGGCGATGGGATCAGCCGCATATTCCTTGGTCGAGGCCGGCACCAATGTCGTGGGGTCGTCCTACCGGGTCGATCTTCTGAGCCCTGGCATAGGCGAAGCCCTCGTCGCCGACTGCAGAGTCGTCAAATCGGGTCGGACCCTGATCGTGTGCCGCGTCAACGTGACGGTCGAGGACGAGTCGAGCGGTGATCCGCGCCTGATCGCCATCGCTCAGGGAACGATGGTTCCCGTGCCTCAGAGGTGATCCCTGGCGGGGCCCCGGTTAGTCGACGGCACGAACCTCGACGACTTCGGGAACGTAGTACTTAAGCATGTTCTCGATGCCGTGCTTCAGCGTCGCTGTCGAGCTCGGGCAACCGGAGCACGAGCCCTGCATATGCAGGTAAACGATGCCGTTCTCGAAACTCTGGAAGATGATATCGCCGCCATCCTGGGCCACGGCCGGACGGACGCGCGTGTCCAGAAGCTCCTTGATCTGGAAAGTGACGTCGTCGCCGTCGTCGCTCGCTTCGGCATCGGTGCCGGTACGCTCGGCCATCACCGGCTCGCCAGATGTGAAGTGGTCCATGATGGCGCTGAGGATCATCGGCTTCATCGTGTCCCACTCGCGGCCATCCATCTTGGTGACGGTGATGAAATCGGTGCCCAAAAAGACCCCGGCAACGCCGTCGATCTCGAACAGGCGAAGCGCCAGGGGTGACCGCGGCGCCTGTTCCGGGCCGGTGAAATTGGCGGTTCCCGCAGCCATCACTTGGTTCCCGGGAAGGAACTTCAGGGTCGCCGGGTTCGGCGTAACTTCGGTCTGAATGAACATGGGTGCCTCTCGCGTGCAGCCAGCGGGTTCGATATAGGGACCTTAGACATGGACCTGTTGCGGCGCAGAATCAAGCGCGCCGCAACACTGGGCGCCGATCACGGATGCAGGAATCCGACAGCGTCCTCGACCTCGCGAAGGACCGGTTCGGCCAAAGCGCGCGCGCGTTCGGCGCCGTCGCGCAACACCGAATCTACATATCCAGGGTCGTCGCGCAGTCGGACCATCTCGGTCGTGATCGGCGACAGACGGTCGACGGCAAGATCGGCCAAGGCGGCCTTGAAGGCCGAAAAAGGCTGGCCGCCGAAGGTGTCGCAGACCTCACCGACATCCGTATCTGCCAATGCCGCATAAATCCCGATCAGATTCGCCGCCTCGGCCCGACCTTCGCACCCGGCCGGAGACTCGGGAAGGGGTTCGGGATCCGTGCGCGCTTTGCGGATCTTCAGTGCGATGGCATCCGCGTCGTCCGTGAGGTTGATGCGCGAGTAGTCGGACGCCTCCGACTTGCTCATCTTCGCCGTCCCGTCGCGCAAGGACATGACGCGGGTCGCGGCGCCGAAGATCAACGGCTCGACGATGGGAAACAGCTCGACGCCGGTATCGTTGTTGAACTTCTGGGCGATGTCGCGGGTCAGCTCCAAGTGCTGCTTCTGGTCTTCCCCGACGGGTACGTGTGTCGCCTTGTAAAGCAGGATGTCGGCGGCCATCAAATTGGGATAGGCGAACAGGCCGACAGACGCGTTCTCGCGGTTCTTGCCGGCCTTCTCCTTGAACTGGGTCATCCGATTGAGCCAGCCGAGCCGGGCAACGCAATTGAAGATCCAGGCGAGCTGCGCGTGGCCTGGCACCTGGCTCTGGTTGAAGACGATGTTGGCCTTGGGGTCGATCCCGGACGCCAGCATCGCCGCCGCGACTTCGCGGATGCTGGCGGTAAGCTCCGCGGGATCCTGCCAAATGGTGATGGCGTGCATATCGACGACGCAGAACAGACAGTCGTAGTCGTCCTGCAGACGCACCCAATTACGGATCGCGCCGAGGTAGTTGCCGAGGTGCAGGTTTCCGGTGGGCTGAACGCCCGAAAAGATGCGGTTCATGTGACGGACTCGTTGTGGCCGCGGGTTTATGGCGCCCGGGCGCGGAGCGGTCAAGCGCGCTTCAGGAAACCACGCACGTCGGCCGGACGCGCTGCACCGAAGACAGCGGCCGCACCGGCGAACACCGCGAGCCCAATGGCGATCAATGCGGCTAGGGCGGCGATCCGTTCCGCTTGAGCTGCGCTGAAGAAACCGTCCAAGGCGGCATGGACGGCAACCAGCGCCCCTCCCATGATCGCGCTGGCCAGCATGGTGCGCGGGAGTCGTGATTTAAGCCGCCGGTCGACGACGAGCTCGCCGCGACGCCACAGCACCCAGGCCAGCAGGCCGGCGTTCAACCAACTCGAAATGGCCGTGGCCGCAGCGATGCCGACGTGCAGCAGCGGCCCAATCAGAGCGAGACTGAGGGCGACGTTGACGATCATCGCGGCGACCGAGATCTTGACCGGCGTGCGGGTGTCTTCACGGGCGAGGAACCCGGGCGCCAAAGCCTTGACCAGAACGTAGGCCGGCAAGCCCCAGGCGTAGACTGCCAGCGCCGCGGCGGTTGCCGCCGTCTGCGCGGGCGCGAAGGCGCCCCGTTCGAACAGCACGGCGATGATCGGATGGGCGATGAGCGCCAATGCCACCGCCGCTGGCAATGTCAGCAGCAGCGAAAACTCGATCGATCGATTCTGGCTGTGAAGTGCAGCCTCCGTCTCTCCAGCGCGGACCTGACGCGACAGCATGGGCAGCAGTGCCGTGCCCACCGCGATACCGATGACGCCGAGCGGGAGCTGGGTCACCCGATCGGCGAAGAACAGGTACGAGATCGACCCCGACGGCAGCAGGGATGCGATGACCATATCGATGACCAAGTTGATCTGATAGATACCGGCGCCGACGGCAATGGGCAGAATGCGGCGGTAGAGGACGCGCAGGTCCGGCGTGATGCGCGGCCTGATCAGCCGGAACACCATGCCTTCGCGGACGCAGGCCATGTAGAGCCAGACCAGTTGCACCACACCCGCCGTCGCGGCGCCCCAGGCCAGGGCGTGACCGGGCGATGGCAGGAACGGCGTGGCGACGAGGATGAAACCGATGAGGCAGATGTTCAGCATCACCGGCGTCGCCGCCGCCGCAGCGAACCGGCCGAGCGAGTTCAGGACGCCGGCAAGGAGCGCGACAAGGGAGATGAACAGAAGATAGGGAAAGGTGATCCGGGTGAGGACGACGGCGAGGTCGAACTTTTCGGGCTCATCGAGGAACCCCGGCGCAATGACGCGTATCAGAAGCGGCATGCCGATCTCGGCCAACGCCACGACCACGGCAAGAATCACAAACAAGAGCGAAAAAGCTTCTTCAGCGAACCGGCGGGCGTCTTCGCGACCCGCGTCCTCCAGTTTGCCGGCAAACAAGGGCACGAACGCCGCGGCGAAGGCCCCCTCGGCGAACAGACGACGGAACAGGTTGGGCAGCTTGAAAGCGACGAAGAAGGCGTCCGCCGCCAAGCCGGCGCCGAGAATTGCCGCGATGAGAATGTCGCGGACAAATCCGAACAGACGGCTGAGCATTGTCATGCCGCCGACTGTGGCGATCGAGCGCAGCAGGACCATCGCGCCTCAATATCGAGTTTTTGCGGCGGGGAAAAGGCGCCCTTGACTACTCGGCCGCGGCGGTTTCGGCGCTGTCGTCCGCGTTCTCTTCAGGGACAGCGATGGCTTCGAGCAACCGTCGCTTGATGAGCTTCAGCTTCGATGTTTCCTCGATCTTCAGGCCGAAGACATCTTTGACGTAGAACACGTCGACGGCGCGTTCACCGTAGGTGGAAATGTGGGCACTGACAATCTGCAGGCCCAGCGACGTGAACGTCGACGCGACATCGTGCAGAAACCCGACCCGGTCGCGGCCATTGACTTCGATCACCGTGTGAGCACGGCTGGCCTTGTTGTCGAAGAACACGGCCGGCGGCACTTTGAATACTGCGGTTCGCTTCGCCAACGAGTGGCTGCGGGCGTTTTCGAGTTCGCGCGGCAGATAGATGCGTCCAGATATGGCATCCTCAATGCGCGGCCATAGCCGCTGCAGACGCTCGGCGGAGTCAAAGGCACCGCCCGTGCTGTCCTGGATCCAGAAGGTATCCAGCGCCATGCTGTTGGCCAGCGTTACGATCTTGGCGTCAACGATGGTCGCACCGCTCAGCGCCATGGCGCCAGCGATACGGGCAAACAGGCCCGGATGGTCGGGTGCGTAGATGATGATCTCGGTGACGCCGCGCTCGGCGTGCTGGCGGGCCTCGATGCGCAGGCGCTTCTCGTCGCGGTCGGCCTCGCGCATCATGTACATGTGATGGACCTGGGTTTCCGTGTCGAAGGCCAGCCAGTAGTCCGGATAGCCATGCGCGATCATGTCTTCGCGTTCTTCTTCGCTGAACTGGGTCAGCCGCTCGCGAAGCTGCGCCTTGGCACGTTCGACGCGGGCGGCGCGGCGCTCCGCCGGCTGGCCGCCAGTCATTTCGATCTCTTCCAGCGCCCGGTAGTAGAGCTCGTTCAGCAACCCCGCCTTCCACGCGTTCCAGATGCCGGGTCCGACGGCACGAATGTCGGCGTGGGTCAATACCAGCAACAGGCGCAGTCGCTCGGGCGATTGCACGATGCGGACAAAGTCAGTGACCGTTTTCGGGTCGTCGATGTCGCGTTTGAACGCGGTCCTGCTCATCAACAGATGGTGCAGCACCAGCCACGACACGGCCTCGGTTTCCCAAGGGTCCAGACCGAGCCGGGGACCTAGCTCTAGGGCGACGCCGGCGCCGATCTCGGAATGGTCGCCGCCGCGGCCCTTGGCGATATCGTGGAGCAGTGTGGCGACGTAGAGAGCCCTGCGCGAGCTGACCTCCGAGGTGACCGCCGTTGCGGTCGCATGCTCGTCGGCAAGCGAGCCGTCCTCGATCCGCCGGAGCACGCCGATGGCCCGGATGGTGTGCTCGTCGACGGTATAGACGTGGTACATGTCGTACTGCATCTGCGCGACGACGCGGCCGAAATCGGGGATGAACCGGCCGAACACGCCCGCCTCGTTGAGGCGCTTCAGCGTTGTCTCCGGGTCGCGGTCCGATGTCAGCATCTCCATGAACAGCCGGTTGGCTTCGGAGCCCGCGCGCAGATCGGCATCGATCAAGCGCAGGTTCTGCTGCACCAGGCGTAGCGCGTGCGGATGGATGTCGAGGCCGTGGCGTTGCGCCTCGTGGAACAGGCGTAGCAGCTTCAACGGATCGCTGGCGAAGGCGTCCTCGGCGTCGACGTTCAGCCGGTCGCCCTCGATCTTGAAGCCTTCGACCGATCGCCACGGGGATGAAATCGACGGCAGCCTGAGGCGCAATCTCGGCTTCTTGTGCTCTTCCTCCAGGACGGCGCACAGGATTCGGGTGAGATCGCCGACGGCCTTTGTGTTCAGGAAGTAGTGCTTCATGAATCGTTCGACGCCGCGGGCGCCGGCCCGGTCCCCATAGCCGATACGCTTGGCGATGGCATCCTGCACGTTGAACGTCAGCCGCTCTTCCGGCCGGCCGGTGACGTAGTGCAGGTGGCAGCGGACGGTCCACAGGAAGTCCTGGGCCTGGCCAAAGTGGCGGGCGTCCGCCTCGGTGAATACGCCGCGCTCGACCAGCTCGCGCATCTCCTTGACCTGGTAGAGGAACTTGGCGATCCAGAACAGCGTCTGAAGGTCTCGCAAGCCTCCTTTGCCTTCCTTGATGTTCGGCTCCAGGACATAGGGGGTGTCGCCCATTCGCGCGTGCCGGCTGTCGCGCTCGGCCAGCTTGGCCTGCACGAAAGCCGGACCGTTGCCCGAAACGACGTCCGAGGCGAAGCGACGCTCGAACTTGCGGTACAGCCCCCGGTCGCCCCACAGCCATCTGGTTTCGAGGAGGCTGGTCCGGATGGTCAGGTCGCTCTTGGCGAGGCTGACGCATTCGTCGACCGAACGCGTCGCGTGACCGACCTTCAGGCCCATGTCCCACAGCATGTAGAGCATGTACTCGACCATCTGCTCGGTGTGTGGCGTCGACTTGTAGGGCACCAGGAACATCAGGTCGATGTCGGAGAACGGTGCCAGTTCGGCGCGCCCGTAACCGCCGGTCGCGGCGATGGCGAGCTGCTCGCCGGTGGTCGGATTGGCCAGGGGATAGACGTGCGTGCTGGCGAAATCGTAGATGGCGCGTACCAGCTGATCGACGAGGTAGGCGCTGGAATGCACCACTTCGGTGCCGCGGATGCGCTCTTCCTCGAAGCGGCGTTGGATCTCGCCGACGCCGCGATAGAGTGCGGCCTTGAAGATCTGCAGGAAGTTGCCGCGGGTCTCCGTGGACACCCCGCACCAGCCAACCTGCTCGTCTAGCTCGCGGATCAGCGCCTTGCGATCGATGATGTCGCGCTTGCGGGGGACGTGTTTCATCCGTGCTCCAAAAGTCCCGCGAATGCTCCCCCTTATATAGAAGCGCCGCCCGTCCCGGCAGGCTTTTGTTGCGTCAAGATGTCAACAGCGCCTTCAGCCGGTAGATCAGGTCCAGTGCTTCGCGGGGCGTGAGTTCGTCGGCGTGGACGTCGGCGAGGGCCTCTTCGACCGGCGAGGCGCGCAAGGCGGCAGCCGGTTCGGCCTGGACGGCGGCAAACAGCGGCAGGTCGTCGGCGAGCCGGGTGACCGCCGATGACTGCTCGCCGGCCTCCAGGGACTCCAACACGTGCTCCGCCCGTTCCACCACCGCTGACGGCAGGCCGGCGAGGCGGCCGACGTGAATCCCATACGATCGATCGGCGGCACCGGAAGCAACCTCGTGCAGGAACACCACCTCGCCCTGCCATTCCTTGACCCGCATGGTGTGGCAGGCGAGGTCCTCAAGCCGCGCCGCCAGCGCCGTCAGTTCGTGGTAGTGGGTGGCGAACAGGGTCCGGCACGTGTTGACGGCGTGCAGGTGCTCGATCACCGCCCAGGCGATCGATAGCCCATCGAAGGTCGCCGTGCCGCGGCCGATCTCATCGAGGATGACCAACGCCCGGGGTCCGGCCTGATTGAGGATCGCCGCCGTCTCAACCATTTCGACCATGAACGTCGATCGCCCCCGCGCCAGGTCGTCGGCGGCGCCGACCCGCGAGAACAGGCGGTCGACGACGCCGATGCGGGCCGCTTCGGCGGGAATGAACGAACCCATCTGGGCGAGCACGCAGATCAGCGCGTTCTGGCGCAGGAATGTGCTCTTGCCGGCCATGTTCGGTCCGGTCAACAGCCATAACCTGGCACCGTCCGACAAGATGCAATCATTGGCAACGAAGGCCGCTTCGCCGGCCGCGGCAAGCGCCGCCTCGACCACTGGATGACGCCCGCTGCTGATCTCGAACCCGACGCCGTCGCCAACCACTGGGCGGCAATAGCGCGCCTCCACCGCCAGTTCGGCGAGCGCCGCGGCGACATCGAGCGATGCCAGGGCGGCGGCCGTTTCAGCGATTGCGCTCGCATGGTCACCGACGTCGCCGACCATGTCCTCGAACATGGCCAGTTCCATGGTCAGGGCCTGGTCGGCGGCGCGGGCGATGCGGCCTTCCAACTCGCCCAGCTCGACGGTGGTGAACCGCACGGCGTTGGCCATGGTTTGGCGGTGGATGAACGGCGATTCCGCCTTTCCGCGCAGCGCCTCCCCATGGCGCGCGGGCACTTCGACGTAGTAGCCGAGCATGTTGTTGTGGCGCACCTTGAGGGCCGGTATTCCCGACTCATCGGCGTAGCGGGATTGCAGGTTGGCGATCATTTGGCGGCTTTCATCGCGGAGCGCGCGCGTTTCGTCGAGGTCGGGAGCGTGGCCGACAGCAATGAAGCCGCCATCGCGGGCGAGCAGCGGCAGTTCGTCGGCCAGCGCCCGCCGCAGACGATCGATCAGGTCTCGATGTGTGCCGAGCCCCACGTCACAGTCGGCAATCCCCGGCGGCATTCCGCCCAATTCGCCGCCACCGAGAGCCTCGCGCAGCCGACCGCTCAGCTCCAGCCCGTCGCGGATCGCCGCGAGGTCTCGCGGGCCGCCGCGGCCGACGGTCAGACGCGAGAGGGCGCGCTCGAAATCGGGCGAGCCCTTCAACATTGTGCGCACATCGGCCCGTAGTCGGCTCCCATCGGCGAAGAACTGCACCATGTCGAGGCGGCGGTCGATGGCGGCGACGTCGGTCAGCGGCGCGGCGAGATGCGCCGACAGCAACCGCGCGCCGGCAGCGGTGATGGTGCGGTCGATGACGCCGATCAGGCTGCCGCGCCGCTCACCCGACAACGTGCGCGTCAGTTCCAGGTTGCGTCGGGTCGCCGCGTCGATCTCCATCGCCGCGCCTGCCGCCAGTCGGCGAGGCCGGTCGATCCGCGGCAGGCACCCTCTCTGCGTGAGTTCGACGTAGTCGACCAGGGCGCCGGCTGCGGCAACTTCGGCGCGGCCGAAGCTGCCGAACGCGTCGAGGGTGTCGACCCCGAACAGCGCTTCGAGCCGTCTGGCGCCGGAGACGCTGTCCAATCGGCTCTGCGGCAGGGGGGTGAGTGCGTCCCGCCATTCGGCCAAAGCCCCAGTCAATCGCAGTCGGGTCGGAAGAGAGTCCGCGATCAGCACCTCGCCCGGCTCGAGCCGCGCCAATGCGGCACCGAGGTTGGCCGCATCCACCGGCTGGGTGTGAAAGGCGCCGGTTGACACATCGACCCACGCCAAGCCAAGGGCACCTCCGGCTTCGGCGACGGCGGCGAGGTAATTGTGGCGTCGCGATTCCAGAAGCGTGTCTTCGGTCAGCGTGCCGGCGGTGATGACCCGGACCACATCGCGCCCGACGACGGCCTTGCCGCCGCGCTTCTTGGCTTCGGCCGGGTCTTCGATCTGATCGCAGACGGCAACCTTGAAGCCGGCGCGGATCAGCCGCGTCAAGTAAGTCTCGTGGCTGTGCGCCGGCACGCCGCACATCGGGATGTCCTCGCCCAGATGCTTGCCGCGCTTGGTCAACGTGATGTCCAGCGCTCCCGCCGCGGTGACGGCGTCATCGAAGAACAACTCGTAGAAGTCGCCCATGCGGTAGAACAGCAGGCAGTCCGGGTGCTGGCGCTTGATCGCCAGGTACTGGGCCATCATCGGCGTGACGGCAGCAGCGGTGGGCTCGGTGTCCGGCTGGCGCACGGGCGGATCGGAATGCTGGGGTGGTCGGATGCGGCCGGCAGTCTACCACGCCGCTGCCGCTCGGGGGCTAGGAATCGGACGGCGGTCGGGGCACAATGACCGCAGCCGCCGAACGGGGGGAATCGTGACCGAAAACAACGCACAAGCGGGAACCGCGCGGGAAGTCGTCGGCCTGTTCGCTAACCGCGAAAGCTTCGAGGCGGCGGTCGCGGCGCTGACCGACGCCGGCTTCGACCGCACCGATCTCAGCGTGCTGGCGTCTCATGAATCCATCGATGCCGCCGGTGCTCCCGGCAAACCCTGGAAGGATGCGATGACCGCCGTTGTCGGCGAGCTCAAATACGAAGGACCGCTTGTCGCCTCGGGGGCGATCGTCCTCACCGGCGGTACGGTCGCGGCAACCATCGCCGCGGTTATCGGTGCCGCCACCGCCGGCATCGCCATCCGCGAGGTCCTCGCCGAGGTCACCGCCAAGCCCCACACAGAGGACTTCGCTCGCTCGGTGGAAGCGGGCAGCGTGATCCTGTGGGTGCGCACCGAGGACGACGCCCGCGAGCAGCAAGCGGGCACCATCCTTTCCGACAACGGTGCCGCCAACGTCCACATCCACGGTTAGGACCTGCCGTCCAATACGTCCCGGCAAGCGGCCCTGATGGGCCTCGGTTCCATGCGTCTGATCATTTCCTTCGCCGCGCTGTTTCTGTCGATCGTGCTGCTGCAGCTCAGCTCGGGCGGGGTTGCGCCGCTGGATGCCCTGTCGGGAATCGTGTCGGGCTTTTCGAAGACGGAGGTCGGTCTTCTCGGCTCCGCGCACTTTCTCGGTTTCTTCGCCGGCTGCTGGTGGGCGCCGCGGCTGATCGGCACGGTCGGCCATTCCCGTGCGTTCGCGGCATTCGCAGCAGCAGGCGCCATCGGAATCCTCGCGCACATGCTGGTTGTCGGCCCCATGGTCTGGGCTGGACTTCGGTTGCTTTCGGGACTTTGCGTCGCCGGCTGCTACACCGTAGTCGAGGCGTGGCTGCAGGCGAAGCTGACCAACGCCACGCGCGGGCGCGTGATGGGTGCCTACCGGTTCGTCGATCTGGTCGCCCAGCTGGGCGCACAGCTGGTCATCGGCGTCCTCGAGCCGGCAAGCTACGTTTCCTACAACATCCTGGCGATCCTCGCCTGCGCGGCGCTGCTGCCGCTGGCCTTGACCCGGCGCCAGCAACCGGTCATCGCGGCGGCACCGCGGTTGCGTCCCATGATGGCGATCCAGCTTTCGCCTCTTGCCGCGGCAGGCGTGATCGTGGCGGGATTGACGGGTGCGTGTTTCCGAATGGTTGGTCCGGTCTACGGACAGGAAGTCGGCCTCGCCATCGACCAGATTGCCCTGTTCCTCTCCGCGTTCATCCTCGGCGGTGCCATCGCGCAGTACCCGGTCGGCTGGCTCTCCGAGAAGTATGACCGGCGAATCGTCTTGATCGCCCTGTCCGCTGCCTCGGTCGCCTCTTGCGGGCTGACCGTGGCGCTCTCGAGCCATGGCACTGTTGCCGTGTTCGGCGGCGCCTTCATTTTCGGGTTGACGACCTTCCCGATCTATTCGGTGTCCACGGCCCATGCCAATGACTTCGCCGCGCCCGAGCAGGCCGTCGAACTCAATGCCGCTCTGGTATTTCTGTTCGCCCTAGGCGCCATCGCGAGCCCGTTCGCCGTCTCCGTCCTGATCGACGCTTACGGCCCGCCGGCGATGTTCGCCTTCATCGCCACGGCGCATTTTGGATTGTGCCTATTCGGCTGGGCCCGTTCGCTGGTTCGCCCGGCCAGTCCGACCCGCACCCGCTACGTCTACACGCCGCGGACGTCCTTCATCTTCGGGCGCCTTCTGGGACGCAGCCGAGACAACGGTAAAGAAAAATAACCCCGGGCGCGGCGTCCTGATTCTGGTGCTAGGGCGTTTTCTCGGGAAGCCCTGCCGCGCGCAGGCCGTCGAGATAGCGCTCCATCGTATCCGGATCCTTGAAGTAAGGAAGGCTCTCGCGAAGCTGAGAGAGGGTCAGATGGGGGAGGAGTTCCTGGAGTTTCTCCCGCGCCGACCGCGCCTCGTCGATAAGCCCGAGATTGCCGGCGCTCGCAGCGAGCGACCGGTAACCGCCAGGGAATGTCGGGTTGGCCTGAATGGTCTTTCGCGACCATTCCGCCGCCTCGGCGTCGCGGCCGACGACGAAGGCGGCGACGGCCAGGTAGTTGTACCAGGTCGCGATGTGCGCATCGCGCGGGCTCAACCGCATGGCCGTCTCGAATGACGCCAAGGCCGCTTCGTAGTCGCCGGCGACGCCGAACGTGGCACCCAGCAGGGCGTGGTTTTCCGCTTCGTGCGGATTGGCGGCGACGGCACGCTCGTAGTAACCGCGGGCAGCATCGTAGTTTCGCGAGAAGAAGTGGATAACTCCGGGTACCCGGATCACCTGGGCATCCCGATCGTCCAGGGCCAGGCCATGTTCGGCGATTTGGAGGGCCTTTCGCATCGAGCCCTCGCGCGACTCGCTCCATCCGTAGAGGCCGTCGATCATGTGCACAACGGCGAGCACGGCGTGGTAGTTCGCCCGGTTCGGGTCGAGCTCGATCGCCCTCTGCAGCAGCTGCCGTGCCTTGGCGTTGTCGTTCTTGGTGTACCGCAGGTAGTGCCAATACCCGCGCATGAAGGCGCCCCAGGCTTCGAGGTTCGGCGTGTCCGTCCGCCGGGCCCGCTCCATTTCGGCGGAGAAGTATTCCGGAGCAACGGCGGTGACGATGCTTTTTGAGATTTCGTCCTGGACCTGGAACACGTCCTTCAGCGCCCGGTCGTAAGTCTCCGCCCAGATATGCTTGTCGGCCTCCGCGTCGATGAGCTGGGCGGTAATGCGGATGCGCTCGTCCGTCTTGCGCACGCTTCCCTCCAGCACATAACGGACGCCCAGTTCCTGGGCGACGGTGCTCACGCGAATGGCGGTTCCTTTGTAGGAAAACGTCGAGTTCCGGCTGATGACGAAGAAATACCCGAACCGGGAGAGCCCGGTCATGATGTCCTCGGTAATGCCGTCGGCGAAGTACCCCTGGTCGGGATCGCCGCTCATGTTGGCGAACGGCAGGACGGCGATGGACGGTTTGTCGGTTGCCGGAACCGATCCGGTCCCTTTGGCAGACGTTTCGGGCCCGGACGGCGGAGCGGGCGCATAGGCGGTCCAGACCACCCAGCCGACGACGACGGACACCGCCACCGCCGCGACGGCGGCCCATGGCATTCGCTTCGGAGACCTCGCGTCTGACGGCTCGACGATGTCCGTCTGTTTCGGCGGCGCCCGCTGTTCGGCATCGGACTCCGGCAGGGACGGACCCGCTCCTTCGCGGATCTCTTCATAGAGCCGGGTCGTCGCGGCATCCGGTTTGGCATCAAGTTCTTGCCGAAGAGATTCGGCGACCGTCTGATAGTGGTGCAGGGCTTCGGCCCGTCGGCCGGCCTGGGCATAGGCCCGCATCAGCAGCCGCGTCCCGGACTCGCGCCAGGGATCGAGAGCATGAAGCTGCCGGCCGACCTGCACCGCCGTAGCAGCATCCTTGTCCCGCAAAAGCTGCTCGCCGTGCGCTTCAAGAGTCGTGCAGGCGAGGTCGTGGAGACGATTCCGTTCTTGGGTGAGCCACGCCTCGAAAGCATTGGACCGCGCGGCCGGCTCTTCCATCAGTTCGCCGCGATAGACGACGGCGGCTTCGCCGAGCCGCCCCTCCTCGATGCCCTGTTCGAATGCAGCGACGTCTGTTTCGATGGCCTCGCCGCGTAGCGTGACGGTCTCGTCATCGGCATTGATCGCAGCCGCGGCACCATCGCCAAAGGCCTTGCGGAGCGATAGAAGCCCTTGGCGCAGGCTCTGGCGGGCCTGGACGTCGGGACTGTCGCCCCACAGCAGAGCGGCGAGCGTTTCGCGTTTGACCGGCTGGTCCGGGTGCAGCGCCAGATAGGCGATCAGGGCGCGCACCTTGGGGCTGCGCACCGGAATTTCGCGCCCCGATCCGTCGTGCAGGCGAAACTCCCCGAGAAGCTGGATACGCCACTCCGCCATCGGTCAGGCCCGCCCCCGTGATGCCCCCAAGCGGCCCGGTCAGTATATCGCGCCCGCCGATTCGTCCCAAAAGCGCCATGAAAATGCGAATTTTTTGCATTTTCAGCCCCGATTGACGCTGGATTGACGCCGTCGCTGACGGCCGGCGAACGCTCGCCTGACACCCCCCACCCACACTGGATCGCACCGGCGCTTCTCGGTTCCCCACCGCCCGTCGGAGCCGGAAGCACATCAACACGTCGAGGAGAGACGACCATGCAGTTCATAGATGTCGATGGCTCGAGGGTGGCCTATGTGGAGCAGGGGAACGGCCAGCCGGTCGTCCTGCTGCACAGTTCAACCGGCTCGAAGGGACAGTGGCGGACGGCGTTTGCCGACTGGACGCAGCGCCATCGCGTCATCGCGCCTGACCTGCTCGGTTACGGCGATACCGATTCCTGGCATCGCCCGCGCGCCCTGACGGTGGCCGACGAAGTCGAAATCGTCGCCGCGGTGATCGCCCGCGCCGATCGTCCCGTGCATCTGGTCGGTCATTCCTATGGTGGTGCCGTCGCGTTGCATACGGCTTTGGCGCTGGGACACGGCGTCGCCAGCCTTTGCCTGATCGAACCGACACCATTCTATCTGTTGGCACAGGCCGGCGATTCAGAGCCGCCTCCCGAAGAAGAACTCGCGGAGATCATCGGTGTCGCGCGTGACGTGGGCGACCTGGTGTCCATCGGTTTCCCGATGGCCGCCGCCCATCGCTTCGTCGACTATTGGTGTGGCGACGGGGCCTGGTCTCGGTTGCCTTCGGAGCGGAAATGGCAGACGACCAGCCGCATGAGCAAGGTCCACCAGGACTTCCACGCCTTGCTGGCCGAAAAGACCGACATCGCACGGCTGGCGACGATCGAGGTCCCGACGCTGATCCTTTCCGGGACCGTATCGCCGCGGCCGACCCGGCGCCTGTCGCGGGTCATCGCTGAGGCCATTCCGCAGTCGCGCCACCGCACCATCGCCGGGGCCGGGCACATGATGCCCCTGACCCACGCGGACGCCGTGAACACTCTCGTCCTCGAGCACATGGAACGTGTCGATCAGACGATCCGCGCGGCCGCACCCGTCGTCGTTCCGCTGCCGGCGCGAAAGGTTATCGCCCATGAGGAAATCCGGGTTTCGGTGCGGCTGTCCGCCGGCTTCCGGCCGGCGACCGCGTGACCGAGTTCCGAAACAGTCTTCAAACCTGAGAGCAGGGAGATCAACGATGCTTGCCAACGATTACAGCTACGCCGATTGCCTGACCAATGCCGAAAAGTCCGCCTGGACCGTCGATGACTGTTTCGGCGGCCGGGATTTCGACTACTCGCGGCGGTTCCTCCCCGACCGCATCGCCGGCGTCGACCGGATCGATTGCCTCAACGAGACCGAGAGGCGGACCCTCAACCAGATCCGCGGCAACAGCTATTGCCACATCTTCGCGTTCGTCGAGGAGTACATCATCCCGATGGTGATGGACCATGCGCGGGACGACGTTTACGGCGACGAGACCCGCCTGCACTACCTGCTGGCCTTCGCCCAACAGGAGGTCAAGCACCAGCGCATGCTCGAGCGCGCCATGGACCAGATTTCGGCCGGACTCGGCACCACCTGCGGGGTCATCCCCGGACGCGAGCAGGTCGCCGAGGTCGTTCTCGGAAAGTCGCGCCTGACGGCCCTGTTGCTGACCAGCATGATCGAGTGGTTCACCCAGCTCCACTACAAGGAACACGTTCAGGACGACAGGGACCTGGACACCCTGTTCCGCGACATCCTCAAGTTCCACTGGATCGACGAAGCGCAGCACGCCAAGGCCGACAGCCTGCTGATCGAAGAAGTCGCCGGCCAACTGACCCCCGAGCAGCGCGAGCAGGCCGTCGACGAATTGTTGGAACTGGGGACCGCCGTCGACGGACTCCTGGCCAATCAGGTCGAGATGGACATCGACGCCCTCGAAGCCATCACCAACCGCCACTTCACCGATGACGAGCGGGAGGACATCCGCACCCATCAGCAGCGGTCCTACCGGTGGACCTTTCTCGTTTCCGGTCTGGAACATCCGATGTTCAAACAGATCGTCGGCAAATTGACGTCGGACGGTAGCGCGAAAATCGCCGGGGCCGCCGAAGCCCTGACCGCCTAGGGCGCAATTCTGTGGTGCGAATCGGCCACCCGCGTACACTGGTCGCGCGGCAAGGCCATGCCGGCGATCGGAGGAAGGACGATCTCTTGGAGAGTATTCCGGCATCCACCGCCATTCGCACCGCTTTGTTGACCGCGGTGGCCATGCTGGCGTTTGCCGCCAACTCGCTGCTGTGCCGGCTGGCCTTGGGACAGGAGCTCGTTGATGCAGCGACCTTCACCACGGTGAGGGTCGCCGCCGGCGCGGTGACGCTGAGCCTGATCGTTCTCCTCCGCGCGCGGTCGCAGGAGCGCGGTCGGCCGGACTGGCGCACCGTCACCATGCTGTTCACCTACATGGTGTTCTTCTCATTCGCCTACCTGTCCCTCAGTGCGGGTACGGGCGGCCTGATCCTCTTCGGCGCGGTTCAGCTGACCATGTTCGTGGTGGCACTGAGAGGTGGCGAACATTTCGCGTTGTTGTCGTGGGGCGGTTTGGCGTTGGCCGTCGCTGGTTTGATCTATCTCGTCTCGCCGGGCATCACCGCACCGGACCCCCTGGGCGCCATGCTCATGGCGATCGCCGGAGTGGCCTGGGGGTTCTACTTGCTGTTCGGTCGGGGCGCCGCGGCGACGCTGGGCGGCGTTGCGATTGTTCTGGCCCAGCGCGCCGCCAAGGCGCGATGATCAGTGGGAACAGACGTTCGGCCCCAGCGATTCCCGAAGTTCTACTTCCGCACCGGCATCGTGTAGCAGACTGCATCGCCGTCGAGGGCGACGGTCCCGTCGTCGCGAACGACGCGGGTGAGCAGTTCGGTGATGGGCTTGTCGGCGCGGGACTTGGTGATCTCCACCTCGCCGGTGATGGTGTCGCCCGGCCGGACCGGTGCCTTGAAGTTCCAGTTCACCTGCAGAAACACGGTTCCAGGTCCCGGCAGATCCTCGGCGACGACGGCATTCAGGATGGCGCTGGTGATGCCGCCCTGGACGACGATCCTCCCGAACGGCGTCGCCTGGGCAACGTTTTCGTCGTAGTGCAGGGGATTGAGATCACCGCTGATCTCGGTGAACAGCTCGATGTCGCGGGCCGTCACCTCCCGCGATCGCCGCGCTGTTTGTCCGACTTGCGGCATGCCATTGGGCCATACGTCATTGGTCATCGCATCGCCTCCCCGTCCGCCTCTAAGTCGCCAGACCAAATTAGGTTTGCCGACTGCCCGTCTGGCGCTTGATGGCGGGTCAAAAAGCCTATCACAGGTGCCTGCCGGCATTCACCGGTCGGTGGCTTGAACTGATGTGCAGACGTGAAGCACGGCGCGGTGTCGCGGATCGCCGGGCGCAAGCGTCCTAGGGCGCCGCCTGCACCTGCACCCGAGCAAGGACGAAATCGCCGCCGCGATTGATCAAAGCCAAGCCGTCGAAGGGGTCGGCAATGGCCCGATCGCCAGCATGGATCAATTGCGTGCCATCGACAGCGACGGTCATGTCGCCGAACGGCGTGCGGGTCCATTCGATGACGTGGACCCGCCGGTCCTCGAGGACCAGACCCTGCGGATGGGTGCCAACCACGCCTGAGCCATAGCGGGACAGGCGAACCAGTTCCAGTCCGGGCGTGGCGCCGGCCCGGTAGATCAGCCGGTAGCCGGTATCGAGGTTGCCGGCGGCGTAGGGACCGATTTCAAGATGGCCCTCACCTTGCCAGGACGTCAGCTCGACGCGAATGGAAAAGGCATTGGCGAAGGGCTTTGCGATGTGGATGACCGCGGGATCGGACGCCGATGCCGATGGTGATTGGCCGCCCGATTGCTGACCGCGGAGCGCCTGCTGAAGGATGGCGCCAAACAGCTGCTTCGCCGCGTCCTCGTCGGAGGTTTGCGCCGCCGGTGCCGGCTCCGGGGTCACCGTGCTGCGGAGCCCGTAGCCGCGTTCGATCCAATAGCGGCCCGAAATCACCTGCCAAGTCGGGTTGCGGGTGAAGTCACCGTCCGCGAAGTCGTCGAACACGACGTCGGCGAGCGGTGGTCGGTCGTAGCGGTCTGCGAGGTCTCGCAGGTCGCGTAGGAATCGGGGATCGGCCGCTCGGGCTTTCTCGGCCTCCTCGATCAGGCCCCGAAGCTCGCGGGCCATCTCGCCGCTGTCGCCGCCGATCGGCCCATAGCGCGAGTCCGCGGCCACCGCGGGCAGTGCCACCGCGGCAACAAGCACCGAAGCGATCGCGTAGAACACCCGAGCCATGAACCGATCCTAGCCTGGATCGAAAAGACCACCAACCGCCGATGCCCGGCTACAAACATTGCGTTGCACCCCAGGCACGGGTAAGGATTGTGCAGTGCACATAGAAAATCGCGGCGGTTTCCGGGGCAAAGGGGGGGAACCACATGGACGGCATTCTTAATGGCATGCGGATCGTCGAGGGCTCAGCCTTCGTCGCGCTTCCGCTCGGCGGAATGACACTGGCCCAACTCGGGGCCGATGTCATTCGCTTCGATCCCATCGGCGGTGGCCTCGACTATGGACGGTGGCCGATCACGCTCGACGGCAAGCACAGCCTGTTCTGGGCCGGGTTCAACAAGGGCAAGCGGTCCATCGCCGTCGACTTCCGCAATCCTCGGGGCCAGGAAATCCTGACACAACTGATCTGCGCGCCGGGCGAGAACGCCGGCTTATTCATCACCAATTTCCCGGCCCGCGGCTGGCTCGACTACGACAGCCTGAAAACCCATCGCGATGACCTGATCATGGTCAACCTCATGGGCCGGCGTGACGGCGGCTCCGAGGTCGACTACACCGTCAACCCACAGGTCGGTTTTCCTATCGTCACCGGGCCGAGCGCCTGGCCGCGTCCGGTCAATCACTTGTTGCCGGCGTGGGACTGCATCGCCGGGCAAATGTGCCTGGTCGGCCTGCTCGCCGCAGAGCGCCACCGGCGGCTCACAGGCGAGGGGCAACTGGTCAAGATGGCACTGAAGGATGTGGCACTGGCGATGCTCGGCAATCTCGGCAAGATCGCCGAGGTGATGATCAACGACTCCGATCGGCCCAAGGACGGCAACTACCTGTACGGCGGCTTCGGGCGCGACTTCGAGACTCTCGACGGCAAGCGCATCATGATCGTCGGGCTGACCGGCGCCCAGTGGTCGAGCCTCCGCAAGGCCACGGGTCTGGGCGAGCAGTTCGATGCCCTCGCCGAGCGCCTCGGGCTCGATTTCGCTGTCGAGGGCGACCGCTTCCGCGGCCGGCACGAGCTGTCCCGCATCATCGATCCCTGGGTCCACACCCGCATGCTGTCGGAGATCCGCATGGTCTTCGACGCCAACCGGGTGACCTGGGCCGAATATCGCACGGTGCGTCAGACGATCGAGAAGGACGCCGATTGCTCGACCCAGAACCCCATGTTCAGCTTCGTCGAGCAGCCGGGGATCGGGCCTTACCTCGTTCCGGCATCGCCCCTGGATTTCGGCGCGGTCGAGCGGGTGCCAGCGGAACGCGCGCCCGCCCTCGGCGAACATACCGACGAGATCTTGCTCGGGGAGCTCGGCCTCAGCGAAGGCGCGGTGGGCAAGCTCCACGATGACGGCGTCGTCGCCGGACCAGAGGAAGACTAGTTCGCCGTCCGCCGAGATGGCGGCGGAGACCTACCGCACTGGACTTCGAAGGGCAATCTGGCGAGGTCCGGCAGGCGCATGCGCGATTAGGTACCGCGGTTCCTGCAGCAGGTAGAACTCGGGGGCCATGGTCGGATCGGTGATATAGAAGACGAACTGCACCACCGCCCCGGGATCGACGAAACCACCGTAGAAGCGCACCCGGTCGCGGGGTTCGGCGATCCGCCGCGCCACGCCGAACGAATCCGAATCCATCGGTAGGCCGAACGAACGAATTTGATCGAACGACAGGCCGTCGGTGTACGTGCTCGGCGTTTCCAACGCCTCGCGCAGTTCCAGATCGAACCCCGCCCAAACCTGGCCGCTGCGGTTCCGCGCCACCAGCACCACGGCCAGGCTGACAAACGACGGTGTGACGAGGATATCGCCTTGCGCGGAGCGCTTGACCTGACCGCGAACGACGATGGCGCCGGGCCGGGGAGTCAGGACATCCTCGACGATGATCAGCGGATCGTCCTGGGTTCCCGTTCCGGAGATGGAGACGAGGCGGAAGCCGCCGAGTTCGTCGCTAAACGTCAAACCGGCGGCCTCGAGGACGTCGGCGGATGCGTCGTGCGCCAACGCAACCCAGGTGACGACGGCAGCAAGCAACGCACGCATCCACGATCGAGATACCATGCCGAGCCATCCAATGTTCGGGGCGCGGGAGGGCGACCTTGGCCGATCCCACGCCATCGAAGGATACCACGGATATGGCCGGGCCGGTATCAGCGCGCGGTTTTCAGTAGAGGCGAGGGGGCGACGCCCCGCCGCGGCGGACAGCCGGGGCCGCCTACCTTGTGTGCGAACCCCTTGAGGCGCGGCGGATCCGCCATGATCCAGCGGAACAACGCACCCCCCTCGTAGCGGCCCTGGTGGTGAAACGAACC